>Ga0207652_10000741_pt1 | contig 31499 bp, 29 predicted proteins | sample KBSC63BmetaG_FD_184334 | JGI IMG/M metagenome (GOLD analysis project Ga0207652, IMG submission 184334) | Corn rhizosphere microbial communities from Kellogg Biological Station, Michigan, USA - KBS C6-3B metaG (SPAdes) (version 2) | ecosystem: Host-associated > Plants > Roots > Rhizosphere ...
GAAGTGGGGTCCAACAACCCCGACGGCGTCGAGATCAAGAAGCACAAGGGGCCGGACGGCCATCCGCTGGACGGCATTCCCTTCCACCCGTATTACACCGTGAAGGATCTGGTCGGCGTGGGCGTGTTCCTGATCATCTGCGCGATCATCATCTTCTTCGAGCCGACCGTGGGCGGGTTCTTCCTCGAACACGACAATTCGATTCCGGCCAACGATCTGGTGACGCCCGCCACCATCAAGCCAGTGTGGTATTTCTCGCCGTTCTACGCGATCCTGCGGATGATCCCGAGCAAGGGATTCGGCGTGCTGGCGATGGCGTTGTCGATCATCGTGCTGTTCCTGGTGCCTTGGCTGGACCGTGGCATGGTCAAGTCGGTCCGCTACCGCGGCGTCGGCTACAAGGTGGCGCTGACGATCTTCGCGATCGTGTTCATCCTGCTCGCCGCCATCGGCGCCGACCTGACGCCCGGCTGGATCGTGTCCATCTTCGGTCCCGACGCCGACATCACCACGATCGAGAACCTGTTCGGCCGGACCCTGGTGGTCCTGTACTTCGCGTTCTTCGCGTTCCTGTGGGTCTATACGTTCTTCGGATTGGAGAAAACCAAGCCGGTTCCGGAAAGGGTGAGCACGCATGACTGACAAGACTTTCCGCGCGTCCATGCGCTCGCTCTCGGCCCTGCTGGTCGCGCTTGCCGTGGCGCTGGTGGCCTCGCCCTTCGCGTTCGCGGAGGAGGGGGGCGGTTATGCCAATGCCAACGTCAACGTGCACGACCAAGCCTCGTTGCAGCGTGGCGCGCGCCTGTTCATGAACTACTGCGTGGGCTGCCATTCGCTGAAGTACCTGCGCTACTCGCAGATGGCGGACGGGCTCGGGCTCACCGAAAAGCAGGTGATGGAAAATCTGAACTTCACTGGCGCAAAGTTCGGCGAGCCGATCGTCACGGCGATGCCGGAGGCCGAGGCCGAGAAGTGGTTCGGCAAGGTGCCGCCAGACCTGTCGCTGGAAGTCAGCGCCAAGGGCGCGAACTGGGTTGCGGCGTATCTCAAGGCGTTCTACCTCGACCCCGCGACCAACAGCGGCTGGAACAACACGGTCTTCCCGAACGTCGCGATGCCGTTCCCGCTGTGGCAGTTGCAGGGCGAGCAGGTGGCGGTGATGAATCCGCCCGAGAATGGCCAGCCGGCCACCGTCAAGGAACTGAAGCTCGCCCAGCCCGGCAGCATGACGCCCGCGCAGTACGATGGGGCGGTGCGCGACCTCACCGCGTTCCTGGCTTACGTGTCGGCGCCGGACGAGCTGCCGCGCAGCCGCATCGGTGCGTGGGTGGTGATTTATCTGGTACTTTTCACCCTGTTCGCCTTGGTGCTGAAAAAGGAATACTGGAAGGACGTGCATTGACCCGGCGGGTGCTGCGCCCGCTAGCTGATGCCCACAACCCGGGACTGTCGCGTCACCGGACCTAGGGCCTGCAAACAGGCCCTGATCGCCCAAAGGGGACACTGGCATGATCCAAACAGCTCACACCACCCGCACCGTGCTGACCCTGTTCACCGCGCCCGACGACGTCCAGTCACACCGCGTGCGGCTGGTGCTGGCCGCCAAGGGCGTGGTCTACGACCGCGTGGAGGTGCCGCCCGGCAAACCCCACGAAGAACTGCTTTCGATCAACCCGTATGGCGACACCCCGACCCTGCAGGACCGCGACATGGTCCTGTACGAGCCGGACGTGGTGTGCGAGTACATCGATGAGCGTTATCCGCATCCGCCGCTGATGCCGGTCGATCCGCTGTCGCGCGCGCGTCTGCGTCTGGCCTGCGTGCGGATCGAGCGCGACTGGGTGCCGGAAGTGGCGAACATCCGTGCCGGCGGCCGCGCCGCCGAGGCCGCGCGCAAGCGGCTGTGCGACCACCTGATGGCCGCGCTGCCGCTGTTCAAGGCCGCGAAGTTTTTCCTGAATCCCGAAATCAGCCTCGCCGATTGCCTGGTCGCACCGGTGGTGTGGCGCCTGCCTTCGCTCGGCGTGTCGCTGCCCAAGGAAGCCAAGCCGATCGTCGATTACGGCGAGCGGTTGTTCCGCAGCCAGGGCTTTGCGCGAAGCCTCACGGCCGAAGAGCGTCTGCTGGGCGAATTGTGACCGAGCAAACCCCCGCCATGACCTCGAACCGTCCGTATCTGTTGCGGGCGGTGCACGAGTGGATTTGCGACAACGGCCTCACTCCGTACATCGTGGTCGATGCCGCCAAGCCGGGCGTGCGGGTGCCACCGCAGGCGATCAGTGAAGGCCGGGTCGTGTTGAACCTCGCGCCGCGTGCGATCGCGCATCTGGAAATCGGCAACGACGCGATCACGTTCATGGCACGCTTCGGCGGCGTCAGCCACGCGGTCAACGTTCCCGTCGCCGCCGTGCAGGCGATCTACGCGCGCGAAAACGGCCAGGGCATGCTGCTGGCCGAGGATGCTGCGGGCACGACTTCGCCCGCGTCGACCCCGGATGCGTCGCCGGCCAAACCCACCGCGCCTGCCTTGCAAGCCGTACCCACCTCCGCGCAGGATGCGTCCCTGTCCGATGGCGAGGGCGAAAAAGGCGATGACGGCGACAAGCCGGACACGCCGCGGCCCAAGGGCAAGCCCAGTCTGCACGTCGTGAAGTGACGACACGATGTCGCTATCCCGAGCAGGCCATGGATGGCCGGTGACACGGGGTCCAGCGTGCGCAGGTTCTGACGCCGGCTTCATCGGCGGAAGCCCACAATTTCCCGCGACTCACGTTGGGCTACCCCCGGATCAAGTCCGGGGTCAGCCCAACCTGCGAAGAGCGGCTCAACGTCACCCGGCGCAGCATTCGCGAACGCTCCACGCCCGCGCAAGCGTGTGGCACGTTGGGCGGAGGTCAGTGCAACGTCCTTCGCGCGCGCGTGATCGGAACGATGTTGCCGTCGCCGTCCGGCGCACGCCAGGCTGCCGCCACGTCGGGCACGTCGCGGAACGCGTGCGCCCCCGCGTCAGGATGGTGTGGCGACGGCATGCTCTCGCCCACGATGCGATCGCCCAGCAGCCGGATGCTGGCGGGCTGGCGATCGTCGCCGCCGCGGCTGGTCTCGAAACGGTATTCGCGCATCACGTGCAGGGTGCCGCGCCGCCAGTCCGCGCGCAGGCGATGCAACGCCACGCTGTCGTCGAGCAGTTGCACCCCGTGCCGTTCGCACAGCCGCCGGGCATGCACCGTCGCGCGTTCGCGCAGCCGCAGCACGTGATGCCACGACCCAATCAGCACCATCAACGCAAGCAGCGGCAACCAGACTTCAAGCACGTCACGATCCTCGCGCGCCCGGGTCGGGCGCGTACGCGGCCATCATGCCCGCATCGGCATGGGAAAGACAGATCAGGAAGTCGGGGGCTGAGGAGCGTTATTTCACGCGTTCGACGCGCACGCTCTGGTTGCAACCCTGCACGTACATCAGCCAGCTGCCGAGGATCATCGGCTTGATCGTGACTTCGGGGTTGTCGACTTCCGGGCACGAGTACGCGCCGGATTCGGCCTGTTTCCAGACCTGGCCATTGTCGAGCGTGAAGGTGGTTTGTCCGGCCCAACCGTTGAAGTGCCCGACCAAGTGCGTGTTGAATTTGTCACGCGGCTGGTTGGTCGGATAGAACACCAGCTGGCCGCTGGCCGAAACCATCTTGGTCTGCTCGTGCGTGCGCAGCCAGTTGTCGAGGTTCTGGAGTTCCTGCGGCGTGAGCTTGTCGAGACCCGCGGCCTTGAAGTCGGCCGCCGACATGCGCTCCTCGAGCGAAGAAAACTGTTGCGCCATGACGGGCAGGGCGGTGGTCAGCAGGGCCAGTGCGGCCAGCAACATCAGTGGAGTGCGCATGGGCGGCGATAATAGCAGTGCCCCATGCAGGCCGCACGGGGTTCGTGGAGAGTCCGATTTAATACACTGGCCGTCTTTCGGCGGCCTTTCCCCGGCGCCGACGGACGGCTGTTTCGGCCTATGGATCCATCGCTGACGAACATCGATGCCGGGCGCGCGGCGCCCGTCGCCACGTTGTCTGCAGTCGAACGCGCGCTTTGGGCGGAGACCGACGCGTTGCTGCGGGGCATTGGCTGCGATGCGGAAACGCGTGCCGCAGCGGGATGGTACGCGGTGGCCATCGCGCATCCGCAGGCGTGGCTCGCCGAAAGCGTGGGCGCACCGGAATCGTTGCGCCGGCTGGTGGGAGGCCAGCAGCAGGCCGAACGCGTGTGGGCGCTGCATGCTGCGCGTGATGGCGGCTCGGGCAGCGAGGGCTTGCGCCGATTGCTGTTGGCGATCATCCGCGATCTTCGTGTCGTGTACCTGTTGCTGGCTAGGCAGTTGGCGAAATTGCGCGCCGCGGCTTCGCTGCCGGAAGCCGAACGCCGCGAACTGGCGCAACTGACCCGCGACATCCACGCGCCACTGGCCAATCGGCTCGGCATCGGCCAGTGGAAATGGGAATTGGAAGACCTGGCGTTCCGGTATCTGCAGCCAGAGACCTACCGTCGCATCGCCGCGTTGCTGGACGAACGCCGTGCCGATCGCGAAGCGTGGATCGCGCGCTGCGTCGATGCGTTGCGCGAGGCGCTGCGTGTGCAAGGCATCGAAGCCACCGTCGACGGACGCGCCAAGCACATCTACTCCATCTGGCGGAAGATGCAGCGCAAGCGCATCGGTTTCGGCGAGCTGTACGACATCCGTGCCCTGCGCGTGCTCACTCGCAGCGTGGCCGACTGCTACGCGGTGCTCGGCGTGGTGCATGCGTTATGGCCGATCATTCCGCAGGAATTCGACGACTACATCGCGCGTCCCAAGGGCAACAACTACCGCTCGCTGCACACCGCCGTGATCGGGCCGGAAGGCAAGACGCTGGAAGTGCAGATCCGCACCGAAGAGATGCATCGCGGCGCCGAACTTGGCGTGGCCGCGCATTGGCGCTACAAGGAAGGCGGCGCCGGTGACGCCGCGTATCAGGCGCGCGTCGCGTGGATGCGCAAGCTGCTGGAAACGCGCGGCGAGGGCGAAGACGATGCGGCGCTGGCGGCGGAACTGCGCGCGGAACTGGCCGAGGATCGCGTGTACCTCTTGACGCCCAAGGGCGAGGTGATCGACCTGCCGGCCGGCGCGACGGTGCTCGATTTCGCGTACCACGTGCACACCATGGTCGGGCACCGCTGTCGCGGCGCCAAGGTGAATGGCCGCATCGTGCCGCTGACGCACCAGCCGGCCAGCGGCGATCGCATCGAAATCCTCACCGCACGCGAACCCGCGCCCAGTCGCGACTGGCTGTCGCCGCAGCTCGGGTACCTTGCCACTGCCAGCGCGCGCGGCAAGTTGCGCGCGTGGTTTCGTCGCGAGGATCTCGCCGCCAACGTCGCCGCCGGCAAGCTGCTGCTGGAACGCGAAGTGCGCCGCCTCGGCATGGCCGACGACGTGCTGGAAACCCTGCCGGCGCGGCTGGGCCGCAAGAACCGGGATGACCTGCTGGTGGCGCTCGCGCTCGGTGAGATCGGCATCGCGCAACTGACGCGTGCGATGCTGGAAACTCAGCCGGCGCCGCAATCGGCGCCGGCAAAGCTGTCGCGGCGCACTCCATCCGATGCCGGCAAGGCCGGCGCGGTGACCGTGGAGGGCGTCGGCAACTTGCTGACGACGCTTGCGCGTTGCTGTCGCCCGCTGCCCGGTGACGAGGTCATCGGCTACGTCACGCGCGGGCGCGGCGTCACCGTGCACCGCGCCGATTGCGCCGCGCTGGCGCGGCTGCGCGCGCGCGATCCCGCGCGAGTGATCGAGGTCCGCTGGCACAGCGCGCCCGATCGCGCCTACGAAGTCGATATCGCCGTGGTCGGCTACGACCGCCGCGATCTGCAACGCGACGTCACCAACGCGGTCGCCAACAGCGGCGCGCGCATCGTGGCTTCCGACAGCCGCAGCAACGGCGATCTCGGTGAACTGACGATGCATTTCACGCTGCGCGTGCGCGACTACGGCGAATTGTCGTCGTTGCTGACCCGGCTTGCGGCCCTGCCCAATGTCACCGATGCACGCCGGCTGGCCGCCGGCTGAATGCCGCCCCGCACGGCCCGGAGGCACGTGCGACCGGATGCTAAGATGCGCGATGCCGTGGCTTGAACAGGTGGAACCGGTGCAGGTCGCCGCGGTCTCACGGACACGATTGGGCACGCCGAAGTGCGCTTCGGCGGTGGATTTTGGGCGATGGATTTTGCATGAGCGGTCGGCACGATTCTTCTTCACGCGACACGCCGCGTCGGACCGATCCGACGCTGGGTGATCTCGATCAGCTGGACGCGGGCGCCGAGCGTCGCGGCCCTGCGCGCGAGCGTGAACCCGAGCGCCCGGCGTCCGCCCCGCGGCCGCCGCCGTTCAACACCCGCCCGACTCGCAGGCGCCCGTTGCGCAGGCACCATCGGGTGCGGTGGTCGCTGATCATCCTGGCGGTGGTGCTGGCCGGCGTGATCGGCTGGCTGTGGAGCCATCAGGCGATGCTCAGCGGCATGCTGCCGCAGACGCAATTGAATGCGCTGCTGACGCGCGCGGATACCGCGTACTCGGCGGGGAACCTGGCCGGCAGCCCCGACAGCGCGCGCGACTTGTACGAAGCCGCGCGTGCACTCGACCCCGACAACGAACACGCGCTGACGGGATTGCAGAACGTAGGCCATGCGGAACTCGACCAGGCGCAGGCCGCCCTGAAGAAGCGCGATTACGCCGCCGCGCGATCCTCGCTGGAGGAAGCGCGCAGCCTGCTCGGCGGGGGCGCCGCGGTCGACGTGATGGACCAGGCGCTGGCCAAGGCGGTGCTGCAGACCTCCAACGTGGATGTGCTGATCAACCAGGCGCGCGCCGCGCTCGCGAACGGGCACATCGATGGTCCCGACGGCGCGGCGGCGCTGTTCGGCAAGGTGCTCGCGGGTGATCCGAACAACGCGGTGGCGCGACACGGGATGGATCAGATCGGCGATCTGCTCGCCACCCGCATCCAGGGCCAGATCGGCGGCAACGATCTCGCTGGCGCCAAGCAGACGCTCTCGACGCTTGCGGGTTTGTTGCCGCGTTATTCGCAACTGCCGACGCTGCGCGCCGCCGTCGCCGCCGCGGACCGCGATTCCGATTCGCAACGCGACCAGTACCTCGACAAGGGCCAGGCTTACCTGCGCGCGGGCAGGATCACCGGCACCGGCGACGACAACGCCGAAGCGCAATTCCAGGCGGCGCTGAAGGCCGATCCCGACAGCGATAAGGCCAAGGCGGGGCTCGGGCAGGTCGCCGCGGCCCTGGTCGTGCAGGCCAATGCCGCGATGGAATCGGGGCATCCGCAGGATGCGAAAACACTGCTCGACGAGGCGGCCGAACTGGCGCCCAAGTCGACGGACCTTGCGGCAGCGCGCTCGCGCCTCGCCGCCAGCGAAACCCGACCCGCACCGGAGCCGGCGAAGCGGGCCACGGCGCACGCGGAGGTGGCCACGGTCGAAGCCGAACAGACGCCCGAGGCTTCCGCCCCGCCCCCGCCTGCGCCGCTGACGCCGATGCAATCGGCCAAGGTCGCACGGCTGGTGGCGCGCGCCCAAAGCGCCGCGCGCAAGGGCGACATCATGTTGCCGCCGGGCGACAGTGCCTATGACCTGTATCGCGCCGCGCTGGGCATCGACGGCGACAATGCCGAGGCGCAGGCCGGTTTGCGCGCGCTGCCGGAAGTGACCCGCGCCCAGTTCGATCAGGCGGTGCGCGAAGACAATCTGGATCACGCGCACGACATGCTGGCGACGCTGGAGCAACTCGATCCGGGCGATCCCGCCACCCCGGCCATGCGCCGCAGTCTGGGCAACGCCTGGCTCGATCGCGCCGACCATTATGTCGGGCTGGGCGAGTTGGCAGCTGCACGCACTGCATTGCAGGAAGCGCAGCGCCTGGTGCCGCAGGATCCGCGCCTCAGCCAGGTGGATGCGAGAATACAGCGCGGCAATCGGGGAAGCTCGGAATAACCTGCCGCGCGAAGGCGAAGGCAAACCGCAATGGGTGAATGGCGCGAGGGGACGGTGCTGGTGTGTGGCGCCAGCAGCCAGATCGGCTGCTTTCTGTTGCCCGAACTGGCGCGGGCCGGAGCGACGGTGCTGGCGTTGTCACGCACGGCGCAACCCGGCGTCGCGGGCGCGACGTGGTTGCTGGGCGCGCTGCCCCGGTCGCCGCCTGCCGCGGATGTCGCGGCATCGGTCTGCAGTTTTGCACCGCTGGACGCGCTGGCTCGATGGATCGACGCCAGCGCCGCACCCAGGCTCGAGCGCGTCGTGGCCACCGGTTCGATGAGCGCGGCAAGCAAACAGGCATCGCCGGTTGCAGCCGAGCGCGAGGTATCACGGCGGCTGCGCGAAGGCGAAGCCGCGCTGGCCAGCGCCTGCGGACGGCGCGGGATTGCGTGGACGATATTTCGTCCGACCCTGATCTACGGCGCAGCCCGCGACAAAAGCCTCACGCCACTCGCGCGCCGCGCCATGCATTGGCGGGTGTTCGGATTGCCGGCGGGCTCGGGCTTGCGCCAGCCGGTGCACGCGGCCGACATCGCGACGGCGGTGCTGTGCGCGCTGGGCGGTGGTGCGGAAGGCCGCGTGCTGCAGATCGGTGGTGGGGAGCGATTGACGGCGAGCGCGATGTTCGAACGCGTGCGTGCCAGCTTGCCAGTGCGCACCCTCGCGCTACGCATTCCGGGAGCACTGGTTCGCGCCGGCGCACGCGCCCTGCCACCCCTGCGCGGACCGCTGACGCGACTGGAACAGGATCTCGTCGCCGACAACACCGAACTCGAACGACTGCTCGGTGTGCATCCGCGCAATTTCAGACCGGACCGCGCATGTTGGGGACTTTGAACTCGCCGTCCGCGCGGCGACAATCACGCCGCCATGTTGCAGGAACCACTGCTCCCTCTCGTGTCGATCCCGTGCTCGCGCAACGGTGCGCGGCAATGGCCGCATCATGACTGACGCCCCGGTTTCGGATGCTGCGTCGGCGCACCAGCCCGGCGTGTGCGCGGTGGTGGTGACCTGGCAGCCCGACATCGAGGTGCTGCGCGAACTGCTGGACGCGCTGTCCCCGCAGGTCGGGCGCATCGTTGTGGTGGACAACGCCACGCGTGATCCGGCATTCCGGGTATTCTGCGCAGCGCGCACCGACATGATGCTGGTCGCGTCGAGCGAGAATCACGGGCTTGCGCACGCGATCAACGTCGGCATCGAGCATGCGCGCGGCTTGCCGGGTGTATCGCACGTGCTGCTGATGGACCAGGACAGCGTGCCGGAAGCGGGCATGGTCGACGCGTTGCAATCGGCGCTTCGAAAATGCGCCAGCGAGCGGGTGGCTGCGGTCGGTCCGTGTTTTCGTGATCCGCGCGAAGCGGGCGACGCGCCATTCGTGCGGATCCGTTTTCCGGTCAACGAGAAGGTCGTTTGCGACGGCCAGTGCGAAACCGTCCGGTGCGATTTCCTGATTTCGTCCGGCTGCCTGATCCCGCTCGCGGTGCTGGATGACGTGGGCGGGATGGATGGCGCACTGTTCATCGACAACGTGGACCTGGATTGGTGTTTCCGCGCCAGCGCCGCGGGCTACACCCTGCATGGCGCATGCGCCGCGCACCTGCGCCACAGCCTCGGCGAAACTCGCCGATACGTGCCCGGCGTGCCGCGCGGCATCGTGGTGCACTCGCCGCGACGCTTGTTCTACATGATGCGCAACCGCGTGTTGCTGTACCGGCGCGCGTACACGCCGCGACGCTGGATCGCGCAGGACGTGCCGCGTCTCGTCGTCAAGTTCCTGTTGTTCTCGCTGCTGGTGGCGCCGCGCCGGAAAAACGTGCGCAGCATGCTGGCGGGGCTGTGGGCGGGCCTGCGCGGGCGCGTGACGCCGCCGCCCGGGAGTGCCTGAGCGATCAGTCGCGCATCAGTTTGCGCACGCGGCGTTTCAATGCCGGGAGCGTCTCGGTTTCGAACCACGGGTGCCGCTGGAACCAGGCGGTATTGCGCGGGCTCGGATGCGGCAGCGGCAGCACGCCCCCGTCGAAATATTCGCGCCATGCCTCGCAGGTTGCCGTCAGCGTCGCCTTGCGCTGGTTGCCGAGCATGCCGCGGATCGCGTAACTGCCGATCGCCAGCGTCAATGCGATGTTCACGAGGCGCGGCATCAACCGCGGATGCCACAGCGGCGCGCATTCCGGCCGCGGCGGCAGGTCGCCGGATTCGCTCTTGCCGGGGTAGCAGAAACCCATCGGCACGATCGCGACGCGGTGCGGGTCGTAGAACGTGGCGTTGTCGATGCCCAGCCACGCACGCAACTTCTCGCCGCTTTTGTCGTTGAAGGGAACGCCCGTTTCGTGCACCTTGCGCCCCGGCGCCTGGCTGACAATCAGCAAGCGCGCATCCGGATGCGCCTGCAGCACGGGGCGGCAACCGTGGGGCAGGTGCCGCGTACACACTTGGCACGCATGGATGCGCGCCATCAGCGCGTCGAAGGATTCGGTCGCTGGAGCGGCGGCCATCGCGACCGGTCGGTTCATCCGCGGAATTCTAGTTCATTCCGATGTGGTGTTCGTAGCGGCTGTGGGTGAGAAGTCAGGGCGAAGCCGGGCGCTTACGCGAGCCGGTGGCATCGCGTGCCCGAATGAGCGCCCGGCCACGGATGGTCGGGCTGGCGCGCGCACCAAGGATGGCTGATCGCCGTGTCGCGGCGCATGCGAGACAGTCAATGTCGGGCTGTCGGTTGCGCGACGCCATGCATTGCGATCATGGACGATCGCATCAATCCGTATATTCGAACACCTGCACCACCTTGTTCACGCCGGCCACGGTGCGCACGATGTTCACCACCGTGTCGGCTTCCTGGTGGCTGACCAGGCCCATCAGGTAGACATTGCCGTGCGCGGTGCTGACCTTGACGCGACCGGGATCGAAGCCGGGCAAATCGCCGTGCAGCAGCGACGTCTTCACGCGCGCGGTCAGCGAAGCATCGAGCGCCGAACGGCCCACCGACTGCAGCGGCATCACGTCGATCAGGTTCACGACGCGCTGCACGCCTTCGTAGCCGGTGACGTCGGCTTCGGCGCGCTGTTTCACTTCTTCGGTGCTGGCCTCGCCGATCATCAGCAGCACGCCGTTGTAGACGCTGGTGCCGATGTGCGCCCGGCCGTCGAGTTGCGGGTCGTTGTCCAGCGCGCGCTGCGCGGTGATCTGCACGTTGCGGTCGTTGAGCAGCCGATTGAAACCGCGGCGCGGCGTGAAGGCGCTGCACGCGGCGAGCGCGAAGCACAGCGAAAGCAGGGTGGTCAGGACGATGGTCTTGCGCATGTCTGGATTCCCGATTTCAAAACATTTCGAATGCGGCGCGTTGCCAGTCACAGCTCGGCGCGCCGGCATCGCCGTCGAACGCTATCACATCGAACCTGCACGGCATCGAAGCGAACTGCGGATGCGCCTGCAGGAAACCCTGCGCGGCGCGCACGAGTTTTTCGCGCTTGGCGGAGCCGACCGAAGCCGCGCCGCCGCCAAAACTTGCGTGGCGCCGGTAGCGTACCTCCACGAACACCAGCGTGTCGCCGTCGCGCATCACGAGGTCGAGTTCACCGAAACGGGTGCGGTAGTTGCTTTCGACACGTTTCAGGCCCGCGCGTTCCAGACAATCCAGCGCGCGCTGCTCGAAGCGGGCGCCGACCGCAACGGCGGTCATGGATCGGTCGGCGCCGGGATATCCGCCGGTTGCGTTTCCAGTCCCGCCGCCACCGGCCGTGCGACGCCGCCCTGGAATTCCACCCAGATCGGCGTGCGCTGCACGTGGCCGAAGGCGTCCATCGTCAGTTGCCCGGAAGCGCCTGGCACGTAGCTGCCGGGATGCGTACGCATCCAGCCGAGGTAGGGGATGAGTGCGTACGCGTCCATGCCGAACGCGAACAGGCGCGCCGCCGGGCCGCCGGCCGTCACGAGTTGCGAAGCCAGTGTGGTGTGGTCGGGCAGGCCCGCCTGCGCATCGTACAACCAGGGTTCGTCGCAGAAGCGCACGCCATCGAGGTCGGCGTCGGCGGTGGGGTTGCCATCACCCGAGTACACCATCGACGTGGAAAACACCGGCAGCGCCGAACGCGCCAGCTTGAGTTGCGGCAGCAGCAGGCGCGCCTGCGCCGGCCGCAGCAACGCGACGATGCCGGTTTGCGAGCCCGAACCGGCCAGCGCGGCCTGGATCTGCCCGGCGAAATCCACGCTGCTTTGCTGCAGCACGATGTCATTGGCGACCTGGCCGCCCAGGCTTTCGAACTGCGACCTGAAGGCATCGAAGGTGCGTGACGCGGTGTCATCGGTGCCGCGGAACACAACGGCGGCGTGCAGCCCCAGCGTGACCAGGTGCGCGGCGAGTTGTGCGCCCTCGGCCTCGGGCAGCAGCGCGAATTCGTAGCTGCCGGCTGGCGTGGGTGTGCTGCCTTGCGGATGGTTGAGCGCAAGCACCGGCACGGGCAGATTGGGCTGCGCGAAAATCGCGCCCACCGCGTCGCGGCCCAAGGGTCCCACGACCAGCGCGGCGCCATCGATCACGGCCTGGTGGTAGGCGGCCACGCTGCCGGCGGCCGTGCCCCCGGTGTCGTAGACGCTGATCGTCGGGCGGCGTTCCCGCGTCACCGGCGTGTGGAAGTACGCGGTGAAAAAACCGTCGCGCACGGCCGCGCCGGCGACCGCGACCGGTCCGGTCGCGGGCAGCAACAGGGCGACCTTGGCCGGCATCGCGTAGCCTTGCGGCGCCGCCGCGCCCTGCAAGGTGCCGACCGGCTGGTTGGGTTGCGGCAGCACCCGCGCCGCTGCGGCGCCCGGGTGTGCGATGGCTTTTCGCACCCAAGGCTTGACCGGGTCATTGTCGGCGAGCGACGGATAAACCTGCGCCAGCGATTCGCGGCCCATGCCCGCCAGGATCGCAACTGCCTGTTGTTGCTCGGGCGTTTGTGCCTCAGGCGGCAGCAGTGCGGCACGCTGGATCAGCGATCGCGCGGCGGCAAGGTGGTCGCCGTTGGCAAGCTGGGCGCGTGCCTGCAGACCGAGCGCTTGTTGTCGCAGGTCGGGCGGCGCATCCGGGGGTACCGCGGCGAGTTGCTTCAATGCGGCATGGGCATCGCCGCGCTGCAAGGCCGCATTGGCGGCGCGCACGTGTTCGATCGCGGAGCGGGCGTGTGGGCCTTCGCCCGCCTGTTGCTGCGACGGTCCGAGCGTTGCGCAACCCGCAAACAACGCGAGCGCCGCGAGCAGGACAACGATGTGCGCGTGCGATCTGTTCCGTAGCATGCCGTTTCCATGCGCGCCTGGCGCGGCCTTTTCGGCGATGATAACGGATCGTGCCGCATCGCCAGGAATCGCATCATGAACGCGGGAACGCTCTGGGTGGTCGCGACGCCGATCGGCAACCTGGGCGATCTTTCGCCGCGCGCGCAACAGGTGTTGCGCGATGCCAGCGTGATCGCCGCGGAAGACACGCGCCACAGCCGCCCGCTGCTGCAACACTTCGGGATCGCAACGCCGCTGACCGCGTTGCACGAACACAACGAGCGCGCCGCGGTGGCGGCGATCATCGCGAAACTGCGGGCGGGCGAAGACATCGCATTGATTTCGGATGCCGGCACGCCGCTGATCAGCGATCCGGGGTTCCGTCTGGTGCGCGCGGCGCGTGAGGCAGGCATCGACGTTTCACCCGTGCCGGGCGCCTGCGCCGCGATCGCGGCACTGTCGGTGGCGGGCCTGCCCAGCGACCGGGCCGTGTTCGAAGGATTCCTGTCCGCGAAAGCTTCCGCACGGCGTGAACGCTTGCGCGAGCTGGCGAATGAAACCCGCACGCTGGTGATTTACGAATCATCCCACCGCATCGCCGAGTGCTGCGCCGATCTGCGCGATGCGTTCGGCAGTGGACGCGAGGCGCGCCTGCTGCGCGAGCTCACCAAGCTGCACGAAACCTGCGTCGGCCCGACGCTGGGCGAGATCGCGGCGCGCGTGGAGTCCGATGCCGAGCAACGTCTCGGCGAGTGCGTGCTGGTGATCGCCGGGTGCGGTGAAGAAGTCGATGCGAAGCTGGCGGAAGGCCGTCGTATCTACACGCTGCTGCGCGCCGAGTTGCCGCCCGCGCAAGCCGCGAAGCTCGCCGCCGCGATCAGCGGTGCGCCGCGCAAGGCGCTCTACGAGCCGGGAATGGTGAATCGAGAATAGGAAATCGGAAAGTACGAGCTGCTGCTTCACGATTCCCGATTCTCCATTCTCGATTCCCGGGCCATTACAATGGCCCGTGGAGTCGGCCGGACAGTCGCGTCGTTCGTTCGCGAATGCCGAGGAAAGTCCGGGCTCCGTAGGGCAGGGTGCCAGGTAACGCCTGGGCGGCGCGAGCCGACGGAAAGTGCAACAGAGAGCAGACCGCCTAAGCCGAAAGGCCGGCAAGGGTGAAACGGTGGGGTAAGAGCCCACCGCGAGTCGGGCAACCGACCGGCACGGCAAACCCCACCCGGAGCAAGACCAAATAGGGGAACGATGGCGTGGCCCGCGCCGTTCCCGGGTTGGTTGCTTGAGCCAGGCGGTGACGCCTGGCCTAGAGGAATGACTGTCACGCCGAAAGGCGCACAGGACCCGGCTTACAGGCCGACTCCATTGTTTTTGCTCGCATCCATGCTCGCTGTTTCGTTGCGGGGCTGAGCGGGCGTATGAATCGGCCGGTCATCAACTCCACCCCGGCCATCCATGGCCTTACTTCTCACAATAGCCGCTTCGACCGAACGTTCCCACGGCACGAAACAGCAAGAGTCGGCGTTTCGTGTGTGCCGGACGGCTTGGATGCCTGCTTAGGTAGGGCGGGGGAGAACCCGCCTTCGGGTCATTCCACTCGGCGGGATGCGTTGCGCTACTCCCGCCCTACCGTTCCCAGCCGACATCGCGGCCACGAGCAGACTTGACTGACCGGCGGCTGAACTCCGAATTGCGGGTTTGCCGATAATCGCCCCATTTGGATGCCGATCGGACGGAATGCGCGCGAGTGAAATCTTTTGTATTCAATGACCTTGAGAACGTAGCTGATACGATGCCTGAAATGTAGTCAGAACTTCGCCTTTCCCATTGATCTAAAAGCGAAATTTTCTTGACAGTCTCACCTCCTGCGACTAAGGTGGGCTCCCGTGTGGTTTTGTGGGAAAACGTGGGAAAACGAGTCGCATGTTCCAAGGCGAAACCGCAATCAGTGTGGATGAAAAAGGCCGGTTGGCGATTCCCACCGCCTACCGGGAGCCGATTGCGCGCGTCTGCAACAACCATCTGGTGATCGCCTACAACCCCTTCGAATCCGGTTGCCTTTGGGTTTTTCCGCAACCCGAGTGGGAACGCGTGCGCGACCAGGTGAACGCGCTCTCCAGCGTCAAGCGCGTGCACCGCGACCTGCAGTTGAAATTGGTCGGCGCCGCGGCACAGGTGGAACTGGATACCGCCGCGCGCGTGTTGCTGCCGGCCAGTCAGCGTGCCGCATCAGGCATCGAGAAGAAAGCGGTGCTGCTGGGCATGGGCAACAAGTTCGAGTTGTGGAGCGAGCAGGCTCACCTCGCGAAGATCCACCAGACGATCGGCGAGGAAGAAGTCAGCGAGGAAATGGTGGGACTGAAGTTGTGATGCGGGCATTCGGCGAACGGCGAGCGGCGCCGGGTCGGATGCGGACGGAACTCGGGCGGCGCACGCGGCGTGCGCGGATACGGCGAATGGACGGGACGCTAGCGATGACGGCCGATCGGGAGCTTCAGCACATCCCGGTGATGCGGGAAGCCGTGCTCGCCGGGCTCGCGGTGCGCCCCGGTGGTCGGTACCTCGACGGTACCTTCGGCCGCGGCGGCCACGCGCGCGCGATTCTGGATCGCCTCGATGTGGATGGCCGCTTGCTGCTGATGGATCGCGATCCGCAGGCCATCGCGCACGCGCAGCGCGAGTTCGGTGGCGATGCTCGCGTCGCGATCCGCCATGCGAATTTTTCCGCGATGGCCGAATGGAACGACGCGCGCGCAGGAATGGACGGCGTGTTGCTGGACCTTGGCGTGTCCTCGCCGCAGCTCGACGACGCCGCGCGCGGCTTTTCGTTCCAGTCGGATGCGCCGCTGGACATGCGCATGGATCCGACGAGCGAAATGAGCGCCGCGGATTTCCTCGCGAACGCGGATGAGCATGCAATCGCCGACGTGCTGTTTCGCTACGGCGAGGAACGCATGAGCCGTCGCATCGCGCGTGCGATCGTCGCGCGACGTGCCGAATCCCCGATCCGCACCACGCGCGAACTTGCCGAACTGGTCGAACGCACCCTGGGCCGCCGCGAGCGCAACAAGCATCCGGCCACCCGCACCTTCCAGGCGCTGCGCCTGCATGTGAACGACGAACTCGGTTCGCTCGAACGCGCGCTGCCGGCTGCCGTGGAAGTCCTGAAACCGGGCGGGCGACTGGCGGTGATCAGCTTCCATTCGCTGGAGGATCGCATCGTCAAGCAGTTTATCCGCGGACCGCAGCCGGTTCCGGTGCGCCGCGGACTCCCGGCGCCGCCGTCGAAGCCGGCGCCGTTGCGCGCCGTCGGCCGCGCGCAGATGCCCGATGCCGACGAAGTCCAACGCAATCCGCGCGCGCGTTCCGCGGTGTTGCGCATCGCGGAGAGGCTGCCATGAGGACGCTCGGCGCGCTTGCGGTGGGCGTATTGCTGCTGGCGGTGGTCGCCAGCGGCATCGCGGTGGTGTGGGCGCGCCATCAGGATCGCGCGGCCTTCGTGCAGTTGTCGAAGTTGCAGAACCAGCGCGACGCGTTGAACGTCGAGTTCGGCCGCCTGGAACTCGAGCAGGCGACCTGGGCCAGCCCTTCGCGCATCGAGCAGATCGCGCGCGGACAACTCGGCATGATCAGTCCGCCCGCCGCGAGCGTGGAGATGATCCACGAATGAATCCGCGCCGCCCGCCCGCACCGACATCGCAGCCGCCGCGCCGGCGCCGGCCGAATCCGCGCATGCGCCTTGCGTTGGTGGTCGGTGTGCTGGGCGCCGCCGCGATCGGCCTGGTCGCGCGGGCCGTCGATTTGCAGGTGGTGCACCAGGCGTTCCTGCAGCAGCAGGGCGACGCGCGTTTCCTGCGCGAGGTCGAAATCCCGGTGTCGCGAGGCACGATCTACGACCGCAACGGCGTGCCGCTGGCGGTGTCCACGCCGATGCTTTCCTTGTGGGCCAATCCGGACGAGTTGCTGCAACATACCGATCGCATCCCCGAGTTGGCCAAGGCGCTGGGTGTCAATGCGGTGGACTTGGCCCGCAAGCTGCAGACGCGCAATGGCCGGGAATTCGTGTACCTGCGCCGATTGATGCCGCCGGAAGCGGCCAAGGCCGTCCTGGCGCTGGACATCCCCGGCGTGAACGCGCAGCGCGAATACAAGCGCTACTACCCCGAAGGCGCCGCAATGGCGCACGTGCTGGGCTTCACCAACATCGACGACCGCGGGCAGGAAGGCCTGGAACTTGCCTACGACGGTTGGCTGGCCGGCAAGCCTGGCGAAAAGCGCGTGATCCGCGACCGGCTTGGTCGCGTGGTCGAAAACGTCGAGCAGATCCGCGCGCCGGTCCCCGGCCACGACCTGGCGCTCAGCATCGACAGCCGAATCCAGTACCTCGCCTATCAGGCGCTCACCGAGGCGATCGTCAAGCGCCAGGCGGCGTCGGGTTCGATGGTGATCGTGGACCCGCGCAACGGCGAAATCCTCGCGATGGTCAACGTGCCGTCGTACAACCCCAACGATCTCGAGGGCAGCAGTCCTGCGCAGCGGCGTAACCGCGCGGTCACCGACGTGACCGAGCCCGGTTCCACGATGAAGCCGTTCACCATCACCACCGCGCTGGAGTCGGGCAAGTGGACGCCGACCACGCCGGTGAACACCAACCCCGGCTGGATGATGATCGACGGACACACGGTGCGCGACGACAGCAACAACGGTGCGATCGACGTCAGCCACGTGATCACTTATTCCAGCAACGTCGGTGCCTCCAAGATTTCGCTGACGCTGACGCCGCAGGAGATGAGCGGCGTGCTGCATCAGTTCGGGTTCGGCGCCAGCACCGGCAGTGGTTTTCCCGGCGAAGTGGGTGGTTACATCCCGCCGCCGCGTACCTGGGGCGATTTCGTCAAGGCCACGATCTCGTTCGGCTACGGGCTCAACGTGACCGCGTTGCAACTCGCGCAGGCGTACGCGGCAATCGCGGATGGCGGGGTCAAGCACACCCCGACCTTCATCAAGGGCGACGACAATCCCGGCGTGCGGGTGGAGTCGCAAAAGGTCTCCGCCGAGGTGATGGCGATGCTGCGCACGGTGGTGGGCGCGCCGCCGGCCACCGCGCCGCAGGCGGCGATTCCGGATTACACCGTCGCCGGCAAGACCGGCACCGCGCACCTCGCGATCGCCGGCGGCTATTCGCACAATCGCTATGCGGCATTGTTCTGCGGCATCGTGCCGGCCAGCGACCCGCGCCTGGTCGGGGTGGTGATCATCCGCGATGCCGGCGGCCACGGCGGCGAGTATTTCGGCGGACTGGTTTCCGCGCCGGTCTTTCGTGAAGTGATGAGCGGCGCGCTGCGGTTGCTGGATATTCCGCCGGACAACGTGCAGCAGTGGTATGCAGGCGGTCCCGTCACGCCTGCGCCGGTTCCGCCGCCTGCGCCGGCCGCTCCGGTGGCGGCGACCGCGGTCACGCCACGGCCCGGGCAAGGCGGTGCGCCTTGAACGCGATGCGGCTCGACGACCTGCTGCACGGCATCGCGACGCCTGCATCCGGCGACATCATGGTGTCCGGTTTGACGCAGGATTCGCACGCGGTGCATGCCGGCGATGCCTTTGTCGCGTTGGCCGGCGCGAAGCATCACGGAATCGAGTTTGCGGAGATGGCCATTGCGCAAGGCGCAGTGGCGATTCTTTCCGAGCCCCATGATTCAGGTCCGGGATCACGGATCCCGGGTTCCGAAATCGTCTGGATAAAAAACCTGCGCGCCCATCTCGGCGCCATCGCCGCGCGTTTCTATGGCGATCCGTCCGCCTCCATGACCGTCATCGGCGTCACCGGTACCAGCGGCAAGACGTCCACGGTCCAGATGCTGGCGCAGGCGCTCGCGCACCTCGGCAAGCGGGCCGCGACCATCGGCACGTTGGGTGCGGGTTTGCATGGTGCGTTGCACGCGGGCGAGCGCACCACGCCGGACGTGATCCGCGTGCACGGCTTGCTGGCCGAATTCGGCGACGCCGGCGCCACCGACGTGGCGATGGAAGTGTCCTCGCATGCGCTGGATCAGCACCGTGTCGACGGGTTGCACTTCGACGTCGCGGTGTTCACCAACCTGACGCGCGACCACCTCGATTACCACGGCACGATGGAAGCCTACGGCGCGGCCAAGGCCAAGCTGTTCGCGTGGCCGGATCTCGGCGCCGCGGTCATCAATGTCGATGATGCATTCGGGCGCGACCTGGCCGCGCGGATACCGGCGGGCGTGCGGGTCATCCGTTGCGGCATCGCATCGCGCGACGCCGACATCCGCGCGGACGGCGTGCACACGCATTCCGACGGCATCGATTTCGAACTCGCGACGCCGTGGGGCGCGGCCGCGATACAAAGCCGCCTGCTCGGCCGTTTCAACGTCGCGAATCTCCTGGCCGTGGTTGGCGTGCTGGGCGCGCTGGATGTGCCGTTCGATCGCATCGTCGATGCGTTGCAATCCCTGGAGCCCGTCGCCGGCCGCATGAATCGTCTGGGCGGCGGCAGCCTGCCGCTGGTGGTCGTCGATTACTCGCACAAACCCGATCCGCTGGAGCAGGTGCTCGCCACCTTGCGCGCGCATTGCGAGGGCAAATTGATTTGCGTGTTCGGGTGCGGCGGCGAGCGCGACGCGGGCAAGCGTCCGGTGATGGGCGCGATCGCCGAGCGACTGGCGGACGTCGTGATCATCACCGATGACAACCCGCGCGGCGAAGACGGCGACGCGATCGTCACGCAAATCGTGGCGGGCATGCGCGCGCCGGAGCATGCGACGGTGGAACGCGACCGTGCGTGTGCGATCGACATGGCAATCGCGCAAGCGCGCGCGGGCGACGTGGTGCTGATTGCCGGCAAGGGTCACGAAACTTATCAGGAAGTCGCGGGCGCGAAGCGTCCGTTCGATGATATGCAGGTGGCGCGCGCCGCCCTGGAGGCGCGGCCATGCTGAATTTGCGCCTCAAGGAAGTCGAGCCGTGGACGCGCGGCGTGCTCGTCGGTGCCGATGGCATCGTGGAGGTGCGGCCGTGCTGAATTTGCGCCTCAAGGAAATCGCGGTGTGGACGCGCGGTGTGCTGCAGGGCGCTGATGCGGACGTGTGCGGCGTGTCCACCGATTCGCGCACGATCAAGCCGGGCGAAGTGTTCGTGGCATTGATCGGTGAAACCCACGACGGGCACGACCATGTCGCGACTGCGGCGGAACGCGGCGCTTCCGGTGCGATCGTGTCGCGCCGCGTGGACGCCGGCATTCCGCAAGTGGTGGTGGCCGACACGCTGCACGCGCTGGGCGATCTCGCCAGCGCGGTGCGCGCGCAGCGCGACGTGACCGTGCTCGGCATCACCGGTTCCAATGGCAAGACCAGCGTCAAGACGCTGGCTGCGCGCATCCTTGCGCGGCACGGCGCGACGCACAGCAACACCGGCAGCTTCAACAACGAAATCGGCCTGCCGCTGACCTTGCTGGCGATGCCGCGCGACACGCGCTACGCGGTGCTGGAAATGGGCGCGGGCAAGCCGGGCGACATTGCCTACCTGGCAGCGATCGCGCGCCCTCGGATCGGGTTGGTCAACAACATCGCGCCGGCGCACCTTGAACGGATGCGCACGCTGGAAGGCATCGCCGAAACCAAGGGCGCGATGTACCAGGCGCTGCCGCCGGACGGCGTGGCCGTGATCAACGTCGACGATGCGTTCGCGATCTATTTCACGGGACTGGCAGGTTCGCGACGCATCCTGCGTTTCGGCATCGACGCGCCCGCCGACGTGACTGCCGCCGACATTCGCCTGCAAGCCGACGGCAGCGATTTCGAGTTGCGGATGCCGGACGGCAGCGCGCACGTGCACCTGCCGCTGCCCGGTCGCCACAACGTCGCGAATGCGCTGGCCGCCGCAGCGCTTGCGCATGCCGCGGGCGCCGGAATGGACGTGATTGTCGCGGGCCTGCAGTCCGCCGAAGCGGTGGGTGGCAGGTTGTTGCGCCATGCATCGTCGCAAGGCTGGGTGTTGTTCGACGACAGCTACAACGCCAATCCGGGTTCCGCACTGGCCGCGGTGGCGACGCTGGCGTTGCAGCCGGGCGAACGCTGGCTGGTGCTGGGCAACATGGGCGAACTGGGTCCGGACGCGGCGGCGCTGCATGCGCGCATCGGCCGCGCCGCGCGCGAGCAGGGCATCGCGCGCCTGTACGCAGTCGGCGAACTGGCCGCCCATGCCGCGGAGGCATTCGGCAGCGACGCGCAGGTGTTTCCTGACCAAACCGCGTTGATCGAAGCGTTGCGCCGCGACCTGCACGCCGGTGTCAGCGCGCTGGTGAAGGGATCGCACGCGTCGCACATGGAAAACGTGGTGGCGGCATTGGTGGGTGGTGACAAGGGGGACGACCGGCATGCTGCTTGAGCTTTCGCACTGGCTGGAACATTACTTCGGGCCGCTGCGGCTGTTCGACTACATCACGTTCCGCACGATCATGGCGGCGCTGACCGCGCTGTTCGTCGCCTTGTTTTGCGGTCCGGCGATGATCCGCCGCCTGACCGCCTTGAAGGCGGGGCAGGTGGTGCGCAGCGACGGCCCGCAGACGCACCTGTCCAAGGCCGGCACGCCCACGATGGGCGGCACCCTGATCCTGGCCGCCATCGTGGCGGCGACGCTGGTGTGGGGCGATCTCGAAAGCCGCTATCTCTGGGTGGTGCTGCTGGTGACGCTGGCCTGCGGCGCGATCGGTTTCTACGACGATTACCGCAAGCTGGTGTTGAAGGATCCGCACGGCTTGCCGGCGCGCTGGAAATATTTGTCGCAATCCGTGGTGGGCCTCGCCGCCGCCTTGTTCCTGTTCCACACCGCCGACGTACCCGCGGCGACCGCGTTGTACGTGCCGCTGTTCAAGCACGTGGCGATTCCGCTGGGCGGCGGCTTCGTGGTGGTCGCGTATCTGTGGATCGTCGGTTTTTCCAACGCGGTGAATCTCACCGACGGGCTCGACGGGCTCGCGATCATGCCGGCGGTGCTGGTGACCGCGGCACTCGGCGCATTCGCGTACCTCGCTGGCAACGCGGTGTTCTCGACGTATCTCGGTATTCCCTCGATTCCCGGTGCAGGTGAACTCGCGGTGTTCTGCGGCGCGTTGACCGGCGCCGGGCTCGGATTCCTGTGGTTCAACACGTATCCCGCGCAAGTGTTCATGGGCGACGTGGGCGCACTCGCGATCGGCTCGGCGATTGGGTGCGTGGCGGTGATCGTGCGCCAGGAAATCATCCTGCTGGTGATGGGCGGTTTGTTCGTGGTGGAAACCGCCTCGGTGATGCTGCAGGTCGGCAGCTTCAAATTGCGCGGCAAGCGCGTGTTCCGGATGGCGCCGATCCATCACCACTTCGAATTGAAGGGCTGGCCCGAGCCGCGCGTGATCGTGCGCTTCTGGATCATTTCGGTGGTGCTGGTGCTGGTGGGCCTGGCGACGTTGAAGGTGAGGTAGCGATGACGAACTGGTTTGGCCAATCGCAAGCCGTCCGCAAGCTGGGCCCGCAAGGCCGCCATGACCCGTGGCTGTTGCTGGCGATCACCGGCCTGGTCGCGTTCGGCATCGTGATGGTGGCGTCCAGTTCGATCGCGGTCGCCGACGGTCAGCACATCGGCGAATTCCATTATCTGCAGCGACACCTGGTTTTCCTGGCGGCCGGCGGTGCGGCGGCGATCTGGATCGCGCTGCGGGTGGAACTGGACAAGCTCGAAAAATATTCGGGCTGGCTGATGCTGGGCACGTTCGCGCTGCTGCTGCTGGTGTTCATCCCGCACATCGGCATGCGCGTGAACGGCGCGCGCCGCTGGATCAACCTCGGCTTCTCCGGGTTCCAGCCGGTCGAGCTGGCCAAGCTGACGGTGGTGGTGTATGTCGCCAGCTACCTGGTGCGTCATCGCGATGCGGTCGAGACGAAATTCCTGGGCGCGGTGAAGCCGGTCCTGGTCGCGGGACTCACCGCGGTGCTGCTGCTCGCGCAGCCCGACTTCGGTTCGGCCGCGCTGATCGGCGTGGTGACGATCGGGATGTTGTGGCTGGCCGGCGCGCGCATGCGCAACCTCGTGATCATGGGCCTGCCGTTGGCGCCGCTGGGCGCGTGGCTGGCGCTGTCGACCGACTATCGCGTCAAGCGGCTGACTTCGTTCCTCGATCCGTGGAAGGATCCGTTCGACAACGGCTTCCAGTTGACCCAGGCGCTGATCGCGGTGGGCCGCGGCAAATGGTTCGGCGTGGGTCTCGGCGGCAGCGTGCAGAAACTGTTCTACCTGCCGGAAGCACACACCGATTTCATCCTCGCCGTGATCGCCGAGGAACTCGGATTCGTCGGCGTGTTGTTCGTGCTCGCGCTCTTTGCCTTGCTGGTGGGCCGTGGCCTGCAGCTTGGCCTGCGCGGCGTGAAAGTCGGGCAGCATCGCGCCGGCTACGTGGCGTTCGGCATTTCGCTGATGATCGGGCTGCAGGCGCTGGTGTCGGTGGGCGTGAACCTTGGCGTGCTGCCGACCAAGGGCCTGACGCTGCCGCTGATCAGCTCCGGTGGTTCCAGCACCTTGATGACCTGCGTGATGCTGGGCGTGCTGTTGCGCGCGGGCTACGAAATCCATCGCGCCGAGGACGCGCGCCGGATGGCGACGCGGCGCAGCGCGAATCCGGCAACGAATGCCGTCGCCACCGACCGCGCATCGGCCGAATTGCCGCTGGCGGCGCGCACGCGCACCGAGCCCCGCTTCAGCGAGGTGCACGCATGAGCGACGTGCGCGCGCCCGTGCTGATCATGGCCGGCGGAACCGGCGGCCACATCTTCCCCGGCCTCGCGGTCGCGGCGGCACTGCGTGCACGCGACGTGCCGGTGCTGTGGCTGGGTGCGGAAGGCGGCATGGAAAACCGGATCGTGCCGGAGCACCACGTCGCGCTGCGGACGCTGCATGTGAAAGGCCTGCGCGGCAAAGGCTTGCGCCAACGCGTCGCGGCGCCGTGGATGCTGGCGCGCGCGTTGCTCGGCGCGTGGCGGGTGTTGCGCGAGGCGAAGCCGCGCAGCGTGCTGTCGATGGGCGGCTACGTGGCCGGTCCCGGCGGCATCGCCGCGTGGCTGCAGCGCCGTCCGCTGCTGGTGCACGAGCAGAATCGCATTGTGGGCTTCACCAATCGCGTGCTGGCGCGCTGCGCGCGTCGGGTGATGAGCGGCTTTTCCGATGCGTTCCCGGCCAGGGCAAACGCGGAGTGGACCGGCAATCCGGTGCGCGCCGAGATCGCAGCGTTGCCTGCACCGGCGGTACGCTTTGCGGATCGCAGCGGCGCGCCGCGCGTTTTGGTGCTGGGCGGCAGTCTTGGTGCGCGCACGTTGAATCTCGGGTTGCCGAATGCGGTTTCGCGGATTCCCGCCGATCGTCGCCCGGAAGTGCTGCACCAATGCGGTGCCGCGCACGTCGAAGCGACGCGCGCCGCGTACGCGCGCGTGGAGGTGCAGGCAACAGTCGAACCGTTCATCGCCGACATGGCCGCCGCGTACGCCTGGGCGGACCTGGTGATCTGCCGCGCCGGCGCATTGACGCTTGCGGAACTCGCTGCCGCGGGTCTCGGTGCGATCCTGATGCCGTTCCCGTATGCGGTCGACGATCACCAGACCAGGAACGCCGAAGGCTTCGTCGCAATCGGTGCGGCCGAACTGGTGCAGGATCGCGATTTCGATGCGACGCGCTTTGCCGGCATGCTGGAGCGCCTGTTGCGCGATCCGGACAAGCGCCTTGCGATGGCCAACGCCGCGCGCACGCTCGCCAAGCCCGACGCCGCCGACGTGATCGCGCAACGCTGCATGGAGGTGGCCGCATGACGCCGCACCGCCTCCCGCCGCATGGCGACATCATGCAGAGTTTCCGCCGCGTACATTTCATTGGCATCGGCGGCGCCGGCATGAGCGGCATTGCCGAGGTGCTGCACACGCTCGGTTACGACGTGTCGGGTTCGGATCGGGCCGCCTCGCCGGTCACCGAACGGCTGGCCGGCATGGGCGTGCACGTCGCGATCGGTCACGCCGCCGAACACGTCGCCAACGTCGATGCGGTGGTGGTGTCGAGCGCGATCAAGTCCGATAACCCGGAACTCGCGGCCGCACAGGCACGCCGGATTCCGGTGGTGCCGCGCGCCGAGATGCTGGGCGAATTGATGCGCTTCCGCCGTGGCATCGCGGTGGCCGGTTCGCACGGCAAGACCACCACCACCAGCCTCACCGCCAGCGTGCTGGCCGAGGCCGGTTACGACCCGACGTTCGTGATCGGCGGACAACTGCTGTCGGCGGGCGCCAATGCGCGGCTGGGCGCGGGCACGTATCTCGTTGCCGAAGCCGACGAATCCGACGGTTCGTTCCTGAAGTTGTCGCCGGTGATCGCGGTGGTCACCAACATCGACGCCGATCACCTCGATCACTACCACGGCGACTTCGCCGAATTGAAACAGGCATTCGCGGATTTCCTGCACCGGCTGCCGTTCTACGGATTGGCGGTGCTGTGCGTCGACGATCCGGAAGTCGCGGAACTTGCCCAGCGCACGGCGCGTTCGACGCTGACGTACGGCATCGAGCGCGCGGCCGACATACGCGGCGCCAACCTGCGCGCAGAGGGCGCGCGCACGCACTTCGAATTGATGTTGCCCGGCCAGCCAAGTCTTCCCATCACCCTGAATCTGCCCGGACGCCACAACGTACTCGACGCGTTGGCCGCCGCCACCATCGGCTGGCATCTCGGCATCGAGCCGTACGCGATCGCGCGCGCGCTAGAGCGGTTCCAGGGCGTGGGCCGGCGCTTCCACATCAACGGGGAGCTGCCCATCGACGCGGGCAAGGTGATGCTGGTCGACGACTACGGCCACCATCCGCGCGAAATCGCGGCGGTGATGCAGGCGGCGCGCGATGGCTGGCCCGAGCGGCGGCTGGTGATCGTGTTCCAGCCGCACCGTTACACCCGCACGCGCGACTTGCTGGACGACTTCGCGGGCGTGCTGTGCGAAGCCGACGCGCTGGTGCTGACGGAGGTCTATCCCGCGGGCGAAGCACCGATCACGGGCGCCGACGGGCGCGCATTGGCGCGCGCGGTGCGGGCGCGCGGCAAGGTCGATCCGGTGTTCATCGAACATCCCCGCGGGCTGCGCGAAACCTTGCCCGCGTTGCTGCGCGACAGCGATTTGGTGCTGTTGCTGGGCGCCGGCGACATCGGCGCGGCGGCAGCGGAGCTGGCGCAACGCGGTCACCTGAAATCGGAGGGCGCCGCATGAAGGCTGGTCCCGCCATTCGGCGCATCACCGACGCACGCGATTTCGGCCGCGTCGCGGTCGTGATGGGCGGCAGTTCGTCGGAGCGCGAGGTGTCATTGAATTCCGGGCGTGGCGTGCTGGACGCGTTGAAATCGCGCGGCGTGGACGCACACGCGATCGACGGCATCCCGGCATTGCTGGATGCGGTGCGCGCGGGTCATTTCGCGCGGGTGTTCAACATCCTGCATGGCGCAGGCGGCGAGAACGGCGAATTGCAGGGCGCGTTGCAATCCTTGGGTGTGCCGTACACCGGTTCTGGTGTGCTGGGCTCGGCGCTTTCGCTAGACAAGATCCGAGCCAAGCAAGTGTGGCTGGCGCGAGGTTTGCCAACACCGCGTTACACACAGCTCTCACGCGGCGGCGACGTGCACGCGGTCGCGGCTGTGATCGGTCTGCCGGTGGTGGTCAAGCCGGCTCTGGAAGGCTCCAGCGTGGGCGTGTCACGCGTGTTCAACGAGGCCGGCTTGGATGGTGCCGCTGCACTCGCGGCGCGTTATCCGGGCGAGCTTCTGGTTGAGCAATTGATTGAGGGTGACGAACTCACCGTTTCGATCCTGCAGGACGACGTGCTGCCCAGCATCCGGATCGTGCCGAAGGGCGAGTACTACGACTACAACGCGAAGTACATCGCCGAGGATACGCAGTACATCTGTCCCGGCCTCGACGGCGATGCCGAAGCCGAATTGTGCGCGCTGGCACGGCAGGCGTTCGACGCGCTCGCCTGTTCGGGCTGGGGCCGCGTCGACGTGATGCGGGACCGGCAGGGCCGCAACTGGTTGCTGGAAGTGAACACCGCGCCGGGCATGACTTCGCATTCGCTGGTGCCGAAGGCCGCGGCCGCTGCCGGAATGGATTACGCGGAACTCTGCTGGCGGGTGTTGGAGACGAGTTTTGATCGGGAGCAGGGAACGGCAAGGATCGGCTCTTCCGATTCCCGCGACTCCGAAGGAGGCGCAAAGTGAAGGGCGCCATCGGCCTCCGCTTCGCCGCCTGGGTCATCGCGATCGCACTGGTCGCGCTGCCGGTGATCGGCGTGCTGCAGGGCTGGTTCGCATCCGAGCGCTGGCCGGTCCGCCAGTTGCAGGTGCACGCGACCTTCCGTCACGTGAGCGCGGCGCAGATTCGCGCGGCGGTCGCGCCCAATCTCGGTTCCGGCTTCTTCGCGATCCGGCTGGACAAGGTACGCGACGCCGTGGCGGCGCTGCCATGGGTAGGGCAGGTCGAGGTAAGCAAGCGCTGGCCGGATGCGCTCGACATCACGGTCACGGAAATCCAGCCGGTCGCGCGTTGGGGCGGCGATGCCCTGCTGGGTCGGGACGGCCGCATCTTCAAGGTGCCGGACGCTGGCGTGGTGAACGGATTGCCGCATTTCAACGGACCCGATGACCGTGCCGCCGATGTGATGGCGTTCTACCGCACCTCGCTCACCGACTTCGCGCCCTACAACCTGCAGGTGACCGGCGTCGACCTGTCCGCGCGCGGGAGCTGGACGCTCACGCTCTCCAATGGCGGACAGGTGGTCGTCGGCGGCGACAAACCCGACCAGCACCTGGCGCGGTTCGCGGCAGCGTTGCCGATCCTGATGCGCGGCCGCAGCGACGGCTTCGTCTACGCCGATTTGCGCTACAGCAACGGCTTCGCGGTGCGCTGGCCGGAACCGGCGCCCACTCCCTCTACGAACTCGAAAAACGGTGGCTCCCATGCTGTTGACGGAAACGTTTAGACCCATGAACCGGAAGAGCGACAAGAACCTGGTCGTCGGGCTCGACATCGGTACGTCCAAGGTGATGGCGATCGTCGGCGAGTACATGCCGGGCGAGCCGGTCGAAGTGATCGGGTTCGGCAGCCACACCTCGCGCGGGATGAAAAAAGGCGTGGTGGTCGAAATCGACTCCAACGTGCACTCCATCCAGCGCGCGATCGAGGAAGCCGAGCAGATGGCCGGCTGCGACATCCGCTCGGTGTGCGCGTCGATTTCGGGCAGCCACCTCGAAACCCACAACTCGCGCGGCGCGGCCGCGATCCGTGACCGCGAAGTGGCGGCGGGCGACCTGGACCAGGTGCTGGAATCGGCCAGCGCAGTGCCGATTCCGGCCGACCGCAAGGTGCTCTACAAGGAGCCGCAGGAATACCGCATCGACGGCCAGGACGGCATCCGCCACCCGATCGGGATGAGCGGGGTGCGCCTGGAAGCGGGCGTGCACCTGGTGACCGGCGCAGCCTCGGCGGTGCAGAACATTACCAAATGCATCCAGCGCTGCGGATTGGCGGTGGACGACCTGGTGCCCGCCGCGGTCGCCGCATCCAAGTCGGTGTTGACGGACGATGAGCGCGAACTGGGCGTGTGCGTAGTCGACATGGGCGCCGGCACCACCGACATCGCGATCTACACCCACGGCTCGATCCGCTACACCAAGTCGCTGCCGGTCGGTGGCGATCAGGTGACCTCCGACATCTCGCAATACGTGCAGACGCCCACCGGCAACGCCGAGGAGATCAAGGTGAAGTACGGCTGCGCGCTCGCGCAGATGGCGCGCGGCGAGGAAACCATCCAGGTGCCCAGCGTGGGCGAGCGTCCGCCACGGCGGTTGCAGCGGCAGGCCTTGGCGCAATCGATCCAGGCGCGTTACGAGGAAATCTTCGAAATGGTGCAGGACGAGATGCGCCGCTCGGGCTACGACAACCTGCTCGCGGCCGGCGTGGTGCTGACCGGTGGCGCGGCGCGGATCGAAGGCGCGCTGTATCTCGCCGAAGAGGTGTTCCACAAGATGGTGCGCCTCGGGGTGCCGCAGCACGTCACCGGCGCGACCGAAGTGATCGCGACGCCGGCGCACGCCTCGGCCATTGGCTTGCTGCTGCACGGCTCACGTGAAGGTGCGAGCGGCAGCCGGGTGATCGGCGGCGCGATGGGCGACAGCGTGGCTGGCGCGATCGGCAAGGTGAGGAGCTGGTTGACACGCAATTTCTAGGAATCCGCGTGGCGCCTCGGGACGAGGCGCCACCGGCAAGGCGCCGCGGCGCCGAGGCTCATGACGGGCCGAGCCTTCCGAGACGGAAGGGCATCACGACAGCAGCATGACAACAGCGGCATGACTTATCGAAGCACGGAGGACGGGCAATGTTTGAACTGGTGGAACAACTCGCACCCAATGCGGTGATCAAGGTGATCGGTGTCGGCGGCGGTGGTGGCAACGCCGTCAGCCACATGGTCAATTCATCCATCGACGGCGTGGAATTCATCTGCGCCAATACCGACGCGCAGGCGCTGAAAAGCTCCGGCGCACGCACCACGCTGCAACTCGGCGAGACGGTGACCAAAGGCCTCGGCGCCGGCGCCAATCCCGAGATCGGCCGGCAGGCGGCGCTCGAGGATCGCGACCGCATCGTCGAGGTGCTGGACGGCGCCGACATGGTGTTCATCACCTGCGGCATGGGTGGCGGCACCGGCACCGGCGCGGCGCCGGTGGTGGCGCAACTCGCCAAGGAGAAGGGCATCCTGACGGTGGCGGTGGTCACCAAGCCGTTCCCGTTCGAGGGTCGCCGGCGCATGCAGGTGGCGCTGAAGGGCATCGAGGACCTATCGCAGTCGGTCGATTCGCTGATCACCGTGCCGAACGAGAAGCTGCTGACGGTGCTTGGCCGCGAAGTCACCTTGTTGAACGCCTTCAAGGCCGCCAACGACGTGCTGCAGGGCGCGGTGCAGGGCATCGCCGACCTGATCACCCGCCCAGGCCTGATCAACGTCGACTTCGCCGACGTGCGCACCGTGATGAGCGAAATGGGCATGGCCATGATGGGCACCGGCACGGCCCGCGGCGACGATCGTGCGCAGGCCGCGGCCGAGGCGGCGATCAACAACCCGCTGCTGGAGAACGTGGACCTCTCGGGTGCCTGCGGCATCCTGGTCAACGTCACCGCCGGCCCGAACCTCACGATGCGCGAGTTCGACGAGATCGGTCGGGTGGTGCACGACTTCGCCAGCGAGGACGCGACCGTGGTGCTGGGCACAGCACTCGATCCCGACCTGTCCGACGACGTGCGGGTCACGGTGGTCGCCACCGGGCTCAATCGTGCGGTGAAGCCGCAGTTGCGGCCCGTCGCCAAGCCGGAAATGGTCGAGATGCCGCAGCCGCGCCGGGTGCTCCGCACCGGCACCGACAACGGCATCGTGGATTTCGCCGCCCAGCCGGAACCGGTGATGGCCGCCCGCAGGGAACCGGCTCCAGCTGCCAAGCCCGAAAAGGAAGTCGCGCCAGGCTACGACTACTTGGACATTCCGGCGTTTTTGCGTCGTCAGGCGGATTAGTGCGATCGTCCCTGATCGCTGCATCGACGGACGAGGTCGCGAACGGAGGTGCCCCGCGTACGTGATGCACCAGAACGACCATCCATGGTCCCCGATCGGAAGCGTCTCGGGGGCAGGCTCTGACTTTCCACAACAGCCGCTTCGCAGTGGAAGGGTGGAGGCGTGGTGAACTGCCGGAATCCGTCCCCCGGCAGTTCACTAGCGCACGGCGAGCAACCGTCCTTGGTGGGTGGCGCCGGCCCGGCCATCCGTGGTCGCCCGCCTTCGCCCCGGCAGTGCGGGCGGTTTCCCGCCCGATTTTTGCCATGGTGGGAACCCGCGGCCCCCGCCGCGGTCGGAAGTCGCCATGGGGGTTGTATTCGGGTCAGGCGGGCTCAATTCGGCCGGACGGCGCGTGACGATCGTCACGCCCGGCATCCGGAAGGATTAACTAAACCTAACAGTCCACTTTATTCGGACTGTCAACCGTGGTAGCATCGCCCACGTTTTAGCGTTGTCCTAACAGGATTCCAACGAAAAATGATCAAGCAGCGCACGCTCAAAA
>Ga0207652_10000744_pt1 | contig 31398 bp, 6 predicted proteins | sample KBSC63BmetaG_FD_184334 | JGI IMG/M metagenome (GOLD analysis project Ga0207652, IMG submission 184334) | Corn rhizosphere microbial communities from Kellogg Biological Station, Michigan, USA - KBS C6-3B metaG (SPAdes) (version 2) | ecosystem: Host-associated > Plants > Roots > Rhizosphere ...
CCCAGAAGCACCTGCATCACTGACTGTAGTAGCAGGTGAGTTCTTAGTACTATTTTCTGCTTCAAAAGAAGTAGTGAATCCAGCAGCAAAACTACTATATATAAGATATCCGCCAATGGCTGCAAATATAATGGCAAAGACGGTTAAGTTAGCCCTGCTGAAGCGGTTTGCAGGCCTAATACTCTGAAGATGGATTTTTTTCGGCTTTTTCACTTTAACCCTTATGATTATTGCTTGTAGAATAGCATATCTTTACATAATAAAAGTATCAGGAGGCGTTGCTTTTTTTGCGACAATAAGCTATAATTACAGATGAAAATTTGGGAATGCGTTCCAATTGGAATAGCGGCTATCAACCGTGAAAGCAGCAGAAAGAAAGCTATATAGCAAGTAGAGTCTGACGAGTTAACCGTCGTAACCGGTAAATTAAGCGCCATAAGAATCATCTCTTTGGAAACTGGATGGTAACGTCCCCGAAAGCGGGACTCCAGTAACTAAAAGAGGTGATTTTATTTTTAAGGAGAGAATCATGAAATTCCGCAGCCAAGAGAAGAAAACTTATGCCCAAATCGAACACGAAATTATAGATTTTTGGAAAAAAGATAATACATTCCAAAAATCCGTCGATGGTCGCCCTGCAGACAATGCATACGTTTTTTATGATGGCCCTCCCTTTATTACAGGTGTGCCGCATGCAGGAACATTACTCTCTAGCATTGCTAAAGACGCTGTACCGCGCTACTGGACTATGCATGGCAAGCGCGTTGAGCGTGTTTGGGGGTGGGATTGCCATGGTTTGCCGGCAGAAAATTTTGTAGAGAAAAAGCTTGGTATAAAAGACAAACGCGACGTGTTTAAGATTGGCCTTAAAAAATACATAGAAACCTGCCGCGAGCTTATGGTTCAAACAGGCAATGAATGGGAAGAATATGTAGAGCGTATTGGCCGTTGGGTGGAGTTTGAAGGTGCCTACAGAACCATGGATAAAGATTACATGGAGTCTATCTGGTGGGCGTTTAAGAGCTTATATGACAAAGGCAAAATCTATGAAGGCGAAAAGGTTCTGCTTTATTGCACGCGGGATGCCACGCCGCTATCTAAAGCAGAAATTGCCATGGATAATTCGTATAAAGATATTACTGATCCTTCGGTTTACGTCCGTTTTAAAGTTGTGGGTGAGGATTACGAGCTTTTGGCTTGGACTACAACCCCCTGGACGCTGCCGGCAAATGTTGCTACAGCTGTGCATCCGGATCTGGAATACGCCGTAGTTGAACATGCGGGGTTAAAGCTCGTAGTAGCTAAAGACCTTGTAGAAAAGGTGTTTGTGGACGAAAAACATCAGCCGCTTGAACACAAAATTGTTCAAACTTTGCCCGGCCTTGATTTAATAGGTAAAAAATACGAGCCGCTGTTTGAAAACCGCGGCGAAAACGCGCACCATATTCTTTCTGCGCCGTTTGTAACTACAGAAGAAGGTACAGGCATAGTTCATATGGCTCCTGCTTACGGCGAAGAAGACTACGACCTTGCTAAAAAAGAGAATCTGCCGATAATTATCGACACGGATGAAAATGGTTTTTATACAGAAGGCCCATGGAAGGGCACGAATGTTTGGGAAGTTAGCAAGCAGATAGCCAAAGACTTGCATGAGCAAGGAATCGTCTGGCGAATCGAATATATCCGTCACAGCTATCCGCATTGTTACCGCTGCGGTACAAGATTAATGTACCGTGCACACCCTAGCTGGTTTATGGATATTAGCGGTCAGCGTGAACTCATGCTGGACCAGAATGAAAACATCAACTGGTATCCGGAGCATATAAAGCATGGCAGATTTGAACACACAGTTGCTACGGCACCGGACTGGAACCTTTCGCGCGACCGTTTTTGGGCGACAGCAATGCCTGTTTGGCGCGGTACAAAAGAAGACGGCAGCGTAATAACCAAAGTAGTTGGTAGCTACGCAGAACTTAAAGAACTTTCTGGCGTTGAACTAGATGATTACCACAGGCCGTATGTGGACGAAGTAGAGTTTGAATACCAGGGCATACAAATGAAGCGCATTGATAAAGTGTTAGATTGCTGGTTTGAATCCGGCAGTATGCCTTTTGCGCAATTCCATTACCCATTTGAGAATAAGGAGAAGTTTGAGAGTAATTTTCCCGGCGATTTCATAGTTGAGTACGTTGGCCAAGTAAGAGCTTGGTTCTATTACTTGCATACCGTTTCTGTTGGGCTCTATGGACGCGAGGCTTTTAAAAATGTAGTAGTTACCGGCACGCTTGCCGGCAATGACGGCCGCAAGATGAGCAAATCCTTGGGAAACTATACTGACCCCAAAATACTGCTAGAGCAATTTAGCGCTGATGCGCTGAGAGCACTTTTATTGTCGGCTCCTATAATGCACGGCGAGGATTTTTCGCTAGTTGATAAAGACGTCGCTGATATGCAGCGCCGGCTTAATACACTTAGAAATACAATGGATTTCTTTTTACTGTACGCTGAAGCCGACAAATGGGAAGCGGATGAGACACTAATTGATAATGCACCGGAAGTTAGCCAAACACTCGATAAATGGATTTTGGCGCGGCTTTTGCAAACGCAAAAAGCAATAGAACAAGCGATGCGCGAATACGACACGCCGGCAGCCATTAAGCCCATAATGGAGCTTATTGAAGACCTTTCCAATTGGTATGTGCGCAGGTCCCGCAGGCGCTTTTGGAAGAGTGAGAATGATTCCGACAAAGATCAAGCATACAGTACACTCTACTATGTGCTTTGCCAAACAAGTAAGCTCATCGCACCGTTCACACCATTCTTGGCAGACTATATATATAAAACGCTGACAGGGCAGGAGTCTGTGCATTTAACAGATTGGCCAGTAAAGAGAAAGCTGGATACTACTAGCCATATATTACTAGAAAATATGAAGCAGGCTAGAGAATTAATCACCCAAGGGCTATCCCAAAGGGCATCAGCAGGCATAAAAGTACGCCAGCCACTGAATAAGGCGACGCTAAATTTTGCAGCTGAAAACAGCCAGGATTTTGCAGAAATAATCAGGGAAGAACTAAACGTTAAAAAGGTCGAATTTTTGTCGGACGGCGGGGAAGAATTTACTATTAATCTTGATATTAATGTAACGGCTGAGCTGAAAGAAGAAGGAATTGCCCGCGAATTGGTACGCGTAGTGCAAAACGCACGCAAAAATGCTGGATTTAATGTGGATGATCGCATAAAGGCTTTAATACAATCTGATTCATCCGAAGTGAAAGAGGCGGTCAACAAGTTTAAGGACATGCTTAACGCCGAAACGCTCACTGTCGCAGAGCTAGAAAATGCAGCACAGGCGGAACACTCAGAAACGATAAAAGTAGAAGGTCAAGAAGTTACGATCAGCTTATCCCGTTCTTAGGTGTTTACACTTCGAGTCTAATCTGTTAAGATAGTTTAGTTATGGCAGAAAAAACACTTAAAAAGGCAGTAATTTTAACCGGCGGTAAGCAATACTTGGTCGAATCAGGCCAAGAACTTAACGTTGAACTTCTAGACCCGGCAACAAAGCCTATTTTTGACGCTTTATTGGTTATTGATGGTGGCACCGCTACTGTTGGCGCGCCGATTGTCGACGGCGTAAAAGTAACTGCCGATATTGTTGAGCAAGTTGTTAAGGCCGACAAAGTAACTGCAATTCGTTATAAAGCTAAAAAACGCGTTAACAAAAAACGCGGCCACCGCCAAAAACTAACCCGTATTAAAATCATAAAAATCGCTTAAAGAACTCTTAGCTATGCGAATTAGCGGGCTGTAATTAAGCAGCTTCTTTTCTCTTTTAAAATCCCTTGGTAAGTTCCCAATTTCTCAAGTATACTTATGCTTAAGGTAAAATAAGGTGTTATTGAGTGGTTACCAAAAGAATAAAGGGCACCTCTAGTAAGTCGTTTAAGAATAAAATCATTATCTCAGCCCATTTTTCTAAAGCCAACTTAACGATCTTTGCTTTAATCTTTGCCGCCATTGGTGGGTATCTCATATATTTCAGTTTTGCAGCAGGGACAACAGACACGGCTAATCTTTGGGTCGATAGCAGTGGTGGTAGCTGCGTACGCTCAGTCACGCCGGCAGTATATAGTGACGCGCAAGCGTGCGGTTCTTTTAGCGATGCCTACCAGGCTGCGCAGGCAGGGGACTTAGTCTTGGTTAAGGGTGGGAACTATTCTAATCAAGCAATTAATAATCCTACCGCAAAAACAGGTACCAATCCGGTTACATTTCAAGCGGCAACTGGAGAAATGGTTAGCCTGAGTGGCCTTGGTGTGGATGGTGCTTCGTATATTAACCTAACCGGCTTTACCACTACCAACTGGGCGGTACAAAATTCCCAACACCTAGTGTTACACAAGATTAAATCTGGCAATGTTGGCTTGCCCGGTGAAGCTGCTGTCTTTATTGCTAACACCCAAGACCTAAAAGCATATGATTCGGAGGTAGGCCCGCAAAATCCGCGCGATGGAATCCAGATCTGGCCCAGCGATAAAGGACAAAACAAAGATATTTTATTCGATGGCCTATATGAACATGACCTCGACCGTAGTTTAGACACTGGAGAACATACTGATTGTGTGCAGCTGGCATCCGGAGAAAACGTTACTTTTAGAAGGGCTATATTTTATAACTGTGCTACCCAAGGTTTTTATCCGTCCGGTGATTTTGGGGGCGGAGTGGTTCAGAATGTGACTCTTGAAGATTCGTGGATTGGCGATGCCCAGTTGGGTTTTTATGGATTACAGATAGCCGGACCGGTCAACGGCATGATTGTACGCAACAATACTATTACCGGCGGAGTTAATCTTGGAGCGAGCGCTACGGACGTTCATTTTATTGGTAACTTCTTTGCCCAAAACTGGGATTTTAGTTACAACTGCGGACAACTTGCCCAGGGCGCCGCGGAATTTAAATATAATCTTGTTAGCAATTCGTCGTGTGACGGAGCTGATCCCACAAATAAAAAGATCGCAGGGGCACGTGATTTCCTGGTTAATCCGGATGCTACTACTGCGTCCGCTTATGATTTACATCTAAAAAGTGGGGCGCCGGCCATCGATATGTCAGATTTTACTATTGCGTCTGGATGTTCTAGTGTAGATTTTGATAATGATGCTCGCCCCGTTGGAGCTCTCTGCGATGCCGGAGCGGACGAATTCGGAGGCGTTACCAACCCTTCTCCTACACCGCCGCCTCCAACACCTCCATCCCCTACACCTGTGCCTACGCCTCCAGGCTGCATCCAAAGCACCACTGCCTGGCAAAACACCTCTTTTACACCTCAAACTGGCACCTTTACCTATGACTACGATGTTGTCCCCGCGGCTACTGGGCTGGACAACATCGTCGGCTTCAGCTCGGGCGCCGCAACGGACTACACCAGTCTCGGGCCAATTGTGCGCTTTAATACAACCAATACCATTGACGCCAGAAACGGTAGTGTCTATAGCGCAGTTAATTCTGTTCCATACACTGCAGGCACAACCTACCACATTAAGCTAACAACTAATGTCACTAACCATACTTACAGCGCTACAGTAACTCCAAATGGAGGCAGTGCTACCACCATTGCCACCAACTACGCCTTTAGGACAGAACAAGCCAGCATAGCTAACTTAAATAACTGGGCCCTGCTTCAAGATCCTAATGATTCCGCAGGGGCTATGACTGTCTGTAATGCCACTCTAAACCAAACTAGCACCCCCAAAACCGGCGACATCAACGGTGACACCTTCGTTAACATCACCGACTTATCCTTATTACTATCTTCCTACAACCAAAACGTAACCAAGTGCACTACTAACACTACCTACACTTGTGACCTAAGTTCTCCAGGAGACGGAGTAGTCAATATCTTTGACCTATCTATACTGCTTAGTCATTATGGGGCGTAAGTAGTTTAAATTAGTTATCCACAGAAAAAAGTGCCAAAATTCACACATAAACAGGGGTTATTTTTTCACAAATCTTAAAATTAGCATGATTTTTGCCAAAACTCACAGATAAACAGATTGACTTTATCACGCTTGTGATTAAAAATTAATCTTAAGGCTTAGTCTGCCCGGATTTCTCGACAATCTCCGTTGCGGACATAAGAAACAAAAAGCCTAAAACAAGAATAAAAAATGGCAGCCAAAAAGTGTTTAATTTGTAATGGCCCCTTTGTGGGCCGCAGGGACGCAAAGACCTGTTCTGCTAGGTGTAGGAAACGCCTACAAAAAGTTAGGTCGTCTCTTTATGCCGGTCCTGTTTTTGCTGAACGTGAATACGAAAAGACTGTATCTCGCCAAAGCACTGTCGTTTATAAAAATAATCCAAGCAAGGACGAGAGAATTAGGGGCTGGAAAAAGGGGCTCCTGCCTGCGTTTGGTTTGCTGCTTGGACTGGGCTTTTTGCTTGGTCTTTTCTCTACGCCGGCTCCGGCAAATGCTGCAACAAGTTCAAGCTATCTCAACTTCCAATCCAGACTGCTTACTAGCACTGGTTCAGTTGTTGCGGACGGAAATTATAATATCGAATTTAAAATTACTAACGACCCTAGCGCTGCCGATGGCGGAACTGGCGCTTGTTCTGGGTCGTGTTTATGGCGCGAGACAAGACAAAATTCTGCTTCGCAAGGTGTAAGAGTGGTAAATGGCTACATGTCTGTCAACTTAGGCAGCGTAACTTCGTTCCCTGCAATCAACTGGGATCAGCAGCTTTACTTGACTATGAATATTGGCGGCACAAGCACCGGTGCTTCGCCAACTTACGACGGCGAAATGAATCCGCGTATTACTTTGACCGCTTTGCCTTATGCATTTATTGCTGGGCAACTGGCACAGACAAGCGGTGCTAACCGCGGCACTCTTAGTTTTGCTGGCGTAACCAATAATCCGAACTTACTGCTGCCCGATGTAGCTTCCGGCACGGTGCTAGTGAGTACAACTGGTGTTCAGCTTCAGGGTTCAACACCTGGTACGCAGCAAACAGGCAATATTAATATATCTGGCACAGGATTATTTGGGGAGGTTGATGCGTCTAAGGTCGCGACAGACACTCTTAGCTTTGGTAATGAAAGTTCAGGAATTATTGAAAAATGGTCTACTGTTGGAAGCACAGGTGTTAGCACTAATCAGCTAGTTGTCCTGGCGAATGAAAGCGGTAACCTTAGGACGATCACGACTACTACGCCTAGGGATCAAAGAATATACGGTATTGCTCAGGGCAATGCGTCATCCGGCGGCGGCGTTTACGTAGCTACCAGTGGCACCACGGGCGTATTAGTAGATACGGCAGCAGTAAATATTGGTGACCAGCTTGTATCTTCGTCTACAGCCGGCAGGGCTACTGTAGATAATTCGGCTACAACGGGAATCTTAGGCATAGCCAGATCGGCAAAAGCCGGAGGATCAAACGGCTCAGTCACGGTAGATATTAGAGTAGTCAGCGGTCAGTACTCGCCGATCTTCCGCGGAGCCTCGGATACTACCACGGCTTTGCAAATACAGAGACCGTCTACATCGGATATTTTATTCACGGCTGACACGAGTAATAACAAAATTGTAATCGGCAATGCCACCGGCACAAATACAGACACAACCCAGCTTATCGTGGACAGCGCTTCTGCTGATCCTACGATTGGTTTTGCTGGCGCAATATACTACAACACGCTTAATAACAAATTCCGTTGTTACACTACTGCTTGGGGTGACTGTTCGGGCAGCGGTGGCACTACGTCAACTTTGACCCAAATTTATGCAAATGGTTCAACTTCTGCCGACCAAACCTTAAACCTGGCTTCTGCCAAGGGCGGCGGAATAATCATAAAAGATTACGCTGGCGACACATCCGCCTTCCAGGTGCAAAATGCCAATTCGCAAAATCTGTTTCAGGTTGATGCCTCAAATTCAAAAGTAGTAGTAGATGGTGGAATAGGCGGAGAGATTACACCATTTACAACTAGCGGCAGTACACTCCCCGTACCGCGCGATGCTTACGGCAGCGTAACAGCCAATGGTTACTTATATATAGTAGGAGGCCATAACTCAGCAGACAGTGCTACATCCGGCGGGCGTAAAAAGACAATTTATTATGCAAAAGTTAACGCAGACGGTTCGATTGGCTCATGGAAGTGTCAGGGTCAAAATACAACTTCCGGTGCAATTGACTATTGTGGAGTCACTGCAACCAACACGAATACCTTAACAGCTGCACTCAGTGACGGCTCAGCTGTTGCATACAATGGTTATATTTATCTAACGGGTGGGTATAATGGCAGTTCAGTAACTACTGTGCAATATGCCAAGCTTAATGCCGACGGCAGTACCGGAGCTTGGACTACTACTACATCATTAAATGCGGCGAGGGATGACCATTCAGCTATTGTTATGAATGGGTACCTCTACGTAGTAGCCGGAGAAAACGGCGGAGTTACTAATGGTTCTGGAAGTACACAATATGCCAAAATTAATAACGATGGCTCTATTGGCGCATGGACTAACGCCGGCGACGTCATTAATATTGGTAGTGGCGTACGAGCTCAAGGTACGGCTACGGCTAACGGCTATATTTACTTAGTCGGTGGTGATATTGGGGGCCAGTTAACAAGTATTTATTATACAAAGCCAAATAGTGATGGTTCTATTGGCGCATGGACAACAGCCTCTAACTCATTGCCGATCGGGACAACTGCGGGAAGCGCCTATGTTGCTAATGGGTATCTATATTTAACAGGAGGTTTTCAGACAGGTCCAACTAACCTTACGAGCACATATTACGCGAAGATCAACGGCGATGGCAGTGTAGGCACCTGGTCTACAAGTACCCGCAATCTTCCAGCAGCCAGAATGTACTATGGTTTTGCTGGCATGATGGTTAATGGCTATATGTACGTTATTGGCGGTACAGCCAGCGCAGGTGGGACTAGTACGAATACTGCTTACTATACCTCTGTTCCAAGGGTGACCTTAGGGGGAACGCTTGACCTTCTTGGTATTAATGGTATTGCTAACGGCGATGCTGCGGCCGGAGGACAAGGCGGTGTGGGCGGCGAACTTATTGCCGGGAATACGAATATTGTAGGGTCGCTAAATGTCCAGGGTGCTGTATCAATGCAGCAAGCATTATCAGTAAATGGTAACTTTAACGCCGGCGGTGATGTACTACTAAACAGCAACAATACTGGTGCAATACAGCCGTGGCAGACGGGCACTGGAACCGGTCTTGCAGTTAGGGATAGCGACGCTACGGTTACTGCCAATGGCTACGTGTATGTAATTGGCGGCGTAACCGGTGGCACAGGACAGTCCACGGCCTATTACGCTAAGTTGAACGCTAATGGGAATACGGGGAACTTTACAACCACTACCGCAATGCCCGCCAATAGGGTTGATGCTGCGGGCATATATGCTAATGGCTATATTTACATAATTGGCGGTACTACTACTGCGGGTTCTGCAGCAACTGCCCAATCGACCGTTCTCTATGCAAAGGTTAATGCTGACGGCACTCTCGGGAACTGGATTACTTCGCCTAATTCTATGCCTGCTGCCCGCTCTGCACTTGGATCTGCAGCCCTAAATGGCTATATATATGCTTTTGGAGGGAACGATACAGGCGGTAGCGCCCAGTCAAATGTATACTTTGCCAAACTTAATGCTGACGGCAGCACGGGTGCTTGGTCTACTACAACTGCAACGGGTGCTGCAATGTCATATGAAGCTACTGCTACAGCAAACGGTTATGTTTACGTCAACACAAGCAACAGCGGGCTTATAGTGTATGCAAAGCCTAATGCCGACGGCACAATCACATCTTGGAATAATAGCACCTTGCCCGCTAACCGTTCCGGCGCGACTATGGGTATAGCTAACGGCAATATATATGTAATAGGCGGAGCTTCCGGCTCGGGCGGAGCTGCAGCATACACATCTACGGTCTTTGGGCCGCTTAATGCTGACGGCAGCGTAGGTACATGGTATTGCCAAGGAACAAGCGGTGATTGTACTGGTGCTACTCAGATCAATACAACAGCTTTGCCGGCAATACGTGGCTATATGGGCCCTAATGGCGTGGTTGCAAATGGCTACTTGTACTTTATAGGGGGTGAAGATAATACTGGTGCTGCCAAATCAACTATATATTACACCTCGACTGCCCGTACAAAGATTGACGGATCGCTAGATTTGGTAGGCGACAATGGAGAATTCTTGAGCGAAGGCGGCTCAGGCGGCAGCCTTACGGCCGGCAATACCAGCATTGTCGGATCATTAAATGTCCAGGGCGCTGCTTCATTTGCCCAGGGACTTTCAATAGATAAATCATTGGCCGTATTTGGCGATGAAGCTATAAAGACTATGACCAATACGTCAGCGGCTTTCCAGGTGCAAAACAGTAACGGAGCGCAATTGTTTAAGGTAGACACAACAAATCCAGTTTCCGACTTGACCTCTAGCTCAACTGCAAACCTAGTAACTAATGGCTCATTCGAAGACGGTAGTAGCACAATCGGCTGGGCTGTAAAGGGGAGCGCATCGGTAGCGCAAAGCGCATCGCAAATGTATATAGGTAATAACTCTCTTGCCGTAACTACTACGGCACTTGCAAATGACGGTGCTAAGTACAACTTAACCACTACCACCCTTGCTACAAACACCCAATACACCCTAACTTTGTCAGTTAAGTTGTTGCAGCCAAACTCACAGTCTTCAGTCCAAACGGCCAATACTATACAGATTGGCCGGGCAGAAGACGGTTCAACAGATAGTTCATGTGCCACTGGCCAAACTATAAGTTCCGCCGGCTGGACAACCCTAACTTGCACCTTTACCACGGGTGCAACCTCGGGTACCCCATACATTTACATCAAGCAAACAGATGCTACTGCCCGCACAATTTATATAGACGGCGTGCAGCTATCCCGATCATACATACTGCAAAACAGCTCAATTGAACAGGCTATTGCTGGCAACTGGACAGCCAAGGGTACAACACCTACTACGCACGCCCAAGACGCTACCCAGTTCTATGCTGGTACCCACTCTCTAAAAATTGTTACTCAAGCAACTGCCAACCAAGGAACCAAGCAGAATATTACACTGAACGACAACACAACTTATAGCCTGCACTTCAATGCCATTGAAGGCTCAACGTTCTTCAGTACTATAGAAGCTGGTTATTCATCTGATGGTTCCACGGATAATACGGTTTGTACTACCGCGCAGGGAGCAAGTGCATCAAACTGGGAATCCTTTAACTGTACCTTTACCACGCCAGCTTCTCATTCCGGAACGCCGTACATCTACATTAAGATGACAGACGCTGCCATCCATACGCTATACCTGGATAATATACAGCTGTCTACCGGCAATTACTTTACCGCTTACCGCGAAGGTACTATTTCTCTAAATGGCATAGTAACTTCTCCAAGCATATTCCAGAACCAAACCAACTCCACGACTGCCTTCCAAGTACAAAATGCCAGCGGCAACAGTTTAATTAATGTAGATACGGTAAATAACAATGTTGCGTTAGTGGGTGGCCCAGGCGATATCCAGCCTTGGCAGACAAATACGAGTACCGGCTATACGGCTTACGATAGTGAATGTACGGTTACCGCCAATGGCTACCTCTACGCTATTGGAGGCGAAGACAGCGGCCAAAATGCGATTAACGCATTTCAGTACGCAAAGATTAACGCCAATGGTTCCCTAGGTAACTGGACCGGTACCACAATGACTACCAACGGTTCGGCAATAAATCGTTCAGGGCCCGCTTGTGCCGTGGCGAATGGCTATGTTTATGTGCTTGGGGGTACGAATAATACTAACTCTACAGGCGGCCAAACAACTTCTTACTACGCCAAGCTTAACTCGGACGGTTCCGTAGGGACTTGGGCTGCCACGACTAGTATTCCAGGTGCTCGAAACACTTCGGGAGCAGCAGTCTACAACGGCTATATATATTATATTGGCGGTTTGAGCACCTCTAATAGCGCTACAACTGACGCATACTACGCCAAGGTTAACGCCGACGGCACTATAGGCACATGGAGCGACAGCATAATGGCCGGCAGTGTTGGCGGAGGCAACGCTGTAATAATCAATGGCTATCTTTATACTCATACAGGGAACGTGCTGCAGTACGCCAAGCTTCCTAATAGCGGCGGAACGCCTGGTACTTGGAATACCTCCGCGGCTGCTATCCCGTACGGTGTACCGCTTGATGCTGCGGGCATGTATGCTTCCGATGGTTATATCTATGTTGTTGGTGGGCAGCTGAACGCAAGCAATATCTTCTCTACGTACACATATTACGCAAAACCAACCTCTAGCGGGGATATTACTTCTTGGAATGTCTCCGCGCAGCAGATGCCAGGCGGGGTCCAGAGGGGCTACTTTGGCGGCGGTGTTGTTGCAAATGGCTACATGTACGTGATTAGCGGTGTAGGAACCGGCTTTACAGTGGATAACACCAATCAGTGGTACACAGCTACATCGCGCGTAACAATCGGGGCGTCACTAGATTTGGTTGGTCCTAATGGCAGTAATCTGGCTGACGGCGGCTCTTCAGGAGGCGAGCTAACAGCAGGGAATACAACCATCGTAGGTGGCCTGCAAGTCCAAGGACAAACTAACTTTAGCCAGAATGTCGCGGTCAACGGCACATTCGCCGCCAATGGTGACTCAGTATTTAGGGATGCGGTTAATTCGTCCTCTGCTTTCCAGATTCAAAACAACACTGGCACGCAATTGATTAATGTAGACACCACAAACCCAATTTCTGATTTAACATCTAACACTACGGCTAACTTAGTAACCAATGGTTCATTTGAAAGCTCAAACAGTACAAACGGTTGGGCAATTGATGGGGCTAGTGTCACAATCGCTCAAAGTACTACGCAAAAATATGTGGGCAATAACTCGCTAGCTATCACTACTCCGGCAACGGTCAACAGGGGTGCTAAATACGCCTTAACAACAACCACGCTCTCAACTGGCATGCAGTATACGCTAACCTTATCAGCCAGGCTTGCGCAGCCTACAAGTACTTCTGATCCAAATGGCTCAATAAGTACGTTTGATATAGGTGCTGCATATGACGGCCTAACAGAAACTACATGTCTGTCGGGGCAGACAATTAACTACACCACATGGACGACATTTACATGTACGTTTACTGCCGGCACAACTTCCGGTACGCCTTATATATTTGTTAGACAGTCGGATGCTACGGCACGCACATTTTATATTGACGGCGTCCAGCTAAGCCGCAACACATCCTTACTGCAAAACTACTCTATAGAACAAGCTCTGTCTGCCAGTAACTGGCAGAAGAAAAACGGCAGCGAGACCACGCACGCACAAACAAGCAGTCAAAAATATATAGGTTCTAATTCACTACAAGTAACTACTAGCTCCACTCCTGCAAACCAAGGTACTAAACAGAACATTACCTTAAATGACAATACTACTTATACTTTGACTTTCTACGCATTAGGTAGTGGTGCATTCTGGAGTACGATGGAAGCCGGGTATTCTTCTGACGGTTCTACGGATACTGCGTGTATGACTACTCAAGGGGTTGATCCAAATACATGGGAGCCGTTCACTTGTACTTTCACTACACCATCTAGCCATTCCGGTACACCGTACATATATATAAAAAATACAGCCGCCGCTGCAAAAACTATGTACTTGGACGATATCCAGCTTACAACTGGTAATACGCTTACGGCTTACCGCGAGGGTACAATCTCCATAAACGGCGTAATAGTTTCCCCAACTACTTACCAGAATCAGACTAATTCAACCACTGCCTTCCAGGTACAAAATGCTAACGGACAACAGTTGTTTAATGTAGACACCGCCAATAATAACATTGCGCTTTTAGGTGGCGGTACCGGCGATATCCAGCCTTGGCAAACCAACACCAGTACTGGATTTTCTGCCCGGATGTACGATTGTACGGTAAGCGCTAACGGCTATTACTATGTGATTGGCGGCCAGGATACTACGCCTGTTTCAACTAACACTGTCCAATATGCCAAAATGAATGCAAATGGATCTCTTGGCAACTGGAGCACAACAACAGCTATAAGTGTAGGAGGTGTTTCTCAGTTACGATCGGCCTCTGCGTGCGCTGTAGCGAATGGGTACGTCTATATTGTAGGCGGCACTACTACTACAGCGGATACGAATGCCCAAACAACAACTTACTACGCTAAACTTAACGCCGACGGAACAATTGGTAACTGGGCTAGTACAACGGCGATTCCGGTCGCAAAAGATGGCGCTTCTGCCTCTGTATATAACGGATACATATACATCATAGGTGGATTTGATACCACAGGTACTGCGACTACCACTGGTTATTATGCCAAGCTAAACGCCGACGGCACAGTAGGCTCGTGGTCTACAACCACCTTAGCTAACATTGTCGGAGGAAATGGAAGCGCGATAATAAACGGCTACTTGTACATTACTGGCAATACGTATATCGCTACAGGCAATTATATTGCTTATAGTAAGTTAGGTAGTAACGGTACGCCAGGTGCGTGGAATTATGCAACCGCTACCGTTCCATACCCTAATGCGTATGATTCGCCAGGGGTTACTGCTGCAAATGGGAACTTGTATATAGTAGGCGGTATACCTAGCTTCGGAAGCCGGTATACTTTTTATGCCAAACCTACATCTACCGGAGATATAACCACAATTAATGCGTCTACCCAGTTAATTCCAGACACTGGCGGGCGCGGCGGCTTTGGCGATAATATGCCTGTAGTCAATGGTTATATGTATGTAATCGGCGGTAATGAACCTGGCGCTAGTCCGGCTGCGCAATCAACCCAGTATTATACTTCTTTGTCTAGGGTTAGTGTTGGCGGTTCACTGGATCTTGTTGGCCAAGCAGGCGGCACGCTAAGTGATGGCAGTACAGGCGGATCGCTTACTGCCGGCAACACGCAAATAGTTGGGACGCTTAATGTCCAGGGGCAAACAAATCTGGCACAAAGCTTAAGTGTAGGCGGGGTTCTAACTGTAGGCGGAGGCGCTCTGTTCCAAAACTCTATAAACTCTTCTACCGCGTTCCAGGTACAAAATGCTGCCGGGCAAAACATCTTTGATATTGGCACGCTGAGCCTAACAAACTTAATAGCCAACTCCAGCTTTGAGAGCAATACAATTGGCTGGTCGGCTCTGGCGGGGACCACGCTTACCACCTCTACAACTTCACCAGTTGATGGCACTCAGACACTACAAGCTACTACCACCGCAACAGCAAACCGCGGCGCAATATACCCGTACCTATTTAAGCCAAACACCACTTATACCTTCAGTGTCTCGGCGAGCGCTTCGGCCACTACCGGCGCCTTCTTCCAGCTGGTCCACATAGAAAATGGTTCCACGCTTACAACAGGCTGTCCAACCACACAAACGCTCACGACCGCAATGAGCAGGTATACTTGTACCTTTACGACTGGCAGCACTATAGTTAGCGGCGACGGGGTAGGGATGCGCTATACTAGCTCAACCACGGCCTTTAACTTCTTCTTTGATGCCGCGCAGCTGGAAGTGGGATCTGCCAACAGCACTTATAACGCCGACCCGCCATTTAACCTTGTTGCCAATCCTAACTTCGAGACCAACACCGACGGCTGGCTGGTGCGCAGTGTAACCGGCACGGCTACGGCGGCAAGCATCAGCAGTAGCGATGATTCCTCTAACTTTAACAGCCGCTCGTTGAAATTTGTAACCGGGACGGGTAATGGCGACCGCGTAAGTTATCCTTATTCGGCCCAACCCAGCAGCCGCTATACTTTGTCGTTCTGGGGACGCCGAGATACCTCTTCTACGAACACAATTAATGTTGGCCGCTCGGACACCACGTATTCAACCGGCACCGCTTCGCAAAGCACTACAACAGTTACGGGTTCTGGTACCTCCTGGAGCGGCAACGTAACCGTAGGTAGTATGATTGTTTACGCTAATGGCGATACCGATACTATTACAGCCGTAAATAGTAATACTTCGCTGACTGTAACCAGAAGCGCTACAGAAACCAGCCAAAGCTACACAATTTATGTACTTTCCGGCACTGAATGCTTAACAGGGCAGACATTTAGCACTACCTGGGCACAGTACACTTGCACTTGGACTACGGGTGCTACCATTGGAAGTTCGCCGTTGTTCTATATACGCCAAACTGATATTACCTCGGACAACCTATACATAGACGGGGTGACTTTGGTGGCCTCAAGTACAGCCCAAGCATATGTAGCTCCGGCGGCCAGCATCCAAGCCGACCCGCTTTATTCCAGCATCTTACTGAATGGCAATAGTGCGGGCGAAATCGCCCCCTGGCAGATGAATTCTACAAGTCTTCCGGCAGCCAGAATAGACCCCGGTACGGTAACAGCAAACGGCTATATGTACATAATCGGCGGAAACGACAGCTTCACTAATCCGCAAACCGACGTATACTACACAAAACTCAATGCCGATGGAAGTGCAGGTACATGGAATTCCACTACCTCTCTTCCAGTAGCTAAATCTGTCTTAATGGCCACCACCGCCAATGGCTATGTGTATGTTGTGGGTGGTAATGGTGCCAGTGGTACTACTAATGCTGTCTACTACGCCAAGCTAAACGCCGACGGCACTATTGGCACCTGGGTTCAGACTAACTCTTTGCCGCTTAACCGGGCTGGTGGCTACGCCTTTACCAACAATGGCTATGTTTATGAAGTAGGCGGTTATGCTGATATAGGCGCTACTACTGCCGGGACTACCACTGTCTACTACGCCAAGCTAAACGCCGACGGCACTATTGGCACCTGGAATTCGACAAGTTCGATGGGCACCGGCGCATCATTCTTTGCGGGATCGGTCTCTAACGGCTATGTGTATGTTATCGGCGGTGAAGATGCTGGAAACAGCCCATCCGCCGCTACGCGTTATGCCAAGCTAAACGCCGATGGCACTATTGGCACCTGGAGTACCTCTACGTCATTACCGGTCGCACTGGATCGCTCTGGCAGCGCCACCTCTAACGGCTACGTGTATGTTATTGGTGGAAGCAACGATATAAACAACTTCTCAACAGTTTACTACGCCAAGCTCAACGCCGATGGCACTGTGGGATTGTGGAATGTTTCCGCGAACCAATTGCCGGGAACTCACGCGGATATCGTAGCGAATGTGTCTAATGGCTATATTTACTTTGTGGATGGCACGACTGTTTATTACAGTTCCGGTGCGCGTATAAAAGTCAGTGGTTCGCTGGATTTGGTTGGCCTCTCCGGCCAGACCTTAACAGAGGGCGGTTCCGGCGGTAGTTTAACAGCCGGCAACACGCAAATAGTTGGGACCCTTAACGTACAGGGGCAGGCTAACTTTAATCAAAGCCTTAGCCTCAATGGCAGCTTTAATGTTGGCGGCACTACTAGCCTAGGCGGCGCGATAGTTTCTAGCGTTCAAATTCAACCTACTATCAATACTGCTAGCGCCTTGTCTGTACAAAACAGCAGCGGTTCAAATATTGCTAATATTAGCACTATTTCTTGGGGTCAGAACTTAATAAATAATCCAAGCTTCGAGAGCGGTACTGCTGGTTGGTTTAAGTTTACTACTGGCGGTACTGAAACGACATTTGCCACCAGTACCACCAATCCGCAAAGCGGTACGCAGTCTCTTAGCGTAGTTACCACTGCGGCTGCTGGTGCCGGACAAGATGCAACCACAGGCCAAGGTGCCATATATAAATACAGTAACCTCAGGCCAAACACGACTTATCTGTTCAGTGTATATGCCAGCTTAGGCGGTACTGTGGGTGGAACAGCTTATGCCATAGGCGCTCATGTAAATGCTGCTGATGTAACTTGTACGGGCAACGGCACTGGTTTAACATTCACAGCTACTATTACGCGCTATACTTGTGGCTTTACGACTGGCTCTACTACGACAGTCTCCGACTACTTGTTCGTTAAGCGCGGCAACACAGATACAGCAATCAGGACTATGTATATTGATGCAGCGCAGCTAGAATATGCGAGCAGTGCCAGCAGCTCTGCCTCAACATTTGTTGAACCGCCAACGCCTAATTTAGTGAACAACCCGGATATAGAAAATAATACTGCCGGCTGGAATATTAAAGGCAATGCCGGCGTAACAATTGCCAGCAGCGAAGACTTTGCTAAGTTTGGCACCCGCTCACTTAAAGTAGTTACTACAGCCCATGCTAATGACGGTACAACATTTAACTTCTATCCAACTCCATCCAGCCGCTATACCTTAAGCTTCTGGGCATATGCTAATAGCTCTACCGGCGCCAATATAAGCATTGGCCATAGGGAAAATACGACCACAGGTGATGCCAACTGTTTAACTACGCAAACAATTACAAATACCTGGACGCAATATAGCTGTACATTCACGGCCGGGGCTACGGTTAACGACGACATACCTACTATTGGTATATACATTAAGCAAAGCGATGCCACAGCCAGGACTATCTATATAGACGGCCTAGCATTAGTAGCCGGTGGCATAGCTCAAAACTACACACCAACTGCCAATAATCTGCAGGTAGACCCGATCAATAACTTAATAGTCCTCAATGGATCTGCTAATGGCGAAATTGCACCATGGAAGAATGCCGGAAGCGACGGTGGCGCGCATGCCGCCCACGCAACCACTATATTAAATGGTTACTTCTATATATTTGATAGCCAAGTGAACGCAACTTTTGCCAAGGTTAATGCCGATGGCAGCCTGGGGACATTTAGCACTACTAATAATGATGGATTATTCCGGGCTGATATGTCTGTCGTTACGGCAAACGGGTACATCTACCAGATTGGCGGTGGTAATGGCAGTGTTCTTGGCACAGTTATGTATGCTAAGCCTAACTCAGACGGCACAATAAGCAAGTGGACCACAACCAATAGTCTGCCCGCCGTCCGTGAGGATGGAGCTGCAGTTGTGGTTAATGGCTACATTTACTACTTAGGTGGTACCCCAGATGGATCAACGCGTCAAACTAGCGTATACTTCGCCAAACTTAACCCAGATGGAAGCGTAGGTAAATGGGCCAGCACAACTTCCATGTCTGCTGGCACAAGTAATATGCCAGTAGTAACGGCTAATGGCTACATTTATGTGCTTGGCGGTGCCGTAGGCGGTTCCAGTAGCAACAGTATTTACTATGCTAAACCAAACACCGATGGAACGTTGGGCAGCTGGACACTAAATGCTAATCCTATGGGCGGCGATAGGAACAGCGGCGGCGGTGCTGTGTATAATGGTTACATTTACTATTTCGGCGGTACTGATGGCGGCGGTAATAGGATGGCAACCGTCTTCTATGCCCCTCTAAACGCCGATGGAAGTGTAGGCAAGGCTGTAATATCCAACAATCCGCTGCCGGATGCGCGCTATAACTTTGGCACAGCCTCGGCTAACGGCTACATATACATTGCTGAAGGCCAAAATAGTACTGGTGCTACGCCGACCAGCATTCTATATACATCTACTAATAAAGTCCTGCTAGGCGGCGGGCTTGATCTTGTAGGCCTGTCCGGCGAGAACCTTGCCGATGGTGGCAGCGCAGGCACTTTAACAGCGGGCAATACTAACATAGTTGGCAATCTTGGAGTCCGTGGCAGCGCAAGCATTAGCCAGGGCTTAAGCGTAGGCGACACGTTGACTGTTGGAGGCGCCGCTTCTTTCCAAAACAGCTCTAATAGCTCGACTGCATTCCAGATCCAAAACGCCAGTGGTGTTAATAACTTTAGTGTTACGACAATTAACTTAGTTGGCAATACTACGTTTGAAAGTGGTGCAAACGGTACCGTACCGGTGGGCTGGGCAGGTAAGGGCGGCGCTGCTGTAAGTGTAGACAATACACAGGCATTATTTGGCTCTGATTCAATGAAGGTAATATCTAACGGAGGAGCCAATGGCGGCGGACAGTATAACTATCCATTGACTGCCAGCACCCAATACACTCTGTCTTTCTATGCCAAAGTTGCCAGCGGCACTTTAACAGATATTCAAGCGGGTAGGTCAGATGACGGCTCAACAACTACTAACTGCTTTGGCGGCGGACAAACAGTAACCACCGCCTGGGCGCGCTATAGCTGTACGTTCACTACAGGTGCAACAATTTCGGGCATGCCGTTCATATATATAGACGAAACAAACGCGGTTGTAGAAACCTTCTACGTTGATGGCGTGCAGCTGGAGACAGGCGCAACTGCCAGCACTTATACGGAAGGTAACATTAATCTCGACGGCCAGGTAAAGTTGAAAAATTCCGCCAACTCTACCACCGCCTTCCAGATCCAAAACTCTAGCGGCAGCAGCCTTCTTACAGTAGATACTGCCAACACCCAAATTGTCCTGGGTGCGGGTGATGGTGCCACCCCTGGAGCCATTACAGTACGTGGGGCGGCTGCTTCTGGTAGTAATGTAGCTGGTGCCGACTTAACCTTTGATGCATCCAATGGTACAGGCGCTGCCGGATCTGGTAACTTTAACTTCCGTACTGCTGGTCCTACTGGCGGTGGTATTACTCAAGATGCGGTTTCTAGTACCAGCGGTGCCACCGGCGTTTCAAGCTTTAACTGGAACCACACTACCACTACAAACGGCAACCGCATCCTAGTAGTATCGGTAACAACATTTAGCAACACGGCATACCGGACGGTGTCATCCATGACTTACGCCGGTGCAGCCATGACTAAATTGTCGTCCCAAGATTGTCCGATTGATGGGACAGGTCGTTGTCATACAGAGCTGTGGTATAAGATAACCCCCACCAGTGGTACTAACTCAATTAGTGTTACATTATCAGGTAGCGCAGATGTAGCTGGAGGTGCTGTGAGCTACTATGGTGTAGATACTGCCAATCCGTTTGGTACCGTAGCAACCAATTCGGGATCTGGAACCACGTACTCGGTGACAGTTGGCGGCACTAGTTCGCAGGTGTTACTAGGAATAGTAGGTGATGAAGGCTCAGGCATTACCCAAGGTGGTGGACAGTCTGGTTTGTGGAATACCGGAGCCTTCTTTGCTATTAACGCTGGTGCTAGTAAAACCGGAGCGCCAGGCGCCGGCTTTAGCTGGACCTCCGGCGGTAATGCCTGGTCGGCCATTGGTGTACCTATTAACCCAAGTACAAATGCTACCAATGCAGATACCTTAACTTCGCGTCTCTACATACAAAATACTGGCAACGTTGGAATTGGCACCACTTTGCCGCAAGCTACGCTTGATGTGGAGGGCACAAGCTTAGTAAAGACTACTACTAACAGTACAAGCGCCTTCCAGATCCAAAGCGCCACTGCGGCCAATACGCTGTTTACGGCCGACACCACTAACAACAAGATAGTAGTTGGTGATGCTACCGGTACCAACAACAATACAACTCTGTTTGTAATAGATAGCGCTGCCTCTGATCCTACTACCGGTTACGCTGGCGCAGAGTATTACAATACTATTAATAACAAATTCCGTTGCTATACAACTACATGGGTTGATTGTGCCGGAAGCGGCAGCACCACAACTCTATCCCAAATCTATGATGACGGCGCAACTGCGGCTGACCAAACCTTAAACCTAGCTTCTGCTAAAGGCGGCGGAATAATCATAAAAGATTATGCTGGCGACACATCCGCCTTCCAAATCCAAAATAGCTCTGGCGCGGCTGTGCTTAGTGTTGACAGTACCAACTCCGTAATTACACTTAATGGTGCTAATTCAGCAGTACCGGCGGCTTGGACAAGTACCTCTACTATTACAGGCGGAAGGTATGAGCATCCTACAATATATGCTAATGGCTACGCCTACATCATCGGAGGGGTTGATAATACCTCTACCGTCGTCAATACAGTAAATTATGCTAAGGTGAACGCGGATGGTTCTCTTGGCACTTGGAATACAGGCAATAATACGGGCTTAAGCGCACGCTACGAGACGGCTGCCGTGGCTGCTAACGGCTACATTTACCTCGTAGGCGGTAAAGTAGGTGGCTCGACCTCAACGGATGTTTTGTACACTAAAATTAACGCCGACGGCAACCTGGGCAACTGGACGGCTACCACGAGCTTGCCATCGCCGCGTGAAGACGGCTCGGCAATAGTTGCCAACGGCTATATCTATTACATAGCGGGAGATAATAACCTGACCAACCAAAATACCATCTACTACAGCAAGCTCAACGCTGATGGAACGGTAGGGACTAGTTGGACTACGGGCACTAGCACAAGCCTTCCAACTATAACCCGGTTCGCTTCAGTCTTTGCCAACGGGTATGCTTATGTGATAGGCAGTAGCGGCGCTGCAAATACCGTGTACTACTCTAAGTTCAACGCTGACGGCACCAACACTAGCTGGACCTCTACAAATACGCTAAGTACAGGTGTTTCTGATACGGCGGCTGTGGCCTTGAATGGCTACATATATGTAATTGGCGGCAGCTCAGTGGGCGTTACCAACACCGTGCAATACGCTAAACTTAACGCCAACGGTACAACTGGTACTTGGAGCACTACAACTAACACCAACTTAACTGCGCGTGCCAATCTTGCGGCCTTTACGGCTAACGGCTACATGTACGCAGTAGGAGGTGTGGATGGAACTGGCACCGCCCTGACATCGGTATACTATACTTCCTTAGAAAGAGTTAAGATTTCTGGATCACTAGATTTGACCGGCGGCGGAGCTCAAAACTTAGCGGAGGGCGGTAACCAGGGTGGCAACCTGACGGCTGGGAATACTAACATCCTGGGGCAATTATCAGTAGCTGGCGGTGCAACATTGCAGCAGGGCCTAGCCGTAGGAGATACCTTAACTGTTGGCGGCAGCGCAGTATTTAAGAGCGGCACCAACTCTGCCTCCGCCTTCCAATTCCAAAATGCCTCAGGTACTACAATATTAGGCATTAATACGTCTAGTGGTGTATTGTTTAGCAACATCGCTAACGGCTCAAGCGCCGTGGGCTTCACACTTACTACTAACAACTCCTTTACAACCGCCGGCGCCAAATTGATAAGCATCCAAAATAATGGTTCGGAGAAGTTCTCGATAGATAAAGATGGTAATGTCCGTGTGGCTTCCGGCGCTAGTGTAGCCTTCCAGGGCACAGGCACAACCCAAAATGTCATAACCAAGAAATTTATATGCACTGTTGCTACCTCAGCAGGAACTGTAGTATCGTTTGATTCCGCTAATGAAGGGCAGGTGACTATTCCTGCTTCTTCCGATGATCCGCTCGTAGCCGGAGTAGTGGTCACGGGTACCGCAAGCGCTGGGCAGACTTGTGAAGTGGCAATAGAAGGAGTAGTGGAAGTTGTAGCTACTGGCAATCCTGTAAGCGTGGGAGATTTAGTAGCAACCGATGCATTTGGTGGTGTTACGAAGGACGGGTTTGCGGTTGCGGGGGACTATATTGGCAAGGCCATAACTAGCGGCACAAATACGACAATATGGATACTGCTTATCCATAGCTAGAGATTAAATTAAGGGCATATTTAATTAGAGCCTTTAAAATTCTCAGCAGCTTGGTCTAAAAATTACTTTGCCAACAGCAGCCTAATTACTAAACTTAAACGGTGTAGCTACAGGCGTAGAAAAGAGCAACTAATAAATGCTGCATATTGACACTTTTGGCCACCTTCAACATACTTAACCATAAGTATTAACCTCTAGTTATCTTGTGGGTAGAAGAATAAAACACCAAGTGAAGAACAAACTAACTAACCTAACCAAACTTCACAAAACAGAAGCCTTTAAGCATTCCCGTTTCTCCAGGGCCAACCTAACAATCTTCGCCATTATCTTTGCCGCTATTGGTGGGTACCTTATATATAGTAGTTTTGCGGCAGGCTTTGCGGCCTCGGTAGAAGTGGAAAATGGATTAATAACTCCACCTGCCGCAGTGGTTAATGATCCTGCTGCCTCGGGCGGAAAGGCAGTGAAATTTGGAAAGGCGGGCGGCGGCACTTGCGCGGATGACGTGGGTTGCTGGCCGAATGCCAGTAATACGGGCTACCAAAATGCCCCGGGCTATCCGGGTACGCACGGCGTAGCCGATCCTTCCAAACTTACTTTGGGGTCATCCACTAGCACTGCGTGTCCTACAACCTTCCAATCACACCATACTTACAGTTTTTGCCGTTATACCGGCGGTATTGCTATTGGATCACCGCGCTACCCCGGCGATCCGGACGTCGGCCAGCACCTAACAGACGTACACCTAATAGGATTTTTAATTGAAGATACAGGCCCCACCAACGATACGCCGGAAATTATGATGTATTGTGATAGTAATTGCACGCTGGATTATTTTACCGTTAAACCGGCAACCCTAAGTGCGCCGGACATTACCGGTCCCGGCAAGCACGGCGTCAGTTATGCAAAGAGCTACGCCTCGATTATGGGCGCGGGTTGGGGGGCGTACTATACGGTTGGTCACGGTTTTTCGTTGACACATTCTGATGTTTGGGGGTATCAGTCAGGCATGATCCTTGGAAATAATGGCGGGGCAAACACTGCTGCGACACCTAATTTAATCGAAGATAACTGGCTGCACGACCAAGGGCAGTGCTTGGAACATGCGGGCTGCCCCACGCACGCTGACGGTATCGGCATGGTTGATACGGGCGGGTCGGCGTCGTACATCACTATAAACCACAACAATATGCCGTTTATCGAAGACAACACCAACGACATTGCGTTTCAGGAAGGAACCTATGACCATCTGACTATTACGAATAATATTTTATCAGGTGACGGATATACGGTTGCTATCTGGGAGACCTCAACAAACATAACCTTTACGGGGAATGTATGGACCAACTACGCGCAACATTACTTTGGGGTTAATTACGGCCAGGATTTCTGGGATACGCCCGGCAGCATATGGGCACACAATAAATTTTTATGGGATCCGACCGGCGCAAGCCCGTTCTATGAGGTCGGACCGGGTTCGGGTCTTGCCAATCCGATCACGCAGGCTGATAGCGGTAAGTGCTGGGTACCGTCGGGCTTATCTACCACGGATTACAAAGGTGGTAGCTGTTAGTAAATACGGAAACGCCTATTCACTTAAGGCAACTAAAATGGTGGAAGGTTGACTCTCTCCCCAATTTCTATGATACTAATGCTTAAAGGAATAGATACTTGAGTGACACCCAAAAGACTTAAAACTAACCTAAGTAACCTAACCAACCTTCACAAAAGCGAAGCTTTTAAAAAAAGCCGTTTCTCTAGGGCCAACCTAACCATCTTCGCCATAGTCTTTGCCGCTATTGGCGGATACCTTATATATAGTAGTTTTGCTGCTACGTCGTGTACGGGTACAAATGTAGATACATCTACATTTGCAAGTGCTGTAAATAGTGCTGCGCCAGGCACAACTTTGTGTTTAGCCACCGGGAACTATGGAAGCTTTGGCGGTGTTAACAAAACTAGCCCTGGCGTAACGATTGCTGCGCAGTCTGGCGCAACCCCTAAAATGATTATAGATTTTGGCAATGCCAACAATGCTGCGTGGCTAACCTTTGACGGCATTAAGATTGGCGGCGGGCGAAGTGTAATTTGCGCCCCAGCACACGACATAACTTTTAAAAATGCCGAAGCATCAGCTGAATTAGATATTGAAGCAGGAGCAAATAATAATGACTGCTCCAATGCTCCGGCTATGCAAAACAGCAATATTGTTTTTGACAATATACAGTGGACCTATGCTGACGATCCTACAGGCGACGCCAGCTGGAAAATCCATGAAGGAAGGCTAACGGTGCTAGGAGGTGCCGCAACCGGTAGTATTGGCGTGACAGTTAAAAATAGTCTATTTACTGGTGGTTGCGCAGATGGAATACAGGCCGACGCAGCTGGCGGTATGGTCGTCCAAGACACTGAATTTGCAAATATTACACTGGGACTGCCAAATTGTGGCGTGCACGCCGATTCGGTGCAGTTTTATTGCGGTACTAACAGTACTGGTGGTGGCGCTTGCGGTCGTATGACATTTAACCGGGATTACTTCCACGATGACCAAGTTGGTATTGTGGACTACGACAGCCGTACCAATGGAATGGTCGTAAGTAATAGCGTATTCGTAAATGTCCCGGCCAATAACGGCAGTGGCAACCCTTGTGACGCTATATGCCTTACAGGAGGGATAGGCTTGAGCGTATCCCACACCACAATGAAGAGCGCATATATAAATCTCGGCGGTAACCACAGTGGTACTCCTGCTACAAACACTTCTGTGCGGGACAGCATCTTAGCAGCACCGCCTGGAACGGATGCCGGATCAACATTTACAGCCCTAGACCACAACATTTGTATGAGCGGTACGTGTACCGGAACGGGCAGTCTCAACGGCACGCCTACCTGGACGGGCGGCGCCAGCCCTATTGCATATGCTGGCTTTGCCCTCGCTAGCGGTTCACTAGGCAAAAATGCTGCCTCCGACGGAACCGACATGGGGATTAACGTGCCAAGCTCCCAGTGGGCGGGCACATTTGACTGCTATGGCACTACAGGCTGCTCAAACCTACCCACCCTCGCAACATGCACAAGTACAATAAGCAGTGGCTTGCAGACGGCTCTCAACAATGCCACTGGCGGCGCGGTTATCTGCCTCAATAGTGGTAGCTATGGGAATATAGCTTTAACTTCTAAGGCATATTCATCGGATGTAATTGTCCAGCCTGCTAGCGGAGCGACTGTAACAGTTGGTTCAGTCACACTCAATGCCGTAACTCACCTAAGATTTACCGGAGTAGGTGGTGCGAGTGCGACGATGAGTGTAGGCGGGAGTGAAATTGATGTGAGTAGTGGCTGTTCAACTAATATTACGTTCAATTATGTAACGTACACCTCTGGGGCGTTCACTTACCCCACATATTCCTGTTCGCATGGGATGGCGATCCTTTATGACCACGACCGGTTTGACAACATTAGTGGTCCTGGAGGAGGGGAAGAGCAGCGCTTTAGGGTCATAGATACCCTCGGCCACACACAGACGGATGGCATAACCTTGTCCAATAGCCATATCTCTGGAGGCTGCTCGGATGGAATCGATTTTGCCGGCTCGCCATACGGAACAGTGATTGGTCCTGGCAACGAATTCACGAATATTAACCAAGCATATTCGGATGCCAACTGCGCCGGCACTCACGTAGATCCGATCCAGGGGCTTGGGAGTGATCATACGCTAGTAACAGGTAATTGGTTCCACGATAACGGTAGCGGCAGCGGTGGTATTTTGTCTGCCGGCGAACCTGGCCTGACGGTCACGAATAATGTTTTTGCTTCAACCGGCTATGGCTGCTCGATACTTGTTAAGGCTGGCAGTAATGAGACAATAAGTCATAACTGGTTCGCGGAGGATATATGCTATCCAAATAGTGACAGTGGCGGTTCGGGATCTAATAACATTATCCGCAATAACGTATTTAGCGGCGGTGGCATCACTAATGAAGGTGGCGGTACAGCTTGGATAGCCGACCATAATCTCGGCCTCGACGTTACCGGTACGCCTGTATATGTGGGCACTCTTGGATCGAGTTATTATAACTACCAACTAGCATCGAACTCCCCAGGTTACAAAACAGGAACAGATGGACTCAGTTTGGGAATTGCTGACCCAAGCGGCGCCACTGGCGGGGGAGGTTCCTCCGACCCCACCCCACCCACAGTCAGTATGACCGCCCCATCCGCTGGGGCTTCAGTCTCGGGTACCAGCGTTACTCTCTCTGCCACTGCCTCAGACAACGTCGGCGTCTCTAGCGTCCAGTTTAAACTAGACGGCAGCAACATTGGTTCTGCTGACACCACAAGCCCATACTCTACCACTTGGGACTCCACAACTGTCCCAAATGGCACCCACACCATTACAGCCACTGCCCGTGATGCCGCAGGCAATACTACCACTAGCTCAAGTGTATCTGTCGCAGTAAGCAATACAGGTAATATTAACATTGGCGAAACTACCATCACACCCAGTGATGACTCCGCCAATGCTAATCTCTTGGTCGCCCAGGCAGCAACCCTGTCTCAAAGCGCCTCCATCCAATCCTTATCTTTCTACGTCACAATTGCCGCCGGCAAGCTAAGGCTAGGTATTTACGATGCCACCGGCCCAAGTGGTGGCCCCGGAGCCAAGAAAGCCGAAACCGCAGAGATAACCCCAACAACCGGCTGGAACAGTGCAACCACCACCACCCATCCAACCCTAAGTGCCGGCACTTATTGGCTAACTTACTTACCATCAGACAATACCTTAGCCTTTAAAAAAAGCGATACCTCTACCCAAAGCTCCAGGTTCTACAGCTTTACTTACGGCACCTTGCCTAATACTTTCTCAACAGCGCCCAGCACCACGCCTTCGCACTGGTCCCTCTACGCCACCCTAACTATTGCCCAATCCGGCCCCAAAACCGGCGACATAAACCAAGACAACAACGTCAACATCACCGACTTATCCCTACTGCTATCTTCCTACAACCAAAACGTAACCAAGTGCGTAACAAACAATGCATATACCTGTGATCTCTCTTCGCCATCTGACGGCGTAGTCAATATCTTTGACCTATCTATACTGCTTAGCCATTATGGGGCGTAGGGACAGCGTTGACCGTAAAGAGAAGACAAGGCATACTTAACCATAAGTATTTAAGTATCTATTGTGGGTAGAAAAGCAACCTAAACCAAAGTGAAGAACAACCTCCGAAAACTAACTAACCTTCACAAAAGCGAAGCATTCAAGCATTCTCGTTTCTCCAGAGCCAACCTAACCATCTTCGCCATTATCTTTGCTTCAATCGGCGGGTATCTTGTATATAGTAGTTTTGCGGCAGGTGGAACTTGCACCCAAACTTTTACTACAGGCAACTATAGCGCATCTAGTATTAGCTCTGCTGCAACTGGGGGCGCTGTTTTATGTCTCAGCTCCGGTACTTACGGCGGCCTCCAGCTTAGCCAACTGCATCCATCGAGTATGGTTACTATTCAGCCCGCGCCCGGTGCGACGGTAAATGTGGGTAGGTTTAACCTTAATGCGGTAAGTAACATTACAATTACTGGGTTTTCCGGGAGTAGTACTTCTGGCGGCATTGACATTCTAACCTCGGGAAACGGGACAAATTCCAACATTACATTTTCGTATAACGCCATGACGGCTGCCGGAGTAAATATTGGTAACAATGACATTGCAAACGCAAATATAATCATTGACCATAATACATTCATTGGCTTTACGGCCGCAGGTGAACAAGACCGTTTGCTAGTTAATACTGCTAATAGTACCCATTGCCCAAACGGCGTCATGATTAGCAATAACCTTATTAGCGGCGGCCGATCAGACGGAATTGATATTGATGGGGGCACATGCGGCACCAAGATTTATAATAATGAGATTACTGGCCTTCACGAAGATACGGTCTGTGGGGGTCCGACAGGAATCCATTGTGATCCTATACAGGATAATGGCGGCGGCATGAAGACCGACATCGAGAATAATTATCTTCATGATAATTCGGACGGCATATTGTTTGACGATGGTAATACCGGCCCAGATATCATCAAGAATAATGTATTTGATAACCCAACATACCGGTGCATTGAGGGGCAGTACGGGGACGGCAGCATATTCGATCATAACACCTTTGACTGCGAAGTCAATGTGGGTCAAGACCATGCTGGTGACCCAACTACAAATATTACGTTTACTAACAATATCTTTGGCCCGGGCCAGGCAGCCGGCTTTAATTTATATCCTAATCTTTCCCAATTTGGTAGCTTCAAAGTCCTAGATTACAACTTGTATGCCTCGGGAGAGTATGCTGGCGAACCTGCCGGCGCTCATGATATAAGTGGTGTTCCCACATATAATGGCGGTACCGAACCATCCACGTTGGCGGGTTGGCAGCTTGCTTCATCTTCACTAGGGCGCCTGAAAGCATCCGACGGTTCTGACATGGGCGCTAATGTAGCAACGGTAGGAATCCAGGCGAGCTGTACTAATACGACCGCCATAACTCCTGCTAATTTTGCATCTGCCGTTACTAACGCAAAGACAGGAGATATTCTTTGCCTAAGTAGTGGTAATTACGGCACGTGGACAGGAGCGAATAAGGCTATAACAGTCAAAGCGGATTCAGGGCAGTCTCCGACAATGGCATTTAATTTCAGTTCTGGTGGAGGATTTACGCTGGATGGAATACAGGGAATGAGCGGTGATATCTCGGGTACCGCTCAAAATATTACAATCAAAAATAGCGTATTCACCAGCCAGTTTGGCTTTGATGGCTCTGGTGGCGCGACGGGAATTATTTTTGATGGCAACACGCATAATTATCCGTTTACATCGACAGACCAAAACGGTCCGAATGCTAAAATTAGGATAGATAATGCGTCGGGCACTATTGCTAGTCCTGCTATTACCATCGAGAATAGCGACATTGAAAATGGCGATCTTGATGGTGTTCATATTGGTGGCAGCACAGGCTCATCTGGAATAAATATTCTTAATAATAAATTTGCAAACATTTGTGAAGCTGGAGTGAACCATACAGATATGTTGCAGTGGGATATCATCAGCCCTGGTGCGAGTAATGAGCGGATTGCTGGAAACTATTTTTATGCAGCTCCCGGTTGCTTTACCCAGCCGATTGGTTCGTACGATGCTGGCACTGCGAGCGTAATGATTGAGAATAATGTTGTGGACCAGGACGCAGTGGGGAATTCAATTGAACTTAATGGCGATGGCAATGGCGGCACGGGTTCTATTGTGCGCCACAATACGCTGGTTTATCATCAATCTTGTTTTGCCGATGGCGGCAACGGTTGCGGCCAAATTAGTATGGGCGCTAAGGCCGGCGATCCGCGCGGGCAGGGCACGAACGTTTACGATAACATTGCAGCTAATATCCAGTTCTTAAGCGGAGAGGCAACAGGCACTATGGATCATAATCTATGCCATACAAGTGAATGCACTGGTACTGGTACTATCCCTAGCGGCCTGCCCACATTCGTAAGTAGTAGTCCGGCTGCCCATGATGACTATCTTCTTGCTTCCGGCTCACTGGGTAAGAATGCGGCTTCTGATAGTACCGACATGGGGATTTCCTCCAACGGTTCTACTACAGGTGGTGGAGGCTCTTCCGACACTACGTCTCCCACAGTAAGCCTCACCGCACCAGCCTCCGGTGCTACAGTCTCGGGTACCAGCGTTACATTGTCGGCCAATGCCTCAGACAACGTTGGAGTATCGAGTGTGCAGTTTAAGGTAGACGGTGCTAATGTTAACGCTGCGGATACTTCATCTCCCTACACTACAACCTGGGACAGTACA
>Ga0207652_10000746_pt1 | contig 31343 bp, 26 predicted proteins | sample KBSC63BmetaG_FD_184334 | JGI IMG/M metagenome (GOLD analysis project Ga0207652, IMG submission 184334) | Corn rhizosphere microbial communities from Kellogg Biological Station, Michigan, USA - KBS C6-3B metaG (SPAdes) (version 2) | ecosystem: Host-associated > Plants > Roots > Rhizosphere ...
ATCCTTTACACTTTTTACAGTTGGATATTTAGTATCAGAACTACCATCTGCGATAATATTCGTGCTTTTATTGGCTAAATCTTCTTTAGCAGAATTTAATAGTGAGTCAGCATTTTTTCGGTTTGCAGTTTCTGTTGAATCAGCTGTAGTGCGGTCAGAGGATTCTAATGACAAGGACGATGTTAACTTTGAATCCCCGGCGATGCGATTTGCAATCTCTGCTGAGATGTCTGTATTACTTCCCGAAGAAAAAGCATCCACATAATCCTTTACACTTTTTACAGTTGGATATTTAGTATCAGAACTGCCATCTGCAATTATATTCGTGCTTTTATTGGCAATATCTTCTTTCGCAAAATTTAATAATAAGTCAGCGTTTGTACGATTTGCAGTTTCTGTTGAATCAGCGATAGTGCGATCCAAAGATTCTGCAGATAGTTGTGATGCCAAACCGCTTTCAGCAGTTTTAGCCCTTGTCACTTCTGAATCCAATCCTGCTGAATTTTGTGATGCAGTTGCATCTACATAAGTTTTAGTTGCTTTCTCACTTGGGTATTTGGTATCAGAGTTTGATGCAAATCTGCCATCTACGCTTTTGTTCGCAACATCTTCTTTAAGAGCTTCGGCGGTAATTGCACGGTTCGCTTCTGATGTCAGGCCTGCTTTTAAAACACTCTCTGTATCTGTCGCTCTGGAGATTTCGTTATTCAAATTAGTATTAGTTATTGCAAACTGAGCCTCAGCTGTTGAACTATGATAGTATGGGCTTAGCATTGCGGCGGTATCGGATGTATTTAGCTTACTGGCAGATAAAATCGAAACCAGGGCTTTTGTTGCATAGGGCGATAACATTCTTGCAGTGTCTGAAATATTTAATTTATTTGTCAGAGTTGTTGCTAAATCCGGGTCTAATTTCGAAAAACTAATAATTCCATCTGCTATTTTACTATTAGTAATTGCATTATCAGCAATACGGGGATATGGATAGTTCCCGGTTAAATCCCCACCTGCCTGACCAGCAGGTAAAGCGCTTAATGCATAAGGGACACTTTGTAATTCAGTTATTCCAGCAAGACTAAAATTATTTAAACCATTGGGGTCTATTTCAAGCTTAATATGTTTCCTACCGGTTGGCCAGTTCACGTCCTGAATGCTACCCAGGACATTAGTTGCACCTGAGCTTCCAATTAAAATATTAAATAATCCCACATAGTTAGTCATCACTCTTCTGGTTTCGCGATAAACAATCTGCCCACCAGCTGCACTATCAATAATTGAAATTCTTACAGTAATATTTTGATAGGTAATAGGACTGCCTGACTCATTTCGTGCAACACCCTGGTAGTTCAATTTCTGTGGTACCTGCGCCTGTACAACCGCGATAAATGTGAACATTAAAACAGTTAATAAAAGTCTTTTCATAAGTGGTTAATTAATTTTTTCAAATTTAAATGTGCCTTGTTTTAGTATTTTTCCATCATTTGAACTAAGAAGTATTTTGATATAGTAGGAACCGGAAGGTTGATTTTTAAGGTTCCATGATTGGGTACTATGACCATTGATCTGGGTAAATTCCTTTAAGGCAAGCAGTTTCCCAGAAAGTGTCATAAGCTGCATCGATATTTTTCCCGTGGTTGTCGATCTAAAATCAATATAGATTACGTCAGAGGTAGGAACAGGATAAAGACGAATTTCCTGTAAAGTCCAGTGAGGAGCGAGAGAATTGAATATAATATGGTTCTTATCGAATGGTTGGAGAATGCCACTTGTGACGTTCCATTTTTTTCCAACAATTAAATTCGAATAGGCATTTTCTCCATAATAAGTGTCAATAACAGTAGATTCTCCAATACTCCAGTCGACTATAAAGGACGAATTAATCTTTGCAGATCCCCCGCCAATGTTGAAGGTTGCTGGAGTTACTGCCGATACTTTTGGTTGGGATTTGGATTGCAATGAGAGAAATAAAAAAGCAAAAACAAAAGTTTTTGTCATTAGTATATGGATAATTGGATTAATAATAAACTGTTCAGATTTTTGGATATTACCTCAATAACACAATTTTTATTAAAATATTGTGTTGAGTTTCCGTTTTTTTTATTTGAAAATATATTATTCCCGTTTAATTTTTTTGGAGGTTAGATATATACAAAAAAAAGCGTCGTTTTCACTTCGCTTTTTTCAACCAACGGAACAACTTTCTTTGGTTTAAGAGATAAGCCAGTCATAAGGTTAATCATGGATAGAATAAATTTGATTGACCTCATCTGATTGATCAAATGCGAAAATAAAATGGTTCTTCAAACAGATTTTAAAAATTCTTTGAATTGTTCGTAGAAAAAAAACGACATAAGAGGGAAGGCTTTTGTATCTCTTAAGAGCTAAGAATAACATCGTGAACTCTGGTAAGGTTGGTAAGTTCGATAATATTATTTACAGTCCAGCTTTTCAAATATTCTGACTTTACGTTTTCATTTGAATTTTGTTTAAAATTCAAATGAAGGTTGCTTCTTGCATAATAAAAAGAGATGAAGACATAATTAAATATAATTAATTTTACAAGACAACTTGCAAATACTTCTTTGAGTATTTAATTGGGGATATTCCGATTGATTTCTTAAATAATCTATTGAAAGTTGTGATATTGTCAAAACCACTGTCATATGCTATTGAGGATATACTTTTAAAATTACCTTCTATTATCTTGTTACATGCATTGCTGATTCTTATTTCATTTAGAAAAGTGATATAGGTTTTATTTGTATGTTTTTTAAAATATCTGCAAAAGGCAGGAATGGATAAATGTGCCACAGCTGCTATTTGTTGAAGTTTTATGTTTGTTGTATAATTTTCTATAGTATACTTATAAATATCATTCATACGTAAACCTTCATAATCAGAAATAGGTAAAACGGAAAATTCTGTTGATAGTATTTTCCAATTTTTTAAATGCGATAATTTATTTAAGAACTTAATAAAACCGGCAAGTAGCAGGCCATTTTTAACTTCTCTTAACTTTAAAATATCCTTTGCCAGATTCATTTCCTCAGATTCAGGTGCCTGCATCCCCAAAGATGTTTTTTCTAAAAATTTTTTGATCTCTTTCATTTCAGGTAAAGAGAGTATGGCTCCAAAAGAATCAAATGAATTAAAGAATAGTGTCAGAGAATGCACATTGTTTTTTCTTTGTTTAGCAAAATTACTCTCATCACTTTTAAAAATGTGCGGCTGATTAGCACCAATGATATAAATATTTCCTGGTTTAAATTTTTGAATATAGTTCCCAATAATTAAGGTTCCTTCTCCTTTAATGATCAATGTGATTTGTATTTCTTTATGCCTGTGAAGATGATTGTAAAACCAGGGAAGATGGTCTTCCTGAAGTATTACCGAATTATCATCCGAAACAGGTAGAGTAAACTGTAGAGCTTTCATTTTACAAATATTATCAATTTCCTTTAATTTTTTTTTATTTTATGTCAATATTGGTAAAAAATTCATTAAGAAATGAAAACTTATTTCTCGGGGTCTGGAATATTTTTACAGAAAACTAATTATGGCAATTACATGGCAAGGAGTATATCCGGCACTTACCACAAAATTTACCGAAGATGGTAAACTTGATTTAGAATTATTTGAAAAAAATCTGAACGTACAAATAGATGCAGGCATAGATGGTATTGTATTGGGAGGAACTTTGGGAGAGTCGAGCGTGCTTTCTACGGAAGAGAAAGAGAAACTGGTGAAATATGCTATTGAAAAAGTCAAAGGGAAAATTCCAGTAATTTTAAATATTGCCGAGGGTAGCACCAGGGAAGCATTACAGCAATCGCACTATGCGAAAAGTTGGGGAGCAGATGGCTTGATGGTATTGCCTCCTATGAGATACAAAAGTGATTACAGAGAAACGATACATTGGTTTAAGACAATTGCAGATGATACCCATTTGCCAATAATGATTTATAATAATCCGATAGATTATAAAACGCTGGTCACATTAGATATGTTTGATGAATTGAAAGAATGTGAGAATATTTTGGCCATCAAAGAGTCAACAAGAGATGTTACTAATGTAACCAGATTGCGGAATCGCTTTGGTAATAGATATAAGATTTTATGTGGAGTCGACACCTTGGCAATGGAGGAACTTTGTCTCGGAGCAGATGGATGGGTGGCAGGTTTGGTTTGTGCATTTCCAAAAGAAACCGTAGCAATTTATCGCTTGGTGAAAGCAGGAAGAATAGCAGATGCAGCAAACATTTATCGTTGGTTTATGCCAATGCTCGAAATGGATATTCATCCAAAACTGGTACAATATATAAAGCTTGCAGAAAAGCAAGCAGGTATTGGAAGCGAAATTGTGCGTTCTCCACGACTTATTTTGCAAGGAGAGGAAAGGGAAGTAATTTTGAGAATCATAAATGATGGAATTGCTTCGCGCCCAAAGCTTCCCGATTATTTATCATTGAGGGTTTAGGAAGTAAAACTTTTTTATTGGGAAAAAATAAAAAGATGTTCACAGATGCAACTTTAGAAGAAATTGATATTGTGATGACAGGCGCCTGGCATGCCTTTCATCAATATAGAAGTATGCCATTAAAAAAGCGCGCTGATTTTATGCGTGCTATTGGAGAAGAATTAAAAAGTAATGAAGATGAATTAGTACAAACAGCCAGAAAAGAAACCAATTTGCCTGAAGTAAGACTCAAAGGAGAATTGGCAAGAACTATTTTTCAATTAAATCAATATGGTGAAGCGGCAGAAAGCGGTGAATGGCTGGAAGCAAGGATAGATACGGTTATAGCTGATAAAAAACCACCGAAACAAGATATTCGCAAAATGTTGATTCCTCTTGGTCCTGTAATTGTTTTTGGTGCAAGTAATTTTCCTTTTGCTTACTCGACAGCCGGAGGAGATACCGCATGCGCCTTTGCTGCAGGCTGCCCGGTAATTGTAAAAGCACATCCTGCACATGCTGAAACATCGGAGAAAGTTGCCGCGGCAATTTTAAATGCAGCAGTCAAACAAAAAATGCCAAAAAATATTTTTGCTCACATTCATGGAGCTGGAATTGAAGTTGGTAAAGCTCTGGTGATGCATGAACATACAAAAGCGGTTGGTTTTACTGGGTCCTTCACAGGAGGGAAGCAATTGTTTGACTGGGGTAATCAACGTAAGATTCCGATACCTGTTTTTTCAGAAATGGGAAGCATCAATCCTGTTTTTTTATTGCCGGAAAAATTAAAAAGGTCTTCTGTTGAAATTGCTGAAACTTACGCAAAATCCATTACGCAAGGAGTTGGGCAATTTTGCACCAATCCTGGATTAATTATCGGAATAGAAGGCGATAGTCTGCGAGAATTTATTGCAACACTGGGTAAAGAAATTCAAAAAGTATCGCCTGCAAAAATGTTGCATCCCGGCATTGCAAAAGCCTATGAAGAAAAAAGAAATCATGCATTGCATCAAAACAATGTAGCTACCATTTCTGTTTCGGATATTGCTAAAAAGGAAAATGAAGGGACACCAACCATTGCCTCTGCAACAGGAAAAGATTTTCTCAGCAACCCGGTTCTGCACCAGGAAGTTTTCGGGCCTTATTCTTTGGTAATTGGCTGCAAAGACATGAATGAAATGATTGAAGTTTCCAAAAACCTTGAAGGACAATTAACATCAACTCTGATGGCTACTGATTATGATATTCTTTCTAACGGAGAGTTAGTTGAAGCAGTAAAAAATATTTGTGGAAGATTTATCTTAAATGGTGTACCGACCGGTGTAGAAGTGTGCCTCAGCATGCAGCATGGAGGACCTTTTCCAGCTACCACCGATTCAAGATTTACTTCAGTGGGAGCAGATGGAATCAAACGTTTTGCAAGGCCGATTGCTTTTCAAAACTGGGAAAATAAATTTTTACCTGACGAATTGAAAAATGAAAATCCACTGAACATTTGGCGAACAGTGAACAATGAACTTACAAGGAAAACTATTTAGTAATTATTTTTAAATTCTTTCATTAACTATCGAGTTAAATGAGTTCCAAACCCATCACCAAGAAATTCTCCAACTCCACTTTAAACAGATTAAGTGGGGCTGTTTTTCAGTGCATCGATGCGCATACCTGTGGAAATCCGGTTCGATTAATTGCTGATGGCGGCCCCGAGTTAGAGGGAAGTACCATGAGTGAACGACGCCAGCATTTTTTAAAAGAATTTGACTGGATAAGAAAAGGATTGATGTTTGAACCGCGAGGACATGATATGATGAGCGGAAGTATTTTATATCCGCCATGTGATACCAAAAATGATGTGGGTGTTTTGTTTATTGAAACAAGCGGTTGTTTGCCAATGTGCGGTCATGGAACCATTGGAACGATTACCATAGCTATTGAAGAGGGGCTTTTTCAGCCAAAAACTGAAGGAATGGTACTGATGGAAACTCCGGCGGGTCTTATTACGGTTACCTATAAACGAAAGGGGAAAAAAGTTACTTCTGTAAGGCTAACAAATGTTCCTTCGTTTCTTGCTGAGGAAAATATAGAAGTGGAATGTCCTGATCTGGGAAAATTGAAAGTGGACGTTGCTTATGGCGGAAATTATTATGGTATTGTGGATGTACAGGAAAATTTCAATGGCATTGAAAATTATTCGGCGGGGCAATTGATTGCATGGAGTAGGGAAATGAGAAAAAAAATTAATGGTAAAAGAGAATTTATTCACCCGGAAAACCCGACAATAAACTCTTGTTCGCATATTCTTTGGGCGGGAAAAGCTTTAGATAAAAATTCAACAGCACGTAATGCGGTTTTTTATGGGGATAAAGCCATTGACCGTTCTCCATGCGGCACCGGCACTTCTGCTAGAATGGCTCAATGGTATGCAAAAGGGCGACTAAAAAAGGGAGACGAATTTATTCACGAAAGCATTATCGGGAGTAAATTTATTGGCCGCATAGATGAGGAGTTGGCCGTTGACGGGAAACCTGCCATTCGCCCGTCTATTGAAGGCTGGGCAAAAATTTATGGATGCAATACCATTTCAATAGATGTGGGTGACGATCCTTATGCGTATGGGTTTCAGGTAATTTAATAAAAAACGAAGAGCATAAATATTGAATGGATTATTTGAAATAGAGATGAAATAAAAATTAATTCAAATCATTAAAGTGAAATTCCGCGCGATTGAAAGTTACCAGAATACTATTTATTTAATTAAAATTCCTCTTAGATGAAACCTACCTTAAGAAAGGCTGTACCAGCGCCTGAAAGCTCATTTGTGGTGGGAAAGGATGTTGGCAGAAAAATGAAAAATTGCTTCAATGGAGAAATGATTTCTTTGAGGTGTGTGGAAAATTTGTAATAAACCCTGCGGAGGCTTGTGTTCAGTTCGCGCTAACTGTTCCGGGCACAAATAATGTAGCGTTAAATACAACCTCTCCAAACCGGGTGAAAGAGAATATAAGAATGGCGCAGATTGGGATCCCATCAGAATTTTCGGAAACCTTAAGAACAAAAGGGCTAATAAAATCGGATTATTTAAGTAAGTCTGAATCGGTTATAAGGAGCGTCAAATCAACACTTGGAAAAACGGAATTAAAGCTATAGCAGAGTTTAAAAATGTTTATTGTAAAATATCCGGAATGGTAACAGAAGCTAATTGGAATTTCTGGAAAAAAGAAGATTTTAAGGTATACATGGATTTTGTAATAGAATCTTTCGGAACTGAAAGGATCATGTTCGGTTCTGATTGGTCGGTATGTTTATTAGCAGCTTCCTACGCGGAAGTACTTGACATTGTGGAAGATTATTTTTCTGCTTTTTCACACGCAGAGCGGGATCATTTTTTTGGCTTGAATGCAATTAATTTTTATAAACTATAAAGAAAAAAACAGGGAAAATGAAAACATTGGTATGTATTGAGCCTGGCCATTTTGAATATAAATCAGTGGCAAAGCCGGATTTAAAAAAGGGTAATGCAATTATAAAAATTAAGAGGATGGGGATTTGCGGAACAGACCTTCATGCTTTTGAAGGAACACAGCCGTTTTTTGAGTACCCACGAATTTTAGGACATGAATTATCGGGTGAATTAGTAGAATTCAATGATGCACCTGGTTTTGAGATTGGAGAGGCTGTAACCTTTATTCCCTATTTCAATTGTGGACACTGTATTGCCTGTCGGATGGGTAAACCAAATTGTTGTAATAGCATAAAAGTATGTGGTGTGCATCAGGATGGAGGAATGGCAGAATATTTATCTGTGCCTTCTTATTCTTTGGTGCATGGTGAAGCATTAAGCTTTGATGAATTGGCGATGGTCGAACCATTAGCCATTGGTGCACATGGGGTACGCAGAGCGGATATAAAGGAAGGCGAATTTGTTTTAATAGTTGGCGCAGGCCCAATCGGATTGGGTGCAATGAAATTTGCACAAATTGCCGGAGGTACAGTTATAGCGATAGATATCAACCGGAAACGTTTACAATTTTGCCGGGATAAACTAAATGTGACACATACAATAAACGCGCTTGAAGCAAGTGTGACTGAAAGATTAATGGATATTACCAATGGTGATATGCCAACGGTTGTCATTGATGCCACAGGAAATTTAAAAGCTATAAATAATTCCTTTCAATATATGGCTCATGGTGCCCGTTATGTTTTGATCGGGCTGCAAAAAGGTGACATAAGTTTTAGTCATCCGGAGTTTCATAAAAGGGAAGCAACATTACTGAGTAGTAGAAATGCAACCAGGGCAGACTTTGAACAGGTAATATCCTCAATGAAAAAGAGAGAGGTAAACCCAGCAACATTTATTACCCAAAAAGTATTATTTGAAAAAGTAAAAGATGAATTTGAACAATGGCTGGATCCCGTGAACGGGGTCATAAAAGCTATGGTAGAAATGAAATAATCAGTTGATTTTTCAAACCATATTTTTTCAACTTTAATTTTTAGATTATGAAGTGATATTCTTTAGCACTTGACCTAGTGGATAATCCGGTTTTAATTCACGAGTACGAGCAATGGCATAAAAATGAAAATAGTTGGCCTGAGATCAGAAAAAGCATTGTTGATGCAGGGATAACGAACATGGAAATTTATAGAACTGGCAATAGATTATTTATGATAATGGAAACAGGGGGATGATTTTAGTTTTGATAAAAAAATACGATGGATGCGGCTAACTTAAAGGTACAAGAGTGGGAAAAGTTAATGTGGGAATTTCAGCGGCCATTGCCCTGGGCTGAAGCAGGAGAAAAATGGATATTGATGGATACAATATTTAAATTAGAATAAACATATTTTTTTCACAAGGTAAAAATGTGTACGAATAAGATTTCAGCAGTTAAGGACGGCAAGGTACAAACCACGTCAGAAGGTGATGTTGCTGCATTTGGCAAGCAATATGGGGCATACACTTTATGTCAGCGTGGTATTGTGGGGAGATTGAATGCGTGGTTAAAGAGATTTTAAAAGATGATGCTTTCTAGGGTTATGATCTTTACCAACTGCCCGGATTTCCGTAAAGCATTATAGAGAATTTGCAAAATATAGTAACTAAGGGAATGCAGGCAAACTTAGAAAGAATTCATTCTGTAACGCGCTTCAGTTAAACGACTTGAATAGAAGGGTCGATGTATCTTGATTGGCCTTTATAACTGAAACTAAACCTCACCTTTTTAGTTGCTTTATTTTTTTAACGTAAAATATATGCTCAGCATTACATTAAATAAAATGAAGTTTTTTTTCATAATCAGAAAGTCAAAACATCGTTGATTTTTAAATCTGTTGACCTTTTGATTATTTTTTTTAGAGCATTTTTAAAATGTGATCCGGATCCTTGCGGCAGATCGGGACGAATGGTGTTTAATAGCCTACCATTTAGCGCTTTTATCATTTATAAATATCAAGGCATACTGTATTTAAGAATGACTGAAAATACAGCTTGTCTTTTTAAATATGCATTAAGAAAACAGATATCTGCAAGCCTCATGGTAAAAGAATAATTCGTATAGTTACTTACTTTATTAAAGATCTTCTTTACCAAGCGTATTTTGCAGAATTTCAATTTCAGTTTCAATTAATTTTTCGATCTCTTCTTTGATGCGGTAATAATTTTTCATAACCATTTCTGAAGTGATTGTAGAGATTACAGGTAATTCTTTAAAGCATTTTTTTTCCTGTTGTAAGGTATTATTATCATTAATAATTTCACAATGAAAGGATTTTAATTTTATTTTCTGGTAAGGATCATCTGCGACCATACCCACGAATTCACCTGAGGAAAGCGCTGCAATTTTAGATGCAGGGATTGCAAAATCAAGTTGGCCTGATTTAGAAACCGAAGTGTCATTACTATTTATTGATACACTTTCTTTTACCTGGATAATTTTGCCAAAGCGTTCTGCGAGTGCTTTGGAGGTATCACCGTTTACCTGCCCGGAAATAATATTTCCAGCGATGTTCATTATCACCGAGGATTGATCTGCGCCATAATCTTTTCGTAGCTGGCTAAAATCCTGTAATCCGAGACAGGTGGCCACTTTATTTGATCTTGCTGTAGCGATAAGATTATCAATACCATTAATAAAAATGGTTGGAAATTCATCAAATATGAGACTACATTTTTGCCTGTTTTTTTGATTAACAAGTTTAATCAGTCTGTTTACATAGAGTGAAAGGACGGCTCCAAAGATTTGTTGTTTTTGAGGATTGTTTGCCAGGCAAAGAATTTTTGGTTCATCAGGATTATTGATATCCAGAGTAAAATCATTTTGCCCAAGGACCCAATAAAGCTGAGGTGAGGAAAGCCTTGCCATTCCAATTTTGGCTGACGCAATTTGACCTTCTAATTGATCCATTGCTTTATTTTGGTAAGCTGAAATAAAGGGATTGATTAGCACTTCAATTTCTTTTTCATTTTTTAATACCGGAAAGAGCTTGTCATATTGAACCTGCATCAGTTCAATGGCGTGCGGTAGAGTGCAGAACCTGCCATCGTCGTAGCGTTTTAAAAACCAAAGAATAGCAGTTAAAAAATTAATAGGTGATTCCACAAAAAAATCACCTTGTTTTGTAATCCATTCCCTGTTCAAACCGAGTAGGATGGAGCGTGATGATTCAGTCGCATCTGTTATGTCAAACATTGTTGTCGGATCTAATGGATTACAGCGATTGGAGCGGGAGAGGTCATCAAAATTGATCAGATAAAACTTAGGTTTAATTTTAAAGGCTACTTTGTTTTTTGCTAAAGAATTATAAACGATTTTAGAAAGGTCATCAAATTTAAAATCATAGACGAGCATGGTAAAACCTTTGCGCAAATGTTGCCTGATGATGTGTTGAATTACAAACCATGATTTGCCACTTCCCGGTGATCCTGTGACAAGGACTGCTCGAAATGGATTAATAATATTTATCCAGCTTTTTCTGGTTTTCCCTTTTAGATTATATTGGGCAGGAAGATTAATAGAATATTCATTTTCTAAAAGTCTTTCTTCTTGCGGAAAAGTTTCATTCATCTCATTGAAAATGTCTTTATGAAACTGAAGTTGAACGAAGCGTGAAAGTCTTGTTCCACCTGTGAGAATGAGAATAAAACCAATACCTGTAACAGACATATAAATAGTTGCAACGGTTTCAAGTGAGGTAGTTAATTTCATTAAAATATTGCTCCCAAAAAACAGGAAGAATCCTGATAATAAATAAAACAGAATTGATTGTTTGCTCACCTTTTCACTTTTTTTTCCTGATGCTCCAAAGAGGGAAATTGTCAGTAGGGATACTGCTAGGAATTTTGAATAATAAATATTTTTAAACAGGCCGGTTCTGCTAATATTTGTTAGAAAACGATTGCTGATTTCTGCTGTGAGGTGCCACGTTTTAAATGCTCCAAAACAAAAAAAATAAAAATGGATCAGAAGGACTACGATGCCTGCGAGTCTTGTAAAATCCAAAATTTCTTTAAGAGCTTTTTCATCTTCTCCTGTGCTCATAAAAAGTTTTTTAAAAGTTATAAATTAGGTTACGACGTTTCCTTTTTTCTTTAGAAAATCACGGGGAAAACAGCTTTCGTTCCTCTCGGTATTTAAAAGTATTTGTATCAAATCAGTGCTTTTATTTGTAGGATCTAAAGAACCTTTCATAAATCGTTATTTTGTTCTTTTGACTCGGGCCATTTTCCGATAGAAGTTCATCAGCAGATTGGTTCCTATGTTTAATGATTACTGGTTTTTTCAACAGAATGTTTCCTGCAAACTCACCGATACTTTGGCTGGTAGTTTTTTTGTGCAGGTCATGGATGGTATTATATTCTTTTTCATTCACTCTTATATTGAGCCATACTTTTTTTGTTTCTTTCATCACTAATCATTTACACAGTTTCACAATTATTTTATAGACTCCCGGAAGCGAGTTCCGAGTGGAAGGGGCGAGACAGGCTGCCTTTAGCCTCTTCTATGCTTTCCTAATTATTTTCAAAAGTAAGTTGGAGAATATAGAAAGGAAATGCCTGTTCAGATTCTAAACAGCTGAGATATATGAATGGATCATAGTTTTGGTAGGAGAATAACAGATATTTTTAAACTTTAAAATTGTGAAGTATGAAGAGTGAGTTGCTTGCTTTCCGGCCAGAAGGTGAAAATTATAAAGGCGTTTGAGTATAATGAAGAATAGGCTATAGACTGGGGTTAAAAATGGAATGTGGGTAAAATTATTTTGTATGTACTGATCCTTTTTTTATTATTGTTATATAAAGTAAACGATGCCTATCATTTCTTCCCTGGAAATCGTTCTGAATAATAATCAGAGGTTCCATTATACAGTTCGTCCTTTTGAATTGAAAAATTCTTTAGGAAAGGTGATTGCTCTTTTACAGGAGTATGAAATTACGAGTTCCGCTACGGTATTTGATCAATCCTCGTATAAGCTATATAAAACGAAAGAGGGAAATTGGTACGAAATTGAATCTGAGAATTCAAAGCCGGATAAAATAATCAGGGAGTTAAAATCCGCTATTAATTTCATAGAAAGATAAGCGATATAAAATATTAAAAACAAATTTTGATTTGATTGAAAATCTGTTGCTGTTAGTAGGAGATTTTGTATTGCAGGGTATAAAAAATAGTGCGATATTTTATAGTCGTTTAAACCGAAACTATTCCAAACTTTTCATGTACTTATTCTTATCCTAACCGGTTAATTCTTCTGTCCAAACTAATTAAATAATTAGCTATTAAATGTGATTATTTGCAGCTGTCTTTGGAAGTTTTCTTGTAGACATTTCTTTTGATATTCAAATAGTAATTTGGAAGAGTGAATGAATAAAAGAGTTTTTAATTTTCTTGTAAGTTGAACAAAAAACGTTTATGCATCGCTGTTTATGTTTTTTATTTCTTACTCCTGACAAGTTTGATTCAGTGGAAGGAATAATATATTGGATCATGCTCAAAAAATAGGAGATTATTTCCTGAGTCGTTGAGAGGCAGTCATAATTTATATCTACTTTATTATTTCGCTCATCACCTTTACTTTCTTAGAAGTGCAAATCCGTGAGTCCAACTGTTATTTTTAAATGCATAACGTATCCAGATCATTCCAAACGCTTCCAGCCAGAATGATTCTGAAATGTCCCCATAGTCAACTATATCTTTCCAGCCCCAGCCTTTTGCAATTTTTACGACTTGTTTTTTTGCGCTTTCATCGTTTCCTGCAATCAATAAGACAGGATTACCTTCTTCTCTTTCGGGGCTGACTATTATGTGTATACCTAAGGTGTTGAAAGCCTTAACCACCTTTGCCTGCGGTAACAGATTCTGGATTTGTTCTCCAAGCGAATTACCAACTGTTGCGGTAAACCCAGGTGGAACTCCTTTTGAAGGATCGAGTGGGTTCGTTGTATCAATGACAATTTTATCTGCAAAATTCTCTTTACCGCCTAATTTGATAGCATTCGTTGCGGCATTGCCAAACGTTGCAATAAAAATGATTTCACCAAATCTCGCGGCTTCAGAGAAAGTGCCGAGCTTCACTGAAGTGTTTTTTTTCTGCCATTCTTTATAGGGAGGATTTCGCATTATATCCTGCGTACTTCTTGCAAGCGTTTCTTCAACATTTCTTGTTCCAATCATGACTTCGTTCCCATCGGCAATAAATTTTTCTGCAAGAATTCTTCCGACCATTCCGGTTCCAAAAATTGCTACTTTCATATTCGTTTTTTTAATTCAATTAGATAATATTGTTTGTCAAAAACACCTTCCATTTTTGGATCATGCTTGCACATTTGTTTATGACTTTGGGTTAGCTTTTGCACCACAAAGCGAGGCTTACTATCTGTTGGCTTCTCACCCGTTGGCCTCGGGGTTTTATCAAAGGATTTTTTTTCGTTGTACTCGGCTAACGACATCATTATTTATTTATTAAAATACATGCCAGCTTTTGGGTCAACAGTTGTTTTATTCATAAAAAATTAAATCATAGCAGACAACAAAAAACATTAGAAAACCAGACAGGGGCAAGATCGGTTTTTCTAAATATTATGAAGTACAGGGCTGGCCTAAAAGTTTGGCGTTTCTGCCCAAGGATTAAGAAGGCAATAAAGCAAGTGGGTTGAAAAGCTTAAAAAGTGGCAGAAAATTTAAAAGGAAAGAGATGGTATAACTGCAATATCCGTCTTGTGGAATTGCGGTACAGTTTTATGAGGCGAATTGTAGTATCTTTCCAGCTTGTTGTTTGTGAGGATTTTTTCTGGCATATCTATTGTTCGAATTTTTGAATAACTTTTTGCTCATCATATAACTACCAAAAAATGCAACAATACACAGAACTAATACATGTCTTAAACGATTTAATTCTAATTAACACTGATAGGATAGGAGAATTAAAAAAAAGAATAAATGATTTAGGAAATAATTCTGAGATTGTTCCATTGTTTAAACGGTTGATGAAGGAGAGCGGTGAATTTAAAGAGCAGCTCATTCATGAGGTTCAGAGTAAGGGTGGGGCCGTTATAACCAAAGTCGTTGGCAACACCAGCAAGATATATGATTCATGGAAAGAATTAAAAGACTGGCTTCTGCAAAAAAAGGATTTATCCATACTTGAAATGGTGCAATTTGATATCAAAGCGGCTTTGAAGGTTTATAAAGAAGCACTTTTTGTGGTAGCAAATATTCCGGCGGACACCTTGGATCTTATAGCAACGCAAAAAGCCCGTTTGAGAGAAGACTGGGCTAAGATTGAAACTGAACTAATCCTTAATAATCCACGCAGCAATTTTGTTTAAAGGGAATCATTTTTAAAACTAAAAGTGGTTCTTCTTTCAAAGGCTCTTCACTCACAATGCAGCCAATTTCTCAAACCGTTATCATTATAATTTAGATAAAACCAACTTTGTGAATCCCGGCGAGGAACTATGTTATTGGCTCCATTCCATTTCGTTCTGCAAAAAATTAATTTCAGCTTATATCACCACTTTAAAATTATTAAATCATTAATTCTTTTTTAAAGGAAATCTGCTCCTAATATTTTTTTTAATTTTAAATACTTAATAATTTTTATGAAAAAGATTTTAATAGCCTTTTACCCAGGTGTGACTCCATGGCACGTGATTACTTTTGCTATTAAATTTGCAAAACAAAATTCGGCGGCAATTCACTCGGTATATTTATCAGAAAAAAGAGATCGTATAAATTCTGATTATCCTTTCCCAAATGATCTTTCGATGGCTGAAGATTTGAATAAGGAGAAAGATATTTTCGACGAGAGCAATCAACTGATTGAGGATAATTTAAAAGTATTTAAAGAAGAATGTGAACTGAATGGAGTTTTTTTTTCCATTGAAAAAAATATCAGTATCAAACAGTTAATTGATAAGTCAGCCGGTTCTGACTTGCTTATTGCTGATTCGGCGTTTAACTTTATTGGGAAGGTTTTGACAAATATTCATTGTCCTGCATTAGTTACTTCTACTAGTGAGATCCCAAAAAAAATTGCTTTAATGTATGACAATAGTTCTTCGGCGAAACTGGCCATTGAAAACTATATTCTTCTTTTTCCTGAATTTGCCAATTTGCCTACTGAACTTTTATCTATAAATCCAAACCAGGAAGATGAATTTGAAACGCAACAGTATTTTAAAGAAAAGCTTCAACCGCATTTTCCAAATCTTACGTTACAAGTTGAGAAAGGCAACAAAAAAAATGTACTTGAAAATTTTCTAAATCAACTTCCACCGCAGGTTTTACTGGTAATGGGCGCATTTGGAAGAAGCGCTTTATCAGATTTTTTTAATCCGAGTTTTGGAAGATTTGCTCTAAAGAGAAAAGATATTTCTTTGTTTATTGCACATAAGAATAACCCTTAAATGAACTATTTTATTTTCGCTTTTTAATAGTAAGAGAGGGATTTTTAATCAGAACCTATTTCAGATCTTTAATTTGCACAAAGTCCATGTCAGTGAAAGATTGGTTTTCACCGGCCATCCCCCAAATAAAGGAGTATGAAGCGGTACCACAACCTGCATGAACAGACCACGGAGCAGATATTACAGCTTCCATATTTGCTAATACAAGATGTCTTGTCTCATGGGGTTCTCCCATAAAATGAAAAACCCGCCCATCTTTTTTTAAATCAAAATACAAATACACTTCCATTCTTCGATTATGGGTGTGCGGTGGCATAGTATTCCAAACGTTTCCTTCTTCCAAAACCGTTAATCCCATTACAAGCTGGCAACTTTTTATTCCATCTTCATGTATATATTTATAAATAGTTCTTCTATTGCTTGTTTTGATATCACCCACCTTTTCAAAAACAGCCTCGGTGTTTTTCATCCGCTTATTTTCATAAGTACAATGGGCAGGATTGGAAAGAAGATAAAAAATAGCTGGCTCTTCGGCAACTTTACTTATAAATGAAACTTCTTTGGTTCCTTTGCCAAGATATACACAATCAAGTTTGCCCACAGTAAATTGAATACCATCAGCCTTCACTATTCCTTCTTCTCCTATATTGATGATGCCCATTTCACGTCTTTCCAGGAAATATTCTGATTTTAAATGATCATCGTTTCCCAATTTGATCTCTTCCTTTTCAGGTATTACACCTCCAATTACCATTCGGTCAAAATGGGAATAAACAAGTCGAATCTTCCCTGGCTGCATTAGTGAGGTAATAGAAAAAGCTTGTCGCAATTCTTCAGTATTCATTCTGCTTACCTCTGCCGGGTGATTTTGAAATCTTTCTTCCATCTCTACTATATTTTATATTTATTATTAATCCATTAACGTCCCATCCATCCTCCATCCACGGTAAGTATTTCTCCATGAACATAATCTGATGCAGCAGAACTTAAAAAAATAACCGGCCCTTTAAAATCATCTGGGGCCCCCCATCTGCCTGCAGGAATTCTATCGATAATAGCTTTGTTTCTTTCCGTATCGTCTCTTAATGCTTTCGTATTATTAGTCGCTATATAACCAGGAGCTATTCCATTTACATTAACTCCTTTTATTGCCCATTCATTGGCGAGTGCTTTCACTAATCCCGCAACTGCACTTTTACTTGCAGTATATCCTGGCACGTTAATGCCGCCCTGGAAAGAAAGCAAAGAACAGGTAAAGATTATTTTCCCTTTCCTTCTTTTAATCATTTCTTTTCCAAATTCACGTGAAAGTATAAAGGCAGCATTAAGGTTGATTGCAAGAACAGAATCCCATTCTTCATCCGAATGTGAAATTGCCGGATCCCTTATTATTGTACCTGCATTATTGACGAGAATATCAATGACAGGATGAGATGATTTTATTTTTACAATTTCCTCATAAATCTGATTCCTGTTACCGAGATCTATCATATAGGGTGTAAACTTTTTCCCGGTTTCTTTGATTTTTTTTTCAACTTCACTGCCAATTTGAAGAGAACTGGAAACTCCTATTATGTCTGCCCCTGCTTCAGCCAGTCCAATAGCCATCGCTTCGCCAATTCCGCTACTGCAGCCTGTAACCAGTGCTTTTTTTCCTGCAAGAGTAAAGTAATTATTGATCATTTGTATTTTGAGTGAAAGGAACAAGGGTACAAAATTTTTCTATAGAAAGGCAATTATTTTTATGCAATCGTTACCAAAAACATTTCAAGTCTTTATTAACGGGATCAGATAAAATTGATTATTTTTATCTCCAGGGAATTAATTCAAATAAAATTGAGTAATGAAATTTGATTCAGTTACTATTAAGGATATTTCAAAAGCATTAAATTTGTCTGCTTCAACGGTTTCCAGAGCATTAAGAGGTAGCTATCAAATTAGTGATGAAACTAAAAAAATTGTTTTAGAGTATGCTGAAAAAATAAATTATCGGCCTAACCCTATAGCATTAAGTTTAAAAGAGAGAAGGAGCCGTGCCATAGGTGTAATGGTATGTGAGATTGCAAATAATTTTTTTTCAGAAGCAATTAACGGGATAGAATCAATCGCTTATAATCGGGGATATCATGTTATTATTACCCAGAGCCATGAATCAGAGGAAAGAGAAAAAGTAAATGTTCAACATCATGCCTCAAGATCTGTTGATGGATTGCTGATATCCCTGGCAAGCGAAACAGGAGATATCACGTATTTAAAAGACCTGGTTGATAAAGGATTGCCGATAGTTTTTTTTGACAGAATAACAGATGAGATTGACACACATAAGGTAACTGCAAACAATTATTTAGGAGCGTTTCATGCCACAGAACATCTCATTTTTCAGGGTTATAAAAAAATTGCCCACATAACAAGTTCTCCCTCTTTATCCATCACAACAGAAAGACTTAAAGGATATAAAGATGCTCTTCAAAAACATAATATTCCTTTTAACGATTCTCTGGTAAAGTATTGTAATTATGGCGGAATGGTTCTGGCGGAAATAGAAAAAGCAATTTCAGAATTACAAAATGCAAGAGTTAAGCCAGATGCTGTTTTTACCGCCAGCGACCGGATAACCACACTCTGTTTTGAATTGGTTAAAGATTTGAAATTAAAAAAGGAATTAGGTTTTGCTGGATTTACAAATTCTAAGGTTGGCCAGCTTTTTAGTCCACCAATGACCGTTGTTAAGCAACCTGCTTTTGAAATAGGTCAAACGGCGACCCAGCTACTCATTGAAATGATTGAGAGCAAAAGACCCGTTGTTGATTTTCAGACAAAAATATTGGATACGGAACTAATTATCCGAGAATCATCCTTAAAGAGATAAAGTAGTCGAATGATTCGGTCAGGCTAAAAAGCACATCAATATAGCGCCCGATACGTAAAATTATTTTTCATGAAATTCTACAAAACAAACGTCGTATAACAGTCATGCATTTATTGTAGCGCAGTTTTTATATTCTAAAAAAATTTTTTAAAAATACAATCCTTTAGGCGCAAGAGTAAGCCATGTTGTTTCTTATTTTTTTAATTTCTCTGCCCGGATCATTTCTGCGCCTGCCAGTAAAAAAGCACCAATGGCATGTGTATCATTTAATTCTTTGGGACGGTCATAATAAAATTTGATGTTGTCAGCAATGTTTGTCCCTATGCAAACATCCTGTATTTGCCCGTCGGGAGTTACCTTGGAAACCAGGCCCTTCCAGCCATCTTCAGCGATAGTAAGGTATGTTTTATTGATCCACCCTTCATTCACAGCTTTAGCTACTGCATAGGTAAACATAGCAGTTACTGAACTTTCCAAATAAGAATCCGGCTTGTCCAATACCTGGTGCCAAAGCCCAGTAGTGTCCTGGTAGCGGGAGTAGCCAACGATTTGTCTAAGCAATAAATTGATGAGTTCCTGCCTTTTTGGATGATTGGCTGGAAGGTTATTTAGCAATTCTGTTTGTGCTACGGCAAGCCATCCATTGCTTCGGCCCCAGTGAGCTACGCCGTTCATTTGAACATCACTGTACCAGCAATGAAAGAACAATCCAGTTGCGGGATCATAGAGATATTTATTGAAATTCTCAACCTGTTTTATCGCGTCATCGAAATATTTATTATCTCCGGTTATTTTTCCCATGCGGGCTAAAAAGGGAACGCTCATATAAAGATCATCAGCCCACATTGTAGCATTGCGGGGACGAGGGCGTGCAAGCGTTCCATCGGATAAACGCAATTGCTTATGGAGGATATAATCTCCCGCACGATCCAGATAAGTACGGAAGTCTTTATTATTATCAAAAGCGTAAACATCAGCCAGTCCCGCAGCCATAGCGCCACAGGCATCTAAATTACCCATACTGAAAAAAGAACTCCATTCAGGTCTATGTGCTTTGGCATCATATAATTTTTTAAAATAGTTAATGTTGTTAAAAATAAAATCAAAATTATGTCTTGAGTAATCTGAATATTTTTTATCATTAAGCACACCGGCTATGCGAACCATACCTGTGTTTAAAACACCATTTACATAAGCCCATTTGTTATAGCCACTTTCCGCTTTTACATTTGAAGAAGTATCTTTTCCATTTGTGCTTGCAAATTTTTCACCAGTTGCATTATTTATAAATTGAAAACTGGTATTTTCAATTACGCGGTCTGCAACTTTACGGGTGATCTTTTCAGGATTAGTTTTTGTTTGCGCAAAAAGATTAACTGAAATAATGAGCAACGGCAAAAAAAGTATTTTCATTTTTTTATTTTTTGATGTGTTTTTGATTTTATAACATGAATTGCAAACGAATTAATGCAGCTTATTTTATAAGTTCTTTTTTCTTCTATCTTTTAACTGCGCCAAATACAAGGATTTTGGCTTTAATCCATCTTGATTCTGGCCTTCCCATTCTCCATCGGGTCTGTCTTTAAAGCGACCCGGATATTTTTCACCTTTTAAACCAATGCAATAGTTTTTCCCATTCACATACGGACTTTGAACTGCTGCTCTTTTTGCGGAGCAGTTCCAGAGTATCTGGGTTATACCTACCCAGCCGTGTCCACTTCCGTAATTACCGCGATCCTGAATATTAATTTCTCCATCGGTGACAATATTATCATATAGTGTGCCCATGGACCACCGGTGATGTGGGCCTATATCGGCATGAGTATTTTTTGCAGTACAATTGTAGAATACATTAGGGCCGCGGGTTCTGGCGCCTGTTACAAAATCGTGCCTTCCTTCCGTGGTATGGCAATTCATAAATAAATTCATTTGCCCGGTGTTATAAAATGAATATCTTCTGCCACCTGTAATAATTGATTTTGCGTCCAAGCAATTACAATCAGTGACCGTAATATTTCTTGAATCCCTTTCAAGACTTACACAACTATAACCAAAATAACGTGAAGTCACATTGCGCACCCAACCGTTATCTATCTTATCAAATTTTACCGCTTCCCATCCGTGGTTCTCCGCTGTGTCACTTTTGTATTCTGACTCGCAATATAAATTTTCAATTCCTACCTTTGAAATCCGTCCGTCAAAAGTATATTTGTAAATTTCAGGAGCGCCGTATTTTGGCTCCATAGCCATGACAACCGGGTTATCAATAAATATTTTATTACCTGAAACTTTTGTTATCGTTCTTTCAAACTGAATATTATATTCATTGGCTTTCCATTGTTTGGTACCTTTTCTTTCTAAAATCTGATCCATCTTTAAATCTTTTATCCACTGATCAGTGGCAGGGCGATAAACTATGATTTTATCGCCAACCTTATATTCTTTTGCCGATGTTACAGTAAAAGATTTTGTTCCGACAGGAACATAGGAGTCTGTAATTTTAGTTCTGGAATCGGGAGTTTCCTTAATTGTTCCACTGCCTGAAACAATAATGAGGGCTCTTTGCGAAGTGCCTGTGGCTACAAGTTTTGTAGCATTTCCTTCCCCTCTCAAAACAATACCACCAGTTTCAATTTTGATTGTTCCGGCAATATTGTAAGTGCCTTTTTTCAAAAGGATGGTTCCCCTGAAACCATTTTTATCAGGGGATCTTTTTGATACTTCTTCAATAGCATTTTCAATAATTTCTTCATCATTTTTATTAGGTGATGGCTCAACGGTTTTTACTATTGCAACATCCGGGATTGCTTTATCTCCGCCACAATAACCCACAAGGCTAAAGTCAGGTAAAATATTTCCTTTTTCATCAGGAATATAAGCCAGTTGGCCGTTTTTATTGATTCTTACGAATTTTGATTTCCATAATTTTATAGGAGTAAAAGACACTAAAAAAAGCAAGCTTAGGATAAATAAAAAAACATTTTTTAATAAATTAAGTTTCATTCTGATGGTGCTATAATTAATTGTGATCAAAAAAAATCATCATAATATTCCTACAAAAAATTAATATTTTAGGCGTAATGCCAGAATTGTTGAATAGTTTGCTAATACTATAATTTCATTTTCCTGCGATTATTATTCAATTGCATTAGGGTAAAAATCGCTTCTACTAGGTTATTTAATTAATTTAATTGCTATATGAAAAAAAGAATTATTTTTTATCATTTTCTCTTTTTATTCCTTTCTTCTACACATGTTTTAGCCTCCGACACTACAGTTGTCCAAAGCCCCGATGGGGCTGTTCATTTCAAATTATTTCCACAAATGAATGGTCTTGGTTATACAATTACTTTTAATGGGAAAACTATAATTAAGCCCTCTGCTTTTTTAATGACGGTTGATGGGATTTCTGTTACACAAAACCCTGCTTTAACAAAAACCGAACGATACAAAATCAATGAAACATATCAATGGCGGGGGGTGCATTCAAAAGCAATCAATCACTGCAACGGTGCAAAAATATCCATTAATAATAAGCCGGAATGCACATTAGAAGTTCGTGTGTTTAATGATGGTGCAGCATTCAGAATAATTATTGCTGGCGAAAAAAATGAGAACCGTATTCCCGGTGAGATGACTGTTTTTAATATTCCTTCCAAAAGCACTATCTGGTATCACGACCTGAATATGCACTATGAAAGTGTGCATGTAAAAAAACAAATTGATGAGGTTCGCAAAGGAGAGTGGGTGGCGCCACCGGCAACTTTTAAATTACCAAAGGGAATTTATGCGAGCATCACAGAAGCGGCTTTGGTAAACTATGCCGGCATGGCTTTGCAGGCTGACGGCAAAAACGGATTAGTACTTAGATTGGCAAATGAGCAACCTACTTCTTATCCTTATAAATTGCGATATAGCCCGGCTGATACCCTGCGGTTAAGGCAGCCTGCCGTTATAAGCGGAACCATAACTACCCCTTGGCGCGTAGTGATGATCGGCAAAGATTTGAATAGCCTGGTAAACAGCGATATTGTTGCCAATCTTAATGCCCCACCAGATCCGAAATTATTTCCTGAAGGAATCAATACGTCCTGGATAAAGCCTGGCCGTGCGGTCTGGAAGTATTTGAACGGAGGCGGTACCGGAAGTTTGGAAGTAATGAAACATTTTACCGACGGCGCTGCAGCATTAGGCTTTGAACATAACATTCTGGAGGGTTTCTGGACAGGGTGGACACAAGATCAGATAAAAGAGCTGGTTGATTACTCCAACAAAAAAGGGGTAAGCATTTGGCTTTGGAAACATTCAAAAAGCTTGCGAAGCCCGCTTGCAAGAGATTCTTTTTTCAGAAAGTGTAATGAACTTGGGGTTGCAGGAGCGAAGATTGATTTCTTTGACAGCGAAGCCAAGGAAGTGATTGATCTTTATGAAAATATTTTAAAAGAGGCTGCGAAGTATCATGTAATGTGCGATTTTCATGGCGCCAATAAACCAACAGGATTGGCGAGAACTTATCCTAATGAAATGATAAGAGAAGCGGTAAAAGGAATGGAAGCCAGCAAGCTTGTTGACAGGGCTACACACGAAACCACAATTGCTTTTACCCGTTTTCTGGCGGGCCCCGCAGAATATACTGTTGTTCATTTTGGTGACAGGAGAAAGAATACAACGTGGGCACACCAGGTTGCCAGTGCGGCTATATTAAGTGGACCCTTATTAACTTATGCAGCAAATCCGGATACTATATTAGCCAATCCGGCAGCGGAAATCATTAAAAGCATTCCAGCAGTGTGGGATGAGACAATTGTATTGCCGCCGTCCAAAATTGGCAGCCTGGCTGTGTTTGCAAGAAGAAAGGGAAGTATTTGGTTCCTGGCCGTAATGAATGGAGTAAAACAACAAAAAATAAGAATTCCTTTATCCTTTTTAAGAGGGAATTACAAAGCGTATGTCGCAAAAGATGATGGTAATAATTCAGCATCAATTATTATAGAACATTCTTCTTATTCATCAAAAGATACCATCGAATTAAACCTTGTTCCTGGTGGAGGATTTATTGCCAGATTTTCAAAATAATTTTTATGATTTAAACAGGAAGTCATATGATATTAAAATGTAAAAGTATTCTTCTATGCATTGCCATTGTAACTTCGGCAAATCTGCAGGCACAAAGGCAAAAAGCATTCTATAATATAAAAGATTTTGGGGCTAAGGGCGATGGAGTAGCAATAAACAGCGTTGCCATCAATGAAGCCATAGATGCAGCTGCCGCTGAAGGGGGAGGAACCGTTTATTTCCCCGCCGGAAAATACCTCAGTGGTTCCATTCATCTGAAAAGCAATATTTGTTTATACATAGACCAGGGAGCCACATTAATTGCCTCGTCAGATTCTGCTGAATTTGATAAGCCCGAAAGAAGTGTAAATGATCTCTACCAGGATTATGGTCATAGCCACTGGCATAATAGTTTTATTTGGGGAGAGCATTTGCACGATGTTTCTATTATTGGCACCGGAATCATTTGGGGGAAAGGATTGGTTCGAAGTGGCCGGAACGGAGATGGCAAACCTAACAAAACTATCAGTCTTTTGCTTTGCCGTAATGTGATTATTAAAGACGTTTCAATTTTACACGGCGGTTGGTTTGCCTTACTTGCAACCGGCGTGGATAATCTTACTTTAGATAATGTGAAGGTAGATACTAACCGTGATGGCTTTGATATTGATTGCTGTAAAAATGTTCGGGTTTCCAATTGCTCCGTTAATTCGCCCTTTGATGATGGGATTTGTTTGAAAAGCACTTTTGGTTTAGGTTATGCGAAAGCTACAGAAAATGTTACCATCACCAATTGTTTTGTAAGTGGTTATGATGAAGGAACCTTATTGGATGGCACCTTCAAAAGAACCAATACAAAAAACAATTCGCCAACCGGAAGAATTAAATTTGGCACAGAATCAAATGGCGGATTTAAAAATATTACCATCACCAATTGTGTATTTGAATATTGCAGAGGGCTTGCACTGGAAACTGTCGATGGAGCGCTGCTTGAAGATGTAACAATCTCAAATATTACCATGCGTGATATTGGTAATTCACCCATTTTTATCCGACTTGGAGCAAGAATGAGAGGGCCGGATACAATACCTGTCGGCACTTGCAAAAGAATTATTATGAGCAATATAGTGGCTTATAATGTTGATAGTAGGCAGGGGGCAATTATTAGCGGCCTTCAGGGTCATGATATTGAAGATCTGCAATTAAGCAACATAAGAATTTATTATAAGGGCGGGGTCCAAAAGATTTCTGTAAACCGTGCCGTTGCTGAATATGAAAAGGATTATCCTGAACCTTCCAGTTGGAAGATCATGCCTTCGTATGGGTTTTATATTCGTCATGTAAAGAATTTAAAAATGCATGATGTACAGGTAAGTTTTATGGAAGATGATTATCGGCCTCCGTTCATTTTAGATGATGTAAAAGGGGCGATTCTTTACGATATCCAGGCACAAAAAACTGCCGGTGTTTCTTCTTTTATTTTGAAGAATGTACAGGATGTAAACATTAGGCAAACCGGGGATGTTAAGGATACTTTTATAAAAAAGGTGTCCAGGAAAGATTTATAAGCTATGAGTTTAAAGTTAGTTGGAAAATATGCTGTCAATAAAAAAAATACTTGTTGGTTTAAATGTCCTTTTAATTAATACCCTTTGCTTTGCCCAGGTTAATTTGCCAAAGCAAATTGACCGGTGGCACATCCAATCTGATGGATCAATTCAATGGGGTATTAACAGGAGGCTGCCGCATAGTGATCATATTGAAATGAGTGGTCAGAAAATTTCTCTCTGGATGCAATATGGTGTTGACAGTAATGCAAAGCCATGGTTTGTGAGAACTATGGTATTTCCAACTTTCAGGCTTTTGCCAGTTCGCACTATTGCTTCCATGATGTACAATATTAATGATGGTGACCTTCCGAGAATTTTGATCAATGATAAATTATTAAAAGCAGGCGTTTACAACGCAACGGTTTCAAATGACCAGCCCGAAAAAGCAATTTGGATTCGGCATAAAGGCATTATGGATGTATATAGTCAAATAGGAAAAGATGGAGTTTTAAAATTAAAAAGGACGTTTTTCCCTTCAGTAGATAAACCAATGGCTATTGAAAAATTAGTATTTACCAATGTGGGAAAGCAGCCATTGAAAATAGAGATGGAGTATATGTTCCGGGAAGTGAAGCCGGCTCTGGAACGAAGTAGTGGCGGGCAACATAGCTTTATTGTTTCTACCATCAATGATGGACTGAAAACAGTTGTGCCCGGCGATTCTGTGATATTTGCCATTACCTATCAGGCTATAAATAAACCACAGGATTTGGTTGCAGCGAATGTGGAAGCAGAGGAACAGGCGCGAAAAAACCGGGTAGCTCAGATTCAATCATTGCTTGTATTGGAAACACCGGATACGGTTTTAAATACCATGTTTGCTTTTGCCAAAGTAAGAGGGACAGAAAGTATTTATAACACTAAAGGAGGACTGATGCATAGTCCAGGCGGATTGCGTTATTATGCCGCTATTTGGGCCAACGACCAGGCGGAATATATCAATCCTTTTTTTGCTTTTTTGGGTGATACCATTGGCAACAGATCTGCGATGAATTCTTATCGCATGTTTGCCAGGTACATGAATTCTGATTTCAAACCTATTCCCAGTTCCATCATTGCTGAAGGCGATGCTACCTGGCATGGCGCCGGCGACAGGGGCGATATGGCGATGATTGCCTATGGTGCAGGAAGATATGCATTAGCCTACGGCAATGTAGATTCTGCCAAAGTATTGATGCCGCTTATAGAATGGTGCCTGGAATATTGCAAAAGAAAATTGAATGATGAAGGCGTGGTATGGAGCAACAAAGATGAGCTTGAAGGAAGATTTCCTGCGGGCAATGCCAATCTAAATACCAGCTCTTTATATTATGATGCTTTGCGCTCTGCAGTTCTTTTGGGAGAACAATTGGGTAAACCTTCCGCCGAAATAAAGGCTTATGAAAATGAAGCAAAAGTGCTAAGGGCCAACATTGAAAAATACTTTGGTGGCACGGTGGAAGGTTTTAAAACCTATCGCTATTACAAAGGAAACGATACGCTGCGAGCATGGATTACCACGCCGTTGGTAATGGGTATTTTTGATAGAAAAGAAGGAACGATTAATGCGTTGTTCTCGCCCCGTTTGTGGACTGAAGACGGGCTGGCTTCATTGGCAGGCAATAAAACTTTCTGGGATCGATCCACTTTGTATGGCTTGCGTGGCGTGTTTGCCGCTGGGGAAACTGAAGAGGCCTTAAGGTTTTTAAAATATTATTCCAAAAGAAGGTTGCTGGGCGAGCATGTTCCTTATGCAGTAGAAGCGTATCCCGAAGGCAACCAGCGCCATCTTTCCGCAGAGAGCGGCTTGTATTGCAGAATATTTACAGAAGGCATGTTTGGCATGCGCCCCACAAGTTTCAATTCATTTAATGTCACACCGCGTTTGCCCAAAGAATGGAACCAGATGGCGTTACGAAATATTCATGCTTTTCAAAATCAATTTGATTTGGAAATAACAAGAGCCGGGAAAAATAAATTGAGAGTCACGGTGGTAAAAGGCGACCAGAAAAAATCATATACTATTAAAGAAGGAGCCACGCAGAAAATTCAATTATAATTCTTAGCTGCCGGCACCGCGGGTCAGACAGCGGCAAATAAAAAAGAATTGACAATAATCGCTCTGACCTACAGTGCCGACCTTAATAATCAACATCATGAAAAAAGCTTTATCCCTAACGGGTATTATTGTTTGTATTGCCTTCGCTACAACAGCGCAAAAAACAACAGTGCCAAAATCCAATACGGATATTGTTGACAAAAACAATGCTACCCACATCGCACGCATCACCATGGATTCATTGATAGTTCTCTCAGGCAGCACTTATTCCTTTACGGTTGATACGCCGGGAGATCAGGGATTGATCTCAACTAAAACCAGCGTACAACAGCTGTTGCAACAAATTACTTCAAAAGATGGATCGGCTCAGACTTATAAGATTACAGATGAAGAAGGCATTACAAAAAAGAAGGGCGATCTGGAAAACGGCGATCATCTTGTAGTAAACGCATCGGATAAAAAAGCCCGTAAAGTTTATTACATAGCCACCCAATCTATGGCGATAGGTGGGGAGCTTCGTTTAAAAAAAAATAAGATAACCGCTCGCACTTCTAATAATGTAACACTCTATTTTACTGCAGGGCAGAGAAGCCCCAATGCAACGGTAAGAATTTATCTTCCGGAAGGCATCAACGTTACCGGAGATAATACCACGGTAAATGTGATTGGCCGCGGCGATGTAAAACTGAAAGACCTCGCCACACAGTCTATGGGCCGGTTGGGCACTAACTATCCTTATAAGAAAGTGGGCAATTTTGCCGTATCAAAAAATTCCGCCGAAGGCTCTGTTCTTCTATTCAAACATCTTGACCTAAGGCCCGCCAATGGAGCCGACCTTAAAATAGTGATCCATAATGTGAAACTAAATAAGGCAGGAAAGTATCCTTTTAAAGTAATTTACAGTACTTCACAACCTGAAGTGCTTACCAGCGCAGGCATTGGCGCTGAAACAACTGTACTCACCGTCACCAATACCATTGCTGATCTTGAAAGAGTATTGGATAAGAATCTGCAATACAATGAAACGAAGGATACTTATACAAAACTAAATTTTAGATGGGGCACCCTTGTTCCTTCTAATGCTCAATTGATGCAATCATTGGACACGGGAAAAACCTGGAAACTTTCTTCAGCTAAAATGGATTACAAAAACGCCTGGGCTACCATTTCACGGCTATTGCCAAATAAGCTATACACTTTTAAACTTTCAGTGAAAGATGGCGTGCACAAGGGATTTTCAAACACAGTTTCTTTTTATTCAGGCAAAATGGATGTAAAGAATTTTGGAATTAATGCTAATGGCAAAGAAGATAATACGACGAAAATAAATGAAGCGATTGAATACCTGCACCAGCTCGGAGGCGGCACGCTTCTTTTTAGCCAAGGCGTTTATAATGTGCGCACGGTTCATTTAAAAAGCAATGTGTATCTCTATATTGCTAAAGGTGCTACCATTAAAGCGCTTAAGGGGGGTGATGCACCGGAAGCTACCTGGTTTAGTGACAAGAAATATCGTTCAGGACTTTCCCCAACGGATTCAGGGCCGTATGATAATCCTGAAAACTGGCTGACCAAGCAGGATGTAGGCCATCATTATTTTAGAAACTGTATGTTCTTTGGACAAAGGCTGGACAATGTAAAAATCATTGGTAGCGGCCTTATCACCGGCGATGGCAATCTGGTAAACAGCGATAAAGTAATGAACAATGCCCCTGGTAACCGTGCCGATAAAATGTTTGTAATGAAGCTTTGTACCAATGTGGAAATTGGCGGCATTCACCGTCAGGAAGATCTTTGGTATGATGAAAAAAAAGATGAGCCTTATTATATCAGCAAAGATGGTTCAAAGGATTTTAATACTGGCAACATGCTAACCATTGAGCGTGCCGGGCATTTTGCTTTGCTGGCCACCGGCACCGATACGCTCAATGTGCATGATACGTATTTTGGCAAATACAATCAATCCAATGTGAGGGATATTTATGATTTTATGGCGTGCAATTTTGTAAGGGTCACCAATATTTATTCCAAAGTAAGCTCGGATGATATCATTAAACCGGGTTCTGATTGTTCATTGGGATTCACACGGCCTGCAAGCAATTATAAAGTGCGCAATGTTATCGGCGACACCAATTGCAATCTTTTTCAAATAGGCTCGGAAACGGCAGATGACATCATGGATGTTCATGTAGACAATATTTATGTGCTGGGCGCCAACAAAGCCGGCTTCTCTATTTCTACCAATGATGGCGCGCACATAAAAGACATTCATCTCAATTGCGGGCACACGGGAAGCATTCATTCACGCTCTAAAATGTTGCGTACCACCACGCCGTTTTTCATTTCTATTTCCAACAGGGGACGCATCTTAGGCGCCAGTGTATCGCGCTTTAAATTTGATGAAAATGGTGTAAATCATAATGAGCTTCTGGTTACCAATGTAAACATCGGTTCTGTTGAAAATATTATTTTGAATGGCATAGATGTTTGCGAAGTGTATGGTGGCAGCTCTTATGGAAAGAAGGAAAGGTGGAAACCTTACGATGGCACACAAAGGAAGGCAACCGCAATTGTTGCTGGCTATGCCTTACCCGAATCGTCTGCGGTTGAAGGAGGTTTAACTTTTAAATTGCCCAATGGCCAACACACCGGCTACATCAAAAACATTGAATTTAATGATGTACATATTTTGGTAAAAGGAGGAAACCCGGCTTCTGATACGGCCGTCACACCTCCGGAACTTGGTGTGGGGCAGTACAATGTAGCCAATCTTAAAATTCAGCCATCCTATGGCCTTTGGGCCCGGCACGTAAAGAGATTGACGATAAAGGATTGTAGCTTTAATTATGAAAAGCGAGACAGCAGGTATGCGCTGCTCCTTAATGATGTGGTAGGCGCAAAAATATCTTCTGTAAAAATGGTACGTGCAAGCGATAATGTGTCTGTAATAAAATTAAAAAGTTCATCAGGGGTCTCTATTAAGAATACTTCTTACTATAATGATGCATGGGGGATTGCTCCAACTGAAATATCAGTATTGGCGACGACTTCACCACGTTGAAGCACATTTAATAATAAGGGCATCATCTGCTTGATTACAGGCCTTATAAGTAAAGCGAATATTTTCGGGTATGCATAAGCGTTGTGCCATTACTGGCAGCACTTATCCATGGGATATAAATAATTGGTGAACGTTTGCAATGGGAAACAGCATATTTTTCATACGTAATTTTTGTTTCTTAAATTTTTACTTATTCCCAATTCAAGACCTCTTAATTCTGCCAAACCTCTCAAGCGCCCGATAGCACTGTATCCGGGGTATGTTTTTTTATTCAAATCATCGAGCATTTGATGTCCATGATCGGGACGCATGGGAATAGAAATGTTTCTTTTTCTCATCAACAAAA
>Ga0207652_10000748_pt1 | contig 31263 bp, 40 predicted proteins | sample KBSC63BmetaG_FD_184334 | JGI IMG/M metagenome (GOLD analysis project Ga0207652, IMG submission 184334) | Corn rhizosphere microbial communities from Kellogg Biological Station, Michigan, USA - KBS C6-3B metaG (SPAdes) (version 2) | ecosystem: Host-associated > Plants > Roots > Rhizosphere ...
AACTCACACCACCAAGCGCGCGTCGCTAATTGGTGTGCGCGCACGCGATTAGAAAAGCATCAAGCCCACTGCGCCGACTTGCGATCCGAAAGTCGGCTCGATCCTGGTGTACGTTTCGCGGCATTTTCGCGTGAATCCGTCAATAGCTCGGTCGCCGACGTCGGATCCGCGATTTCGAAAGCCGTTGATTGACAGCGTGTTCGCCGACTTCTTGTACCCTGAACGCTGGCTCCCCTGAACGGCTTAGAGGCAGTGTCGCGTGTCGCATCCTCCTTCAGACGACCGCGGCCCTTCGGCGCGCCCGCAGCATGTCGGCGGACCGAGTGACGCGAACGGTTGCTCGAGACGCACTCGGATTCTGGCGGTGGAACCGCGAGCTACTAGCGGGCCCGGAGCCGCTCGAGCCGCGCTGAAATGCGCGCGCGCACCACCAACGCGAGCAGCAACCCTCCGACGACCGCGCTCAGTCCACCGATCAGAAGGTTGGTGGCGCCGCTGCTATAGCGAATCGCCGCGCCGGCCAGCGCGCCTGCAAGTCCACACGCAACGACGGTGACGGAACGCGGATCGCGTCCGCGGAGCAACGCGTCTGCCCGCCGCCGGAAAGAATTCCAGCGCGGCTGCCACCACGATTTGGATGATCATGTACGTGGCTCCGCAGCGGGCCGCGCAAAAAAACGAGGACCGTGGGGGCATTCCCCAGGTCCTCGCTGCTCACTGGTCCGGTTGGCGCCGGCCGTGCCGCGCCTGAAAGGTGACACCTAACGGTCCCGCGGGGCGGGGTTAGGTTCCATCATGCTGGCGAGCGGCCCTGGGCCGCTCCTTTCCCAGTCGTCTGGCGCTGGAGCACCTGAGCATGGCCAGTTGGCTTTCGAGAGTCGATTCGAACCAGCGTTCCCTCGGTCACGAGGACGCGACGATGTTCACGAATGACCTCGCCATCTCCGCCGTTTCGTACGACACGCTGCTCGTGGAGCAGATGATGACGCTGACGGCCTTGCGTCTCCGGAGTACTCCCGCGTGGGGCGATACGTCGCTGCCAAGGGAGGGCCTTCCAGGTGCGGAGCTGCATGAGAATGCCTCGCGCGTGGTGCTCGTCCTGTGGCAGCGCCTGTGGGGCTCCGACGAAATCACGGCTGCTGAAGCGGTGGTTCTCCGGGTTCGAGTGCGTCGAGCTCCGCGATCGGTAGTGGTGGTTACTCTCGACGATTCGGCGGTGCCGGGGTGGTTGGGGCGCTCACGCTGCCGCTCGTTCGCGACAGCGGGACTCGATGCCGTCGTGGACTTCGTGCTCGTCGCAATCGCCGATGCCGGTGGCATCGTGCTGACGAAGCCGGCGCCGAAGCTTGCGATCTCGACACCGCCGATGGTTCGCTGGTCGGATCTCCCGACGCCATTTCTTGGTCAGACCCGAGCACACTCGTCGCTTCGGCGCGAGCTCGAGTCGCTTGGCGCGGCGCTGCAAGCGCGCGTCGACGCGGCCAAACGCGATTGTGATGATCGTGTGTGGGAGTTGCACAAGCTCCCGCATCGTTTCGTCGCGCGTCTCGACGCTGCCGGCATCAGCTTCTCGTGGATTCCTGGACGCAGCGGCACCGTCGCCGACGGCCGGCTGATGGTCATCGAGTGGGCGGGCGTTGCGACGGGCCGTGGCATCGCCGCGTTGCGAGCGGCCCGGCCCGCACGTGAATGTGTGTATCGTGCCGATGCCGAGGGTCCCGATGCCTGGTGCTGGCGAGCCGATCGTCCGAACGGCCGGGCGTCGTCGACCCTCAACTTGGCGAACGAATGGGTTGCGGCCGCAACGATGACGGCCCGCGCGTTCGAGACCGGAGACGTTTCATGACTCGGCCATTCAATGCGTATCGTGACACGCCACTCTGGAACGCCCTCGAGAGCACGATCGCCGAGTTGATCGCGACACACGAGCTCCGGGTCGACACGGCGCCGGAGTATGTGATCGGGTATTTGTGTCGCGAGCTGGAGGCGAAGCAGATCATCAATGCGGCGGCCTTGCAGCGTTCGTCGTAACGGATGCGCCCGGGCCGGTCTGAAATGATGGTTACGGCAGGTCACCGAGCAACGGTCCACAATGCCGAGTGAGAAACCCCGTGCGCGGCTTGCTGTTGTATCCCAAGTTCCCTGACAGCTCGTTCTGGAGCTATCGGCATGTCATGCGGATGGTCGGCGCGAAGTCGGCATTCCCGCCGCTCGGCCTGATCACCTTCGCGGCCGCGATGCCCGCGCATTGGTCGTTCGAGTTGCTCGATCTGAATGTGGAGCACCCGTCAGACGCAGAGATCCGCGAGCGCGTAGCTGCCGTCGACGCTGTGTTCGTCAGCGCTATGTCGGTACAAAAGCGCTCACTCGTCGCCTTGCTGTCGGGGCCAGCGCGAAGCCTCGACACGCCGTGGGTGCTTGGCGGGCCATACCCGTCGAGCTATCGCGACCACATTCTCAATCCCGAGACCGCGTCGGACGAGGTGCTGCATCGCGGACTCGACATGCTCGTTTGGGGCGAGTGTGATCGCTGGATCGGCGCGATCGACGCGCTGCTGCACGGCGAGCGTTCGCGCCACTCCGACGCTGCACCGGCGCTGCTGATCCCCGACGCCATCGCGGCGCAAGAACCGGGATCGCGCAAGGCGCTCAACGATCGTTCGATCTTTCGAGAGCTCGAAACGACGCGCGTGCCGCGGTGGGACCTCATCCGCCCGAGCGACTACCGTGCGATGATGATGCAGACGACCGTCGGCTGCCGCTTCCGCTGTGACTTCTGCGACATCATCCAGTTCAACGGCGGGTTCACGCGGCCGAAGACACTGGAATCGGTTCGCGCCGAGCTCGATGCGTTGTACGGGTTAGGCTATCGCGGAGGCATCTTCACGGTCGACGACAACTTCGTCGGAAATCCCGCGGCGATCGCGTCGATCCTCCACGTGATGATCGACTTTCAGCGGGCGCACGATTACCCCTTTTCCTTCTATACCCAAGCGAGCCTCGATCTCGGCTCGCCGAAGCTCGCGCATCTGCTGCCGCTCATGAAGCAGGCCGGGTTCTCCGAGGTGTTCCTCGGCATCGAGAATCCCGACCCAGCCGCGCTCCAGGGGATGAACAAGAAGCAGAACACGAAAGTGGACATCGGGGCCACGGTACAGACGATTCAGCGAGCTGGCATCGAAGTCATGGCGGGTTTCATCTTCGGGTCGGACGAGGACACGATCGACACGGCAGACGCCATCGCGGCCTTCGCCACCCAAACCGCCATTCCGACCGCGATGACGGGGATGTTGACGCCGATCCCGCACACGCCGTTGCGCGAACGATTGCGCGTGGAAGGACGCCTGCACGAAGCGGAGTTCTCGGGCAACAATACCGACGACGCGGTGCAGTTCACGCCGAAACGGATGAGCGTCGCCGAGATGCAGCGCGGCTACTACCAGATTCTGGATCGGCTGTTCGCGCCACGCGCCATGTTCGAGCGTTCGCGCCTGCTGCTCGAACGTCTCGAGCCGCACATCTTCCACGGCCACAACGTGCGGCCTGGCGAGCTGCGCGCGGCGCTGCGTTCGCTCTGGCTCCAGGGTGTGCTGAGTGGCGCACGACTCGACTACCTTCGGCTGATCATGCGGGGGTGGCGGCGCGACGTCGCGGAGGCGCGGGCCGCGCGCGCGGAGCGGAAGGAACTCGCTGCCCTGCAACGATTCGCGTGCGCTTCGAGCGAAGCGATTCCGTCGAGCGTCGCGGTGGTCGCGCCATTGGAGGCGCACCTCGATCGGGCGCGCGATGCGATGATTCGCGCCGACCACGAACGGAGCATCGGCGAGATCGACGCGTGGGTGAAGACGGTCAGCGGGCACATCGCCGACGGCACGGTGAACAGCGCGGAGGTTTCCGACATTTACGATTGGAGCCGCGAATTCTGTGGGCGGCGCGAACGGCTGCACCGCTTTCCTGGCGCATACCTCGTGAAGGCATTCAACCTTGCGATCAAGGGGCTGCACTATGCGACCGTGATGCACGGTCTCGCGCACGCGGGCCTGTTGGGCGAGCGCGCAGAAGCCGCCGTCTCTCGAGTCAGTCGGTCGACGGCTCAGTCGCGTGCGCCAGTGTCTCGTTGAGCACGGATGGGTCGAGCAGGTCCGCGGCCATCGAAGCGAGGGCAGCTTGTGTTATGGGGAATGACAGCCCGCGCACCCATCTGGGCATCGCCTGTTGAGCTCCAGCTCACGACGATGAGGATTGTGAGAGCTCGAGCGCGACCTCGTCGACGCATTGGCGCGTGAGCTCGACGAGCGCAATCGAGCGTTCTTCTCCCGCAATGAGATTCCGCCGGTCGCCACCGGTGCACGCCGGGTGGTCGAGTACAACGCGCGCGAGGGCAGCCGAAACCACATCCGGCGCCCAGCCGGCGCTCAGCAGTCGCCGAGCGATCGATCGCCCGAGCGTTCGAAGGCCGGTCCGCGCGCCGTAGGTTCCCCGGTACGCTCGTGCAATCTGATTCGACAAGCGGCGCCTGGCTTCGTCGGTCAGCGCTACTTGCGGCTGTGGTCCGTTGGCGGGAATCATCATGAGAGATCTGGTATGTCGCGGCGCAAGGCTGTGAGCGTGCCGGCTACTTGCAGCAACTGGCCGAGACGCACCGGCTTTATCAGATACGCGTCGGCGCCGCCCGCGAGCGCCCAAACACGGTCGTCGCTGCCGGTATGACTCGAGACGGCGAGAATTCTCACGCGCCGGAGCGCGGCCTCACGTCGCATCGCGCGCACGAGGCAGCGATCGATGCCGCTGGGCAGGTACAGCTCCGTGATCAGCAGACATACATCGCTGCGCATCGCGATGTCGAGCGCGGCCGTCCCATTGTCCGTTTCGCTCACGCCGAACCCCATCGCGGCGAGCGCGGATTGCCACGTGGCGCGAAGCGCCGATGCGGGCTCGGCGATGAGAATGCGGCGCTGCGGTGGCACGGGCGTCCTCGTGGCCGAGGGAACGCTGGATCGAATCGACTCTCGAGAGGCAGCTGGCCGTGCTCAGATGCTCAAGCGCCAGACGACGGAGAAAGGAGCGGCGGACCGCCGCTCGCCAGCAGATGTAAGATAGCGAGGTGCCGCGCGGGCGCGTCGGCCTCGCCGGTGTTATCTTCAAACATGCTGGCGAGCGGCTTTGCCCGCTCCCTTTGGCTTCCGCCGTGCGCGCTTGTCGCGGATTCCCGAGCCCTCTGGTCAGCCCGCTCGTGGAATTGTCGGAGGCCCCATGGCCAACGCACCAAATGCCGTTCTGCTGCGCAGCGTGGAAGATCTTGCTGACGCCCGAGAGTTGCGCGCGGCGATCTCAGCCGCCCTCGCCGAGGCACCGATGGATGAGCACACGGTTCGGTGTGCAGTCTGGAGCTTTGTCGGCAACGAGCGGCGAGCCGGTGTTCCGCCGGCGCTAGTGATCACGCGACTGACCGGGTTGATCGAAGACGCGAAGATCTCGCCGCTGTCGGTGCGTCTTGCACTCACGCGACGCATGATTCTCTGGTGCGTCGAAGAGTACTTCGGCCGGCTCGGCGGCGATGCGTTCGCAATGGACGCCGTACGCAATAAGGAAACTTCGATCGCGCGTCTGTGAATGAGACGCATCGGGTCACGCATTGATCTCATGCGCATTGGACGTGAATCGAGGCTTCACCCAGATGCCGCGCCGATCGGATCCGATTGCGTGGTCGATCGCTGATGCCGTTCACACCATGGCGGCGCGACCACGCGCTGCATCACGCGTCATCGGGCGATCTCGGTCGCCGCGGGCATCGCGACATACCGACGTTCACGGTTCGCGAATATCTCGCCAAGCCGCGGCGTGCGCGCCTCGTATATCGACTGGCTGTTTCAGTGGTTTACCGGAGGTATCCGCCTACACCACGCTCATCACACCGCGCCACGCGTTCCGAATTACCGCCTACAGTCGTGTCACGATGCGAACCCGTTGTTGGCGCGGTCGCCCGTGATCACGCCGCGCTCCTCGATGGCTTCATTTCGTCTCGCGTTGTGGTACGAGGATCGGCGGCGGCTGGCGGGAGTTCGGGACATCATGGTGCGACATTCATCGACTTATCAGAGAGGCTCATGCCTGGCATCGAACTGAGTGACACCGACCGCATCGAGTGGGCGCTGAAGGCATTCAAGCGACAGATGCAGAAATCCGGCATTCTGCGCGAGCTGCGCCGACGCCGGCTTCACGTGAAGCCGAGTGAAGCGCGGCAAATCAAGTCGAAGGGCGCGCAGCGCCTTCGCGACAAGGCGCGCAAGCAGAGCGGCCGATGAAGGAAGAAGCGATCGAGATTGAAGGCATCGTCACTGAAGTGCTGCCGAGTGCCATGTTTCGCGTCGACCTCGACAACGGTCATCGTCTGCTTGCTACGGCCGCGGGCAAGATGCGCAAGTTCCGGATTCGAATTCTCGCCGGCGACCGCGTGACCGTCGCCGTGTCCCCGTACGATCTGGCGCGGGGGCGGATCACCTTTCGCCACAAAACGTGAAGGAGCGGACATGAACATCCCGGACCGAATCAATGGGCACTGGATCGCCGCCCTCCTCGACGACCAACTCGTCGCCGCCGAGGCGGAACTGCACGCGACTTTTCGCCGGCAGGAGATTGCCGAGAAGAAGCGCGCCGGCACTCGGTACGTGCTCCTCCAGGGACCGGCGGAACTCATCAATGCCTGGAACCGCTGGCTCCTCGCGAGCAATGAGACGCGCAGTCGCGGGCTCGCGGTGCACCGGCGCGCGTAGTGCGCGTGAGGGCTTCGTTCGTGACGCCGGTGTCGCCGAGGCCGCTCGGAGCGAGCTGTGAGACCAAAAGTCAATGACGTCTCACGCGACCAACGAGTTACCGTCTGCGGTTCGATCGTCGTTGCGGGTCCGGTTTCCTTCAGCTCGAGCATCCTCTGATGCGCCAGCCCAGTCGAATTGCCGCGGCCGCATTGCTCGCCGCTGTCGTTGGCCCACTCCGCGCGGGCGCGCAAGCCGCGCCGAAGTCGAGCTATCTCTCCGTCAACGAGGAGGCGTTCGCGACCGCCTTCGCGCGAATGACAGCGGCGAAGCCGATCGTCATGGCTCGCCAGATGGAACTGCTGAACGCGCGCTATGATCTGAGCGATCACCCAGCGGCGGGAGTCACGATGAGCCGCGGCAAGCCGATCCAGGAAGGCGTCCGCATCAAGTTGCCGGCGGGAGTGACGTGGGAGGCGCTCGCGAAGATGAGCCCGGACGAGATCCGATCGCGCGGTGCGTATCCCGCCGGCTTCATGCCGTTGCCTCATCCGAATCACCCCGAGGGCGGGATGGTGTTCCCGACGGTCGAGATCAATGAGCTCAAGCGACAGGAGCAGCGCGATCTGACGCGCTTCGATCTCGACTTCGATCTCCCCGACCGTTTTATGCCCGAGTTTCCTCCGCCGATCTATCTCACCACGCGAACCGATCTCGGCGACGTCTCGAAGGGCAAGCTCGTCACGATCGAGAACTTTTACGAGATCTTCAACGGCCTGCTCAATCCCAAGCAGATCGAGGGACTTCGCCTCCTACTCACGCCGTTTCCACAGCAGCAATTCAATCAGACCGCCGACGGTCGCTCAGAGCATCCGGGCTGCGGGGTATCAACTTTATGATCGTTCTTTAAGTCGGTACGGCGAGAGTTCGGCAATCGACAGGCGGCAAGCGCTTGCCGCGATCATATCGAAAGCAGCAGTCCGTATGATTAGGCGTCACGCCGGCTGCTGTTGTCCTTGATGCCCTCAGTGACCCATCATTGGCGTACGTCATCAACGATGAATCGCGCGCCGCTGGCGCGCAGCGCTAGGTCGAGGTCTCAGGCCCGGTCCGACCGTTCGAGTAGTGCAACGATCCGCGTGATCTCGCCGTCCGGATTCGCGATATCGTCTCGCCCGATGAGCCGGGGCCGCGGATACACGACGAGCGGCTGATCGGTGCGACTCATATTCATCGTGTATGAGTTTCGCGGAGTCGTATCTCTTGTAAACCGGCGGAATCCGAGCGAGAGAGCGACAACATTGTAATGAAAGCGCTGATGCCGCTTGTACGGATCGCGTTGCTCGAAGAAAGCATGCGTAAATGCGAACGATTGCCGCAAGCGTTCTTCCACGTCGGCGATTATAATCACCATTCCGGCGCCGAGTAGACCAGCACCCGATGGCCGCCAACTCGTGATGTTTGATTCGATCTCAATCACGCCCCGCTCGTTCACCGAAAGCCATACATCGTCAACGCCGTCGTGTCGACCGTGTGCATCGTGCTGGTGAATCGAAAGCGCATCGCCGACGACGGCGTTCTTCTTCGGCTGTGAGAAGTCGAAGATCGGACTCGCGCCGCCGTGTCCGATGGTGTGCACCTCGCGCGTAAAAGCAGGCGAGATGATGTGGACGGGCGACACGATTTCTTCGTCCCGCTCAGGCGCGATGACGAGGCGGATGGATGCGTCATCGGCGATGCGACCTTTTTGCGCTACACGCCGCGGAATAATGTCTTCGCTCATCGTCTTGGCCTTCGATTGGTTGATCAGCGCTCCGACTGCTCGCTCGACGGCCGTCTGTAGCTGGTCGATTGATTCAAACATCACGCGGAACTGACCATCGACATAGTCGGAGAGCCGTGAAGTCAACTCCTCGGCATCCGCGTCGCGAGAGATGCCTTGAAAGAACATCATGACCGGCAGGCGTCGCGCGCGCGCTTCCTGGTATTCCTCTTCGACTACGAGCTTTCCGGATGGAGCGCGCCAGCCGCCGCGTTCACCGATTATGAGAATGTATGCGTCGGAGCTCGCGACCGCGTCGAGACATGCATTGCGCGAGGACCGCGCGTCGGCAGGGAAGTCCTCGTTGACCAATACCGCTTCGCTCGAACTCACTTTCGAGCCCGAGGCAGGACGCGATCACCTGAGGAAGGCGACTGAAAAGGTATTCGCTCAAGGGTGTCCAGTGCTGCAGTCCGCTTGCAATACTAAGGATGTCGTTGCCGCCGGCCTGCGAGAACGCCCAGTGGCCGTGCAAGTAGGCGAGCCTGTGCTCGTCGCTGCGAATCTCCACGCCTCGTCGCGCGCGGAAGAGGGCGGCGAGAACATCGTAGCGCTCTCCTGACACCGCCCCAATGCCGACGGAGTAGAGGACCGTCAGAAACGGAAGCCAAGCCGCGGCGATCCATCCATTTGCGCCACCCCGCTCGTGATTGACGTCCGCGAGCCGGGTGAGCACTCGGCAATCGATGGCATGTTCGACGCGTCGCCCGAGCGGCCGACCAATGCTCCGATGACGCACATGTCGCCGACGGCTGCCTCATACGCAACAACACGAGCCTTAACTGCTTGCTCATCGATCGGACCCTGGTTGGTTGAAAAACGCTCGTGCCCGAGCTCGGTGACAAGTGTCGCAAGCTCCCTTGCGATCAAATCATCGAGTTCGATTCGATGCGCCGGTGTCGAGAGAAGTAATTTGACGTCGTCGATGGCGGGCATACGCGCAGTCGGTGAGTCGTGACTGTCCTAAATTCGGACGCGTTTAGTCGCGAGGAAGATCGTAGACGGCGACTGAGCCGTCCCCTGCGACTTCCGCAACCTTGTTGATGAACGACTCTGTCGCGTCGATCACGTTCAACGCCGATGCGAATAGGGTCACCTGTTCGTCTCGGCGAACGTTGTCGAGAATGACCACGAGTCCCGGATGGAGCTCGACACCGGACAGTAGGGCTACGAAGTCATCCCGATTATTCGTGACGAGAATGAGTTCCTCGTCAACGATCTTTTTCAGGAGTTGACGATCCTTCAGACCTTTCCAGCCACGATGCGCGACGTGATACGCTTCGAAGCCGTGGTCATTCGCAGTGGCTACGAGAGCAGGTGAGAGACACTCGTCGATGAGGAATTTCATTCAGGTCGGTCATCCAGTCCTTTCCTTCCAGTGAAGTCAGCTGCGCCACGGCGCCTTACGGGGCCTGCCGCGCCGGGGATGAGTCTGCGCATACGCGAGCGCCGATCGAACCGTCGCCGCGTTGAGGGACGGATAGTCCTCCAGAATCTCACGGGCATCCGCGCCTTGGCTCATCAGATCGGCAATCAGGTATACCGGGATTCGCGTTCCGCGAATCACAGGCTCTCCTCCGCGAATCTCGGGGTCAGAGACGACCACGTCGGCCGCGCGCTCGAGTGCCTGCCATCGCTTCGACAGGCGGCGCAGTGCACTCTTCATCTCAACTCGGATGACGCCACCGGCTAACTCGACCTCGAGGTCCATCCGACGCTCATCCATCGACGGGATCGCAACTCCCGGACGCGACAAAGCCTCCACGAGGCGATCATAGAGCTCTCGCTTCGCGGTGGCCGAGAGAACCTCAGAGAGATCCTTTCGCAGTACCAGATATACCACGTCGGCCGGTCCGAGGCGTCGCGCTCGGGCGCGCGCTCGTGGCCATCTCCCAAGCTCGCCGCGGTCGATCGTCGCGTTTACGGTCTTCGGTGAAAGCTCGGTAAGCCATGCGGCCTCTGCCGTCGTGACCGTTGGCGGCTTCTCCCGATCTAGTTTCGAAATCGTCGCTGGCATAAATCATCCCCAGTATGAGGAATAATTTAGCCGAACGCCGTTTTCGGCGCCAGGATCGGCGCAGTCCGGGCATGCCGAGTTGGTGTATGTTGGTGTATGTTTCGCGCCTCAAAAGGCGCCAAACCAGTCACGAGCCTCGAGGTAGTCAGGCGCGGTAACGTGCCATTTTGCACGACTTTACACGCGCTGACCGCGATCTTTTGGCACAATGGGGTTCAGGGCGTCGCGGGTTCAAATCCCGCCGTTCCGATTCAAAATATTGTGATGGGGTGACAAATGGCGGCCTGTGCCGCCGTTTGTCAGCTGACATCGACAGTGTCGAGGCATAGAACATCGCGATAACGAGTACGGAGCCGATATCAACAACGATCGCGAGCGCAGCGAGGAATAGGCGAATCCTTCCGGAATTCGACTGCCCATTGACGCGAGCGCGCCAAGCGCGAATCCGATGTCGGCCGCCATCGGGATATGCGAGGAGTCTAGTCTCCGCGCAGTCGGACACGTCCCGGCGGAAAGGGCCTAATAGGGGAACGACGCTAACCGCACGAAATTCTTGTCGAGCACGTAGGCGTACTGAGATCCGTGCACCTTCTGACGCCCGTTAAGAACGACAAATCGTGTCGAGCCGATCTTGAAGACGGACGCGGCCGGCGACGGGTCTCCTCCAGGCGTGATCGCAGCGAGCGCGTTCGCCGCCTTCAAACACGTCGCCGCGCCCGAAACCAGGTTTACTGCGTTTGCGTTCGCCGACGGTAGGTCGATTGAGTTTCGGAAGTTGACGGTCGCCGTATCCGACGCCGTGATCATCGCGACGAGTTGAGACTGGAAATACGGAATCGCAACCGAATCCCGAGTCAGGCACGAACTCTGAGCCTGAGTCGTCGACGCTGCAGCGATGACCGCACCCAGGATGAGCATTAGAAATGCGCGGCATGCGCCGAATCCTCGCGTTGTTAATAGTCACGGGCGACCACACACGACTTTTAGGTCGAAGCGTGGCCAGCTCACGTGACTAACTCCACTACCTGGAAATCCAGCCCGATATCCGCCGCCGGGGCGCTTTGCATCAGGCGGCCGACCGAGACGTAGGTGACGCCGCTCGCCGCGACCGCGGCGATGTTGTCGAGTCGCACGCCGCCGCTGGCCTCTGTCGGCACCCGGCCGGCGACCATGGCCACGGCTTCGCGCAGCGTCTCGAGCCCCATGTTGTCGAGCAGCAGGTGGGTGGCGCCGGCGGCGAGGGCAGGCTCGATCTGGGCGAGTTCGTCCACTTCGCAGACGATGTTGGCGTGGCCCGCCGCCCGTGCCCGCGCCACCGCCGGGCCGACACCGCCCGCCACGGCGACGTGGTTGTCCTTGATCATCACCGCGTCCCACAGGCCCATGCGGAAGTTTGTCGCGCCGCCCATTCGCAACGCGTACTTCTCGAGCATCCGGAGGCCAGGGATGGTCTTGCGCGTATCGAGCATCGTGGCGTTTCCGGCCATGGCGTCGACATAGGCCCGCGTCATGGTGGCGATGCCGGAGAGGTGCTGGACGGTGTTCAAGGCGTTGCGCTCCGCCGTCAGCAGGGCGCGGGCATTGCCGGACAGGCGCATCAGCGGAGTGCCCGGCGCGACGCGGTCGCCATCCGTGGCGAGCATTTCGATCTCCACCTCGGGGTCGAGGTGGCGGAAGAAGGCGGCGGCCAGCGGCAGGCCGGCAACGGTGATCGCATCGCGGCTGTCCATCACCCCGGTGAAGCGGGCCTCGGCGGGGATGATGCTCTCCGAGGTGACATCGCGCCCGCCGCCGGGCAGCCCCTCGCCCAGATCCTCAGCCAGGGTGGCGCGGATGAAAGTGGCAACGTCGAAGCCGGCCAGACGGAAGTCTGGGCGGGGGAAGGGGGTGGTCATGGCGAGGGTATTCAGAGTCAGGTTGGCGCAGTGTTGGCGGGTGAAGTCCGGGAGCGTGAACTCGCGGCCGACGAGCTCGAACGCTTGGGCCATTCCGACCGCGCTGTAAAATAGCGACGGGCATTGCACCTCTTTGCGCTCTTACTGGGTTGATGTCGCGAACCGGTGATAGGCAGCAGTGGGCTCGGTGCGCCAACGGTCAGACATGCATCGTATTGCTTGCGAGTGAAGGTCGCGCGGCGAAACGCGCATGCACGCCGCGTAACTCGGCGGCCTACGCGCTGCGCGGAAGCCCGAACCCGCTGGCTTGCACGGCTTCGCGAACATTATAGAACTTTAATCATTGCGGCGCATCGGCGCCCTATGGATTGGGAGTGTGGGTCTGCCGGCGCGGCAGTGGGAGTCGCGAGAGATGGGTGTCCAGCGCCAGGCTCGCACCGGCGATCAGAGCTCTCATTACGCCTCAATTACGATTCGATCGATTCCCTCCATCTCGGGCTCACTTGTCGTAGACCGTAGCCTTGGCGCTGTCATCGGCAATGATGTAGGCCATCAGCCGCGCCGGCTTGGTCTTGCTCGCGTTGGCACTGATGATGTGGTGGGCGTTCGGCGGCTCGGTCCACGTCTCCCCAGTGCCGTACTCGTGGACGGCCTGGCCCTCGACCTGCGAGCGGACAGTGCCCGAGAGGACGTAGGCGAAGACGAATCCGGAGGCGGGATGGCGGTGAGGTGCGGAGAAGCCGCCGGGGCGGTAATCCACCTGGACCACGGTGAGCGTCTTGCCGGGCACATTGGGCAACTTGCCGCTGAAAATCTCTTTGACCGTCGCTCCGTCGCCGGGCGAGGCGGTGCCGCACGGCGGGCCCGCAGCAAGGGGGACCATCGCTGCGAGGAGCAGGCACATCGCTTGGGTATTTTTTCTCATTGAAAGTTACTCGCGCACGCGATCCGTTTTGGTAATACGCCGCACGTGGCGCTCGTCGTGCGAGAAGGGCGTCTCGAGCCATTCCTTCACCACCTTCTGAGCTTCCTCATCAGTGATGAAGCGCGCGCCAATCGAAAGAACATTACTGTCGTTGTGGGCGCGCGAGAGGGTAAGAATCGATCGAGGATCCTCGACGATCGAGGTGGCGGCGCCGTAGTACACGGCTGCGCGAACACTGTGGTAGCGATTCGCCACCATCGCCTCACCTTGGCCGGAGCCGCCAATCACGATTCCCCTTACCTCGTGCGGATGGAGTGAAACTTCTTTTGCCACGCCTGGGACAAGTCGGGGAAGTCATCGTCTTCGTTGTACTCATAGGCGCCTTTGTCGACCACGTCGTAACCAAACCCTTGGAGATGCGGAATGAGTTTGGCTTTCATCCCGTATCCGGCGTGATCGGCGGCAATTAATACTTTCATAGATGTCACCAGGCCGAACCGAACGGTCGCATCATTGCGTCCTCACGGACGAACGCGAATGATCGGCTTCCCCCGGGCGTCGCTCGGTCGCGTCGCCTTCATTAGAACTGCGCCTCACCGTGCCGCACGAGTGATGAACACCCTCAGTGAGCTGCCAGCGATCCTCAAGCCGGAACACTGTACTTGAGTTGCGTGCCGACGCCGCGAGCTACCGGATCGCCGGGATACTGGTACATGCGCCCGGGCTGACTGCCAGTCTTGCCGAAACCGACGCCCAGCGCTTCCAACGCGGCGCGCGCCTTCGCCGCCGTGGGCCAACCAAAGTTCTGAAAACCTCTGTCGTTCGGAACGCCGACGTTCTTGCCAAGCTTGTCCTGAGCGAATCGCGCCAGCACGCGGTGCTCCGCCTCGACGCCCAGCGCCTCACCACACATTCGCGCGCCCATGTCCTTGCCTGCACGAGCATAGGCGCTGACACCGGCGAGGTAGAGGCTGATCTCGATTTCTTCGACGGCTTCGATGGTGGAGAAGAGGCCGGCGCCTCCGGCACCGAATGCCGCGTCCGGGAACCAGAACGATGTGGTGAGCGGCTTGCCGCCGGCTTTCTTGACTGCCTCGCCGTGGACGAACTCGGCGGTGACGGCATTGCGCAGGACCGGCAAGAACTCCTCTGACGGAGTGCGAGGAGCACGCTCAATTGCCGCCCCAATGAACGTCACACCCAGAAACTCTTGAGTGAGCAGCAAGTCGAGGATGTCTTGCAGTTCGCCGTTCGCGACCGTCGCGGTCTCGGCAATGCCCGACATGGATGCTTCGCCGTAGGGCGAGGTCTCGCTCACGAAGCGTGCAGCAACTGCTGCTCCTGCGATACCGCAAAAGTGGCGGCGGTTGAATGTGAGGATTTCTGAGATACGAGATCGCCTCCGCGCGATGTGTGACCTGCGTCCAAATACAGCACCACGAGTCACGCCAGTCTAACGGCGTGATTGGTCCAGTAGACCTCGTCGCCGACGGTCGACGATCGCTGCCGGCACGACAACGCGAATTCTCATGCGCCCTTCGCCCTCATTTCAGAGGAGCGCGCGCGCCGCAGAATGCGTACCAAGTACCTGACGTCGAGATCACCTGGTTGCAGTGATCGGCCGGCTCGCTTTGTCGACGCCGATGACGTTGCTCGCCGTGCGGGTGTTTAGGCGTTCTCGTTCGCGGGGCGAAGTACGTTGCCGAAGCGATGCCGGCCGCGGGTCTCGCAGGATGCGCCCGATAGAGCTCCAATCCGTCGAACCTGAGCGTGGCGGCGTGACAACTGCTGCAACGAAAACCGGCCCCGAGCCTGAGCTCGGAGCCGTGAGCGCACCTTCCGCCTCAACGCCTGCGAAGATCGTCGGTCGCGAGCGCGATCGTCAGCCGTGCTTCACGGTGACGACCGCACGCATCCAGGGATGTATGCAGCACTGGTACAGTTCAGTGCCTTGCTCGTCCGCAATGTCAGAATCTGACGAGCCGCCGGGGGGAATGAAATCGGTCGGGCCGAGCGCTAGGCATTCCGCGGCGGGAATGAGATTTCCGGAAAGCTGATTGAGTATCGGCACGATACCTCCGCCGAACTGCTTCACCTCGGTGAACGTGTGCGTTTCCCCGCCGCGGTTGAACGCCGAGAAGGCTTGTCCAAGCTGGAGGACCAGGTTATTCGGGGCGAAGTGCCACGCGTCGACGGTCCCCCGCGCGCTCAACTCCGAGATGAACTGCTGAAATTTGACGCCACCGGTTCGCGAGCAATCGATGGCTTGCGCGGCGAACGTCGGCCCGTCGCACGCATCGAGCATCGAGACAACATGATCCGAGGTCCGTGTCATTCGTGCGGTGGCTGGCGGCGAGATTCGGTTTGGACCTGTGGGTGCCGGCGCGTCCGAACAGGCGCCTTGAGCCAAGATGACCAAGCTGCTTCCAATGATCATGGCAAGCTTTTGCATGCGGACCTCTCGGGCTATGAGTGGGTAGCGCGCTAGATCTGACGAGCCATCACCAACCCGCGTGCGACCGAGGCAGTTCCCCGGAGCAAGTCCCTTCGTGCAAGGCGCGCCGTGGATCGATGGGCCGCGCTGATCAGGCCCGCGTCAGAAGTGCCAATTGTTGAAGGCGACAAGCGATTGACTTCGCGTTCGCCGGCAATCGTCAACGTAGGGGCGTCTTCCCGGAGTGAGCCTGGTCGTTCTGAGTCGCAGTGCTCCGCGCTAAAGGACCTCGACGACTGTCCGGCGGGCCGATACGCATGCCACTCCAGCTCGGCGGGTCGCTGGCAGGGAAGCTATCCTCGGATGCCTCGTCGACTTCATCATCGATCGCGACAGTCGATTCATCGGCCGTACCGTCTCGTCGCCTTTGGTTCATCTGGTGCGTTTCCTCGACGCGCGCACCGCACGGGCTGGTTTCGCCGGCTTATCGCGACGACTCGTCAGCGCTCTGGCGCGCCGATTGAGTAGGCGCGTCAACACGGCGGCATCGCTGATGTCACCCGCGCGTGACGCGTAGACGAGCGTGATGCGGCCGCGCCTCGAGCGGCGAACAAGTTCGTCAAGTGTCTTCTTCGCCGCGGCCCCGCGGAGCTCGTGCACGTATCTCCTCTGAAATTCGTGCCACTTCTTCGGATCATGTCCGTACCATTTGCGCAGTTCGGGCGACGGGGCAATGTCTTTTCCCACGCGTCGATGCGCGCCTTGCTCTTGGAGATGCCGCGTGGCCAGAGCCTGTCGATCAGCACACGGTAGCCATCCGAATCGCTGGCGGGTTCGTACGCTCGCTTCATCGTGATCATGTCATCAACTCTCCCTACTCGCGTTTTTGGCGCGTGATGCACCGGCCGCGCGTCGGATGTCGACAGTCGAGACTGGAAGCCATAACGAAAATCGACTACCGCTGCCCTCGCTGCTCTCGACGGTAAGCATTCCGTTCAGCGCACGGGCGAGGCGCTGGCTGATCGCAAGGCCGACGCCAGCTCCTCCCCGGTCCGCGGGCCCGAGTCGTACGAACTCATCGAAGACCTTGGAGATCGCGTTGGCCGGAATGCCGCGGCCGGTATCCGACACCTCAACAACGATCCAGTCGCCCGGTGCCGGCACATTCGTGCCTCCTCGCCTGACATGTATGTCGATGCGTCCTTTCGGCGGTGTGTATTTGATCGCATTGGACAATAAGTTTTCGACGATCTGGCGGATGCGAAATGGATCGGACGCGATCATCGGTAGGTCGCGCGATGCGTCCAACATCATTGCCAACTCCTTTGCTTTGGCTTGAGCATCATACTCCGCGACGGCCTCCTGGATGACAGCGCCCACATCTGTCGCGATGCTTCGGAGTCGGAGCTCGCCGGCTTCGGCTCGGGCGAGTTCGAGCGCTCCGCCGATCAATTCGAGCGCACGCCGGATCGAGCGTCGGGCGCGGACGACACTCTCCCGTTGTCGATCCGCGAGCGGACCAAAGACTCCCTCTTCGAGAAGTGCGAGAAAGCCCTCGGCTGCGCCGAGCGGATTCTTCACGTCGTGCGTGAATCCTCGAACGAGCCGGGCGCGGCTGGCGGTGATGCGCTCGAGCTCCTCACGCCGACGCTCTGCCATTGCTTGCGCTGCTTCGCTCGCCTCGCGCGCCTCTCGTTCCCGCTCGACGAGTTTTTCGCGGGCGAATTCGCTGAGCTTTCGGCTGGTGATGTCCTCGGTGACGCCAGCCATCCGATAGATCGTGCCCCGATCATCACGCACAGGAAAGCCGCGTGACCACACCCATCGAACGTCGCCATCGGGGCGCACCACGCGGTACTCGACATCGTATTCGGTCGGGCGCGAATCCGTGAGTAGACCGGACACCCGCGCGCGATCGTCGGGGTGTACCCCCTCGAGGAACGACAGGGGATTCTCATACAGGCTTTCACGCGTCCGTCCCCAAATGTTCTCATAAGCGGTGTTCGCATACAGGAACTTTGGCGACGTCGGATCGCGCAACCAGATGAAACCTCGAATGTTCTCGGCAATCTGGCGGAAGCGTTCCTCGCTGTCGCGTAAGGCGCTGACGAGGCCTGCCCGATGCAACATCGAGGAGGCCAACTCCGTCAGCGCCTCGAGGTACGATGTTTCTACCTGCTCCGCCGATATCGCTCGCGGCCGCACCACGGCGAGTGCGCCCCGAACCTGTCGCTCGAGGACCAGGGGAATGACTGTGCCCCGCAGTTTCTCGGCAATAGCGGGCCTCCACGGACTCATTCTCGCGACCAGTGAATCGGCGCCCCAATCGACGATCCCTTCCCCCGAATCAGCCACCTTCTGCGTGAGTGACCCCTGGTAGCCAATTGTCGTTGATCGCGGCGAGGAATCCTCGCTCGCGATTCCGAGCGACACGGCAGCCCGTCTACCATCGTGCGCCAGTTCTACGATCGCACCGAGTGCGCTTGTCGCCGCGAGCGCTCCGTCGGCGACGATCTGGGCGGCGTCGCTGACATTGTCGGATGCGTTCAGTCTCCAGGCGGCCTCGCGGAGTGCCGACTGTTGCCACTCGTGTGCGTCGAGGCGAAGCGCCAGCACCTGGAACCGGCGCCCCAGACGCTCCAGCAACATCAGCGCGATGCACGCGAACAGGATGAGGAAGGCCGACACGACAGTGCCCAATCGTTGCGTGTTCGCGAACTCGTGCCGGCGCGATGCTGCCGTTTCGAGAATCGCCGAGTCGATGCGCTTCGCGTCATCGACGACTGACGCGAAGCGAGACTGTTGTTCATCGAGTCGTGCCAGGAAGTCAGCCTTGGGCATGCGGCCATCGTACAGCGAGTCCAGCGTCGGGTCGGTCCGCTCGACCTGATCAGCAAGCCTCGTGGCGGCATGAGCCACATTCGGCCCGATCTGGCGTGTCAGCGGAATCAGGCGCGCCTCCGCCTGTAGTCGAGCGGCCCGTGCCGCGAGATGATTCACCGCGAACCGTTGCTCGCCCGAGACCAGAAATCCGCGCGAGGCGGACATCTCGAGCGCGAGCGCAAGCTCGATGTCGGTCACGGCGGCACGGGCTGGATCGACGACGTTCGCGAGGACATCCAGCGTGTCGCGCGTTCGACGTTCGACGAGCAGCAGAACCAGAACGAGCGAAACGAGCGAGACGATGGCGCCGGCGAGCGGAATGAGCGGTCGCCAACGTCGGTGCAATTCCGATCGCTCGTCAGACGAGAGGGCCTGGGGCCCAGCCTCGATCGACCGCCACGACGGATCACGCATGAACATGGCCCGGGTGGGTCCGCTGTCGCGCGGCGGAACGAGATCTGGATTTAGGTAGAGCGACGCGGAAGGTGCTTCCAACCGATGGGGTGCTCTCGACCGATATGCTCCCGCCGAGAAGCTCTGCGAGTCGCCGCGCCACGGTCAGTCCGAGTCCGCTGCCGCCGATTTTGCGCGTCCTCGTGTTCTCAACTTGCCAGAATGGGTCGAAGATGCGCTCCAGATTCGCATGTTCGATACCGACACCAGTATCCGCGATCTCGAATACCACCTCATCATCCCGTTCGACGACGCGAATGACGATCTCGCCTCGCCTCGTGAATTTCACGGCGTTCGATATCAGGGCGACCAGTATCTGGCGTAGCCGCCCGGGATCTGTTCGAAGTTCGAGACTCGGATCGATGGGGTCGGCGCGCAGCGCAAGCCCGCTCGCGGTCGCCGAAGGCGACATGAAGTCCACCACGTCATCGATCAGCCGGCCTGGGGACACCAGCTCGGGATGGATCAACTCATCCCCGGCATCGAGCCGCGCGAGGAGAAACATTTCTTCGATCAAAGAGAGCAACTGCATCGCGCTTCGTTTGATCCGTTCCAATGGCCCTTTCTGCCCGTCCGATACAGGTCCTACGATTCCCTCGGCAAGCAACTGGTCAAAACCGATGATCGCGGTGAGGGGTGTGCGCAACTCGTGAGTCATCGTTGCGAGAAAATTCGTCTTGACCTGGTCGGCGGCCCGCGCGGAGCGGTACAAGCGCGCGTTGTCGATCGCCACCGCCGCCCGTCTCCCGAGAGCTTGCGCGGTGGCGAGATCGGCCTCGTCGAAACGATGTTCTGGCCGAGAGTTGGCAAGCGTGATCGCGCCCAGAATCATGCCGCGGGTCGTGATCGGAACAATCATGGCCGAGTGGATGCCGATCGCGCGCAGCAGAGCCAGATGCTCGTCGTCCTCGGCCACCTTCACGAGCATGGCGTCGGTCACGATCGGCGCGAAATGAGGTTCGCCCGTTCGGATGACGGCGGCCACGCCCGCATCCGCTTCGGCCGATGGTTGAAGTTTCACGACAACGTCTTGCACCCACCGCGCTTTATCGGGATCGCAATGCGCGACCGCCAATCGCTTGATCTCGTCGCCCACGAGCAAGTCGACCGCGCACCAATCGGCGAAGTGCGGAACCGCAAGCCGAGCAACCGCGCTGACCGTCGACTCGTAGTCGAGCGATGACGACAGCACGCGACCGGCCTCGGCAAGCAGATGCCGGCGTTCCTCGTTTGCCGCCGCGATGTCGCGCGCTACGCGGAGCTGCGTCGACTGCGCCCTGAATTGCACGGCGAGCCCGGTGACGACCAGGCTCACGACGACAAACGCCGTGACGCCGAAGATCGTCGATGGATCATCGCGAGTAAGCGAGGCGCGCAGCGGCGCCCATCGTACGTCGACGACGAGACTGCCAGCAAGCGTCGCAAACAGTCCACCGGGCGCGCCCGCGTAGATGGCTGACGCGACAACGGCGCCATTAAAAAACGCAAATCGCTCGTAACGAATTGCCGAGCCGCACGCGAACGTCAGCATGCTGGCGACGGACACGATCGCGAGAACAACGGCGGTCTGGCGAAGCGGAATCCGCCAGGACAGCCTACCGGTCGCGCCGACGTGCGACCCAATCGCTCCGGCGCTCACGATGAGTAAGGTGGAATGATCACGGATCTTGGCGTAGCGACCTCCAGCGGTCGCACCAACGCACTCGCCGCTGCACCATGTCAGGGTCGCACGGCTCTGGGCGACATGAGTTCACCCTGAACAATCCGACCACACACAGGCTTCTAAATCATGCAGCAGGCGGAGTCGATGCGCTCGTCAAGCGTGACCACTGCGAGTCTCCTCCGGAATCGGAAAGCCCTCGGGCAATCAACATGCCGCGCATCGGCGGAGGCGCCGGGGGTCCTCAATTCGCCAACGCGCGGCCCCTGCCGCTCGATGACCGCAAGAGCGTCGGCGTCGTGGGCCTGCTGGCGTGGGTTGTGCGGTTCACGCGTTTATGGCACGCGCGAGGACTGGTGCGCCGTAGCGCAATTGTCAGGCACTCGCCTATCCGCGCAGGCGATTGCACATCGCGCTTGCGCTCATCACCGTCGCCAACCATTCATCGCGATTGCGTTCACCGCGACCTGAGCCGTCGTAGGACTTCTCCGCATGACACGAGGTTATCGATCGCGACATGCGCCCAGAGTCACGACGCACACAATTCCAGTCCAAACCGGTGATCGTGAACGTCACGCAGCCGAGGTGCAACGCAGTGTCGGTCGCTGTGAAAGGCAACGCAACCGAAGCGACGCGAGCCCTCGCAAGCATTCGTCGCGTGCTTGGCACCGAGCGCGACCTCTCCAGCTTCCATCGACACGCGCGGACGGTCGCATGGTTGGCGCCCCTCTCGCGACGGTTGCGCGGCATCCGTCCTCCACGATACCCCACTTTGTTTGCAGCGCTTCGGCGCGCGGCCGAAGCCATCGCGTCGGGTGCGCTTAGCGAGGCGATGCTCGAAGAACAATCCAGCGACGAGGCAGGCGTCATGCTGCAAGGGATCAAGGGCATCGGCCCGTGGACGGCCGCTGTGATTCTTCTCCGCGGGCTCGGATGGATCGACGTATTTCCTGGCAAGGACAGCGGTGTGGCAACGAACGCCACGCTCGTGGCTGGCCGGCCGGTGAACGTCGAGCGTCTGGTGGAGCAACTCGGACCACAGCGCGGTATGCTCTATTTCTGCCTGCTCCTCGCGCGATTGGACGCGCGTGGCGAGATCGGCCGTGCGTCCGACGTGGCGTCATGAAACTCCACTGGGTACCTCGCCGCCACCGCGGCCGCCTCTGTGGTGTTCAACGCCTATTCATGAGGAGGCACAAATGAAGATTGCGATGATCCTCGGCGCACGCTGGTTGCTGCGCCCCAGCGACCGCGGTTGGCAATCGGGCCGGCATGCCCACGCGATGGCAATGCTGCAGCGATCCCGTCCGTCGAATCCGGCTGTCGCGCGGTTCGCCGTGTTGCTCGGCTTGGTCACCCTCGGCGTGGGGGTAGCGTGTCGGGCGGGCGCGCCCGCGCCCCAAACGGTGATCATGGATGCGGGCCGCTACGAGCCCGCAGCATCCACGGTGCGCGTCGGAGACGCGATCACGTGGATCAACAAGGATCTCGTTCCGCACACGGTCACCTCGCAGGCCGGCGGCTTCGACTCCGGCGCGATCGCACCTGGCGCCTCGTGGACATTTACGGCGACGCGAGTTGGCGAGTTTCCGTATACGTGCACGTTTCACCCGACGATGCAGGCGGTGCTGCATGTGAGGTGACACGCGACGACAACGCTTGTGAGGATGCCCGCATGGCACATCCCGCCTCGTCCGAAATCCTTGTTCGCCAACTGCCGCTTGTGACTAGGTGTTCGTTCCGCGCGGCGCACGACGACCGTGATGATGTGAGTGCCAGCCGCGCCGCGGCCGAGCCGGATTCTTCGATGCCGACGGTCGTCGATATTGATTTTGGCAGGTGACAACCCCGAATGCTCGATCGAACTCGTGCTGCCTACTGCCTCGAAACCATCAGGAAGCTGCGGTTCCGTGCTTGAACAGCGCCGGCGTTGATCAACGAACGCTTAAGCACGAGGCTTTGCTGGAACAATCACAACGGCCTGCCAGCGACCTTCGGTTTCGCGACGTCACCGATGCCGGCTCATGAGGCGTGCCCATCCTTGCGAACCGATCGAGTTGATCAGGAATCATTCAACAGATTCTGGAATTGATGCGACATTGCCGTTATTGCGACGCTGGCGAGCTGGCGCTCAACAATGGCGAGGCGCGCGGCAATTCCGCACGGATGGCTCGAGGCTTCGCGATCGCTGCCGTATTTCGTGTCGGCGACTGGCGTCCATCTTGGCATACAGGATGCTCCGGCACTCCTGACCTTTGCCGGGGGTGCCGATGCAACTGGACGGCCTGCGTGAATTGTACATCGACGAGTTGAAGGACCTGTCGAGCGCCGAACAACAGCTGGTCGAGGCACTTCCGGAGATGGCCAAGAAGGCGACGAACGCACAGCTGCGGCAAGCGTTCGAGAATCATCTCGCGGAGACCGAACGTCACGTCGCACGACTCGAGCAGATCTTCCAGTCGCTCGAGAGTGGAACGACTGGGAAGCACAGCAAGGGGATGGAGGCGCTGATTGCGGAAATCGACGAGCTGATGGTGGGAGATGCTCAGGCAGAGGCGCTCGACGCGGAGCTCATCTCGAAGGCACAACAAATCGAGCACTATGAGATCGCCGGCTATGGAACCGCCCGCGCGTATGCGATGATCCTCGGCGAAAGCGAAGATGTCAAGCGGTTGGCACAGACGCTCGACGAAGAGCAAGCGGCCAATGCGCTGCTGACCGCGCTCGCGGAAGAGTTGATCAACATCGATGCGGCGATTGGCGACGAGTCAGGCGCGCGGTCAAATCGCGCTCGCGCTCGGCTCGGCGATCGATAGGTGCAGCGGGAGACATCGTCCGATAGGGCAGACACAAGCGCCGCGGCATTGAGAAAGCGCTCGACAGAAGAAAGCGATCGTGCCAGACGCGAGGGGTAGCAGCGTCGGAACAGGATGCTGCCGAGACCAGCCTCCGCGACCTAGCCGTCGCGACATGCGACTTGGCGAACGGTCCGCCGTGATGCGGGCGTCGAGGCCACTGCGGGAAAGATCTCTCGCAGGTCGCTCGGAAGTTGAATGCGTATGTCGTCGATCCGCGGTGATCACACGGAGCGTTGCCGTCGCGAATGACGGATCGTGTCGTCGGCAACCACATCGCAAGCGGCGACGGCGGCATCTGCCCGCGATTCTTGTATCAACTCGACTGGTCTGCCTTTGGCAGGAAGGTTGCAGTGCCCCGACGCCACTCAACGATGTGACACATCGCTACCACGGGGAGGTCCGAGTGAAGGCGGCCATCATCATCTGCGCTAGCTGGCTGATACTTCCAATCCATGGGGCTCGGAGCCAGGCCCCTAACGATGCACAGATTGCATCGATCGTTGTTACTGCCAACCAGGTTGACATCGATGCCGGAAAGCTCGCGTTATCGATGTCACGCAACGCTGATGTCAAGGCATTTGCACAGCGGATGATCACTGATCACACCGCTGTCATCAAGGCGGGCAGCGAGCTCCTGGCAAAGATCAACATCACACCGCAGGACAATCCGACGAGCCAGAGCTTAAAGTCGGACGGCGACAAGAATCTCGCCCATCTAAAGACTCTGGAGGGCGCCGCTTTCGACAAGGCGTACATGAATCGGGAGGTTGCCTATCATACCCAGGTGATCGGCGCCCTCGACAAGACGCTGATTCCGAGCACGACAAATCCGGAGTTCAAGGCGTTGCTTGTCAAAGCGCGACCCACATTCGTCGCTCACCTCGAGGAAGCCAAGCGAATTCAATCGTCGCTGGGAAAGAAATGACGGCGCGACGGTGAAGGGCCGCTGGCAACGGCCTGTCGCCCTGTGCAGCTGAGGTGACATGCGGCTGACGCGGTTTGCGCCCAATCCCTTCGGTCGATCTGCGAGCGTGCTCGTGCACTCGAGATCGAGCGGCGCCGCGTTGCCGTGCTCGCGGATCAGCTGCGTCTTTCCGCTCAGTGCCCGCGGCGTGAAGCTCGTCGACGAGCGGCTGCACGGACATCACGCTTTTTCGTCAGCCTGGATTCGCCGACGCCAACCATCGATAAACTGGTCGGCGATGTCATTCTGCGGTACACCGGCCAGCAACTGCGGTAGAACATTCAGCGGATGGTGGTTGCCGGTGCCGCGGATGGTGGTGCCCTTCAACGTCCATGCGGCGCCAGGCGTGAGCACGACGTCGGCGGGGTCTCGATGGACCTGATGAGCACGGGCACGAAGCATCTTGCGATGCGTGTCGATGCTGATACGATGATGTTCAAGTTTCATCAACAGTATTTCCGCCGTGGTCGTCGTCAAAAACCGGCGAAGCCAGCACGTGCGGTGCGCGCTTCGAAGACAAGGTCCGGCTGAACCATCGCCATCAAGCATCGCTGGTCAGTGGACCAACCGGCGTGCGCGGCGGCTCCGCTCCGTGCGTCGCGGTTGCCGGCTCGCCGCGCTCGACGTTCAGCGGAACCGCGAGTGTGAACGTCGATCCTTTGCCGACCTCGCTCGCGACGTCGAGGCTACAGCCGATGGCATTCGCCAGGTGCTTGCTGATCGCCAGCCCAACACCAGCTCCAGGCTGTCGATCGCTCAATCGAGTGAATTCCTCGAAAATCGAAACGAGCTTGTCGGGCGGGATTCCGGGCCCGGTGTCCGCAACGCGAATCAGAATGCGCTGCGCGTGTGGATCAACGCCTGGCTGATGATGGACGCGCAGAGTGACAGATCCGGTGTCCGTGTACTTGATGGCGTTCGACAGCAGGTTGGCGACGATCTGCCGCACCCGCGAGGCATCGGTCACCACCATCGGAAGATCCGCGTCGATGTCGACCACGAGCTCGAGCTTCCGGGCGTCCGCCGTCGCGCGATACTCGTCGCCGAGGTCGAGCATCAGTTGCGTCACATCGATGCGCTCGAAGTGCACCGGTATCTCGCCGGATTCCACGCGAGCCAGCCTGTGCAGATCGTCGATCAGCGAGAGCGCGCGACGAATCGCACGTCGCAGGCGACCAATGCCGCGTCGCTGCCCGTCCGTCATCGGCCCATAGATCTCATCCTCGATCAGCGCGGCATACCCATCAGCGGCGCCGAGCGGATTCTTCACGTCGTGGCTGAACCCGCGCATTAGACGATTGCGGCTCTCCATTACGCGCTCTAACTGAGACCGCGCCGCGCGCGCGTCCTCGAGAAGCCGGAGCTTCTCATACGCGAGTTGCGCCAGATGTCCGAACGTGGCTCCCAATTCGTGATCGACGGGCCGCAACCGTCGCCCCGGCGGTAGCGCGACCAGCACAGCCCCGTTGGGCGAATCGGTCGTGCCAAGCGGTATCACGAGCAACCGCAGCGTCCGGTCGTCGATCTGGACATCGTGAACATTCGGTCGTCCGCTTCCGATCGCGCGCTCCACGATCGAGCCGCGATATGGCCCGGCGAATCCGCCGAGTGCGTCGGACTCACCAGCGCGCGCCGACACGACCATTCGTGGCGAATCGCCAGCGATCGTGTCGATCGTCAACATGACCGCACTCCGACCATTGGACACCTCGATCGCGCTCTGGGCGATCTGGCGCGCGATGTCGGCCGTCGAGAATGCTTCCGCGAGCGCCTCGGCGGCGATCCGGAGCGCCAAGTCACGGTGCGCGCGACGACGCTCGCGTTGCGTCGCCGCCAACATGGAACCCAGCGCGACGAGCGCGGCCAGAATCAATCCCGCGTTCACGAGGAGTCCGCGTCGTTCGTGTACGACGACAGCGGATCGGTGCTCGGCGACGAGTCGAGCCAGATCTGACTGCACCTTCGCGGTCGCTACCAACACCGAGTCGCGAGCTGCGGTTCGTCGCCCGAGCGCTTCGACGGATTCTGCTGGGCGGAGCTCGTCCGCTTCCGCCGTGGTGAGCGCATGAAACCGCTGCGTGCGCGTCGCCAGCACCTTCACATCCTTGACGACCGAGTCCCCGTCACGGAGTTGATCGGTGAGCTGCCGCAGCTTGGCGATATTGCCTTCGTTTTGCGCGGTGATGCGCTTCAGCCGGCCGGGCGAGGCGGTGTCGCGGAACACGACGTACCGATGCAATTCGGTATATGCGCGGGCGATGCCGGACTCGATCTGCTCGGATGCAAGACGTGCCGGTGCGATCAGCTCGCTGTCTTCTCTCAGTGCGGTGAGAACGTCCGCCGACTCGATCCCGGGGATCACGACGGACAAAAGCAGGGTCGTAACGACGAGCACCGATGCGGCTGGAATCCAGCGCGCAGCTAGCGGACTGTGACCTCGCTGCTCCATTGCCATTGATAGGACGAAAGCATCGGGAACCCCAGTCAATTCTGCACAAACAAGCGAACGCCACGCAACTCGGAGGACCTGCTCCGCATCGGACCGGGCAGCGAGAATCAGGCCTTGTCGCGGGGCTCACGGCGCGCGGCTACGACGCCACAGCGCCTCCCGCGTCGAGTTGATCCGCTCGGCTCCGCCGAGCCCTTTCATTCGAGGTTCAAATTCGCAGACGAGCGTCGCTGTGGCATCGCGACGAGCTCGCGGCTGCGCATCGATCAACTCACAACCGAAAAGTGCGGAGGCCGAGCGAAAAGTCTCTCGGCCTCGGCCGGAGGCGCATGCATGTCTCAGAATGAAGAATTCCACAACGACGCCATTTCCCGATTCGAGCCTTGGCTGGGCGTCATGGCCAGTGCTGTCGTTCCGGTTGTCGCCTCGTTGTATCTCCCCGGTCGGTTCTGGTTGCCGCTCGTCATCGTCACGGCGGCGCTCTTCTTGACCAGCCTGGTCATGCTGCGCCGGCAGTCGATCCGGCGTCGCGCGCAGTCCGCCGGCTCGGTCGAGCGCGAACGAGTCGTGACGAGGAGGGGCGGGCAATGACGCTGCCCCGATCGTGGCATGCTCCTCGCTCGCCGCCACTGCTTCATCGCAGGCATCCTTTACAGATGTGTGAGGAGGAACCATGGCCACGAGTTCGACCGCCGCCACGACGACCTGGCAACTCGATCCGAGCCACTCGAGTGTCGAATTCTCCGTGAAGCACATGATGATGACGACCGTGCGCGGGCGTTTCAAAGAGCTCCAGGCGACGCTCCGCGGCGATCGAGAGCATCCGGAAGAGGCCGGCGTGGACGCCACCATCGACGTGTCGAGCATCGACACCGGCGTTGGCGATCGCGACGCGCACCTTCGCAGCGGCGATTTCTTCGACGTCGACCGGTATCCGCGGATCACGTTCCGCAGTACGCGCATCGACGGTGATGCGCCGCACGACGAAGGTGATCGCTTCCGGTTGGTGGGCGAATTGACGATTCGCGATACGTCGATGGAAGTGGTGCTCGACTGCGAGTACCACGGGCGCGGCACGGATCCGTGGGGGAAAACACGCGCTGGTTTCAGCTTCCGTACGGAGATCGATCGCCGCGATTGGGGGCTCAAGTGGAATCAGGCGATCGAGACCGGCGGCGTTCTGGTTGCCAACACCGTTCGAGTCGACGGCGAGGTGCAGTTCGTAAAACGGGACGACTAGCCGGCGCGGCGCCTCCATCGCAGGCGCCCTTCGTTCGCGCGGCCGCCATCGAGCGATTCTGTTGCTTGCGAACACGCTCTCATTGAACTAGCGTTCAATAGAGCCTCTCCTTCACGTCGTCGTCCCCGTCAACCGTGCCCGGAACGAAGATCGCGGAAGCCCAACGCCGCGAGCAGATCATTGCTAGTGCCTACGATCTCGCGATTCGTGGCGGCCTCCGGGCCGTCACCATTCGCGACGTGGCTCGGAAAGGCGCCATGAGCACCGGGCTGGTCATCTTCCATTTCCGAACGAAAGACCGGCTGATTCTCGCGCTGCTCGACGCCGTGCTCGCGCGAACGACGACGCTCTCCATTGGTCCTGACATCGCGGCCATCTCGGATCCGCTGGACCGGTTGGTGGCGCTGTTGCGGCAGGAAATGGCGCGCCTCTCCACAGAGCCGAACCGGAATCGACTCTTTTTCGAGTTCTGGAGTGAGGGAATGTGGCATCGCGCCATCCGGATTCGAATGCAACGCGAGCTCGATCGATACCGACATGCCTTTCGGCCAATGGCCGAAGCGGTCATCGCCGCCGACCCGGGGCGGTTCACCGGCGTCGCGCCCGCGGATCTCGCCGCCGTCGCGGTGAGCTTCATCAAGGGCTGCGCGGTGCAATCGATGGTCGAACCCAACCTGGATGTTGACGGCTTTCTCCGTGCGGCCGAAACGCTGCTCGCCGCGCCTTCCTTTGCGACTCCGACTGATGCTCTCTCCCGATAGACGGACAACCGACAGCCCGCTCCACTTGCCGTCGATGTCCGATGCCGTTCGCCTTGCCGGGCGAGCGTTCCGCCTGCGCTGTCCGAACTGTGGTCGCGGCGCTGTGTTGAAGTGGTCAGGCGCGGTTCATTCACGGTGCGCGGCGTGCAATTTCCGTTTCGCACGGAGCGACGAGAGCTATTTCTCAGGAGCGATGTTCTTCGGCCTGTTGATGGGCGAGTTTCTGTACGGGATTGCTCTCGCGATCACGATTGCGTCGATGTGGCCGAACATCCCGTGGGACACGATGACGTGGGCGCTCCCGCTCGGGATCCTACTGGTGATGATCTTCGTCATTCCAGTATCACGCGTGGTGTGGCTGACGGTCGATGTTCTCGTCAGGCCGATCCAAGCGGATGAGTTGATCGGATAGCAGCGATGCTCGTTCCGAAGCTCGTCTCGACTCTCAAGGGCTACACGCGGGCGCAGCTGGCGACCGACCTTGCCGCCGGAACCATCGTTGGCATCGTGGCACTTCCGCTTGCAATCGCGTTCGCGATTGCGAGCGGCGTGACGCCGGATCGCGGGCTCTGGACCGCCATCGTTGCCGGTTTTCTCATTTCCGGGCTCGGTGGATCGCGAGTTCAGATTGGCGGTCCAACCGGGGCGTTCGTCGTCATTGTGTACGGCATCGTCCAGAAATACGGTATTGATGGCCTGACCGTCGCGACGCTCATGGCCGGTGTTCTTCTCGTCATCATGGGCGTGGCGAAGCTCGGCGCCGCCATCAAGTTCATTCCGCATCCCGTCATTACCGGTTTCACCAGCGGGATTGCCGTGATCATCTTCTCGAGCCAGGTCAAAGATCTCTTCGGCCTGCGCATGGGGACGGTGCCGGCGGAGTTCCTCGCGAAGTGGTCGGAGTTCTTCGGCCACGCGAGTGCGTTCACGCCGGCGGCTGCCGGCGTCAGCGCCGTGTCGCTCGCGATCATTGTTCTCTGGCCGCGCGTGTCGCAGCGCATTCCAGGTCCGTTCGTCGCCCTCATCGTGACGACGGTCGGAGTCCACGCGCTCCACCTTCAGGTCGAGACGATTGGCACTCGCTTCGGGGCGCTCAACGCGGCGTTTCCTGCGCCACAGGTGCCGCATCTCTCGCTCGCCCAGCTCAACGCGCTGGTCGCGCCGGCCTTTACCATCGCGATGCTCGCGGCGATCGAATCATTGCTCTCGGCGGTCGTTGCGGATGGCATGATCGGCGGACATCATCGCTCGAACATGGAGCTGGTCGCTCAGGGTGTCGCGAACATCGCGTCGCCACTGTTCGGTGGCATCCCGGCAACCGGCGCGATCGCGCGGACGGCGACGAACGTCAAGAACGGCGGCCGAACGCCGATCGCGGGCATGACGCACGCCGTCACGCTGCTCCTCATCACGTTGTTTTTTGGTCGATACGCCGCGTTGATTCCGCTTGCCACGCTCGCCGCAATTCTGGTGATCGTTGCGTATCACATGAGCGAATGGAGAACGTTTCGCGCTGAGCTGCGTTCACCCAAGAGTGACATCGCGGTCCTGCTCACGACGTTTGGACTCACGGTGCTCGTCGACCTGACCGTCGCGATCTCGGTGGGGATGGTACTCGCGGCCTTCCTGTTCATCCGTCGCATGGCGACCGTCACGGACGTCCAGATCATTTCCGGTGGCTTGGAGGATGATATGACGTTCGATCCCGCGGAGCCCTGGCGCCTCGAGGTTCCGCCCGGCGTTAGCGTTTTCGAAATCAAGGGCCCGTTCTTTTTCGGCGCGGTTGAAGTCTTCCGCGACACGCTCGATTCATTGGCGGAGCATCCGCGCGTCCTCATCATTCGAATGCGCGATGTGCACGCGCTGGATTCGAGCGGGATGCGTGTGCTGAACGACGTCGTGCGCCGGAGCCGTCGGGCTGGAGCCGAGGTCCTCCTTTCTGACGTGCGAGCGCAACCGCTGACTGCGCTGACGACCGCCGGCGTGCTCGACGACCTCGGACCGGCAAACGTTTTTCCTGAGATCGATGACGCGCTAGCGCGGGCGCACGAAATCATGGGAACGATGTCACGGTCAGCGTAGCGGTCAGACAAAATTCTTGGCCAGATCGGCACGTGGTCACTACGGACGACCCGCCACCCGTTTGCGCG
>Ga0207652_10000749_pt1 | contig 31244 bp, 20 predicted proteins | sample KBSC63BmetaG_FD_184334 | JGI IMG/M metagenome (GOLD analysis project Ga0207652, IMG submission 184334) | Corn rhizosphere microbial communities from Kellogg Biological Station, Michigan, USA - KBS C6-3B metaG (SPAdes) (version 2) | ecosystem: Host-associated > Plants > Roots > Rhizosphere ...
TCGCCGGTGCGCCAACCGGCGCCGTCACGCTGCAAGCGGTGCCGGGGCCCGTCAGGTCCGCCGTCGTGAAAGAACAGCAGCGACGAACCGGGCCGCGGGGGCACCTGCTGGTCGAAGCCCGCGTCGTGCAGTGACTGCCCGCGGGCGCGCAGACAGTCGTCGACCGCGTCGGCCATGTCGAGCGATCGGCGGTACAGCGGCGTCACCAGCGCGGCGACGCGCGCGTCGCGCGGATCCAGAAACAGCAGCCCCTCGTCCCCGAAGATCGCCGCCAGCGCGCCCGCGAACGCCTGCGCCAGCGGCCGCCCGGGCACGTAGTGCGCGCGCAGCAACGCCACCACCTCGCCGGCCGCGGCGGCGTGCCCCAGGTGCCGGGCCAGCGCGTCGATCAACCCGGTGATCTCCGGCCCCAGCACCCGGTGCGCGATCGAAACGCGGGCGGCGTCGGGCGCCAGCGACAGGGTGGCGAGGCGACTGTCGCCTTCCGTGTCACCCGCTGTCACCCGGCAGGACGCGATCTCGGCGAAGTCGTGATCCTCTGTCTGTAACCAGAACAGCGGCACGCACCGGACGCCCGCCTCGTGCTCCATGGCGCGCGCCACGGCGATCGCCGACGCAGCCTTGTAGAACGTGTAGAGCGGGCCCAGGAACAGCCCCACCTGCTGGCCGCTGACCACCACCGCGCAGTCTCCGCCCAGCAGCGCCTCGAGGTTGGCGGCGCGCGCCGCGCTGGCCGGCAACAGGGCCTGTTGTGCGCGCAGCACGTCCGCGAGGGCAGGAGAGATCCGGCGCTGCGCCGCCGCCCGCGCCAGCGCGACGCGGGCGGCCCGGTCACGAAAGTCGTGCGGAAAAAACAGGCTCGCCGCGGCGTCGCGTGCGAGATAAGAGGAGGCGAATGAGCGACCCACGAGGAGGCGCGTCACTATACTCTGCGCCTCGGGCACGCGCCGCCGCAGGTCGGGATTCTCCCCCATCGATGGGAAGAAGCCGGCGTCGCCGCCGGTTCATTCCCGGTTTCTCGTCCCCGCCGGCTCTTCTCTTTCGCGGATACCTCAACCCATGCGCAAGCCTTCCCTGCTCGTTCTCTCCCTGGGCGTCCTCGTGACCGCCGTCTCCAGCGCCAACGCCGCCGGTCCGCCGCCGCAGCCGAACGCGGCGCAGATCCGCCAGCGCCTGGGCAAGCTGGGGGTCGTGGGCAGCGTGCTGTACGTCGCCGCCCACCCCGACGACGAGAACACCGGGCTGCTGGCCTACCTGGCGAACGGCGCCCTGCTGCGCACCGGCTACCTGTCGATCACGCGCGGCGACGGGGGCCAGAACCTGATCGGCTCCGAGCAGGGGCCCGAGCTGGGGCTGATTCGCACGCAGGAGCTGCTGGCCGCCCGTCGCATCGACGGCGCCCAGCAGTTCTTCACGCGCGCCCGCGACTTCGGCTTCTCGAAGAGCCCGGAGGAGACGCTGAAGATCTGGGACCACGACGGGGTCCTCTCCGACGTGGTGGCGGTGATTCGCCGCTTCCGGCCCGACGTCATCATCACCCGCTTCTCGCCTGAGCCGGCCGACACGCACGGCCACCACACGGCGTCGGCGCGCCTGGCGATGGAGGCGTTCCGCGCCGCGGCCGACCCCGCGTACCACCCCGAGCAGCTGGCGAACGGTGTGACGGCCTGGCAGGCGCGCCGCATCCTGTGGAACCGGTCCACGTTCCTGGCCAAGCCGGGCGAGGATCTGTCCCACTACGACAAGCTGGACGCGGGCGGCTTCAACCCGCTGCTGGGCGCGTCGTACGGCGAGATCGCCGCCGACAGCCGCAGCATGCACAAGAGCCAGGGCTTCGGCGTGGCGCGGGGGCGCGGGCCCGTCACCGAGTACTTCTCGACGCTGGCGGACGCGCCCGGGGGCAAGGCGGCGCCGATCTTCCAAGGCATCGACTTCACCTGGAATCGCCTGCCCGGGACGGCGGCGCTCCGGTCGGCGGTCGAGGCGGCGAACCGCGACTTCGCCGACGCCGCCCCCTACCGGTCGATCCCCCAGCTGTTCGCGATCGACGCCGCGCTGGACGGGGTGGGGGATGCGCACTGGCGCGCCGTGAAGAAGAACGAAGTGCACGAGCTGATCGCCGCGTGCGCCGGACTGTTCGTCGACGCGACGGCGGGCGACTACCGCGCGGTGGCGGGTTCTGAGCTGGAGGTGACGGCCACCGCCGTCGATCGTTCGCCCGTGGCCGTGACGCTGAAGTCGATCCGCTTCCCCGACGATTCGCTGGTCACGGTGGACAGGCCGCTGGCCGCCCCCGCGGGCACCGTCGCCGCGCCGCTGGACACCCGGCGCAAGGTCATGCTGCCGGCAACCTTGCCCTCCACCACCCCCTACTGGCTGTCGGCCCCGCCCGAGGCCGGCGTCTACGCCGTCCCCGACCCCCGTGACGTGGGCCGGCCCGAGGACGAGCCGCCGCTGCAGGTCACCATGACGTTCACCGTCGACGGCCGGCCGCTGGTGATCTCGCGCGCCGTCTCGTTCAAGTGGACCGATCCGGTGGCGGGCGAGCGCTACCGCCCGTTCGAGGTCACGCCCCTGGTCTCGGTGACACCTGAGAGCAAGGTGATGATGTTCCCCGACCGCCAGAAGCAGGCGAAGGCGCTGGTCGTGCGCCTGGTGGCGGGCGGGCCGAACGTGAAGGGCGTCGTCACGCCCGAGGCGCCCGAAGGGTGGGCCGTCGAACCGGCGAGCGCGCCGTTCGAGATCGCGGCCAAGGGCGGCGAGAGCGAGGTGACGTTCAACGTGCGTCGCGCCCCGGCAAAGCGAGGCCAGAAGCCCGGGCAGGAGGGGCCAGCCCTTGCACCGGCGCCAGCGACGTTGCGCGTGGTGGCCCACGTGGGCCAGGCGCAATTCTCGCGCGGCGTCGTCCACATCGAGCACGCGCACATCCCGGTGCAGACCTGGCTGGCCGATGCGGACGTGCGGCTGGTGCCGCTGGCGCTGGAGACCGGGGGAACCAGCGTGAAGATCGGCTACATCCCTGGCCCGGGCGACGACGTGGCGGCCAGCCTGCGCCGCGTGGGCTACGACGTGACGCTGCTGAACGACGAGGCGCTGCGCGCGGGGCCCGCGGCGCTGGCGCGCTTCGACGCGATCGTCACCGGCGTGCGCGCGTTCAACGCCGACGAGCGCCTGCGCGCCGCGCACGCCACGCTGATGAAGTACGTCGAGAACGGGGGCACGCTGGTGGTGCAGTACAACACCAACAGCCGTCTGGGCCCGCTGACCGCGCCCATCGGACCCTATCCGTTCGAGATCAGCCATGACCGCGTCACCGACGAGACCGCGCCGGTGAACTTCACCGATCTGAAGCACCCGGCGCTGAACACCCCCAACAAGATCACCGGGCTGGACTTCGATGGCTGGATCCAGGAGCGGGGCCTTTACTTCGCGGGGAAGTGGGACCCGAAGTACCAGACCGTCTTCACCATGCACGACTTCGGCGAGAAGCCGCTGGCGGGCAGCCTGCTGTGGGCCCGCCACGGCAAGGGGACGTTCGTCTACACCGGGCTGTCCTTCTTCCGCGAACTGCCGGCGGGCGTGCCGGGCGCGTACCGGCTGTTCGCGAACTTGCTGGCAGGGGGCCGGGCGTCGCATGGCCGATGAACACCAGCCCGAGGCGGGCGACGAGCTGCACGCCGCCCCGCCGTTCCTGACCTGGCGAGCCATCTACGCCATCGTGCTGGGCGCCCTGGCCGTCCAGGTCATCCTATACGCGGTTCTGACTGCGGCGTTCCGCTGATGCGCTGCCGCGCTCGTCGAGAAGCAACCTTGTCCTTTTGCGCCTCGGTCGTTGGTGGCACCCCATGAACGCCATCGACTGGGTGGTGCTGTTCGGGACGCTGGGCGCCATCATCGCGTACGGCGTGTGGAAGACGCGGCACGCGAACGACATGGCCAGCTACCTGCACGGTGGCTACGCCGATCGCTGGTACACCATCGGGCTGTCGGTGATGGCCACCCAGGCCAGCGCCATCACCTTCCTGTCCACGCCCGGGCAGGCGTACGTGGACGGCATGCGCTTCCTGCAGTTCTACTTCGGCGTGCCGCTGGCGATGGTGGCGCTGTCGATCGCGTTCATCCCCCGCTTCTACGGCCTGCACGTCTTCACGGCCTATGAGTTCCTGGAGGCGCGCTTCGATCGCAAGACGCGGCAGCTGGCCGCTTTTCTCTTCCTGGTGCAGCGGGGGCTGTCGGCCGGGATCACCATCTACGCGCCCGCGATTGTCCTGTCGCGCGTGCTGGGCTGGTCGCTGAACCTGACCTGCGTGTCGATCGGCGCCCTGGTCATCCTGTACACCGTCATGGGCGGCACGCGGGCGGTCAGCCAGACGCAGAAGCATCAGATGGTGGTGATGCTGGGGGGGATGGTGGTGGCGTTCGTGGTGGTGGTGATGCGCCTGCCGCCGGGGCTGTCGTTCGGGCGCGCCGTGGGCGTGGCGGGCGTGCTGGGCAAGATGAACGTGGTCGACTTCTCGCTGGGCCTGGACAGCCGCTACACGTTCTGGTCGGGCATGACCGGCGGCTTCTTCCTGGCCATGTCCTACTTCGGCACGGACCAATCGCAGGTGCAGCGCTACCTGTCGGGCAAGTCGATCACCGAGAGCCGCCTGGGACTGCTGTTCAACGGTCTGCTGAAGATCCCGATGCAGTTCTTGATCCTGTTCGTCGGGGTGATGGTGTTCGTGTTCCATCAGTTCAACCCGTCGCCCCTGTTCTTCAACGACGCCACGGTGGCGGCGGTGCGGCGCGGACCGGCCGCCGCGGAATGGCAGGCGCTGGAAGGCCGCCAGAAGACCGCCTTCGCGGCCAAGCAGCAGGCCATCGCCGGGTGGCAGGCGGCGCTGGATCGGCAGGACCAGCCGGCCGTTCAGGCTTCGGCGGACGAATTGCGCGCCGCCGAGGCACAGACGCAGGTTTTGCGCGACGACGCGCGCCATCTGATCCACCGCGTCCTGCCGCGCGCCGAGACGAACGACACCGACTACATCTTCATCGGCTTCGTGATGGCCAACCTGCCCCGAGGGCTGGTGGGCCTGCTGCTGGCCGTGATCCTGTGCGCGGCCATGTCCTCGACCGCCAGCGAACTGACGGCGCTGGGCGGCACCAGCGTGGTCGACTTTTACAAGCGTAGCTTCCGTCCCGCGGCGTCGGACCGCCACTACGTGGTGGTGGCCAAGCTGTTCACGGCGGGGTGGGGCGTGGTGGCGGTGCTGTTCGCGACGTTCGCGTCGCTGCTGGACAACCTGATCCAGGCGGTGAACATCCTGGGCTCGCTGTTCTACGGCGCCATCCTGGGCCTGTTCCTGGTCGCCTTCTTCCTGAAGCGGGTGCGGGCCACGCCGGTCTTCATCGCCGCGCTGCTGTCCGAGGCGCTGGTCATCGCCGCCTGGTGGACCACCAGCATCGGGTTCCTGTGGTTCAACGTGATCGGGTGCGCCCTGGTGCTGGCGCTGGCGCTGGCGCTGGACGCCGTTCTACCCCGGGCGGCTACCTGACCGTCAGAACCTGCCGCCCAGGCCGAACACCGCGCGGTCCTGCGTGGCCACGATCCGGGGCGACAGCGACAGCGACGGCGTCGCGTGCGCCACCCGGGGCCCGGTGGTCTCCGCGCCGGGCATGGTCCAGGGCGTGACCAGCAGGTTGTCGGCGGTCGCTGCCACGGCAGCGCCGACCAGGAAGCCGGCCGCCATGTCGTCCAGATAGCAGAGACTGCCGAAGTCCTTCCCTCGGTCGCAGCTCGAGAACGCCACGCCGACGTTCGCGCCGACGATGGGCAACAGCACCCGCAGCCCGACGCTGATGGCTGCCCGCCCGTAGTTGCGGTGAGCGACGTGAACCAGGGGGCCCCCCAGCGCGTAGGTCAGACCGCCGCCGGCCATCAGCACATCGCCGGTGGGGTTGCTCTCGCTCTCCAGCGCGTTGCCCCCGAAGAACGCTCCGGCGGCGACCACGTCGGTGGCGGCGATCTGCAGGTGGTAGTTGCGGACGGCCGGGTCCACGGCCCCGTCTTCGGCGCGGGCCACGCCCGCCAGTCCGGCGAGCAGAGAGGTCACGACCAGCAATCGAGTGAGGGGCATGACCGGCCTCACCGCAACCCCTGTGCCAGCCCTCGCCAGGCAAAGAAGGGCCTGCCGGCCCCGGATAGGGGGCCGTTCAGGCGTCAGGGACGTCAGAACCGCGTTCGATTTCTCACACCGGGCGCCGTTTTCAGGCGCTGGCGGGTCAGCCGAACATCTTGGCGGTCACGCCGGAAGGGGAATCGATCCGGCGCACCGGGACACCGTCTCGCTTCTCGTTCTCTTCCTGCAGCTGGGCCATGATGCGCCGGAAGACGCGCTCCAGCCGGGCCGGGTCCTGGCGCGGCATCGCCGCCCGTCCCGCCTGGATCAGCGCCAAGCGTAGCTGCTGGCCCTCCGGGCTCTCGTCTTCCCAGTCCAACCGATCTTCTGATTGGTCCTCTGACCGACCTTGTACCCGACTTTGCGACCCCGCCATCGTCGGCCCGCCGACCACCTCGTCCCCCACTGCATTCCGCCCCCGACCCCGTTTACCCTTCACCAAGTTCATGGCTTCCTGTTCCTTCGTCTTCTTTAGGTCCGTCCTTGAGAGACGGTGTGGTGCTGCGTAAGAGTTACTTGCCGCATGACTGTACCTGAAGAGTTGTTTCGCTGCTGTGTCGGAACAGACAATTTCGTTGCGCGATTCCGTCGACAAAGACGGTAGCGACGACCACGAAATCCGCTGTTTCACAGGTTCCGGATACGCATTGCCGGAACGGCGCGTCCGGCGCCGGCATTCCCGCTAGTCGTGCAGCAGCGCGGGCGGAAGCAAGGGGCTGGGCGTGCCGGTGACGACGATCCACAGCTGGTGCGCGGCGCGGGTGACGCCGATGTGGAACAGGTGGCGGGCCTCGTCGTCGGTGCCGTAGCTGCTGGCGTTCACGTCCAGCATCACCACGTAGTCGAACTCCAGCCCCTTCACCTGGCGCGCGTCGGTCACGTCCACGCCGGGACGGAACGTGAACTCCTGCGCCACCACGCGGCGCAGGGCCGGCACCTCGGCCCGTCGCAGGCCATCGAAGTAACGATCGGCCTGCTCGGCGTGGCGGGCCAGCAGCGCCACCGTGGCGCGCGGTTCGCGCGCCGCCAGATCGCGGAGCGCGTCCGCCAGAAACGCCACCGCCGCGCCCGTGGCCGAGAAGCGAAAGGCCTCGATGGGCGCGCCAGAGCGCTTCGCCTCGGGCGCCACGATGTCGGCCAGCGGGCCCATGGCGTGCCTGGCCAGGGCCAGGATCTCGCGCGTCGACCGGTAGGCGATGCGCAGCGGCTCGATGGCCACGTGGCTGAGGCCCAGGTGCCCCAGCACCCCGCGCCAGTCGCCGAAGCCGTTGTCGAGGAAGAGGCGCTGCGAGGTGTCGCCCGCCAGCGTGATGCTGGGGACGCCCCGCTTGCCGCCCGCTGATTGGGCCGTCCGGCCGATCAGCACCGACAGCTTCATGGGCGACAGGTCCTGCGCCTCGTCGACGAACAGGTGCGCCAGCGGCTCGTCCACACCTTTCAACAGCTGATGCGCGCGCAGCAGGATGGCCACGTCGTCGCTGTCGAGAAAAGGCTGGTCGTCCTCGGTGCGCAGGCCGTCGATGCCGGTCTCGCCGCGCACGTCCTCGTCGTCGTAGTCGTCGCGCTCGCTCTCCACGCGGCGAATGCCCTCGGGCAGCAGCTCGATCTCGGGCTTTTGATTGATCGGCTTCTCGGACAGGCCGATGGAGGCCCAGTGCCCGGGCGAGGCGTTCGGATCGGCGATGTCCGTCGCCGCCGAGGCGCGCGCCCCCCGGGCGGCCCGCTTTCGCGCCCGTTCCTCGGCCTTGTTCTCGGGCGGCCGCTCGCGCGGATCGCGCGCCACGACGGCCGCCACGCGCACCACCATGATCCGGTGGGCCTCGTTGATGTCCGCCTCGTTGAGCGGCATCTCGGGCGCGTCCTTCAGCAGCTCGAACAGCCGCTTGCGATCGGTCAACAGATCCGCCCACAGCTCGACGGCACCGTGCGAGGTCTTCTTCCCCTTGTAGGCCTCCGCGCGCCGCTCCAGCTCGTGCAGCAGGGCGGGGTGGCTCTTCACGCGCGTGGTGGCGGGCGAGGCGTCGTCGACGAACGTCGGCTTCAGCCAGGGCACCGCGCGCCGCAGCTCCTTCCGCGCCCAGTCGCCGAACGTCAGCACCCGCACGCCCTCGATGCCCAGCGCGGGCAGCACCTGATCGATGTACGCGGCCAGCCCCGCGCCGTAGGTCACCACCAGCATGCGCCGGGGCGGGAACTTGTCGGGATAGGTGTAGGCCAGGTACGCCAGGCGGTGCAGGCCGATGGTGGTCTTGCCGCTGCCCGCGCCGCCCTGGATGACGATCACCCCGGCGTGCTTGGCGGTGATCAGCTCGAACTGCCGTGGATCGATCAGCGCGGCGATCTCGGGTAGGTGGCGATCCAGCCGCTGCGCCCCATCGGGCGCCGCGCCCAGCACGCCGCGCTTCACCACGGGACTTCCGGGACGCGCCGCCGTGCGCTCACCGCCGGACAGCTCGTGCCAGGGGACGTCGGTGCGCTCCCAGGTCGCGCCGCCGGCGCCATTGCGCTTGGCCCAGATGCCCTGCGGGCAGGCCACCCGGCGCAGGACGTTCTGGTCGATGGTGACGGTCCGCCGGGCGACGATCTCCCCCTCGACGTCACGATCGCCGAAGCGCTCCTCGTAGTCGCCCCCTTCTTCGTAGCGGTAGTAAAGCTGGCTGATGGGGGCGTGCCGCCAGTCGACGACGTTGACGCGCGACTTCGGGTCGACGTAGGTGGCCCGGCCGATCAGCACGTCCCGCTCGACCAGGCCGCGCCCCGCGACGTTCTCGCGCAGTCGCAGGTGTCCGAAGTAGGGCGACGACGGATCGACCAGGATCGTCTGCAGATCGGCGCGCGTCAGCGCCACGCCCTGCAGCCGCTCCATCTGCGCGACCAGCTGCGGGACGTCCTCCAGGCGCGCCTCGCCGATCTCGTCGCGCAGGGCGACCAGCTCCTCGTCGGCGCGCCGGACGACCGCGGCGGCAGTGTTGTCTGCGGGGCGCTTCGAACCGGCGGGCCGGCGCGACAGCGCGGCCGCCAGGCTGGCCCGCACCCGGCCGAGGAGCTCTTCCTCCTCGGCCGGAATGGGGGGGACGTCGCCGGCGGCGCCCTGGGCGTTCTCGTCTTTCCCCGAGGCGCCCGAGGCTGGACGATGGTCCTGCGTGTCCCGCATCGTCGCGCCGCCGCGCCCTTACAGGGCGCGAACCGCCGTGACCAGCGCGTCCTTCGTCATCCCGAACTTCTCCATCAGGATGTTGCCCGGCGCGCTCTCGCCGAAGTGATCGATGCCCAGCGAGACGCCCCGCGTGCCGACCCAGGTGGCCCAGCCCAGCGTGATGCCCGCCTCCATCGAGACGCGCCGGGTGACGGTCGGCGGCAGAACCTCGTCGCGGTACGTGCCCGGCTGGCGCGCGAACCGCTCGAAGCAGGGGAGGGACACCACGCGCACGCTGGGCCCCAGCTCCTTCGCGGCGGCCACCGCGTGCTGCACCTCGCTGCCGGTGGCGATCAGGATCGTCTCCAGGGGCGCGGTCTCCTTCACCAGGATGTAGCCCCCCCGGTGCACCCCGTCGCGCTTCGTCTTCGCGTCCCCGGGCAGCATGGGCAGGTTCTGGCGGCTGAGCGCCAGCACGGTCGGCCCCTTGATCTGCTGCATCGCCGCCACCCAGGCGCCGGCCGTCTCCTCCGGATCGGCGGGACGGATCACGTCCAGGTTGGGAATGCAGCGCAGCCCCATCACCGTCTCGACCGGCTGGTGCGTCGGGCCGTCCTCGCCCACGCCCACCGAGTCGTGCGTGAAGATGTAGATGATGGGCAGGTGCGCCACACCCGCCAGGCGGATGGCGGGGCGCAGGTAATCGGCGAACACCAGGAAGGTGGCGCCGCTCGGCCGCAGGCCGCCGTGGTAGGCGATGCCGTTCATCACGGCGCCCATGCCGTGCTCGCGGATGCCGATGCGGATGTTGCGGCCCGCCGGCGTGGCCGGCTCCCAGTCGTTACCGCCCGCGATGTAATTGAACGTCGAGCCGTACAGATCGGCGCTGGCGCCGATCAGGTAGGGGACCTCCTTGGCCACCACCTGCAGCACCGCCTCGCCCGCTTTCCGCGTGGCCAGCTTGGTGTCGGCGGGAAAGGCGGGGATCTTCTCGGACAGATCCTCGGGGACGCGCAGCCCCAGCGCGTCGTCCAGGCGCTTCGCGGCCTCGGCGTTCTTTTCGCGCCAGGCGGTGTAGGTCACCTTCCAGGCGTCGTGCTGCTTCTTCAGCTCCTCCGTGTGCGCGGCGAAGTAGGCCTTCACCTCGTCCGAGACGTAGTAGTGCGTGTCGGGCAGGCCCAGCTTCTTGCGGGACTCGTCGGTGAACTTGGCGCCGCCTTCGCCGTGCGCCTTCTGCGTCCCCTCGACCTCGGTGATCCCCTTGCCGATCAGCGTGCGCGCGATGACCAGGCGGGGCTTGCCGCTCTTCGAGTCGCGCGCCTTCTGCAGCGTCTCGTAGATCTGCACCACGTCGTTGCCGTGCGGGATGTACAGCACCTCCCACCCGTAGGCCTCGTAACGCTTGCCGGTGTCCTCGCTCTGCGACTTGATCGCCATCGCGTCCAGCGTCACGTCGTTCGCGTCGTAGATCAGGATCAGGTTGTCGACCTTGAAGTGCCCGGCGATGGCCGAGGCCTCCGAGGCGACGCCCTCCTGCATGCAGCCGTCACCGGCCAGGCACCACACCTTCGAGTCGAAGATGGCGTGCTCGGCGGTGTTGTAGTGCGCGGCCAGCATCTTGGCGGCGATGGCGTGCCCGACGGCGTTGCCCACCCCCTGACCCAGCGGGCCGGTGGTGGCCTCGACGCCCGGGGCGTAGCCGAACTCGGGGTGGCCCGGCGTCTTCGAGCCCCACTGCCGGAACCGCTTGATCTCGTCCAGCGACAGGGGAAAGCCCGCCAGGTGCAGCCAGGCGTACAGGAACATGCTGCCGTGGCCGGCCGACAGCACGAACCGATCCCGGTTGATCCAGGAGGGATCCGTCGGATCGTGGCGAAGGAGGTCGCCGTACAGGACGGCGCCGACCTCGGCGGCCCCCAGCGGCAGTCCCAGATGTCCAGAGGACGAGGCATGGACGGCGTCCATGGCCAGGCCTCGTGCGATGTTGGCGGCGGCTTGCAGTTTTCCTAGGTCGAGCATGGGGCTATCTTTTCACACCGCATCGGCGGCGGGCAACGGTTCGCGCGCCGGGATGCGAAATGTTCACTTCGTTGTTCACGTACCGGTGGGTACGAGGAGGCTCGGATGCAAGTTGGAATGATCGGTCTGGGGCGCATGGGCGCCAACATGGTGCGGCGCTGGATGCGCGGCGGTCACACCTGCGTCGTGCACGACGTGTCGCCCGAATCGGTGAAGAAGATGGCGGACGAGGGGGCCGTGGGCGCCACCACGCTGGCCGACTTCGTGGCCAAGCTGGCCAAGCCGCGCGCGGTCTGGCTGATGGTGCCGGCCGGGGTGGTGGACGCCACGCTCGACCAGCTGCTGCCGCTGCTGGAGCAGGGGGACACCGTCATCGACGGCGGCAACTCGTACTACCGGGATGACATCGACCGGGCGAAGAAGCTGATCCCCAAGGGCTTGCACTACGTCGACTGCGGCACCAGTGGCGGCGTGTGGGGGCTCGAGCGCGGCTATTGCCTGATGATCGGCGGCGAGAAGGACGTGGTGACCCGCCTTCAGCCGCTGTTCCAGACCCTGGCCCCCGGCGAGGGCAAGATCGAGCGGACGCGCGGCAAGCAGGGCCCCCTGAGCACGGCCGAGCAGGGGTTCCTGCACTGCGGCCCGTCCGGCGCGGGGCACTTCGTGAAGATGGTCCACAACGGCATCGAGTACGGCCTGATGGCGGCCTACGCCGAGGGGCTGAACATCCTGAAGAAAGCGAACATCGGCAAGGACACGCACGCCGTCGACGCCGAGACCACGCCGCTGCGCAACCCCGAGTACTACCAGTTCGACTTCAACCTGGGCGACGTGACGGAGGTGTGGCGGCGCGGCAGCGTGGTGGCGTCGTGGCTGCTGGACCTGACGGCGAACGCGCTGAACGGCGACGCCAACCTGGAAAAGTTCTCGGGCCGCGTGTCGGACTCGGGCGAGGGGCGCTGGACCCTGTCGGCCGCCATCGACGAGGCGGTGCCGGCGAACGTGCTGTCGGCGGCGCTGTACGAGCGTTTCAGCTCGCGGGGGCAGGCCGAGTTCCAGGACCGCATCCTGTCGGCGATGCGCTTCGAGTTCGGCGGCCACGTCGAGAAGCCGCACGGCAAGTGATGATCCGCCCCATGGAGACCACGCGTTGACGCCTCCGGGCGAGCTGGAGGCGCTGCAGGCGATCGCGACGCGGGCCGTGGCGCTGGTCGAGGACGGCACCACCGTCGGCCTCGGCTCGGGGCGCGCCGCTTCGGCGTTCATCGAGGCGCTGGGCGCGCGCGTGCGCGGGGGCCTGCGCGTCAGCGGCGTGGCGACGTCCGAGGGGACGGCGGCGCTGGCCCGCCGGGTCGGCATCCCGCTGGTCGCCATCACCGAGGAGGTCGAGCTGGCGCTGACGGTCGATGGCGCGGACGAGGTGGCCCCCAACCTGGACGTCGTGAAGGGGCGCGGCGGCGCCCTGGTGCGCGAGCGCATCGTCGCGGCGGCGTCCCGCGGACAGGTGATCCTGGTCGGGCCCGAGAAGCTGGTCACGCGGCTGGGCGAGCGGGGGCCCGTCCCCGTCGAGTACGTGCCGATGGCCGAGGGGCTGGTGCTGCGGCGGCTGAAGGCGCTGGGGATCCAGCCCGAGCTGCGGCAAGGGCCGGGCGGCGCGCCTTTCCTCAGCGACAACGGCAACCGCATCTTCGACTGCCACCTGCCGGCGCCGCTGGGCGACGGACACGCGGCGCGCGCCATGGAGGCCGACCTGCGCGCCATCGCGGGCGTCGTCGACACGGGGCTGTTCCTGGGCACGGCCGAGCGGGTGCTGGTCGGTCACCGGGACGGTAAAGTGGACGAGCTGACCCGCGGAGGGATGACATGAGCACGACGAACGGAAGAGGCGAGGTGGTGGCGCTGCCCTCGCGCGAGGCGGTCACCGCGGCGTCGGCGGACGCGCTGGTGACCGCGGCCGCCCAGGCCATCGCGGCCCGCGGCCGATTCCTGCTGGTGCTCTCCGGGGGCTCGACGCCGAAGGCGCTGTTCGAGTTGCTGGCCACGCCGCCGTACGCGGGGCGGATCGACTGGACCCGCACCCACGTCTTCTGGGGCGACGAGCGGTGCGTGCCGCCGGACGACCGCAGCAGCAACTACCGCATGGCGCGGGAGGCGCTGCTGGACAAGGTGCCGATCTCGCCCGAGGCCATCCACCGGATGCGGGGCGAGGATCCGCCCCAGCAGGCCGCGGCAGCCTACGAAGCGGACCTGCGCGCGCTGTTCGGCGGCGGGGCCCCGCGCTTCGACGTGGTGCTGCTGGGCATGGGGGACAACGGGCATACCGCGTCGCTGTTCCCGCACCTGACGGCGGTGCGTGAGACGTCGCGCTGGGTGGTCGCCGAGTACGTGGGCGAGGTGAAGATGTGGCGGATCACCATGACGCCGCCCTTGCTGAACGCCGCCGCGCGCGTGCTGTTCCTGGTGGTGGGGGCCGACAAGGCGGCCATGCTGAAGCGGGTGCTGGAGGGGCCGCGCGACATCGATGCCCTGCCGGCCCAGGTGATCGCCCCCGCCGGCGCGCTGACCTGGCTGGTCGATCAGAGCGCCGCGTCCACGCTGGGCTGACCCCTCGAACTTCGGGGTGACGGCACGGCGCCGTTTGGTACTCTGTTGGCCCCGGGAACGTGACCGCCGTCGCGCGTCAAAGTCCGGCCCCGGATCCAGCCCTCTTCACTGTTGGAGGCAACCCTGTGGTGAGACGTCTGCGTCTCCGATTTCATGAGCGTCCTTCCGGGCGTGGCGATCGTTCGCGGGGTTGCCGCGGTGTCGCGCTGCTGCTGGCGGCTTCCCTGCCGTGGCTGGTGACCTGCGGGACGCCGCCCTCGACGGACCTGCTGACGACGCACCCCATCCAGGGCGGGACCGATGACACCACCCACACCTTCGCGGTCGGGATCATCATCCAGATGGCCGCCGGCACGGCCCTGTGCAGTGGCGCCTTGCTGGCCCCCAACCTGGTGGCCACCGCGCGCCACTGCGTGGCCGCCATCCCCGCGGGCGGCGCGGTCACCTGCCCCGACACGAAGTTCGGCGCGGTCACGTCCGCCAGCAACATCATCGTCAGCACCGACGCCAGCGTCCTGACCTCGGCCGCGAAGCACATCGGGGTCAGCAAGGTCATCGTCCCCAGCGGCACCGATCAGACCGCCGTGTGCGGCAACGACATCGCCTTGCTGATCCTGTCGCAGAACGTCTCGCTGCCCGCGTACGTGACGCCGGTGCTGGATCCTCCCATGACCGATCACACCCGCTATTCCCCGACGATCACCGCCATCGGCTATGGCGTCAGCTCGGCGACGGACATGACCGGGGCCAGCGCGGGGACCCGCCGGATCAAGCAGGACGTCGCCCTGGCTTGCATCCCCAACGACCCCACGTTCACGAACTGTTATCCGTCGCGCAGCTTCCCGATGACCGCCGCCGAGTTCGCCTCCGGCAACGCCACGTGCGAAGGGGACTCGGGGTCGGACGCGTACGAGCAGGACAACTTCGACGCGGGCCGCTGGGTCGGCTTTGGCGTGCTGTCGCGCGGAGCCAGCCAGGGCGCGACCTGCCTGGGCGGAATCTACACGCGCTTCGACGCCTGGAGTTCGCTGATCGTCGACGCCGCCACCCAGGCCGCCATGGCCGGTGGGTACGACCTGCCCTCGTGGGCCATGCCCGGCGTGGCGGGAGACGCCGGCACCGGTTCGAGCGACGCGGGAAACGACGCGGGGGGAGCGGCCGTGGACGCGGGGCGCGCCGATGGGTCCGCCACCCCCGACGCCTCCGGCGGCGGAACGGGCGGGGCGGGGGCCTCTTCGGGCGGCGCGGTCGGCTCGGGCGGGACCCGAGGCTCCGGCGGCAGCGTCGGTTCCGGCGGCGGCGTCGGTTCTGGTGGCCGCTTCGGGTCCGGTGGCAGCGTCGGCTCGGGTGGCCGCTTCGGGTCCGGTGGCACCGTCGGCTCGGGTGGCGCGCTCGGGGCAAGCGATGCCGGCGCCTCCTCCGACGGTCGTGCCGACGCCGGCACCGCCGACGGCGGGGCGACGGACGCGTCGTCGCAAGCGGACGGAAGCGGCTCGGTCCCCGAAGGCGGGCTCCCGACGGACGCCAGCTCGGGCAACGACGGCGGCGCTGACGCGCGGGCCGACGGAGCGATGACGGGGGACGCCGGCGGTGGTTCCGGTGGAAGCACGGAACATCCGGGGGCGAGCGGCTCGGTTGGCTCGTCGCTGGGGGGTTGCAGCTGCGCCACGGGCGGCGGTGGCTCGCCTTCGAGCGCCGTGATCGTGCTGGGCCTTGGTCTCGGCTTGATCTCGAGACGACAGCGGCGCCTGCGGCGCTGAAACGGGCGCGGTCCCTGCGCCGGTCCCGCCGTCAGTCAGCGGCGGAACCTGTGACAGGCAACACATCCCGAGCCCGGCGAGTCTTTACTCCGCATGGGTCCATGGCAGGAGAGCGGGTCATGAACCGGCCGCGGGCGCTGGTGGTGGACGACGTCGTGGATCTGGCCGAGACCGTGGCCACCGAGCTGCGCCTGGCAGGGTTCGAGGCCCGGGTGACGAACAGCGGAGCGCGGGCGCTGGAGACGTTCGCCCGCAATCCCGCCGACGTGGTGGTCACCGACCTGCGCATGCGCGACGTGGACGGGCTGGACGTGCTGGACGGCATCCGCCGCGTCGATCCCACGGTGCCCGTGGTGATCATGACCGCGTTCGGCGGCATCGACAGCGCCGTCGAGGCAATGCGCCGGGGCGCCTTCGACTACGTCACGAAGCCGTTCGAGATGGACGCGCTGCGAGCGCTGGTCGAGCGGGCCTGCCGCACGCGGGACACGGGCCGGGCGAGCGCCGACAGCGGACGGGACACCGCGACGCTGCAACGGCTGGTGGGGCAGAGCGCGGCCATGCGGGAACTCCGGGCGCTGGTCGATCAGGTGGCGGGGGCCACGTCGCCGGTGGTGCTGCTGGGCGAGACCGGCACGGGCAAGGAGCTGGCCGCGCGCGCCATCCACGCCGGCAGCGCCCGGGCCGGCCGGCCCTTCGTCGCCATCAACTGCGCTGCCCTGCCCGAGCATTTGCTGGAGAGTGAGCTGTTCGGCCACACGCGGGGCGCCTTCACGGGAGCCGCCACGAACCGCAAGGGGCTGTTCGTCGAGGCGGACGGCGGGACGCTGCTGCTCGACGAGATCGGGGACTTGCCGCTGCCGCTTCAAGGCAAGCTGCTGCGGGTGCTGCAGTCGGGCGAGGTGCGGCCCGTCGGCAGCGAGACGGTGCGCACCGTCGACGTCCGCTGCATCTCGGCCACCCACAAAGATCTGGCCACGCTGGTCGAGCAGCAGCGCTTTCGCCAGGATCTGTTCTTCCGCCTGGACGTGCTGCGCGTGCCACTGCCGCCCTTGCGCCAGCGGGTGGGCGACATCCCCGTCCTGATCGAGCACTTCCTGGGGCGCAGCCGCGGCCGGGCGCCCGGCGCGGCGCTGAACGGCTTCGAGCCGGAGGCGATGGATTTCCTGGCCACGTACAGCTGGCCGGGCAACGTCCGCCAGCTGGAGAACCTGGTCGAGCGGCTGGTGGTCACGGCGACGGGCCCGCTGGCCTCGGTCGCCGACGTGAAGAAGGCGCTGGGCGACGTGCGGCAGATCGATCCTTTTCAAGCCCTGCTGGCCCAGCCGATGTCGCTGCACGAGCTGGCCGACCGCTACATCGCCGGCGTGCTGGAGAACGTCGGCGGAAGCAAGCTGAAGGCCGCCAGCGTCCTGGGCGTCGACGCCTCCACGCTGTACCGCCGGGAAAAGCAGCGCGGCAGCTGACCCAGCCGCTGCTCGGGGCGGGAACCCGGCGCGATCCCCGGTGTCACTTCGCCATGACACGCGTCCTCATGTTCGTGGCCGTCGCGGGAACGATGTTGGGCGCGCGTGGCGCCGCCGCCTGCGATCCGTGGACCGACGTGCTGGACCTGGGCGCGACCGCGATCCGCGCCGGACTGGTGGTGGTCGCCCATCGCAGCGACAGCACGGTCACGCTGGTCTCCGACGATCCACCCTGGGAGGCCTTCGCCAGCTTTGACGTCGAGCGGGTGCTGAAGGGCGCCCCGCTGGACCGCCGCATTTCCGTGGCCACCGCCTGGTTGCATGGCAAGGGGATCCAGGTCTCGCCGGGGGAGTCGGTGGCGCTTTTCCTGGAGCGGCACGGCGACCGGTATTACCCGGTGAGGGACGGATGTTCCGTCGCCACCGTTCCCATCAAGGACGGGTTGGAGGCCGCGGCCCTGCGCCGGGAATTCGGATTCGCCTGGGCCGCGGCGCCCGGGGAGCGGCAGCTGGTACGCGTCCCTGCCCTGATCGTGCTGGCTGTGGCCTTCGGCGGCGCCGGGTTCACGCTGGGGCACCTGGTGGGCCGTCGCCGATGACTCACAGCTGCTGCGCGACCAGCTTGCCCACGCGGGCGTGCGCTGCCTCCAGCGCGGGCAGAGCGGCGGCGCTGTTGCTGGTGTAGCAGGCGATCAGGACCGGCGGCCTTCGCGGGGGGAACGCGATCGCGACGTCGTTGATGGCGTTCGCGCTGCCGCTGCCGGTCTTGTCGCCGACCAGCCAGTCGGCGGGCAGGCCGGCGCGCAGCCGTCGGGCGCACGTCTGGCAGCCCCGCAGCCAGCCCAGCAGCCGGGCGCGGCTGGCGGCCGACAGTGTGTCCGTGTCGACCAGCAGGCGGCGCAGCAGGCCCACCATCGCCCGCGGCGTCGTGGTGTCGCGCGGGTCGCCCGGCAGGTTGCTGTTCAGGGTGGGCTCGTTGCGATCGAGGCGGGTCACGTCGTCACCCACGGCGCGCACGAACCGCGTCAGCCCTTCGGGGCCACCGACCTTGGGCAGCAACAGGTTCGCGGCGGCGTTGTCGCTGAGCGTGACCGCGGCCGCGGCAAGCTGGTGTACCGTCATCGCGCCGGCGCCGAGGTGGGGGGCCACGGCCGGCGAATAGGTGATCACGTCGGCCGCGCCGAACGGCACGCGCGCCTCCAGCGACAGGCGCCCGCGATCGACCTCGGCCAGGATCGCCGCCGCCAGCACCCACTTGAACGTGGAGCACATCGCGAAGCGTTCGTCGGCGCGATACTCCAGCGACCGGCCGCTGGTCGTCTCCAGCGCGAAGACGCCGACGCGGCCCCCCACGCTCGACTCGATGTCGGCGACGGCAGCGCCGGCGCCGACGCGAGGCGAGCCGGGCCCCGAGGACCTGGTGGTGGCGCAAGCGGCGCCGGCGGAGGCCAAGGCCCCGAGCAAGAGCTGTCGCCGGGTGGGCAAAAGAGGAACGGAGACCGCGCGCATGCCGTAGAGCGTACCCGACGCCGGCCATCGACAAGTCTGCGGAGATCCTGGTAAACCGTCGGCATGAACACTGGAAAGAAGCTGTTCGTCGAGGATCTGGATGTCTCCGGCAAGCGCGTCATCGTGCGCGTCGATTTCAACGTCCCGCTGAAGGACGGCAAGGTAGAGAGTGACAAGCGCCTGAAGGAGTCGCTGCCCACCATCAAGTACCTGCGCGACAAGGGCGCGAAGGTGATCCTGATGTCGCACCTGGGCCGGCCCGACGGCAAGCGCGTGGCCGACATGAGCCTGCGTCCGGTCGCCGACGCCCTGTCGGGCCTGCTGGGCAGCCCGGTCGCGTTCGCCGAGGACTGCGTGGGTGCGCCCGCCGAGCAGGCGGTGGCGGCGCTGGCGCCGGGCGGCGTGCTGCTGCTGGAGAACCTGCGCTTCCACGCCGAGGAAGAGGAGAACGACGCCGCGTTCGCCAAGAAGCTGGCTGCGCTGGCGGACGTGTACGTCAACGACGCGTTCGGCACCGCGCACCGCGCGCACGCCTCGACCGAGGGGATCACCAAGTTCGTCTCGAAGGCGGCCTCGGGCTACCTGATGAAGAAGGAGCTCGACTTCCTGGGCCAGGCGCTGGGCGATCCCAAGCGGCCCTTCGTGGCGGTGATCGGCGGTTCCAAGGTCTCCGGCAAGATCGACGTCATCAAGAATTTGCTGCCGCGCGTGGACAAGCTGCTGATCGGCGGCGGCATGACCTACACCTTCCTGAAGGCGCAGGGCCTGGAGGTCGGCAAGTCGATCGTCGAGAACGACAAGCTGGAGCTGGCCAAGAGCCTGATGGCCGAGGCCGGCGGCAAGCTGGTCCTGGGGACCGACTTCGTGGTGACGGACAAGCTGGACTTCAAGGGGCGCACCGTGGGCAACCTGAAGACGGTCGCGAAGAACGCCATCCCCGCGGACTGGGAGGCGGTCGACGCCGGTCCGGAGACCGTGGCCGCCTTCAGCAAGATCCTGGTCGACGCCAAGACCATCGTGTGGAACGGCCCGGTGGGCGTGTTCGAGATCGACGCCACGGCCAAGGGGACCATCGGCATCGCCGAGGCGCTGGCGAAGGCCACCGCGGCGGGAGCCACCACCATCATCGGCGGCGGCGACTCCGCCTCGGCCGTGAAGAAGGCGGGCGTGGCCAGCAAGGTCTCGCACGTCTCGACCGGCGGCGGCGCCTCGCTGGAGTTCCTGGAGGGCAAGGCCCTGCCGGGCGTCGTCGCTTTGACGGATAAGTGACGACCGAACGGCGCGCGTTCTCCGTCGCGATCTTCTGCCGCAACGGCGGGGAGATCCTGCTCGTGCGCCACAAGCGCCTCGAGCTGTGGCTCCCCGTCGGCGGCGAGATCGAGCCCGGCGAGACGCCGCTGGAAGCGGCCCGGCGCGAGCTGCGTGAAGAGACGGGCCTGGAGGGCGTCTTCCCTCCGGGCCTGGGCGTCGACGGCGGGCCGCCCGGTCTGATCGGCTACGAGGAGCACTCCGCCGGCAGCAAAGGCCTGCACCTGAACTTCGCGTTCGTGGCGGACGTCCCTAACCGCGAGCTGACGGCGTGCGACGAGTACACGGCGGTGCGCTGGGTCGGCGATCCGGTGCCCGTCGAGTGCCCGCTGAATGTACGTCAGCTGGTCCGCCTGGCGCTGACGGCACCGGCAGGGTGACGTCGCCGCGACGCGTATGCATTCGTGCAACCGGCTGCGCGCTGCAACCGCTGGACAAGAAGCAGGCTGGGCCATCAGCCAAGCGGTTGTCCTCGCCCGCGAAGCTGGGAGAGAGGGTTTCGCTTTTCGAAGGGGCGGGACGATCGTTGGTGTCGGGAACTTCTACGTGGGCCGCTTGCGGATCCACCACACCGGCGCATCGGTCGGGGTGGGGGGAACGGCTTCGTCGAGCTCCCGGGCCAGCTCCATCTGACGGCGTTCCTCCGGCGTCATCGCCGGAGGAAGCCGGTCCGATAGCGCCCGCAGTGACGACGCCACGGCGGCCTGGCCGCCGCTCGGCAGCACCGGCGGCACGACCACCAGCAACACCCAGCGGCCGTTGATCATCGAGCCATGCAGATGATGCGGGCCTCCGCAGCGGCAGGCGCTGTCGATCTGGCCTTTCACCCGCAGCGTCTGATACCAGCCCTCCCAGTCGGCGGGCGCGCACCCGCGTTCGCCGAATGAATCCCAGAAGTTGATGGCCCCGGGCCGCTCGCTCGCCTCGAAATCCGCGCGGTCGTCGTCGAACAGCCCGGCCGCGTCCGCGCCAAACCCGTTGCGCAAGGCTTCGAGCAGCGCCATCACGGCCTCACCCGCGCTGGGATCGCGGTTCCGCCACGCCTTACGGCTTTCCACGGATCCAGGCTACCGTCCGGCTGCAATCCGTCAAAAATTGTAGGCGAAGCCACCGTCAGGCGGCGGGGGGTCGCCGCAGCTGGCAGCGCGGGCAGTAATACGTCTTTCGCGGCGTTTCGCCCTGCGACGCCGACAGGATCGCCGTGTTGCAGACGCGGCAGGGATGGCCGGCGCGGCGATACACGAACACGCGCGCCGAGCCGCGCGGGCCGAAGCCGCCGCGGGTGAGGTCGGCGGTGGTGGTGCGGCGCCAGGGACCCAGGTTCTTCAGCATCAGCTCGCGCGAGTGCGCATAGAGCTGGGTCAGGGTCGCGTCGTCCACCGACGACACCGGCGCGAAAGGATCCAGGCGTTCGAGAAAAAGGACCTCGCTCTTGTAGACGTTGCCGATGCCGGCGGCCACGCGTTGATCCAGCAGCAGCACGCCCAGTTGAGTCGTCGGCGGCCGGGCCCGGGCGCGCGCCACGGCGATCGCGACATCGAAGTCGTCCGCCAGCACATCCGGCCCCAGGGTCTGCAGCGCGGGGTGGCTGTGGGCGAAGGCGGCCCGCAGCACCTCCACCGTCGGCACGCGCCAGAACATGGCGGCGTCGCGCTCGCCCAGGATGGCCAGGCTGGCCCGGGCCGCCTTGAACGTGGTGACGCTGCGCGGGTCTTGCAGGAACAGCCGGCCGTACATGCCCAGGTGTACGTGCAGGCGCGCCTCGCCCACGTCGATGAACAGGTGCTTGCCGTGCGCTTCGGCTTTCGCGATCACCGCGCCGGCCAGCCGGCGGTACTCCACGCCGCGCGCGAAGACCGCGGTCGCTTTTTGCCCCACCAGCCGCGCCTGCAGGTGCGCGGCGTGTTTGTGGATGGTATCGCCTTCGGGCATGCCTGTGCCTACCTGCGCGCGGCGGCCGGTGGACGCGCCGGCTCGTCTGCACGCGCGCCGGTGCCGGGATCCAGCACCAGGGCATTCGGCTCCATGCGGAACCCGGCCTGGCGCAGCGCCGCCGCCAGCTTGCTCTTCAGCGCCGGCTGGCCGTTCACGTTCTCGATCTGCAGCGGCCGGCGCCGCCCGCTGTTGCGCAGCGCCTCGACCGCCTGTCCCAGCGTCTTGCCGTCGTCGGAGAAGACGCGCAGGCGGTGCCCGCCGCGCTCGAGGTACAGGATCGGCGCCCCCTGCACCAGCACCACACGCGCGCCGGCCGCCCGCCGCGGCTGGTTGCCATCGTCGCCGTCGCTGATCCCGGGCCACGCGATCAAGGCGCCGTACGGGTTGGCGGGATCGACGGCCGCCAGCACCAGCGCGCCCTCCTCGCCGTCGCGCGCGCCGCGCAGCCGGTCGACCGCGCCCGCGTGCGCGAACTGCGCGCCCGTCAGCCCCTCGACGAAGTGCCCGCGCCGGATCTTGCCGGCGTCCTCCAGGGCGCGGAACACGGGCGACAGCGCCGCGAAGCCGCCGGGCCAGCCCTCCGTCGCCACCGCCTCGCGGCTGACCACGCCATAGCGCTCCAGCAAGCTGGAGGCGCGGGCGTGCAGCGCCTCGGTGGCGACGACGACCTGCGGCCGCAGCAGCGACGCCACCGTCGACCACCGGCCGGCGGCCTGCGCCACCACGCCCCGCGCGCTGTCGCGCATGCGCCGCGGCGCCGACAGCGCGCGCAGCGGCTGGAACGTGTCGTTCGTGACCAGGCCCAGCCAGACGAGATCCCACAGCGCCTCCAGCACCTCGGCCGTCGTCGCGCCCGGCACGGCCGCCGACAGGTGCGCGAAGAAGCTGGCCCCCTGCGCGTCCAGCGCCGCCAGCAGCGCCCGGTGGCGCTCGGGCAGATCGTCCGGCAGGGGCCGCGGCTCGAACAGCAGCCGCACGTGATCGCGCCGGAACAGCGCCACGCGCCCGTCCTCCCCGCCCAGCGCGCCGCCGCCGATCCAGACCAGCTCGCCCAGGGCGCCCAGTTCGTCCAGCATCGACGACGCGAAGTCGCGCACCCGCGCCGGCAGGATGGCGCTCTCCAGATCGGAGAAGGGCAGGTACGCGCCCTCCAGCTGCTCGACCACCTCGCGCAGGCGCGCCGTCCCGCGCCGCGGGGACCCCACGCCGTGCCAGCCAGGCAGGAAGCGCGCCAGCACCGCCGCCTCGACGGGCGCGACCTCGGAGCGCAGGCGCGCCAGCGTGCGCCGCCGCAGCACACGCATCACCTCGGCGTCGCACCACTCGGCGGCGCCGCCCGGCCGGAAGTGCCCCTCGACCAGCCGGCCCGCCGCCGCCAGCGCCTTCAGCGCCGGCGCGACCTGACCCAGGGTCAGTCCGAAGCGCGCCGCCAGCCGCGAAGCAGGGAAAGGCCCGTGCGTGCGCGCCCAGCGGCCCACCAGCGTCTCCAGCGCGTCGGGCGCGGGGGCCAGCAAGGCCAGCGGCGTCCCCACGGGCGGCTGCACGCCCAGGGCGTCGCGATAGCGCCCGATGTCCTCGGCCGCGATCCAGCGCGCCTGGCCCGCCACGCGAACCGGCGTCGCCTGGTGCGTCTCCTCCAGCGCGTGCAGCCAGCCCGCCACGTCCGCCCCCGGCTCGGCGCGCGCCGCCAGCTCTTCCTCGGACAGGTCGCCGATGCGCCGCAACAGATCGTGGGCGGCGTCGGCGTGGCGCACGCGCCGCTCGGGATCGGTCGCCTGCAGCTCGGCCTCGACCTCGTCCAGCGCCGCCGGATCCAGCAGCGCGGCCAGCTCGTCCTGCCCCAGCAGCTCGCGCAGCAGCTGGCGATCCAGCGTCAGGGCCTGGGCGCGCCGCTCGGCCAGCGGCGCGTCGCCCTCGTACATGTACGCGGCCACGTAGGCGAAGGCGAGCGAGCGCGCGAACGGCGACGCCGTGGCGGTGTCCACCTCGATCACCCGCACCTCGCGGCGGCGGATGCTCTCCAGCACCTGCTTCAGGGCCGGCAGATCGAAGACGTCCTGCAGGCAGGCCCGGTAGGTCTCCAGCACGATGGGGAAGCTGGGGTAGCGCAGGGCGGCCGCCATCAGGTTCTGCGCCTTGAGGCGCTGCGCCCACAGCGGCGAGCGCGCGTTCGGCCGCCGGCGCGGCAGCAGCAGCGCGCGCGCCGCGTTCTCGCGGAAGTGGGTGGCGAACAGCGCCGAGCGGGTCAGCTGCTCCAGCACCAGGTCCTCGATCTCCTCCGGCTCGGGCACCAGCGTGGCCAGCGGCGGCGGCTCGTCGGCGCCCGCGAAGCGCAGCACGATGCCGTCGTCGCTCCACAGGCTCTGCACCTCGAAGCCGGCCGCGGTGCCCAGGCGTCCCTCCAGCGCCAGCGCCCACGGGGCGTGGATGCGCGCGCCGAACGGCGACAGGATGCACACGCGCCAGTCGCCCAGCTCGTCGCGGAAGCGCTCGATGGTCAGCTCGCGGTCGGTGGGCAGCGTTCCGGTGGCGGCGCGCTGGTCGGCGACGTACCGCCACAGGTTCTTGGCGGCGCGCTTCTCGATCGGCGTCGTCTTGCCCAGCCACGCCAGCGCCGCCTTCTCCTTCAGCTCACCCAGTTCCCTCACGAAGCCGCCCAGCGCCTGTCCCAGCTCCAGCGGCCGGCCCGGGCCCTCGCCGCGCCAGAAGGGCATCTTTCCGGGCTCGCCGGGCGCGGGCGTGACGATCACGCGATCGCGCGTGATCTCGGCGATGCGCCAGCTGGTCGCGCCCAGCAGGAACGTCTCACCGACGCGTGACTCGTACACCATCTCCTCGTCCAGCTCGCCGATGCGCGGGCCGTTCGGGCCCAGGTGCACGGCGAACAGCCCGCGATCGGGGATGGTGCCGCCGCTCAGCAGCGCGATCAGCGCGGCGTCGCGGCGCGGGGTCAGCCGGTCGGTGGCGCGATCCCAGGTCAGGCGGGGCCTCAGATCCGCGAACTCGTCCGACGGATAGCGGCCCGCCAGCATGTCCAGCACTGCCAGAAAGACGTCGTGGGTCAACGTCGCGAACGGGTAGGCGCGCTTGACCAGCTCTTCCAGGCGCGACACCGGCAAGGCTGCCGCCTCGGGGTCGGCGGCCACGCGGCGCTTGCCCTTGCCCGCCCGCGCGGGCGCCGTCCGGCTGACGCCGCCGTCCGGCGCGCTGGCGACGATGGCGACGATCTGCTGCGCCAGCACGTCCAGCGGATTGCGCGGGACGCGGGTGGGCTCGACCTGGCCGGCCAGCATCTGACGGGCCACCACGGCCGCCTCCAGCAGGTCGGCCCGGTGCTTGGGGAAGATGCGGCCCGCGCTCTGCGCGCCTACCTGGTGACCGGCGCGGCCGACGCGCTGAAGCCCCCGGGCCACGCTGCCCGGCGACTCGATCTGCACCACCAGATCGACCGCCGCCATGTCGATGCCCAGCTCCAGCGAGCTGGTCGCCACCAGCCCGCGCAGCTGGCCCGCCTTCAGCATCTCCTCGATCTCGGTGCGCTGCGCGCGCGACACGCTGCCGTGGTGGGCGCGCACCAGCGACTCGCCGGCCAGATCGTTGATTCCCTGCGCCAGCCGCTCGCACAGCCGCCGGCTGTTCGCGAACACGATGGTGCTGCGGTGGGCCCGCACCAGCTCGACCAGCCGCGGGTGGATGGCGGCCCAGATACCGGTGGGGCCGCCGGTGTGTCCCTCCTCGTGCTCCAGGCGCCGCTCGCTGCGGGCGTTCTCCATCTCGTCGACGGGGACCTCGATGGCCAGCGACAGGCGCGGCGGCTCGGACGTGTCGACCAGCGTCACCGGCCGATCGCCGCCCAAGAATCGTCCGATCTCGTCCAGCGGACGCTGCGTCGCCGAAAGGCCGATGCGCTGGAAGTCGACCTGGGTGATGGCGGCCAGCCGCTCGAGCGACAGCGCCAGGTGCGCGCCGCGCTTCGTGGGCGCCAGCGCATGAATCTCGTCGACGATCACGGTGTCGACCATGCGCAGCGTCTCGCGCGCCGCCGATCCGAGCATCAGGTACAGCGATTCGGGGGTGGTGATCAGGATGGGCGCCGGATCGCGCAGCAGCTCGCGTCGCTCGCGCGCGGGCGTGTCGCCGGTGCGCACGGCGATCCGTGGCGCCCGGAACGGCGTCTCCAGCGTTTCGGCGGCGCGCGCGATCCCGGCCAGCGGCGCGCGCAGGTTGCGCTCGATGTCGTAGGCCAGCGCCTTCAGCGGGGAGACGTAGACGATGCGGACGCCTGGCTTCTCGGCCGCCGCCTGCTCGCGCCCCAGCCGATCCAGGCACCACAGGAAGGCCGCCAGCGTCTTGCCGCTGCCCGTCGGGGCCAGCAGCAGCGCGTTCTCGCCCGCGGCGATGGCGCGCCAGCCCGCGCTCTGCACGGCGGTGGGCCGGGCGAAGGCTGCCTCGAACCAGCGCCGGGTGGGGGGCGCGAAGGCTTGCAGGACGTCGAGGTCGGGAGCGGTGTGGCGAGGGGAAGCGATGCAGCAAAGCGTGGCGCGCCCAGGGCCGCGAGGCAATGCCGCTGTTCAGTCGGCCGGACGCAGCGCCGCTGCAAATAGACAAAGATCTGGTTTCTCGTTCGTAAATATTCACTAACGGGGTCCCAATTCGCGCCTGGGATCTGGACGCCCGCCTACGGTTCAGGCATGAGATGCGCCATGACCACCACTAAACATTCTGTTCTCTCTAGTTTGTTCGCGATCGCCCTGGCGGCAGCGGCCGTCTCCGGCGGTTGCGACTCCGACCCCGCGAAGAAGGGCACGGGCGGGGCGGGCGGCGGCGTCGCGGGCGCCAACGGCACGGCAGGCGCGAACGGCGCGGGTGGCGCTGGCGGCGCCGCCCTGGCCGCGAAGATTCTGCGCGGCGACTACATCGTCAACCACGTCGCGGCGTGCCCCGACTGCCACACGCCCCAGGGCCCGATGGGCCCCGTCGCCGGGATGTTCCTGGCCGGCAATCCGGCGTTCGTGACGCTGCCCAACGGCGACATGCTGGGCTCGCGCAACCTGACCAACGACGAGACGGGCCTGAAGAACCGGACCGACGACGAGATCAAGAGCATGTTCCAGAACGGCCTGCGGCCGACCGCGACCGGCATGGAGCCGCTGAATCCGGTCATGCCGTACTACGTGTTCCACAACATGACCGACGCCGACGCCGACGCCGTCGTCGCGTACCTGCGCACGGTGCCCGCCGTCAAGAACGACATTCCGCGCCGGGGCGCCTCGTTCGACGTGCTGGCGGCGGCGCCGCCGATCAGCGACGCCGTGATTCCGATGCCGGTGGCGACCGACCTGAACTACGAGAGCGCGCTGCGCGGCCGCTACCTGGCCTCGAAGGCGGGCGTCTGCATCGAGTGCCACACCAAGCACCTGGATCCCGGGCCGACGTCCGCCACCGTGCTGGACGAGACGAAGCTGTTCGCGGGGGGCGAGGACTATTCGGCGCTGTTTGCCAGCAGCCTGATGATCCATCCGGTCTCGAAGAACCTGACCTCGGACGCGACGACGGGCCTGGGGATGTGGACCGCCGACGACATCGTGAAGGCGCTGACCATGGGCGTCGCCAAGGACGGCACGGGCATCTGCCCGCCGATGCCGGTCGGCCCGATGGGCGCGTTCGGCAAGCTGGACCCGCAGGACGCGCTGGACATCGCGAACTACATCAAGTCGCTACCGGCCATCAACAACATGATCAACGACATGTGCACCTGGCCGCCCATGATGGGTGGGGCTGGCGGGGCGGGCGGGGCGGGCGGCGCGGGCGGCAGCGGCGCCGGTGGCATGACCGGCGCTGGCGGTCAGGGCGGCGCCGGCGGGGTCTCCGGCGGCGGCGGTCAGGGCGGCGGCTCGGCGGGCGGCGCGGGCGGCGCCTGATTCAACCGCAGTGACGATCCTACGACGATTCGGCCGGGGCCTGCTGTTCGCCCTGTTGGCCCCGGCCGCAATCGCCGGCTGCGGCTCGGGTGGGGAGAGCGCGACGATGTTGCCGCTGCCGACCCCCCCGGGGCCGTACCCGCGTCCGGCGTACAGCAGCCTGATGGAAACGGGGCTGTACGCCGATGTGACGGCGCTGGTGATCGATCCGGCCGCCGTCGCTTTCGAGCCCACTTACCGGCTGTGGTCGGACGGCGCGACGAAGCGCCGCTTCATGAAGCTGCCGCCCGGAACCAAGATCGATAGCACCGACATGGACCACTGGGTCTTCCCGCTGGGCGCGAAGTTCTGGAAGGAGTTCTCGCTCGACGGCGTCCTGCTGGAGACGCGGCTGGTCGAGCGCTACGGCGACGGACCCGAGGACTACTGGTTCGGAAGCTTCGTGTGGAACGCGACCCAGACGGACGCCACGTTCGCGGTCGACGGACAGAACGACATCAACGGCACGATGCACGACGCGCCCAGGCAGAAGGACTGCGGCGCCTGTCACCGCGGTGACGCCGGCCGCGTGCTGGGCTTCTCGGCCTTGCAGCTGTCGCGCCCGTCCGGGGGACCGCAGGTGGGGCCCACGCTGGCAGACCTTGCCGCCGGGAACTGGCTGACTGCGGCGCCCGTGCCGCCGGCGGCGGCGCTGGTCGCGGATCCCGGCGTGCCCTTCACGGTGCCGGGCGATCCCACCACCATGGCGGCGCTGGGCTACCTGCACGCGAACTGCGGACACTGCCACAACCCGAACGGGACCTCGTGGCCGGACACCCAGATGGTGCTGCGCCTGTCCACCAGCGACGTGGACGCGACGGCCTCGGCCGTCTATCAATCGATCCTCAATCAGCCTTTGCAGTACTGGCGCGGCGGCGCCATCAAGGTGCGCGTCGCGCCGGGGATGCCCGACGCCAGCGCCATCGTGGCCCGCATGTCGTTCCGGGGCAGCGACGACCAGATGCCACCGCTGGCGACGGAGATCGTGGATCCGGACGGTATCGCGGCCGTGCGCGCCTGGGTCGCGTCGCTGGCGCCCTGAGGCGTCAGTTCGAGCCGGGCGTGGGATCGGTGACGGCCGCGATGTAGAAGACGTCGCCGTTCTTCAGGCTGGAGTCGGCGGCGCTGATCAGGTAGTTGCCGCCCGTCTTGTCGTACCCGATGCCCGAGACCTTCATGGTCGTGCCCAGCTTGTACGTTTGCAGCAGGACAGGGCCGCTGCCCCCGTTGATGTCGTAGATGTACACGTTCCCCGTGGTCGTCCCCGCGACCAGGATCCCCGAGTTGTAGAAGGGCGCCGTGTTGTACGAGTCGGTGCCGGCGTTGGGGCGCGTGGGGGGGAACCCGGTCTGCTGGACGCCGGTGCCGCTGGGGCTGTACGCGGCGTACAGGTGCCCGTCGGTGTCGCCGTAGAAGGCCCGGTTCATCAGGAAGTCGACGTACAGCGGACCGGTCACGGCGCACACGCCGGAGGTGCAGCCGCTGTGGTTGACGTCGTCGTGGTACGTCCAAAGCGAGGTCAGGCCGGAGGCGGCCGGGTTCAGGACCCACAGCTTGCCGGCGGTGTCGGCCCCGAACAGCTTGCTGTTCACGATGGTGATGCGGCCGTTGACCGTGCCGGTCGGCGAGGCGTTGGTGGTGGTCAGCGCCTGGGTGGTCATGTCCAGCTTGTCGAAGTGCGTGCTCTCGCCGACGAACAGGTACGTATCGGTGCTGGTCCACAGCGCGGGGGCGGCGCCGCTGACCAGCGCGGTGGTCGTCAGCGGCGAGCCGGTGGGCTGCGAACGGCTGGTCCTGCCCAGCGTGAAGACCTTGTTCACGCTGCCCGAGGTCAGGATGCCGCCCCAGTACAGGTTCGTGGAATCCATCGCCAGCGGCGTGGTGATGGTGCAGGAGCAGTCGTACGGGTTGTTGGTGCTGGCCCAGTTGCCGGTGCTGTCCTGCGCCAGCGAGCTGCCGTTGTCGATCAGGCGATACACCTTGCCGCTGGAGGTGGCAACGTAAACGTAGTGGACGCTGGACACGGTATCGAACCGGGGCGCGCCCACGAAGTCGGCGCCGCTGGGGCCGTCCCACGAGTACTTGGCGTTGCCGCTGGCGTCGCGGACGTAGATGCGGTCGGCGGTGCCCGAGTCGACGTCGTGGAACAGCACGTACGTCGAGTAATAGGTGAAGGTGCTCCAGTCGAAGGCGGCCGTGGGGAAGCCCTCGATGGTCCCATTGGTGTCGGACTCGGCGGCGGTGATCCACTGGATGACGGCGCCGTTGGTGGCGGCCGTGTCGCCGACGCCGTCGGTGTTGGCGTCGTCGTCGTTGTCGTACCCTTCGCACGTCTTGCTGTTGGCGCAGGTGGCGCCGCCGAACAGGGCCCGGGTCTCGGTGGCGCTGCCGTCGCCGGTCAGGGTCACGTCGTAGGTGGTGCTGGCGGTGGCCCCCGAGTCGAAGGTGCAGCCGTTCGAGAACAGGTACAGGTTGGGCGCGTAGATCTTGAGCAGCTGCGTGCCGGTGCCGCTGGAGAAGGCGATGTTGTCGAAGCGGGTGAACGTGGTGGTCGAGCCGGCCACGGCGTTGATGTACATGCCGTTCGTGTCGGTGTTCTTGACCGCCAGGCCCGTGATGTTCAGGGTGGGGGTGGCCGTCGCCGAAGAGCCGACCTGGAACGAATAGTACGTCCCGGCGGAGCCGGCCGTCTGGATGGTGGCGCCGGTGCTGCCGGCGTTGAAGGTGCCGTCGATGGTCAGGGTCTTCGCGCTGCCGATCTTCACCGCACCGCCGCTGGTCATCATGGTCAGCGTACCGTCGTTCGTGACGTTCAAGCCGCCCGAGAAGGTGCTGGCCGCGCTGCCCGCGATGTACGAGCCCGAGTTCACCAGACCCGCCGTGGTGGTGGTCGAGTTGTTCATGGTGAAGCCCGTGCCGGTGTTGAAGGTGCCGTTGTCGATGATGAAGGCGCCCGCGACCGTGGCCGAGGCGCCCAGGGTGTAGGTGGGGGTGCCGGCCATGTTGGCGGGGTAGGCGCCCTTGTACAGCGTCTTGATCTGGCTGCTGCTCAGCGCCGTGTTGTAAAGCCGGATGTCGTCGATGGTGCCCGTGAAGCGATAGGTCGCCGATGAAGGGTTGCCCCCGATCGTCATCGCGCCGGGGCTGGTGTAGTAGATGGGGGTCACGTCGCTGTTCGAGGCGACCTGCGCGCCGTCGAAGTAGGCGACCATCCCCGTCGAGGTGATGACCCCGGCGATGTGGTGCCAGTTCCCGTCCAGCGGGTTGCTGACGGTGGCCAGCAGCTCGACCCAGGTGGAGGCGCCCGTCTGCTTGACGACCTTGATCTGGGTGCTGCTGAACAGGCGCAACGAGTAGCGATTGCCGCCGCTGACGATGTCCGCGCC
>Ga0207652_10000752_pt1 | contig 31208 bp, 28 predicted proteins | sample KBSC63BmetaG_FD_184334 | JGI IMG/M metagenome (GOLD analysis project Ga0207652, IMG submission 184334) | Corn rhizosphere microbial communities from Kellogg Biological Station, Michigan, USA - KBS C6-3B metaG (SPAdes) (version 2) | ecosystem: Host-associated > Plants > Roots > Rhizosphere ...
ATCCAGTCCGCCGCCGCCGCCGAGGCTTCAGCAGTGGGAATCAACTGGGCCTTCGCCCCCATGGTCGACATCGCCCGCGACCCGCGCTGGGGACGCATCGTCGAAGGCGCAGGGGAGGACCCGTATCTTGGCAGCAAAATGGCTGCGGCCCGCGTTGAAGGCTTCCAGGGCGACCACGCCGGCGCGCCACGTCACATCCTTGCCTGCGCAAAGCACTTTGCCGGCTACGGAGCGGCCGTCGGCGGCCGCGACTACGACGCTTCGTATCTCTCCGACACTGAGCTCGAAAATGTCTACCTGCCACCATTCCACGCTGCCGTCAATGCCGGCGCCGCCTGCATCATGAGCGCGTATATGGACCTCAACGACGTGCCTGCCAGCGGCAATCGCTGGCTCCTCCACGACGTCCTTCACGACCGCTGGCACTTCAACGGCTTCGTGGATTCTGACGCATGGGCGGTCTACAACCTCGAAGCCCATGGGTTCGCACGCGACCACGAAGACGCCGCACGGCTGGGCCTCTCGGCGGGAGTCAATATGGATATGGGCTCCGACTCCTACCTGCAATACGTTCCCAAGCTTATCGCCGACAAGAAGCTGACCGTGAAAGATGTCGACGACCTCGTGCTTCCGCTTCTGCGCGCAAAGATCGAGCTTGGTCTCTTCGAACATCCCTACATCGACGAAACCAAAGTCGACGCAGTTCTGCATGACCCCGCCCACAAAGCTCTCGCGCAAACCGCTGCCGAGCGCTCCGCTGTACTCCTGCGCAACGAAGGCAATCAACTCCCTCTCTCGAAACATGTGAAGTCGATTGCACTCATCGGCCCCCTAGCTGACGCGCACAAAGAGCTGATGGGATCATGGTCGTTCAATGGCGACCCCAAAGAAGTTGTTTCGGTCCTCGACGGCCTGCGCGCAAAGCTGGGCCCCGAAGTTAAGATCAACTACGCCAAAGGCACGACCATCAAGCGAGGCCTCGAACCTGCGCTCAACAGCGATACACTTCCTCCCGCGGCGCCGACCGACGCTGACATCGATGCCGCAGTTGCCGCCGCAAAAATCTCCGACCAGGTCGTCATCGTCCTTGGCGAAAATGACGACATGAGCGGAGAGTACGCTTCACGCGCTTCCCTCACTCTGCCTGGAAACCAGCAGCAACTGCTCGAAGCCGTTGCCGCAACCGGAAAGCCTGTCACACTTGTGCTCATCAGCGGCCGTCCTCTGGACATCACCTGGGCCTCCACGCACATCCCCGCCATCCTCCAGGCCTGGTTTCCCGGTGCGCAGGGCGGCACCGCCATCGCCAGTCTTCTCTTTGGAGATGCGAACCCCGCCGGCAAGCTCCCTATAACTTGGCCGCGCAACGTCGGCCAACTGCCGCTGTATTACAACCGAAACCTTACACAGGTCCACGAAGACTCGCCCAAATTCGCGTCGTACTATTGGGATGAGCCTCAGTTCCCGCTTTACCGCTTCGGCTACGGCCTCAGTTATTCCACCTTCACTTTTTCCAACCTCAAGCTTTCATCCGCAACCATGGAAGCCAACGGCATCGACGCAACGATCGACGTAAAAAATACCAGCACGCGTGCGGGAGAAGAAGTGGTCCAGCTTTACGTGCATCAACGCTCCGGCAGCGCTTCGCGGCCCACACGCGAGCTCAAGGGCTTCACTCGCATCAGCGTGGCGCCCGGCGAAACGAAACCCGTAACGCTGCACCTCTCACCTGACGATCTCAGCTTCTGGTCCGCGTCCACCCATCATCGCGCCACTGAAGCCTCTACCTACGATGTATGGGTTGGCGACAGTTCCTCCGCCACCGATCATGCTCAGTTCGACATCACCACGACGAGCCTCACGAAAGAATGAGCAAGCCTGTGTCCACGTCATCCAGCCGGCGGCAGTTCCTCGCAGCCTCAGCGACAGCGGCGGCATCTTTCGCGCTGCCCGGCGTCTTCGCGCAACAGACGACACACGACCTCGGCATCACACCCGAGCTTGATCGCAAGCAACTCGCCGATACTCTTCGCACTCTTCTCGTCTCCGACTCGCCCGCTCTTCTCACCTTTGCCGAGCAGGTCTATGCGACCTGCATCCTCGGCAAAATCCGTCCTGCGGCCCAGCCTCTGCAACATCCCTGGATCGTCCCCGGTGGAGGCTACTACGCGCAATGGCTGTGGGACACGATGTTCGTCGCCGACCTCCTTTCCCTGCTGCCTGATCAGCAAACCCTCATCCGCGGAGTCTTCCAGAATTACTGGGACTTCCAGCAGCGCTGGAACGCCGTCAAGCCCGCCCCTATGCATGGCATGGTCGCCAACTTCATGGCGCCGTTCGACGCTCCGGGAGCGCGCAATGGCAAGGAATGGGAGACGTTCCCGGCATACTCGCAGGCGCCTTTGCTCGCCTGGGGCATGGAGCGCGTCTATCTCCGTAATCACGATAAGGGCCTCCTTCAGGCCGGCCTGACATCGCTCGAAAATTTCCACGAGTGGTACTGGCGCGAGCGCGATATCACAAGCTGCGGCCTCATCGGTGTCGGCGCGTACAGCGGCGACACGCAGCACGCGCGGTTCGAAACCTACGACCGCGAGGTCGATCTCGATGGCCTCAAGATGGTCCCTCACCCCAGCCGTCCTGCAAGCGCAGACAACGGACCGTGGTACGGTGACATCGCCATCCCCGCAAACACCGCCTACCTCCTGCTCTCGGAGCAATCGCTCGAGCGCATGGCACGCATGCTCGGCAACAACGCCATGGCGGATCGTCGCCGCGCTCGCTACGAACGCGGCGCCGCTGCCATGCGCCAGCGCATGTGGGACGACCAGGCTGGATGCTTCCTCGCCGTCAACACCCACAGCATGGACAAGATCCACTCCGCCACGGTCGGTGGCTTCATGCCGCTGATGGCTGGAGTTCCCTCCACGAAGCAGGCCGCCATCATGGCTGAAACCCTCAGCTCCTCCGCGTGGCTAACGAAGCTTCCGATCCCCACAGTCGCTCGTTCTGACGCCCAGTTTTCCTCCGGAGAATTCTGGCGGGGTGACGTCTGGCCCGCACCCAACTACCAGGTCGCCAGCGGACTTCGCCGCTACAATCATCTCAACATCGCTCACAAAATCGCGGACACCACAGTCGCCAACACACTAGCCAACGGCATCTCCGAGCGCTACGACTCCCTCTCCGGCAAGCCCCTCGGAGTCGCCGGCCTCGGCATGTCGTCGACTACACTCACCATGATTCTCGACGGTCTCACATCCGACCGCTTCAACATGCGTGTCCGCAGCCGCCGCGCTTAGGCGTAAGGAGTCAAATGCCGCCCTTGCCCCGCAACGCGCAACCCATCGCAACTCGTCATTGGGCCGCGTTCGCGCTCCTGTTCATCGCACCCACAGCGTCATTCGCGCAAGCTCCCGTTCACGTCGAGGTCGACTGGTCAAAGACCATCGCCACCACCCGCACCACCATCACGCTTCAAGTCGTCGAGAACCCTCCCCTGCGCCGCGGTTCATCTATCCATGACGCTGCCTGGGCAAACCTCGCCGCTCTGCATACCGACATGACGAGGCTCGCGCTCTGGTATCCCTACCCGAGACTCGCCGTCGCGGAACTCTCCCCGCCAGAAGCCGCCGCAACTTCCTGGGACTTCACAACCATCGACCCCATCGTCGACGACTTCATGCACGCGACTGGCGACCACACAACCGGCGGTCACACAACCGTCTTCACCATGAGCACCATCCCCACGTGGATGTTCAAGGAAGCCGACCCCGGCCCCATTCCGCCCTCACCCGACGAAGCCGTGTGGAACTACGAAGGCGGCGCCGCACTGCGCGATCCATCCGGCAAGGAAGTAGCCGACTACTTCGCCCGAGTCGCCGGCTGGTACACCACCGGTGGTTTCACCGACGAACGTGGCGCCCGGCACGTCTCAACGCACCACTACGCCATGCCGTGGTGGGAAGTCCTCAACGAGCCGGAGTACGAACACGCACTCGACATCGAAACCTACACCCATCTCTACGACCGCATCGTCACCGCCGTGCACGCCGTCACTCCAGCCACGCGTTTCGTCGGCATGTCACTGGCAGAGCCCATGCGCTCACCGGCCTCTTTCGAATATTTTCTGAACCCCGCGAACCACGCGGCCGGTATCCCGCTGGACGCGATCTCCTATCACTTCTATGCCGATGCGGAACCTGGCGAAAGCGATGCCGCCCAACCTTTCACCTTCTTCGCGCGCGCCGACGGTTTTCTCAACTCGGTCCGCTACATCGAAAGCATTCGCAAGCGCCTCTCACCCTCGACACAAACGCACATCAACGAAGCCGGCTGCATCGCTGCGGACGATCTCGCACAAGGCGCCGCGCACACTGGCGAGCTTCCCTCCGCGCAATATTGGAACCTCTGCGGCGCGGTCTTCGCGTATCTCTACGCCGGCCTCGCTGAACAAGGCATCGACGTTCTGGGAGCCTCTCAACTCCTCGGCTATCCCAGCCAATTCCCTTCCGTCACGCTGTTGGATTGGCGCACCGGCCAACCCAATGCCCGCTTCAAAGTGTTGCAGCTACTGCACGAAAACTTCGGTCCCGGCGACCGCGTGATCAAGACTTCTTTCCGCTCATCCGACACCTATGCCGCCGCCTACATCACGCCACGCGCCGTCCACAAACTGCTCCTCATTAACAAACGCGCCAACCCCATCGACATGGAAGTCGCCGGCTCAACCGGAGCGACAATGCAATCCGTCGACACCACCTCCGCAGCGAAAATCACGTCAGGCCCACCACTGACTTCAGACAAAATTCATCTCGAAGGCCTCTCCGTTACAGTAGTGACCCTGCCCATCAAGCAGTAGCCACAGCGGCATCTGTGGCCGTCTATGCGTCCACGCTTTCGAACGTGAATCCTTGCGATCACGAGACCTCTCTCACGGTTTCACTCCATATTGTCCGGCAGCGAGTACCCGCCGCGTAGGGGCCGTATACGGGCGAAACCACTGCCAGGACGATGGCTTACCGGGATACCTACAACGGCACAACCGACTCCGGTGGAACCTTCCGCCTCTATTCCTACAGCCTCCCGCTCAATCCTGCTAAAACCGTGAGCAACATCAAACTGCCCACCATCGTCAGTGTGGTCGTGGAGGCAATCACCCTCTTCTAATCCTGGAAAAGCAAGACCCTAACAGAAAGCGCCGCTTCGTCCCTCGGGAGGAAGCGGCATTTGTCTTTGTGGGTCCGCTGCGAAAGCTTCGCGGCCCAGAGGAAGCCGACGCTGCCATTGGAGGCGTGGAGAAGTTGAGTAGCGAAGTTCCTCCATCTGCAACTACAGCAGAACGAGAATGGCTTTAATTCGTCGAAGGGCGGTTGAAGTCTGGCCGTGAGGGGCTGCATGCAGCCTCGAGCCAGCGGCTGATATAAACACTGGCGTGGGCTTCTCCGCAATAATGGCGCGCACCGGGGGCCGATGCCGTTACGGGATTCCACCTGAGCACTTTCAGTTCGTCCGTATTGCACTCAATCATGAACCAGTGGATTGGGTTCGAGCTTTCGGTCCCGCAAATCTCGCATCGATATTCTGTCACTGCCGCCATGGTGCATCCCTTCTACGATGAACGTTGTCCTGGACAAAACCCAGAATAACCGAAACGGATGTGTGAAAGGCGAATCACTGACCGTCTGAGATTGGGTGAGCGCGCCGTAGAGACGGAAGCGCTGGCAGCTCCTGGGATCAAATTTAGGGAAAGTCCGTACAAGTCCACCGATTTCCTGTTGGTCTTGTTTGGTGATTGGCAATTCGCGTGCATTTGGATCCCCTGGTACGTACAAACAATATGCAGGCAATGCAGTCGCAGGCCCGGAGGCGATGTCCGATGCAAGAACCTCTTGCTGACCTGATCGTCCTACGGCACCTATCGGGTCACTAGCCGCCGGGTTTGCCGGGATGCACCGCAGGAACAACGAACCTCACTGTTTCGCTCGTGATCACCTGATGAGTAGGGTCTGCAAGTTCAATCAGCACTTTGTGAGGACCGGGTGGTAAGCCGACCAATATGATCGTTTCGCCACTGGCGTCGACGAAGTGCCAGGGCAAATCGTCCACAGTGATATGGATGTGTCCGATTCTGGGTGAAACTTGGAGCGCTCCCTTTCCGAAGACAGGCACTACCCGCAGGTTCTCCGTTCGGTACTGAATGAATACCCGGCCCGCCGCCAGTGGCCCAGGAAGCGGCGGGTCTACGATGAGCCTAGGGGCCGGCTCGTTTTCAATCGCCACCAACGGGGACGGCCCGCGAACGTCCCTTGCGCTTTGTGCACTCGCCTGAGGAAGGAGAAGAGAACCAGAGATGGAGAGGGTAGCCATGGCAATGTGTGACGTGTGCATCAGAACTCCTTGCAAGCTAAAGCTCATTTTGCCCCAAGAATGAGTGAGGGGAACTCGGACTACAACCCACGGTAGACCAGCGAGGTGAAAAGTTCCGGAGTGACGAACCCTCCGCCCCATTGCTCGTCGAATCGTGCGGTTGGTTTCTCTGCAATTACGGCTTCGAGCGACCTTCCCGAACCTTTAAGGATCGCGACACTGTCGCAGACCGTCAGTAGCATCTCTCGAAAATTGAGTAGATCTTTACGGCTGCCAGTTTCACCATGACCAGGGACCACGACTGTCTCGCTGTCGGCAAGGGAGATGTTCTCCGTCGAGGCCACAACAAGACCTCGAATGCTGCCGCCGCTGTCATAGTCAATGAACGGGTAAATGCCACTGAACCACGTATCTCCGGTGTGGAGTACGTTTGCTTTTGCAAAGAAAACGGAAATGTCGGTGTCGGTATGGGCCGGCGTGTGGCGACGCAGTTCAACGGTCTCGCCATCCACGGTAATCGTCTGCTTGTACGGAAAAACAATCGTCGGTAAGGCAGCGTTCGGTGATGGTGGAACGACGACGTCGAACGCAGGGATCGCCTGAAAAGAACCCATCCTGATACGGCTGTTTTCGTGCGCGATGATGGCGGCACCCGCTTTACTCATCCACACGTTGCCACCAGTGTGGTCGAAATGCCAGTGTGTGTTCACCAGGTGCCGGACAGGCCGAATGGCGAGATGCTTCAGGGCCTCCGTCAGGTGTGGTGCGGCGCTCACCAAACCGCTGTCAACGGCGAGACTGCCGTCAGGGCCAGGCAAGATGAGGATATTTCCGCCCGCGCCCGTAAGCAGGCATAAACTATCCCGAATCGGACGACGCTGGATGCGGGACTCAGCGCCATTGGCCCACATTTGCGCTGCGCTCAGGGATGCCCTGTAGGTCGTTTGCATCAGCTCCATGGATCCCCCTTCTTCGAGCGGCGAAAGGCCAGGAGCTCAGCGTTCAGCCTGTCCGCATGCGTGAGGGTCAAACCGTGCGGAGCGCCGGGATAGACCTTTAGCCTTGCATTCCTTATGATCTTCGAACTGAGTATTGCCGAATCGTCGATGGGGACCAGCTGGTCGTCTCCGCCATGCACGATGAGTGTCGGGACCTTGATCGCCTTTAGGTCCTCCGTGAAATCGGTCTCGGACTGGGCGCGAATACCCTCATACGTGGCGACGATCGAGGCCTGCATTCCCATGGCCCATAAGGCGTCTCGGGCGCCCTGCGATGTCTTCGCACCCGGCCGGTTGTATCCATAGAACGGCCCACTCAGGTCCTTCAGAAACTGCGAACGGTCGCTCAGCACGGTTGTGCGAAGCTCATCGAAGGCGGAGAGCGGAGCACCGCCAGGATTGGCTGCCGTCTTCAACCGCAGTGGCGGAATAGCGCTGATCAAAACAAGTTTCGCCAGACGTTTCTCGCCGTGCCTCCCTATATAACGAACCACCTCGCCACCGCCGGTGGAATGGCCTACGAGCATGACATTCTTCAGGTCAAGGGCATCGATCACTTCTGCAAGATCGTCGGCATAGGTGTCCAGGTCATTTCCTGCCCAGGGCTGGCTCGACCGCCCGTGACCTCGACGGTCGTGAGCGATCACACGATGTCCATGAGACGCCAGAAACAGCATCTGGGCATCCCAGGCGTCGGCGTTCAGAGGCCATCCATGAGAGAACACGATGGGGCTGCCGGTACCTCCCCAGTCTTTGAAGTGAATGCTCGTACCGTCTTTGACGATGACGGTATCCCGACCTACGCGATGATGTTTGGGATCCTGCGGGGCCGAATGGTTAATCTGCGGGGAGGAAGCGAACGCTGGCGACGCAAAGTTCAACATGGCTATCGAAGCTGCACCGCCCACAATCATTTCTCGTCGAGTTATCTGCGTGAAAGTGGCTGACGGTTGAGCATTCTCGATACATCTCTTTGTGGACATTGTTTCCTCCGAGCAGAGATTAGGTTTTGCGATTTCTGTACCAACTTTTGGGAAGGCTAATTCCGCTGGGCCGTCGAGTCCATCATGTCTACCTGTTAGAAGATTTACCTGCAACTCCAGCATCGGCAGCCCTTAGTGGGCCTTCACCATGAAGTCCATCATGGCTTTCTATGAGCAGACGAAGGCATAACTTCGCAGTACGCATAAACGGCCACACCGCCGAAGCGATGAGAAAAAACGCCAGACGGAGTGTGTTCCTATGCATCTGCTCACGGGTGCAGACACCCAGCACCAGTGCTTTCACCAGACCGAAAAGCGCGAGACTGACGACGATGTTGATCATCACGGATGCCTTGGAAATGCCGAAATTTCGCCGCTGACCTGACCTGCAACGTCCCCCATGTCGATGCGGCCAGGCGTGGCACAGGTTCCAATGCCGCTCATGTCCTTTTCTAAGTCCGCACCCGCATTGGTTGTACTGTAGCCCGCGAGTTGGCTGGCTGCCATGATCGTGATGTCTCGCCACTTCGGGTGGCCGTTCAGCGTCGAAAGGTTGGCGGTCTCCACCCGGTTGATCCAGATTCGTGCTGCATCAAGGGCGGCCGCCCGGCCGAAGAGCTGCTCAACGGCGTTCATGAAGGCGCGTAGTTCTCTTTCGGCCGTGCGTAGATCATCACGGCAGTCCCTGGGGATGGATGTCGAGAATGCCTCTGATGTCAGCACTTCATTCCTCGAAGTCGTTGTCGAAATCATCGCGCCTTCTTTCTGCCAGTGTTGCCGATCGACAGGGGATAGTTACTATTCAACCGGAGAGTCGCGCAAAGTCCGCCCTTTGTCGACGACGACAGTCTGGCCGCTAGGTCCACCGCACAGGTGGCTGGTCGTTGCTATTTTGCCCCGCGCGTTGAGGATCTGGTTGGTCCAGGCGTAGCCCGCCGTCATGGCGAAGACGATGATGGCGCCGGGAATAACGGAAGGACTTCCCACGGGAATATCGAAATATCTGCAACCGGCTCCGACAGCGAAACTAACGATAAAACCGATGACAAATTTCATGAGATCTCTCCGCACACAAGCACACGATAGTAGCCCCGGGGACCGCGTGCCTATCATGACTTTGTCGTATGGGCTGGAGAGGTTCTCTGGGTCGGGCCGCATTAGTAGGAAGGCCTATATCCGGCGGGGCTGATGGTGGGTTACCGCGGACGCCATCACTCCCCTACGCGCCCTTCTAATGGAAGGACATGATATCCGCCAGGGAGTTCCACAGCTAGCATCGGCCTTGCCAATCTCGCTACAGCAAAGGGCTGTGAAATTGAAATTCCCAATCGAATAAACAGGAGAGACATCATGTCGACCGAAACGCCCCCAACGTCACGCCGTCAATTCATCAGCATCGCGGGAGCATCCACCGCTGCCGCTTTATTCTCGACGCAACGCTCCAAAGCGGAGGAGTCGAAGCATGATTCGGGTTCAGGACCGGCTTCCGGCGAACCTGCAGCGATGAGTCTTCATCGGAGCGATACCGCCGTTGTCTTCATCGATCCGCAAAACGATGTCCTGAGCGAGCATGGCCTGGCCTGGGCCGCCGTACGGGAGAGCCTTAAAGAGAACCATACGATCGACAACATGGAACGCATCTTCAGGGCTGCAAAGGCTCGTGGTTTCGAAGTGTTCATCTCCCCTCACTACTTTTTCCCGGTGGATAAAGGGTGGAAGTTCAACGGGCCGTTGGAGACTGACGAGGCCGAGACAAACATGTTCGCACGCAAGGGCCGGCTGACTCTGGATGGTTTCAAAGGATCGGGCGCAGACTGGCTCGATCGCTTCGCGCCGTATATCGAAGACGGGAAAACCATCGTGGTATCGCCGCATCGCGTCTGGGGACCTCAGACAAACGATCTGGTGCTGCAGTTGCGCAAACGCAAGATCAGCAAGGTCATCCTCGGCGGAATGCTGGCCAACATGTGCGTCGAATCCCATCTCCGGGAGTTGCTCGAACAGGGATTTGAAGTCGCCGTCGTCAAGGACGCCACCGCCGGCCCGAGGCATCCGGAATGGGGCGATGGCTATGCGGCCGCAATCATCAACTATTCTTTCCTCGCGCATGCCGTCATGACCACGCAAGAAGTGATCAGAGCGATGGCGCCCTGATATCGTCAGCCACAACGAACGAATAACTCAGAATCCTAGTAATCCAGAAAACCACGTTTCATGGCGATAGTTACCGCATGTGTGCGATCGTTGGCGTTCAGTTTGGAGAGGATGCTCTTCATGTGTCCTTTAACCGTGGCTTCAGAAACATCCAGTTGGGAAGCGATGATCTTGTTGGAATTTCCTTTTGCAACTCTCCGTAAGACGGCGATCTCTTTCTCGCTTAGCGCGTCGTCGGTCACGTGGTCAGCCAGTTCAGCGGCAATCTCCGGTGGGATCCTTCGACGGCCGGCGTGAACGATCCGGATGGTGTCCAGCAATTCTTTGCGCAGCATATTCTTGAGCAGGTACCCGGACGCACCTGCTTTCAGTGCGCGGAGAGCCTGGACATCGCCCTGATACGTCGTCAGCACGATGAAGCGGGCGTTCGGAAATTCCACTCGAATGGCCAGCATCGCATCGATGCCGCTCATTCCGGGCATCTGCAAATCCATCAGTGTGACATCGGGATGATAACGGCGAAAAAGCTCGATAGCTTCCTGTCCGTTGGTGGCCTCGGCAATCAGTTCTATGTCTTCCTCTCCGTTGAGGACCGCCGCGACTCCCTCCCGCAACAACGGATGGTCGTCCACAGCTAAAACACGGATTTTTTTCGTCATCGCTTTACACCTCGCTTTGTCGTGTTAACGTGCGTCTGAAGCGCTCCCAAAAGGACTCCCGTCTGCTCTGTAGATAGGCCACCCCGGCGGGGATTCGCAACTCAACCTCAGTTCCAGCTCCGGAGTGGCTCCAAATGTCTAACTGGGCGCCAATCTTTTCAGCGCGCTCGCGCATACCGGACAAACCCCAATGTCCCGAACGCCCCTTAGTGAGGATTGTGTCGTCGATCCCCTCTCCGTCATCTCTGATTCTCAGGTAGAGGTCGGATCCGTTATAAGTGATGTCCACTTCGATTTGCACCGCATTCGAGTGCAGGAACGCATTGATGAGCGCTTCCCGGGCGATCCGGTACGACTCATCGTACACAATCGGCCCGATGGGTTTGGCCTCGCCCGAGACAGTGAGACTGAAGAGAGATGGGTGGTCCCGCGCAAGCTCTTCGCCGCACTGTGCCAGGGCGTCCGGCAATTCTGCTCCGGTCGTACCTTCTTCGCGTATGTCCCGGACACTTTGCCGGCCCTCGAGAAGCACCTCGTCAGCCCGGTCCAGAACACTCTCCATCATCTGGTGAGCGGCCCCATCATGGGGCAGTGTCTTCATCACTGCCTGAAACCGGAGCATCAAACCCTGAAAGCCTTGTAGCAGCGTATCGTGCAGCTCGCGTGCAATTCTCTCCCGCTCTTCCATGCGAGCACCCAGGCGCTTCTGAATCTGCGCGGTCACATATCGAATCCGAACGGTATACGCAATCCCTATAAGCACCAGGCCGCACAGCACGCATAACAGCATGAACCACGTCGTCTGGAAGAAGGTGGGCACCACAACAAATGCCAGCGCGGCGCCGGTCTCATTCCACACGCCGTCACCGTTACACGCGATCACATGAAACGTATAGCTGCCAGGCCGAAGCCGAGAGAAGTAGGCTTCTCTCCTCGTGCCCGCATCTTGCCATGCGTCATCTAGGCCGTCTAACCTGTAGCGAAATTTGACCCGCTCGGGAACCGATAGGCTTAAGGCCGTATAGCTGATTTGGAAATTGGCCGTCCTGGAAGACACCCGCAAAGGGGCGCTCAGTGGTTGGGCCCTGGTGTCCGCCAAAAATGTCTTGATCGCCACAGGTGGAGCGACACTTTTCGGTGCGGCCTGCGACGGATCCACCCAGGCAAGACCACGAGCGGCTGCAAACCATATCCTGCCGTCGGTTCCCTGCGCAGTCGCTGGGTACGGTGGTGAAAATTGTCCCATTCCGAGCATGCCATCCTGCGAATCGAACATCTCTGTTTGAGGATGGTAGGTTGAGTTGCTCAAAACCTTCTGCATCTCGGTCTCTGAAATATGAACAACCCCGCCTGTGCTCGTCATCCATAGTCCATGACCGGGACTTTCGACGACGCCCGATATGTTATAGAACCTGGGTTCGACTTCCACGGACAAGATCGGTCGAAATTTTCCTCCCTCGAACAGGATGAGTCCATTCGCACCGGCTATCCACAGATGTTGATCGTGGCCGAAGAACGCTTTGGGAATACCGATCCTTAGTCCGTCCTTCTTCTTGAAGATCGCAAACTTTGAGTTCTCAAATTTAACGACGAGATTCCTCCCGAATCCGAACCAGATCGCACCCAGTGGGTCTCTATATGCCACTATCGGTCGTTCCTTGCTGATCTCCGGCGGCGTTGGAAAACGTACCCAATGATTGCCTTCGAGCGAAAAGAGGCCCTCACCTTCCACCATGGCCCACAGTTTTCCTTTGTCATCCAACGCTGTGACCATTTCGACGACGCCAATAAGGCCGTTCGGGTTCCCAGCAATATTTCGTATTCTGCCATCGGCCAGCCGATAAAGTCCTGCGAACTTGCGAAAATATTGAACCTCTTTGGTGGGATAAGTGGCCGAAAATCCATTTATCTTGTCGATGTCGGGCGGTAGCGGCTCGCCATGTACGCGCACGATGTTGCTTCCGGTGGTGACGACCCACATAAAGCCGTCGTTTCCGGGAGTGAGAACGAAATCTCTGCTGCTGCTTGGAAAGACGACCGGCACGAGCGGCGTCTTCCTGAATTGGTCCAGGCCATCCCGGGTTCCCACCCAGACATTGCCTTCCCGGTCTTCCAGGATCGGCACGGTGTAGTCGGAGCTCAATCCGTCCTTCGCTGTGAATCTTTCCACTCCGGCGCTCGTATCCTTTACCTGATGGTCATTCAACTTTGCCGGTGTAGAAATTCTAAGCAGACCTTTACCGAGCGTGGTCATCCATAATGCACCGTCATGATCGAACAACAATCCTGCAGATTCCGCTTTGATTTCCAATTCGGATTCCTCGTGACATCCGGCGGATTGCAGTCCTTTCTTACCAGCAGCGGCTGCCAGGCATTTCGCTATGGTTGCTCTGCCGCTTCCCGGCGTGCCCACGGGCCTTACGCCGTGCTCCGTGTCAGCCACCCATACCCTGCCATCGGGTGCTTCGGCAAACTGGTAGGCCTGAGCGGCAAAGTCTCCCGTCGGTTCAAAATGATGAGACCCCCTGCGTAGAAAAAGAATCGTCCGATCGATAGCTACCCAAATCGTTCCCCGGCTATCGACGAATATTCCGTCCGCCGCCTTCTGTGGGCAGTTCCAGCTCTCACCGATCTGTTCCCACCGTTTCCCGTCGAAGCGGGCGAGCCCGCTGCTGGTAGACACCCAGATACGGCCATCTTTGTCCTGCACCGGCTCCATAAGTTCGTTGGGAGGCAGGCCATCGGCTTCGGTGTAATTGGTGACGGTTCCCTTGTCGATCAAACTTAACCCACCCATGCTGAATCCGACCCAAAGCTTTCCATCGGGAAGTGCCAAGAGATGAATGACGGCCTTGAGCGGCAGCTTGGTCGCGGACACGGGTTCGAATGCCTCAAAGCGAACACCGTCGAATCGAAAGAGTCCGGTAGCTCCACCGGCCCACAGATAACCATCGCTGGTCTGGGCCAGAGCCATCGGCATCGTGGGAGCACCCTCGCGCTCTCCCCACGAGCGGTGAGCGAATTGGCTCAGGCTTCTTGGGGTGTCGGCAGCAAAAGCAGGCGTACAACCGGTGCCAAGCCAGAGCCATAGATACAGTAGCCACAAGAACCGCAATTCATAGACGAAGACTCTGGAAGCTCTTTTGGTGACGCACATAGAATTTTCCCACCGCCTGGAGTGTGTTGGAGCACTCATCATAATCAGAATGTTCTATGTCCGCAGGCCCCGAAAGGATATCTTTCAACCCTCCTTTCGAGATCGCCGGCGAATCGGGGTGATGGTCACTCTTCGCGGTGTGCAAAGACTGTCCTCCGTGTTCCCGGCGGGAACGGCAGTCGCTGCGCTTCTGCTGTTGCGGGTTTCCGTGTCTGCGACGCTCGCCGGGCGCCTATCCGCCAGGTGTAACTCGTGTCATCACTGAGGCGTTGTCTTCAAAACAGGGAGTGCTCCAGTTCTATCCCAAATGGCTACCTCATAGGACGTCGGATGGGGATTACGCTTCGCGCGAACAATCCCGATACTTGGCACAACAGCAATCTTCGCTGCTTTACCTATTCCTTCGAAAGGTGGCTCTCCATGCAGGTTGTCGAGCGCAACACAGATTCCTTCGCTTCTCCCCGCGTCTACCGCAATCGTCCCCACTCCTTTGCCTTCAACTCTCCTCGCCCCGAGCCACTCTGCGACGTGATCTATCTCATCGATCAAGACCCTACCCTCATCGCAGAAATTTCTGCCTGTTTTTCAACCTTAGGCGTCAAGGTCCTCACCTTTCCATCGGTCAGCGCATACCTCGGATTCAATGGCGGAGAGACCGCCGCCTGCCTCGTACTTAATACTTATCTGCCGGACATCAGCGGTTTCGAATTGCAGCTACGCCTCGCCCAAGAGGCAAACCCGCCCGTCATCTTCATCAGCGACCACTGTGACATCGCGTCCACAGTTCGAGCAATGAAGGCCGGAGCAATCGAGTTCCTCATCAAGCCAGTCGATCTCCAGGCACTGATCGCCGCAGTACAGGCGGCCTTCGCCCAGGACCGCAAACAACGTCGCAGGAAGGCCGAGTTCGCAGACCTGCAGGAACGTTTCTCCCGGCTGACGCCCCGCGAGCGCGAAGTGTTGCCGCTCGTCGTGGGAGGTCTTCTCAATAAGCAGGCCGCATCCCTTCTCGGCATCTCGGAGGTCACGCTACAGATACATCGCAGCCAGGTGATGAGGAAGACCCGGGCAGAATCGCTCGCGGATTTAGTCCGCATGACAATGAAGCTTCGAATCCCTCATTGGCGCGAAAAACAATCGATCCACGATGACCAGCCGAAGCCCGCATCGTTCGGTCTCGAAAACGGCTTCGCGGCACCGACGCGGAGCGCGGTCCGATGAAACTCTCGGGTTGGATACGCGCAGTTGCCGGCTGTCTCCGCGAGAGACAGTTCTGGCGCGAAGCTTTGAGAGAGACCTTCTACCTGGTTACCAGCCCTTCAAGCGGCCTTGGAGTCGCCATAACCACTGCGGCCCTTGCCATAGGCCATCGTGTCATGCACGCGGCCTGCCCGATGGTTTCGCCGCCGGCGACTGGCAATATCGAGTAACTTCCCCAGCTAATACAAACGCATAATAGGCGGCCGTCTTTGCACTAGCTACTGTCGATAACGAAACGAGGCTTCCTTCTCGTTCATACGCTTTTCCAGGAGAGACATTATGTCCACCGCCAACGCTTCATCCGAAGCAGTGAAAGTCCACTACAACACCGCCAACATTCAGGGCGTCGACGTCTTCTATCGCGAGGCTGGAGCAAAAACCGCGCCTGTCCTTTCTCGTCCGCGGAAAAGAACTCGATCAGCGGCTTCACGCCAATCTGCACCGCGAGCTTCTCCAGAGCGTCCTCGTGCTGCGCCAGCGCACGGCCGTTGACGTAAATGTCATACCCGGGGTCTTCGCCCTGGACCACGATATACATCGATGCCGCCATGCCATTGAGTGTAACCCCGTGAGGCCGCCCTCAGCGCAGCCTTAATACGGAAGTACCATCGGCGGTCCTCTCCCCTTGCAACAGCGCAAAGGCGGCAATCCCCAGCAAACCCATCCCCACCCACAACCGGAAAGGAGGCACCGCATGGAGGAGAACAATCCCCTCCAGCACCGTCAACACCGGCACGATAAAGTACTGCGAAACGTATCGTCGAGCGTCCATGTGCAACACGAGCACCACGACCATGCCGGCAATCACCAAATCGATTGCGACCGCCAGCGGCGAGAAGGGCTGCGCCGCACCCACTCCTGAAATTTTGCGCACAAGTTCCAGCACGGCAAGCCCCGCCTCGCCACCAATAAATATCAGTGCGACGGCCCACTCCATCGCTACTCCCCGCGCTACTTTGCGGCACGCCACACAAGCCGCTGCGACAGCGAACGGCGGGACCAGCAATCCGACATACGCGGCCGCGGGCATGCGCAGCGTTACCGGAAATATCTGCGAGGCTCCTCCAAGCCCGACGAGCCCCGGCCAAAACTCCAGCGACTCTTCACCGAAGACACCGCTCATCACCGCCACTATGATCGGCACCAGGCACAGCGCCGCTGCCACGTTCACGGGCCGTGCCGCGACTCCACCCACCACCACACCCAGCGAACTCAACGCCAGCAGACCCACACCAACCGCCGACAACCGCAACACATCGCGCGCACTTGGAACCGCTCTCCGTCGAACCATCGCAACCGCACTCGCACCCACCGCGCCAATCCCGCAAGCCCAAATCTTGGCCGTCAGTGTGAACATCGAGGCCGCGTCCGGCCACGTCTCACCGACGATCCACCAACTGGACGCAACGATGCAAAACACGCCAAACAGTGCCCACCACCACGCACTCTGTACCGCTTTTTTCAAATGCGCCTTTCCTCTCCGCCCGATAGCTCGTCACATTTGAAGAGAACAAAAGCCCTCACGCAAAGTTCGCAAAGTTAGCCAAGTTTCGCAAAGGGTTCCGTGGCGAACTTCGCGCATTCTTCGCGAACTTTGCGTGAGGGTACTCCTACCACGGGCACAACTGCCACCACAGACACCAAAGCCGCGCACGAGGCGCGGCTTCAGTATCAACCTTTGCAGCAAGAGTTAGCTGGCAGATCCGCCGCCCTGAGGCGCCGAGCCACCACCGCCCTGGCCCGGACGGCGTCCGCCCCGGCGACGGCGTCCACGACGCTGTCCACCCGGACGCTCACCGCCACCAGCAGGAGCCGGCGCGCCCGGCGCTGCCGGAGCGGCGCCGTTCTCTTCCGTTCCCTCATCGCCGTCGTCGCCGTCGAGATCGTCGTCGTCATCGAAGTCGTCTCCGCCTTCCACAACGATCGTCTCTTCATGCTTCACCGGCTCAGGACGTGCAGGCCGTTCGGTGCGCTCTGGCCGCGGTCCGCGATCTGAACGATCACCACGCTCCGGACGGTCCGAACGTTCGCGACCACCACCACCGCCCCCACTTCCGCTGTCGCCGGTTTCCGGAATCTCCGGCAAGCCCAGCTTCGCGCGCTGCTCACGCAACACAGCCTTACGCGAAAGCTTGACGCGATTGCCTTCGATCGCCAGCACCTTCACCAGCACCTGATCGCCCTCGCGAAGCTCGTCCTTCACTTCCTTCACGCGATGCTCCGCGATTTCGGACACATGCAGCAGCCCGTCCGTTCCCGGGAATATCTCGACAAACGCGCCGAATTCCGCCAGACGAACCACCTTGCCCAGGTACGTCTTGCCGACTTCCGGCACCGCCGTAATGTCGCTGATCATCTGGATCGCGCGCGCCAGACCATCGGCATCGCTCGAAGCCACATTCACGCGGCCCGAATCGTCCACATCGATCTTCACTCCGGTCGCGTCCACGATGCCGCGGATCACCTTGCCACCGGGTCCGATCAGGTCGCGGATCTTGTCGGTAGGAATCATGATGGTGTGAATGCGTGGAGCGAAAGCGCTCTTCTCTTCCGACGCGGACGAAATCACCGCGTCCATCTTGTCCAGCAGGAACAAGCGTCCGACGCGTGCCTGCTCCATGGCCTCACGCATGATCTGCGCCGTGATGCCCATGATCTTGATATCCATCTGCAGCGCGGTGATACCCTTGCGCGTTCCGGCAACCTTGAAGTCCATATCGCCGTAGTGATCTTCGGCGCCTGCGATGTCGGTCAGAACGGCGTAGTTATCGCCTTCCTTCACCAGACCCATCGCCACGCCTGCAACCGAACCCTTTAGCGGAATACCCGCAGCCATCAATGACAGCGAAGCTCCGCAGACCGTTGCCATCGACGACGAGCCATTCGACTCCAGAATGTCCGAAACTACGCGCAACGTATAAGGAGACTCTTCCTCACCCGGCAGGACCGCTTCAATCGCACGCCACGCCAACGCGCCGTGACCGATTTCGCGACGGCCAACGCCCGACATGCGGCCAACCTCTCCCACCGAGAACGGCGGGAAGTTGTAATGCAGCATGAACTTGCGCTTCTGCTCGCCCTGGTAGCTTTCCATGCGCTGCGCATCGTCGGTGGTGCCCAGTGTTACCGACACGAGAGCCTGCGTCTCGCCGCGCTGAAACAGCGACGATCCATGCACACGCGGCAGAACGCCGGTCTCAATCACGATCTCGCGGATCTCGTCGAACGCGCGGTGGTCAGGGCGAGTGCGGTCGTTGAGAACCTGGTCGCGGAAGATGTTCTCGCGCAGCTTCTCGTAGTACGTCGAAAGCTTCTTGCCCGCGTCCTTGTCGTCCGCCGGCAGGTCTTTCTTCAACTCGTCCTTGATCTCCTTGACCAGCGCATAGCTCTCGAACTTCGGATGCTTCTGCGTGTCGAGCGCGTCCTTCAGACGGTCGCCGACTTTGGCCATCAGGCCATTGAGATAGTCGGTATCGGTAACGACCTCGGGCACAACGCGCTTCGGCTTGCCCGCGCGCGAAACCAGGTCATCGATGCCCGCGCAGATCTTCTTGATCTCGACATGCGCAAACTCAATCGCTCCAACCACAACCTCTTCCGAAATTTCCTTCGAGCCGGACTCCACCATCACGATGCCGTCTTTGGTGCCGACAACCATGATGTTCAGCAGGCTGGTCAGGCGCTCGGTGTAGGTCGGGTTCACGATGTACTGCTCCGCACCTGGTTCCCCGACGTAGCCGATGCGCACCGCGCCCACAGGGCCGTGGAACGGAATGTCAGAAAGCGCCAGCGCGCAGCTCGCGCCGTTGATGCCGAGAACGTCGGGATCGTTTTCCTTGTCAGCCGAGTACACAAACGCCACGACCTGCGTCTCGTTGCGGAAGGCTTCCGGGAACAGCGGGCGAATAGGGCGGTCGATCTGCCGCGAGGTCAGAATTTCCTTCTCGGAGGGGCGGCCTTCGCGCTTGATGAAGCCGCCGGGGATGCGGCCGCCGGCGTACGTGAACTCGCGATACTCAACCGTCAGCGGGAAGAAGTCGATGCCTTCCTTGGGGTCGGGAGATGCGGTTGCGGTGGCCAGCACGGCGTTGTCGCCGCTGGTGGTGAAAGCGGCGCCTGGCGCCTGCTTGGCCAAACGGCCGGTTTCAAATTTAATATGCTTTCCACCGGAAAGCTCAACGGTGACGTCTTGTTTCATGTGTGTTTCCTCTTCTTCTCTTTGTCTTCTGTGTCTCTAAGCTTGTTGCACGGCCCGCAAAAGACAACGGCCCCGCCGAATAAGGTTCAGGCGGGGCCAATGCTGCGACACGCTGCGTGTGCGCGACGTTGTGTGCGGGCTGGTGCTTCAGGTTGTGGGGGACAAGGGTATGCAGTCAAAGCTGCGACCTCTCGCTCCTCAAAATTTTGAGGGTCCAACGCTGTTTCCTTAATTGAATCTGCGTAACCGCGCAAAGCGCGGGCACCGCAACTACTTGCGGATGCCCAGCTTTGCGATCACGTCACGGTAGCGGTCAGGATCAGTCTTCTTGAGGTAATCCAGAAGACGGCGGCGCTTGCTGACCAGCATCAAAAGGCCGCGGCGGGAGCCATGGTCCTTCTTGTGCGTTTTGAAGTGCTCGGTCAACTCGCCAATACGCTCGCTCAAAATCGCGATCTGAACCTCGGGACTGCCCGTGTCAGATTCATGCGTACGGAATTTTGTGATGATGTCAGTTTTCTTTGCGGATGCCAACACGGCAGTTACGTACTCCTAATTCTTTTTTCTCTAGTCCACTTCTCTCAGTGTCCGATTAAGTTTAGCACGGTAAACGACCAACTTCCGTCCAACCCGGCAACGCATTACGGTTCCTTTAAAAGTTCGCGCAACCTGGCTCACTTCGTGAACTTCGCTGGGACGCCTTTGCCGTTGTTTCGCTTACGCCACGTTCTCCTTCAGGAACGCCAGCGACCGTTCCCGCGCCAGCTTGGCCGCTGCCGCGTTATAGTGCGCCGGGTCGGCATCGCGGTTGAACGCATGGCCCGCACCTTCATACACAAAAATCTGCACCTCAGGATGCGCCTTCGCCACAGCCTCTCTCTGGTCCACGCCGATGTGGTCGTCATTCGCGCCAAAGTGCAGCATCACCGGGCAGGACGGCTCCTCCTCGGCGAACTTCCCTACCCCGCCGGCGTAGTAACCCACGCAGCAACTCGGCTGCATCTTGTATGTCTCGCCGCGCGTCGCCACCCACCAAGCCGTCAGACCGCCGTAGCAGTAGCCGATGACGCCTATGCCCTTGTCTTCCTTCTTCGCCAGCTCATACGCCGCGGCGACATCCATCAGCGTCGGCTCCGGTTTCAGTTGCGGGTACAGCTCGAACGCCCGTTTCTGGTCCTCGCCGCTGTAGGTCAGCTCCAGGTCGCGCTCAAAGCGGTCGAACAACGCCGGCGCGAACACCACAAAACCGTCCTTCGCATAGCCATCGCACACGCTGCGGATGTGCGCGTTGATGCCGTAGATCTCCTGCACCAGCACCAGCGCGCCAATCGCCTCACCCTCCGGCCGCGCCACATACACAGAAAGCTCATGCCCATCCTGCGCCGTTACCTTCACCCAATCGCCCATGCCTTGCCTCCAAACGCTTGGATGCAGTGTACAAAATCTTTGTCACTGGAACGTCACTCGCTGGTCCGCTCTTCCTGGCGCAGTCTCGGCACCATTGGTGGCCCGGTCATGACCACCACACCAGGGAGCCTTTAACCCCTCGAGAAAGCCGTCAACGGCAACGGAGAAAGCAAATCCTCTGCGAGGATGACAACAAGAAAGGCAAAGGCGAGAGCAACAGACGCCAGCAGGCGCGAGGCAGCCTTGCCAGCAAGCGCGGGCTGCCCTTTCAGTCACCAGCGAAGTAGCCTTTCCATCGCTGTAGCCAACAAGTATCATGAGGCCAGCCGAAGCTCGCTACACCCCAGTGCCCATATCGTAGTCGGCATCGATGACATTAACTTCCTGCCAGCCAGAGAAGTGCTCACCTTCATCGATTCGGCGTCGATCAGGCGGGACTTTTACGTGGAAAAGGAAAACGAGCAAACCGTGACGCAGAAAAGTTCTGCCGCCCAGGGAGCGAACACCACCCTCGGGGACACCACAGTTACGTTCGTTGCACCCACAACATTCCTTGGACGCTATGTCGTCGAGCGGCCGCTCGGGTTTGGGGGAATGGGTGAAGTGTATCGCGCGCAGGATCCCCGTCTTCAACGCACCGTGGCGATCAAGGTCCTTCCACAGGGGACAGCCGCGGATAGCGTATTCCGTCGGCGCTTCTTAAACGAAGCTCGCGCCGCATCCGCGCTGAACCACCCCAACATTGTGGCCATCTACGACATCTGCACCGAGAAGGATGTCGATTTCATCGTGATGGAGCATATCGATGGCCAGACCCTCGAAAGCCTTATCGCGAAAAAGGCCCTGAGCCTGGATCAATTGGCTGAGGTCGGCTCTCAAGTGGCGCTGGCTTTGGGCGCCGCGCACGCGGCGGGTATCGTGCATCGGGACATCAAGCCCGCCAACATCATGGTCACCAGGGCGCAAGGCGTCAAAGTTCTCGATTTCGGAATCGCCAAAGTACAGCGAAACGATGCGGACACGCGGTTGACGGGAGCCGGCCGGCTCATCGGGACCATCGCGTACATGTCGCCGGAACAAACGCGGGCCGAAGACACAGACTATCGATCCGACATCTTTTCGCTGGGATGCGTTCTGTATGAAGCGGCCACGGGCCGAAGACCCTTTCAAGCGGCCAGCGCCATCAGCCTGATGCATGAGATAGCAACCTCCGATCCGGAACCGCCCAGCGTACACCGCCCGGAACTTCAGCCGGAGTTCGTCCGGCTGGTAATGCGATGCCTCGCAAAAGACCGACGGCAGCGGCCGGACTCTGCCATCGAGTTGGCCACGGAGCTCAAGTCTCTTGCCTTGCCGGAGCGGCCTCGAACACAAGTTCGGTCGACATGTCCTTCGGTAGCGGTGGTTCCTCTCAAGCTGCGAGGACCAGCGACCGACCAATATCTTTCGGTTTCGCTTGCCGAGGCGCTGATCCATCGGCTTTCGTCCACCGGCAAGCTTCTGGTGCGTCCTATTGCAAGTGTGATTCGTTATTCCGGCGATGAAACGGATTGGGCCAGGGTTGCGAGAGAGTTGAACGTTGACCTGGTGGTGGAAGGTGCACTGCAGATTGCCGGTGGAAAGATTCGCGCACTGGTGCTGGTCCATCGAGCGAGCGACGCGGAGACTATCGCCTCCCTGAAGCAGGACGGCTCTTCCGACGACCTTTTCGCGCTGCAGGACCGCCTCGCTGATCAAGTCAGCGACGTCTTCGTTCCCCGCCAGAAAAACGAGACGGCAGCACGCGTTCTACCGACGAAGAACGCCGGAGCGTATGAGCTCTATCTCCGCGCGGTCGACCGCCAGGTGCATGTCGATAAGTTCGAAATGGCATCGGCAATCGAGTTGCTGACCCGTGCGACGGAACTGGACCCTGCGTTTGCGGATGCCTGGGGACTGCTGGCGCAGGCTTGCGCTCAGATGGGGTCCCATCTGGACCTTGACCCAAAATGGTTTGAGTTGGGCGAGGTCGCTATCGCTCGGACCCTTGAACTTGACCCTATCCAGTGCACTGCGCTGTGCGCCCGCAGCATGATTTTATGGTCGCCTTCGCGCAGCTTTCAAAACCGCGCGGCACTCCGTGCTCTCAACGCAGCGGTCAAGATAGACCCCTCCAGACCGACCGCCCGCCATCAGCGTTCCGCAATTCTCTGGCATCTTGGCTTTCTCAACGCCTCCGAGCAGGACGCGATCGAGTTGCAGGCAGCAAGTCCGGTTCTCGGCGGGATGCATCGTGGCGCCGTCGCCCTCCAACGCGGAGAATTCGACCTGAGTTCCGAGTTTTATGCGCGTGCGCTCGCATTGGAGCCGAATAATGTTTTGCTTCACCTGATGTCACCGCTGCCCGTCTTATTCACGGGTCGTCTCGCAGACGCTCGGGCAGCAGTCGACAAAGCACGGCAGATGTTTCCCGCAGAGTCATTTGGTCTCGGCATGACGGCCGTCATCGCAGGCATAGAAGGTGACCAAAAGCGCGCCGAGACGCTCGCCGATGAAGCAGCCCAGAGCAGCCACAGCATGACGCACACCCACCACACCTGGCACTCGTGCGCTGCGGCATACGCTTTGATCGGAAAGCCGGACAAAGCTCTTCATGAGCTGGAACGATGTGCGGCGATGGGTCTGCCCAACTATCGCCTGTTCGAAGGTGATCCGTATCTCCAGTCTTTGCGTAGCGACCTCCGATTCAGCGAACTCATGACCAGGTTGCGACGGGAACATGACTCGATGCGGGATGAATTCGGTTTGGATGATTGAGACATAACGGAAGCAAGAGATACCGTACCGATCAGCACGCCAACAGTTTGGAAAGTCGGGAACAGCTTGCATGAAGCTTTGCCTGTCGACGCGTCTTTGTTTCGGTAACGCTCTGAACGGTAGTGCCTCGTCCTCCTCCGTCGTAACGGACATACATAGATTTTGGGTCTTGACAGTTGTTAGATTACGACTGTAATCTCACATCATGCGGTACTCACGAGAACACAAAGCCCAGAACCACGAGAACATTCTTTCCGTCGCCGCCCGCTCTTTCCGCGAGCACGGCGGGGATACCAGCGGCATCGGCACGGTGATGAAGCAGGTAGGCCTGACCAAAGGGGGCTTTTACCGGCATTTTGAAAGCAAGGACGACCTGTTCGTCGAAGCGGTCGCACGGGCATTCGACGAGATGGGAAACGGCATGGTGGATGTGGCAAAGGCCGCGCCGGACGGCCAGGGTCTGCGTGCGATCATCGAATACTACCTCAGCGCACGCCACGCAAATGCGCCGGGAATGGGTTGTGTCGTCTCCGCCCTGGGGCCAGAGTTCGCACGCAAACCGGTGGCTGTACGAAGCCGCATTGAGGCATCGTTAGGAGCGTATCGTGAGCGGCTGCTCCCTTTTGTTCCAGGACAGACGCGAGAAGAAAAGATAGCGAAGTTTCAAGTGCTGTTCCCCAGTATGGCCGGGGTGCTGACTTCGTCCCGGATGGCTTCGTCACCAAAGAAACGGGAACGGATGTTAATGGAGGCGAGGAACTTTTTCATCAAGTCCTTCGCGGAGTAATTTTTTTGCACATAAAGAGTACGACCGTACTCTTTACAACAAGAACGCAGGACTCACCCGACTGAATTGAAAGGCCGACCGATGAAATTCATGCTTGCTTTGCTTATGGCAGTAATGTCCGCCGCTTCCCTGGCGCAGTCACAATCCGCAGCATCCTCAGGCGTTCCCAGCGTGGCCATACCGAAGACCACCGCCGTGCTGGTTATTCAGACTCCCCGGCACGGCGTAACCGCTGAGCAAGTCATGGCGGTGATGCCGTCGGAGGTCCGCGCAACGGTGAAGCTCTACCTCGACGGGCGCATCCGTGAGTGGTATTCGCGCGGCGATGGCAAAGGCGTCATCTTCCTGGTCGAGGCGAAGTCGGAGGACGAAGCGCGAGCCATGATGGAAACGTTGCCGCTCGCAAAAGAACAGTTGATGGACGTCCAGTACATTCCCGTCGGGCCCTTGATGCCACTCCGAATGTTGATCGGCCCAGGCGCATAGCGGCGGCCCGCGAGAACGCCGCTGAAGAAACGAACCTGAACGAAACGATGCTGTCTCACACCCATCCCGACAGGAGATCCAAATGCCGCCCGATATCCTCTTCAATATTCATCTTGTTTTAGGTTATGTTGCGTGCTTCCTCTGCTTCCGTGTGTACTTCTGGCCGAAGCTCAAGTCGATGGAAAGCTTCGACGCGCAACGTGTCATCGCTACGATTCACAGCTTCCGCTTCTTCGGCCTGGTCTTTATTCTTCCCGGCGTGACTGGACCCAATCTGCCTGCCAGCTTTGCGACGTTCGCCGCCTATGGTGACTTTGCTACCGGTGTGCTGGCGCTTCTCGCGCTTTTCGCGGTAAGAGTGCGTTCGCTGTTTTGGACCTTCGCGGTCGCCTTCAACGTAGTTGGCATCGCCGACCTCGTACTCGACTACTACAACGCGGTGCGACTGGGGGTTCCGGCAATAGCGGGACAGTTCGGAGCGACCTACGTGATCCCGATCATCTACGTGCCCGCGCTGATGATTACCCACATCGCCGCTTTCTATTTGCTGCTGCGTTCTCAGCCCGCCGTGGCTATGCCCGGCGATATGGTCGCCTCATAAACCGCGCCAACCAACAATCTTTTCTGGAGAACTAGTATGACCGATACAAGTATCGATACACGTGGCAAGGTGCGTGATCACTATAGTCCGGCTGGCCTTACCCTCCGCATCCAGCAGGCGCTCGCGACGATGGTGCCGGAAGATCAAACGCTTACGGTCGCTCAGCTCGCGCCACTCGACCAGTTCCATACCCGCGGTGTGGCCGCAACCGCTGAACTGGCGCGCGCTGCTGATGTTCGGCCCTCCACTCGTGTGCTGGATCTCGGCTGCGGTATCGGCGGACCGGCGCGCTATCTTGCCGCCACCTTCGGCTGTCAGGTGACAGGCCTCGATCTGAGCCCCAGCTTTATCGATGCCGCCGTGTATCTGACAGCGCGCTGCGGATTGTCCGATCGCGCGACATTCCAGGCCGGCGATGCTCTGCACTTGCCGTTCGCGGATGCGGCGTTCGATACCGTCTTCCTGCAGCATGTAGCGATGAACATCGAAGACCGATCCGCCCTCTATACAGAGGTCCGCCGCGTGCTGACACCTGGCGGCCGCCTCGCAACCTACGACCTAGTGCTTCGCGGTGGCGATGTCGTGTATCCCGCGCCGTGGGCACGCGACGCTTCAACGAGCTTTGTGCTCAGCGAGGAAGAAACACGCAAAGCCCTGGAAGGAGCCGGTTTTCACGCGGACCTCTGGTGCGACGACACGCAGGTGGCACAGGACTGGTTCAAGACAGCCATGGCTGGAGCTCTGTCGAGCGGACCGAATCTCGGCCTCGTGATGGGCCCGGATTTCCCAACCATGGCTGCCAACCTGGCTCGAAACATCCGTGAGGACCGCCTCGGTGTGCTGTCCGCAGTCTTGACCCGCGATTGAGGCCCCTCAAGTTCACGATCGTGAGGGAAAGCACTGGTTGACCGGCAGGCTTTTTTCTCTGCCCTTCGCTGTAATGACGAATGGCAGAGCCGGATTTCGACAGACTCTTCAGGGAGTTTCGCTTTGTCACTTGACGCGTAGCGTCTCATGCACCAGCTTTTGAGATTTCAGCCGTCCCTGCGCGTCGAATTTCAGCACCACGACCCAGTCGTATACCTCATCGGGCCACTTGCCGCTGGGCAATAACGAGTCCGGCGCTGCTCCCAGGACCCTGAGTAGTGCAGGGATTTGGCCATGACGCCAGCATATAAGTGGCGTTTCTCCATGCGGCTGCATCTGCAGCAATGCCAGCATCGCCTCAGGGTCCTTTGTACCGATGGTTGTATTCAGGGTCATGCCGGACGCTTTACTCAAAGGCTCCATCGTAAGGCGCGGGCGGAAGCTCGCCGCTGAATCGGCGCCGGCATACAGAGCGCTGATCTTCAGCTTCATTCCGTCTTCGTGAAACGGCTGAAAGTACTTCGTGTAAGCTTCGGCCCGGTGCAGGCCAGTTTCGGTCAAATTGGGGTCTCCAGTAGATTCATCCGGCTTTTCTGCATGCCGCACGATCAGTACGGTGTTGTTGGCCAGGTAGTCCTGCGCCGAGACGGGTTCAATAGAACGGGCCGGCAGACCCAAATGATCCCTGACCTCCAACCGCGCGGATGCCAGTTCTTTTCGGAAGGCGGGCGAAGCCGAGATCAGGCCGAAGAGTGACGTGGCGACGATCCGTGACGCCGCAACATCGCTGGGATAGTGGACGCCGCACACCACGCGGTTTTGTCCGTACTGATCGAGGCGATGAAGAACTTCCGCCGAGCGCTCGGGGACGATCTGGGTGAGCGCCAGCGCTTCCAACGTGCCGACCATCGTGTGTCCGCTGGGAAAGGAGGTAGTGGCCGTCTTCTCGCAGACAGGATGGATCAGTGTCGACGTGACGAACGGACGTGGACGCGCGAAGCGAAGCTTGAGTGGAGGATTAACCACCGCGGAGGCATCGCGCAGATGCTGCGAGAGCGTGGCTGTCAGCGGCAGTTCGGCCGCGTTGAACTTCGGGCCGAGTACCGACGCGAAGACGAAGATGTCTTCTTCCCTGTCATCCGCTTGTGCCTGCTGCATTTGCTGAGAAGTGCGAGTGCGCTGCGTGAGCAGGACCGCTCTCATGTCCTGCCGGTCAAGCTCCGAACCCGAGGCGGGCGGAGCGGGCGTGAGCACGGCGAAGTCGATGCTTTGCGCGTCGAACCATGGGCTGGTGCGCGCGGGCTTTGTGGGAAAAGCCTGTTGCGCACTGGCGATAGACGCCGCGAGAAAGACAAAAAGGGCCAATCGCAAGGAAGCGGTCTCCATTTGAAAAATCAAAAGAGAAGGCAGACCGGCGGTTACCGGTCTGCCGGATGGGCTGCGGCGAAGCTACTCTCTGTTGCGGGTGAAGCCCAGCTGGAAGGAGACAGTGATGCTGCGGCCGGGGAGCAGCGTGAGCGTATCGCCCGCTGCCGGAGTGAAGGTTTGCCCGGCAGTTGCGGCCGTAAGGCCGGTGATGCCTTGTGCGTTGAACAGATTGTTGAGGCTCAGGCGCAGCTTCGACTCTCCGAAGTGCGGAAGCCTGCGGACGTTGTAGTTGACGAACAGATTGGAGAGGGTGAACGGATCGATAGGAACAACCTGACTGGCGGTGACGCTCGTGTTGCCCGAGACGGTGCCGTCGGTGTAGTTGAGCTTGACGGTCGCCTTGTTGTCGTTCCACATCGGGCCGATGCGCTTGGTGAGCCAGCCGAAGTCCATGCCGTGCGCGGCGTAGGTCAGTCCCCAGGTTTCGGTGTTCGCCGGCGTGCTCGCCACCCACGCACCGTTGTTAGGATTGACGTAGTATTTGTTGCCGGTCGCCGTGCCGGTAAGAATGGTCGGGCTGGTGTAGTGCGCCGAGCCGACCGTGCCGTTCAGGTAAACGAGCAGGCCGTGTGTCAGCGAAACGTTGGCTTCGCCTTCAAACCCCTTGGTCGTCGAGTTACCCGAGGTCTGGTACTCGTTGGCGCCGGAAGCATTCGGATCGGGCGACGCCGTGTAGCCGTTGCCGAAGATCACGTAGTAATAGTCGCCGTCGAGGGTAAGGCGGCGAAGCTTCAGCACCGAGCCGGCCTGATAGGTGTAGGCCTTGGTTTGCTTCGGCAGTACGGTAATAGGATTGACCAGCACACCGCTTACAACGTTGGGCACGTCGAAGACGCTGGACGGGGGAATAAGGCTGCCGGTGCCGAACTGCGCGTAGGCCGACCAGTTTTCGCGGAAGCGATAGTTCACGTCCGCCGAAGGCAGCACGGTGTTGAAGTTTGCGGAGTGATAGACCGCTGTTTTTCCCGCCGGGAGCGTACCGACGGCGCCTCCGTTGTCGGAGAGTTGCTTGAGGTCGAAGGTGTAGCGGGAGAACTTGGCGCCGCCGGTGACCGTGAGCTTCAAAGTGGGATGCCACTCGTACTCGGCGAAGGGCTGGTAGCTGTTGGTGTAGAAGAACTCGTTGAAGTTCGGCAGCACGGTATCAGCGTGAGTGATGGGGTCCTGCGGAATCTGATGGCGCGAGGTTGTCGCCCACTCATACCAGAGGCCGGTGCGGAAGATGCCGTACTTCGACACCTGGCTCACCGTGGTGATGTCGCCGTATTTGCGATAGCTGTTCAGTTTGTCGGTGCCGCAGTTCTGGGTGCCTTCGGGCAGGCAGTTCGTGGCTGAAACCACGCCGGTCTTGGGTGTGGCGGCGTAGTTCTGCTGGTTGTAATAACTATACGTGTATTGCTTCGTGTCGACATGCCAGCCATGGCCAATCGGCATGATGAAGCCGACGTACTCGAAGTCCGAGGGTATGTGGTAATAGTTGTAACCCGCATAGTCCGACCGTGTCGGGTCTGTGTTCTGCAGCAGGTAGTTGTACTGGGCCAGGTATTGCGTCCGCGTGGGCCCCTTGGTGTTCGGCGTGTTGGTGTCGAGCAGGCCGACGCCGCTGTAGCCGGTCAGGATCTTCTCATCGTTGAAGCGGTATTCCACCTTGATGTCGCCGGCCGAGCGCATCTGTGCGTTCCAGGTTTGGAAGCCGTCGGATGTCAGGTGGTTGAAGTCGGCAAGAAAGTGCGTCTTTTTGTTTGCGCCGAGTGCGCCGGAATTGATCTGGACGTCGGAAAGGATCGTGTTCCACGACCCATAGCTGGTCGATCCGATGATGTCTAGGTCCCGGCGCAGGGTCTTCGAGAGAATATTGATCGAACCGCCAAAGGGCGTCGGTCCAACCGTCGAGGCAGAGCCGGGTGAGCGATCGAAGTCGATGCTGCCGATGAAGGGAGCGGGAAAGAAGGCCCAGGAGTGATGCGTCGGCGAGTTGGTGTCTTCGTAGGGAATGCCGTCGAAGGTGATGTCGTAGTTGCCGTCGGAGAAGCCGCGGAAGAAGTTCTTCGAATCGCCGAGGCCGCTGCCGTTGGAGTTCACGGAGAAGGTGCCGGGCGCGAAGAAGATCATCTCTGTGTTGTCGGCGGTAGGCGTAGTGTAGTTCGCGATGAAGTGCGACGAGATTTCGGTGCGCGCGGAACGGGCATCGAGACGTGCGTCCATCGGCGCATTCTGAGCGGCAACGGAATTCGACGCGTCGGCCTGTACTTCGACCATCTGCTCCAGGTTGCCGATGCGCAAGGTAACGCTCAGTTCTGTGGGCTTGTCGGCAGCGATCGTCACGCTTGCCTGGTGCGTGGTCGCGAACCCAGGCGCGTCCGCGTCAAGAACGTAGTTGCCCGCAGGCACGTTGTTGAGCGTAAAGTGGCCAGCGTCATCGGAAGTGGCGCTGCGGCTGACCTTATTGTCAGGAGAGTGAACAGCGATCTTCGCATGCGCGACGAATGAGCCTTTGCTGTCAACAACGGAGCCGGTGATGGACGGGGTTGTTTGCGCTGAAAGAGTAGCGACAAGAATGCTGGCTGCGAAAAACGCAGCGGGGTACAAGCGTGCAATGGGCACGGGCAGGGTCTCCTTCAAATGGCAATGTCTGGAGACTATGGCGTGGGTGTGCACTGATTATGAAGGAAGCGTTACAGCACGCTCAATATAGGCTTACAAAAAGTTCATCTTCGAACTATCCCGCTCAATGCACCGCAGGCCGCGAGCGCATCAGCGTCGAATGTCGCCGCATCAGCATCACCAGAGCGCGGCGGATGTACAAGGCGAGCAGCGGCATCGCCACCGCAGCCACAACGCCCCACACAATCAGCGCATGCCACTCCCACTGCCAGATGTCCCGGAACAAACGCAGGGGATGGTGGCTCAAATGCTCAATCTGCCGACGGCTCAGTGGAAGGTGGCGCGTGTGGAAGAGATGCACGCCCAACTCGATGAACGGAACAAACAAGAGCAGGTGGAGCGGCGACACCGCATGGGCTCCGATCTGCGATGCAACCTGATTAAGGCCAAGGAC
>Ga0207652_10000762_pt1 | contig 30879 bp, 44 predicted proteins | sample KBSC63BmetaG_FD_184334 | JGI IMG/M metagenome (GOLD analysis project Ga0207652, IMG submission 184334) | Corn rhizosphere microbial communities from Kellogg Biological Station, Michigan, USA - KBS C6-3B metaG (SPAdes) (version 2) | ecosystem: Host-associated > Plants > Roots > Rhizosphere ...
GATTCGGATAGATGAGCGCACGATGCGGCGATATATCGCTGGTGATCTTCCAATACCTGGCGTGGTAGAGCTTGCTGTGACCTGCGTGCTCAATCACCCACCGGTCAACCAAGAAGACACGCATGAGTGATCCTGAGAAGCAACGGATGCGCGCAGCTTTGCAACTGATTGCTGCGCGGTCCTGCGAACGTCTTACCAGTGGCCCCGGATCTTGCTGGAATCAACCAATATGGTATCCAGAAGCGCCATATACCGCAGACCGATGGTGTGATGGCTGTATTGCCCTTGCGGCGCTACTGCCCCTGGTAGACAAAGAGCATCCGGGTGTGCAGCGAGCATCGTTTATGCAGCAACTGACAACACCCGACGCCACTGACAACCAAACAGGTAATTAATTATGAAGTCACTCGCTATTGCGGACACTGTCGCCCGGAACGTTCATGGAATGACTATCCGCTATAACGCTAGTGATATCGCTTCTGTGTATCGGAAGGGCCGAAATATTGGCTGCCTCTATTTCACTCGTGACTCCGGCACCGGCGAGATGGTTCCCACGTCTTACCACGGTTCGGAGTTGTGGTTGCTTCGGGATGATATTATAGAGAGCATGCTTCAACTCGGGTTAGCAACAGCCGCATGAGCATGAGCGAACTCCGATCTACGATAGATGCGCTACGGAAATTAAAGCGTAAGGCTATTTCGCATAATGATTTCAACGGCGGAATGAGGCTTGGGTCTGGGCAGGTATTGACTCTCGTCGATGCTGCACTAGCTCTACTAAACCTCCAAGATTCGAATGTCGCAAAGACTCAGATCCTAGAAACCTTCCGCGGTGAATTACCCGACCAACTATGAGAACTACGTTTTGTGTCTTTCCACGATCTGGTCGCTTGGACGGTCTAATTCCAGAGACTTTCATAGAGAGCGCTCATCTATGGTGGCTAACCTTGATAAAGCCGCTTAGGTATCGTCAGGGGAAGGTTAATGGTGAATGGTGCGTATGGAAACAACCGGATCAACCAACATGATGTCTCCCGACGAGTGCCAGTTCAATGGCGGTCACCGGTACGACGGGCGCGTGACACGACTTCCCGTGCGTTTTCAATCGGTGTTCGACCCATTCGAGCCGCGAGACTGTACGAAGCCGGAACCGATACGATGCTGGGAAGTGCAGTATTGCACGCGATGCGGATACGAAAAGAAGATTGCTCGCGGATTCGATCCTGCAAAGCTCACCGGCTAACTCAACATGAATCCGGATTGCACCAAGTGCCACGGCGAAGGCTGGCTCTGCGAGCAACATCCGGACCAGCCGTTCCCGCACGATAACTGCGCTGGTCCGGGTGACCCCTGCGAGTGCAATCCTAAGAAGGCAATGCCGCCTGGCACAAAGATCCGCTGCGACAGTGATCACGGGTACCGACATTAGGAGAAGTCATGAACTCCGACGAAGCCCGAATCAAGCGCTATTTTGCGGAATTCTTCCGGGAGAACCGCCAGTGGATGGCTCGCCAGCGTCTCGTTGAGAAACGCCGCGAACTGACCGCGGAAGCGAAGCGGCTTTACGACGCTGGGAAACTGAAACAGGCTGAGGTAAAGCTGAGGCAGGCTGAGCGCATTCACGCGAAACTACTGAATCAGTTACTGTCGCCCACTGCTCGCAAAGCTCCGCGAGCTCGAGGTGATACCGCCTCGTCTCCTCGAAATGTGAAGCGGAAGACGTCCCGGCGCGTCTGATCAGCTGGGTGTTCCAGTGACAAATCGCGGCTAGCTCTTGGCGAGCTCGGCGAGAGTAGCGTCCTTTGCCTGGCTACCGGAGCTCGATCCAAACCAGAACGCCTCCGTCTGTGATGCGCTCTTTGCTAGGTATCCGAACACGGTCCCGAGAGTGGCCCATGCAGTAGCGGGAACCTTCGCGACTTGATCCGGCCATACGATTGAAGCCACGATCAGAAATGCGGTCAGTAGCAGGAATCCGCCGACGTTCAGCCAGGATAGCTGGCGCACCGTGGGATCTTTCGTTGAGACCTGCATCGCTCGTGCGTTTGCGAGGTCGTCAAAGGTCAGCTTTTCCTCTGAGATGCCAAGCTGCTTCATTTGCACCTGGAAGTCCTGGTTGGCTTTTTGAAGAGCTAGAAGCTGGTCAGGCGTGGCATTCAGGAGCGCCGCCTCGGCCCCCTTGGAATCGCCTGGAGCGGTTCCGAGTGCTGCGGATATCGCCGCACCTGCCAGGGGCCCGAACGGCCCACCGACCGCAGTAGCGAGCATGGGAGCCACGGTCTTAAGGACCTGGAGGGCTTTAGAGCCTATGTCACTAAGATTCATGCTCGCACCCCGTCTGGACTGATACTGAAGTGGTTCCCATCTGGTAGATGCGTGAAGTCACCGCCCCAGCGGTATCGGCCACCAAGGGTTTTCCACCATTCGCCGATGTCCTTGAGCTTCGAACCATCGGTCACCAGAGCTCCGTTCTGAAAGAAGTTTAGGTCGATCGCGAGTCGCTCCATATGGAGACTATGCTCGATACCGACATGGTGATCAGCGTTCCACTGTGATTGCTCCGGCGTGCGCCACGCCTCCCCAAGTGTGACGGTGTATCCCATCTCGAAAGCCTTCTGAATCAGTTTCGCGATAGATTGCGCGAATTCTTCTTGTAGAGCGCTCACCGGCTACCCCGCTTAAAGTTCCCTGTGTCGTCCTTCAAGGGATCATCACCCATCCGATCACGGATCACGGCAATCTGCGTACGAATGTGAGCGATTGAGTCGCCCATCCACTGGCGATGCATGAGGGTATTTTCCGTCTGCTTCTCGAGTAGTACCTGTTGTTTCTCCTGCATAGCGATGATCTTGCCTAACTGGTCGGTTAGCTCTGCATTGCGGTCTTCACAGATCTCCCGATGCTCAGTGCGTGTGAGACGTGCGTTCAAGCGTCGCTCCAGTCTGACAAACCACGCGACAATAGCGCCAAAAGAACCTATTCCTGCATACACAGCCGGATCCGGTATGTTCACTTCGCTAGTCATCTCTAAGAAATCACCGGGACCTTAACCCCGTTTTCGAATTGCCATCCTAGCTTGTGCTGCCGGCCAAATAACTCAAACTCAACCAGCGGTCCTCTCTTCCACTTGAAGACGTACTTGAGGCCATCCGCGCTATTTCGCCAGGCGCTCCAGAGATACGCTCGCCATGGCGCCCATGTATCAAGTCGGTAATGTGACAGTGATCCGTTCACCCATATCAGTGCGGTCTGTCCACTAACGCCGTCTTCTCGATCACCATATATCGAATTGAGCGGTTTCCACCGCCAGCGATCAATTGGACGACCGTCCTTAATCGAGGTGGCGTCCACAACCCAGGCTTGTGCAAGGCAAAATGGAATTAGGACAACAAATCCAAAGACCATCGCAATAAGACAAATTATCTGAACGATCGTAAACCACGCCCATGCTGCGAGGGAGGTCATATTCTTACCGTATCGAACGCGATAGACTGCCAGTAAGGAGGGCGGCTATGCGTACCTTGGTTATGTCTTGTGTTCTGTTGGGCCTGATGGGTTGTTCCTCTCTGGCTGAGCAACAGAGAGCACAGCAAGAAGTCTGGGATGCGATGACACCTGAGCAACAACTGGTAGAGCTGGAGCGACGGCGAGTCGCCATCGAGCAGCAGCGAGCGAACACGGAGCAGATAGAAGCGGGATTGCGTATGATGCGCAGCGCACAGCCACAGTTTATTCCTGTGCCGCCAAATCCATTTCAACCGGCCGCGCCAATACAAGTGGGAAAACCCACAGTAATCTGTAATAGCTATCCAGGAGGCGGAAGCGTGATGACCGTCTGTAACTAGATCGCGTATGAAAGCGGCGCATGCGTACTTCGCCCTTTGCACAGTCGCGAGTATTATCATTTCCATTACCGTAGGGTTAATGGTCCATTGGCTCATTGGGTTGGTAGTGGCATGGATATGCCTATTGGGGATTGGGGTGAAGTGGAATCAGCTCCGGCAACCGTGCCAACCCCATGACTCAATGCCCATATCCGAATTACCTCAGAAAACTTCTGAACGCTTCCCGGAGTAGCGCGCCTAAGCATCGCCGCCCCTAGTTTAGGGTCAAGCATGGCCTCTGTCAGGATATCGTTGATCTTCTGATCCGAGCCGGCCGCCTTATAAAGCCACTGGAGCGGCTTTGAGAGCGCCTGTAGTGCTGGATGAGCACTGGTCGCGCCCGAGCCGATTACTTGGGCGATGGAGAGATTCTGAAAGGTATCCGATCCCGGCGCCTTGACGAGCGGACTGTTGATAGCCTGCCCGTATTGAAGGTCGGTACGAATAGCATTCAGTCTCTGCATCTGATTAGGGGTTAGCTTCGCGCCGTTCTTTTGAATCGCCGCATCAAGTGCGCGACTGAAATTCGCATTCCCTAGGAAATTCTGACCGGTCGTGACATCCGCGCTGGTGAGTTGCGCGCGCTTCTGAATTTCCTGAATGATCTTCATCTGGTCGATTGGCTTGGACATATCCGCATAGCGCTGTAGATACGCCTTAAACCCTGGAGCGGCTGTCTCGATAGCATCATCGAGTGAATCAACTACTTGTCCTAATTGGCCGCGAGCGAGTGATAATGTCGAGGCATTCGGCGCATTCGGAGAACTCGGCTGAAGTTTCCCACGCTGGGCCAACTGCAGATCCTTGCGGATCTCATATAGAGCAACGGGATCCGTGGTGTCACCAATCTGCCCCTTGGCCCACTCCAAGGACTTTGCGACGGTTTCTCGCTTGCCTACAGGGGAAGCCAGAATCCGATCAATGGTGTCATGTACATCGCTGATCGGTGCCTGTCCAGATTTGCCAAATGCCGCTTGCCTCATTGGGGCAGTAGCCGCGTCTCGCGCAGCCTGCGCAGCGGCCACGTCTGCTGGCGTCCCGGCCACTGCGGTCAATTCAGCTTGTCGGGCAGCGTTCTGCTCTGATAGACGTTGACCGAAAGGCGCGGAATTCTTTCCCCGCACGCCTTTCTCAAGCGCCATCAATCCGATGTCTTGCGATGCCTCGCCTGTAGTGCGGGCGGAGTTCGGGATCACGGGGGCAGCCGTCTCTAGATTTGTCGCAGCTTGCTGTGGGTTGGTCGCCTGTCGCGCTAGGATATTAGCGGCGATTTGTTGTTGGCCGCCCCGAGTGAGCGGTCTCACCACATTGGGTGCGACGCTCGCAACACCTTCAACTATTCCAGGTATTGTTCCACCCGCCAAACCGGCTGCGGCTTGCGCCCACCAAGGCAAGTCGGCCTGGCGCGCGGTTTCAGCAGCTCCCGCTCCAGTGGCACCAGATACTCCCGCACGAATAACATTAGGAACTGTCGCCGGTAGTGCCCCGGCAGCCGATAGAGCACCGGCCCCGGTCAGCGCGCCGGCGACACCTCGAATCCCTGCCGAGGCATATTGTTCACCAGTCGTTTGAGGTGTATATGCACCAGACTCGTCTAGAGCTTGTGAGAGTTTCGCCGCTTCAGTCTGCTGCGGCTGCAAATTCGTGCCAAAGACTGCATTAACTCCTCGACGCATTAGATTCTGCATGCCGACGCCGATATCATGCGGGGCCGCCAACGCGCTAACAACCCCTTCTCCCACTGCTCGTGCGCCGAGACCGATCTGACGTAACCAGTCAGTGCCATTGTTTTGCACGGCCTGAGTTGCTGTAGTATGTGCGGTATCGAAATCGCGCAACGCTTGCATGGCGGTATCACGAGCCGCCCCAGTGATCTGGCCAGACTGGATGAGTCGAGCCACCGAACGTGCTTCATCTGCGTTATCAATCTGTGGCATTAGGTGCCCCACTTCTTGAGAAGGGCTGCGTCATCTAGTGAGTTTGTTTTTCCTTCCAACTGAGTCTTCGTTCCATCCATCAAGAATCGGTCAAAATCCTGCTTGCCCGTGGACTGCTCATACTGGTGTCGCAATCCTTCAAGCTGACCACCCATAAGTTGCTTATAGGTAGCGATGACTGCCTTCAGCTGAGCGGGTGACTGCGCTGCATTGATCGTTTTTGCTGCCTCCTCTCGATCCGCTACTCCACCTCCACTACCGACGATTGCTTTTACTACCTCATCAGCGACGATCTTCTTAGCCGCTTCGAACGTTGCCGGTGCAGTCTGCCCGGTCTGACTCTTCCAGGTGTTCGCTACCCTGTTGAGTAGCGGTAGATTTCCGTTACCTAATGCATCCGTGAGCGTGTCAAGCGTGCCAAGGTGCTGCACAGCAACGTTCAAAGAACGTACGGTATTACCGGCTTTGCCAGTTGTGAAATCCATCGACGCCTTTTTGTTACCAGAAAAGTCGATCTGATTGTTCCCTATCAGAGTCGCAATCTCGTCAGGAGACTTATCTGGAAACTTCGCGCGTAGGCCTTCGAGAGTTGCAGCCATCTGTTGCTTGGAGCGTAGTCCAGCCGGCAAAGAGACGCCATGAGACGCTAGCGCCGCAAGTAACTCCGAATTATCACCCCCAAAGTTACTATTGGGCTTTGGTATCGGCGCGAGTCCTGGAACCCGTTGTCCCGTCACGTTATTTACCGGGATCAACTGTGTTCCATCGTCCTTCCACTCGACAGTGCTCTTCGGAGCGGCTGAGGCTATCGGCGGCGCAGACGGATTGTTCGGATCAAGCAGCATATCGCCGGCTGATAGCTTGATAGGCGCTGGAGGAGGCGCAGCCGATGCCGCGGTAGTGAGCTGCTGGCGGAACTGATCGAGATTCCCAGGCTGCGCTAATGGTCCGACGTAGGGCGCCTGAATCCCGAGCGTCTGGAACGCATCCTTTACATCGGGATCGTTCTGGATGAGTCCTAGGTAGGAGCTTGGATCTTGCGCCGTGCTCAACCCCTTCAGAACACGTTGCGCAACCGTGGCAGCCTGGGTGCGATCGGCGCGCTCAGCCTGTTTGAGCCCGAGAGCCGCTTCCTTACCCTGAATCTCACGCTGCGATAACTGGAACTCTCGATCCTGCGCCTGTTGATCGAGTTGGCGCTTAATGAGCGTGTGCTTGAACGCATTGTCCATCGCGTTCTGATAGTTCTGCTGCGATCCTTGGAAAGCGTCGAGCAGTCCTGAGCCGAGTCCGGTCATGCTATAGGGCGCGCGCATGATGCCGAGACCCAAGGAAATCAGCGCATTATTACGTGCTGCCGCACTGGAGGCCGGATCGACGTACGGCGCTACGTTGGGATCAGTCGGAAATAGCCCGTTGCCGAGTGCGGTCGCTCCACCATTGATGGCGTCGAGAATGCTCATATCATGCTCTCAGGCGTGAGACATTGGGTCCCGTTCCGCCCCTACCCCAATAGGCGCTAATCGGAGTGTTTCCTAAGGACCTCATTTGGGCCGCTGCCTGGTAAAGGCCTGGATACTGAGCTACTAGATAGTCTGGAGGGATATCACCCTGATTGATTCCGTTGGCAAGCTGTAGGAAGTTCTGCGTATAGTTCCCATCCGTTCCATATGATCCAGTCGGGTTCTTGAACTTCTGCCAGTACGCATCCCCTAGCTGAACGCCGTGAGTGTGCATGGCGAGCTCGGCCGTGATCGCTAATGGTAGTAAGGCGACTGCAGCTCCAGCACCTGAACTAAGTCCACCAGACGGGGCAGCTGCTGCTGTGGAAGCGCCCTCCGCAGCTGGTGCTGCTACCGCCGGGGCAGCTTCAGCCGCCGCCGGTGCCGCGGCAGCTGAGGCCGCCGGCGCAGAGGCGGTTAGCGCACTATACGCTTTGGGAGCTACAGTAGCGGCTATCCCAACAGCGCTACCTGCTCCACCACCACCGCCACCACCTCCGCTGTCGCTTGTGCCATCATTTCCTAGAGAATCTAACCACTGTTGGTTACTCGCTGTGGCGAGGTCTCCTGCATCCGTATTACCTGCGGCCCAGCCTGATGCAATATTAGCTGCGTCTTGTGCTCCTGCTGTACCCGTAGTGGGGTCATTACTAAAGAATCTACCAATGGTCCCAATCAAGCCACCCGTCGATGGATTAGCGCCGGTTAACTGATTGAGAAGTCCGGTGCCAGCAGTTAGTCCACCGATGATATTGGCCGCGGTTCCAGCGGCGCCCGGATCCATACTAAGTGATCCGGAGCCGAACTTACCGCCAGTACCTGAGATGAGACTGGCGTAGTCCGCAAGGTTCTGCTGTGGCATCTGCGCGATCGAGGGAAAAAGCGATGCGCCCTGAAGGCTCTGAGCGCCCGCAGTCTGGGCAATATTCGCCCCAAGCCCCGCAGCAGAAGCCTGTCGAGCGAGAGCATCGTTGTACTGACCCAAATACGCCTGTTGGGCGTTTAGGTTCATGTTATTGCCGATCTGTGACGTCGCCCAGTTCAGATCCTTGATAGCGCCCGATGGATTCCCGAGAAAGCTCGCGCGCTGGTTGAGCTGCGGAATCTCCGTGTTATTGAACGAGTTCCAGGTCTGCTGGTTCGCCGCATCCAGTGCCTTATTAACCGCCGTGTAATCCGGCGTACCGGAAAGCTCGCTCGAGATAGCGGAGCCGACCGCTGGATTCAGGGAATTCGAGAGACTCCCGATTCCATTAGTACCGTTGATGGCGCCGCCTAGGGCTCCAGTCACTTGGCCATAGCCGAAGTTACTCGCGGGATTAGCGTATTGAGGGCTTGTGGTGTTATAGAGCCCCTGCGCCTTTCCCATGGCGTCGAGCAGGTAGGGCTGCGCCTGTGACCAGGGATTGGAACTAGTAACTTCGCTGCCGCCGCCGCTCATGGCTTACCTCAACGAGTAGGCGCCGGATACAATCGGCTGAGTGCCGAACCGACCTAACCCGTAAGGAGACTGCTGAATCGGGACACCGCCTAAGCCAGTCCCTTGAAGCTGCTGAAGTCGTGCCAGGAAGGCAGGATTCTGCATGAGCTGCTGGAGCATCGGAGACATCTGCTGTCCCAGTGCCTGCGGCCCTACTTGCGGCTGCGCGCCGAGATACGGCCCGATCTGCGGTTTAGTTGCGAACATGGGGGCGAAGCTCCTTCCAGGCGACCAGGGAAGGCTGCGTATGCCACCCGTGCCGCGATAAGAACGTGCTCCACCCCGCCCGACCGAGCATGGATAGCGTACTCAGATTACGCTTAAGGCACCACTCTTCCAGGTACTTTTCTATGCGGTCGCCATGTTTTGCCAGTGATCCAACATCACCGGCCGCAGCTACGATATTCCCAACCATTTCGCTTGGATATCTGACGCTCTCCATGACGATACCCGCCACGATGGTCTCTTCGATGACGAGAATCAGCTCCGCACGTCCAGTCAGTAGAAGGTGTTTCAGGCCATCGATATCCAGATGAGGGTGAGGGTCGAGCGCCTTATCGAACATCGTATCGACCAGCGGCCAGAACTCCGGTACGAGATAGGGAGGAATCTCGCGGATCATGTCTTAGCGATCCCTCGCCAGCGCGCCGCGAACGGATCGCGCCAGAGAATCGCGGCCGCGTTCTTCGAGAGCTGATAGTCCGTCACCAGTGCCAGGCGGTTACTCGCGCTCGACTCTGCGGCTTCGCTCTTGAGTACCGCGACGCCCGTCCCGACGTTCAGGAAGACCACTTCCCGCATCGCATCGAGAGCGCCGCGCTGGAGTCCGGTGAAGGTCTGCGTGACCGAGGTCGAGACGAGCAGCACGTTACCGGCAACCTTCCAGTTAGCCGACGATCCATTAGAGACCGACAACGAAATAGCCTGAGTCGGCGCCGCACGGTAGAACACCACATCCGCATTATCGGCAAGTCCCGCGGCTATGCGTCGAAGCTCGTTCTGCAGGAATCGAGGGATCTCCTTGACGTCAAACGGGACAGTACCGGCAACGTAGCTCATCGGTAGCCGTCATGGTCGAATTCAACGTCGAATCCGGCGAAGCGAATCGTATTCGTGCCAGAATAGGCAAACTTCAGGGTGATCCATCGACCCGACACGCGGCAGTCGATCTTATAACTCGTCCCAACAGTAAGATTGAATGGGCCGCTAAAGGTTGTCGTTCCGTCCGGAGTGGACTTCGAGCCGACGTATACCGCAAAGGTATCTCCGGCTGTACCGATGACCTTCGGAAACACGCGCTTGACGCGCTTGATACTGTTCAAGTCACGCGTAAGCCCGATATTCGAACGCGTCGCGTAACAGTTCATCGTCGTACCGTTGAACGTCTCGCCTGACTCAGCCTGATATGCCGCGGGAGCGGCGCCATTGAATAGCACGAGACGCGTACTGAAAGGCGTGAACGTCGATTCGTCGAAGGTCGTCGTCAGGCTATCGAAAGAGCCGCTCTGACCATCGAATGTAAGGTCTGAACCGATGACTATTCCTGTCGCCCCGTGCGACACATTCACGCCGAGCTCCCGAACGAACCAGGAGTTATTCGCCCAATCCCAGCATAGAGCCAGATTTGGGAAGTCATTACCCGTCTGGCAGAAACAGACCCACATCGTTTGATTCAAGAAGTCAGGAACGACGAACGTGCGCTGATAACGGGATGAGTTCAGCGTACTAAAGAACCATCGCTTGGTCCGCTTATCCGCGATCGACTGAAGGTTCGAGCCGTCGTGGATAACAATATCGTCAGCACTTACTACGAAGTGCTGCGCTCCAAAGGCTGCTGCGCAGTTCTCAGAGAGTAGCCCCGACTGCGAAAAGAGCTGCTGAAACTCAAACGAATCGTTCGTCTGAATCGGCTGCATCAGGTAGGTCGAGAACTGCTTATAGACGATATTGACGTTACGAAGCGCCAGGCAGTCAACGAGATAATCCTGTGTCTCGCCCAGTTCCGTGCGGCCGGCAAAGTTGGTCGGGTCCGTATAGTCCCAAGATCCCGGTAGAGCACCAACGCCTGCAATATCTGACCAGCGGATGATGCGCGGGTTATAGACGCTACCTTCTGTGAGCCGCAAGGCAATAAGCTGATCGCGAAACGGACGAATGACCTTGCATGTTGTGGAAGCTGGCCAGGTCGTGAGCGCCTGAACCTTGTTCGATAGGCTTGGCTGCCAGCTTTGCGGAGCTAGCACACCATCATTCAGGATCTGGTATCCGTGGAACTGGCCTCCGGTATACCCGATGTCCGGACCGGCGTTATAGCTGGCGCTCGACACGTTTGAGTGAGTCGTTCCATCTGTAGCATAGAGAATGGCCTCGTTTCCATAGATCCAGTATGAAGTCGTGCCATCGCCAATCGCTGCGGCCCACATGGGTGTGACGGATAGAGAGCCGAAGACAGCGGCCTGCCCTTTACACTTCTCGACTGCTGTATCCCGAAAGCGAAAGTTGCGCGTGTCCGTGAAGAATCCATCCGGCAACTGCAGGTCTACCGGATCTGGCGCAAACCCCTGAGTAACACTGTCAATGGGAACGCGCATTATCCGCCTCACCGTACATCTGCGCTGGAAGAGCGACTACGGGATCACCACGAGACACTTTGACGTTATCGTACTTTCCAGTTCCCTTATTGACCGAGGTCGTCGCACTCTTCCCTGGTGTGTACCGCCGGACTGCGCCCTCCTTATTAAAGCGGATGTACGATGGGAGGTTGAGTTTGTTGGCGATATTAAGGTCCTGCGGGCTGAAATACCCAGCGAGATCGTCTTCGCCCGGGTGTGAGTGCCATATCGCTGCTAGCGTGTGTCCTTTCGCGACCTGTGCTCGTAGCGCAAAGTCGTCCTGGCGCGCGCTCGTTAGCGGAATCGAGTAGGCGTAGTGTCCATCGGAGTTTTTGAAAATCACGCCAGACTGCTCGTTATTCGCAACGCTACCTGAGCGCTTAATAGCTTCCATCACAGCGGTATCCAGATCAGGCAACCATGGTGAAGTGGGATCCAGAGCGGCGGTAGGCGTTTTAGAACGAGTAGCCGCGGCTATCATCTGCTCACGTAACGCGTCTGGCTGTATAGGATCCGCCATCTAGTTCAGGAGATATGAAATAGTGGCTCCGGAACTGAAGCCCTTGGTGCTCGAGCTAGTCCAGCCAGAAGCGCTGCCATTGTGCAGAAATGTCACCGTTCCGCTTGCAGCGGTCACCGTGGCACTCACCGTCGTGTCGACGAGTCCACCGTTTTGAAGAGGGCCAATAGGCAACGGGACTGTCTGAGTCAATCCCGCAGGTTGTATTGCACTTGGAAGGCCTGTCATCGTGAAGGATGTCGCGTTACTCGTCCCGGTAGCCGCACAGAAGAACAATGTGACGAGCTTTCCTACTCTCGACCATGTCGCCGTGCAGGTCACTCCGGCCGTAAATCCTGTATAGGTGGCAGTGAACGTGCTCGTATCGGGAGACATGTCCACGAGAGCAGCGGCGGTCGCTCCATAGCCTGAAATCGCACCACCACTGGTTATCTGGAGACGTTCCGTGTTGTTGGTATAGAAGTGCGACGCGGCATTCGCGCGGAGCACGTAGAAGGCATCACTAGAGCCGTTCTGAAATATATCTAGGGATCCTGTACCAGCAGTTGCTCCGTTTCCAGCAATGATCATCTGGGCGATTGATCCACTGCTAGCTGTGACGAGAACGCCGCCAATTCCACCTGCGCCCAATGTCCCCTGCGCAACAGTCATCGTGCTACCGCTAGTGGGAGCGTTGACCGTTACATTTCCGGCGCCTGCAATAGATATACGCGTGTTGCCGTTTGTGCCTAACCCAAGGGTCGAATTCGCGCGCTGAGTGACCAGAGCTGCGCCTGCGGCATCCTGTCCGACAGCTAACGATGCGGTGCCGGGAGTTCCCCCGTTACCGGCAATCTCTATCAGAGCTGAGTTTGACGCTGATGACTTGAAGACAGACGCGGTACCCGAGGCGCCTTCATCAACCGTAAAAGGCGATCCACTGGTAGGTGCAACGAGCACCCAGTTACCCGCTGAATTGACGGATCCCCACTTTGTGCTATTACTGGCGAATCCGAGCGTATTGGCAGCCGGCAAATAGATACCGTTAGTCGGTATCGTGGAAGACGTCGGTATGAACGAGTTTCCGGTGACGGCCGAGGTGAACGTGTTCGATGTGAGCTGGTTAAGCTGAGTTGGTGTCGCATTGACGGCCGCGTTGATATTCGGGAAGTCGGTCTTAAGAGCCGACTTGATATTCCGGATGTGATCATCCGAGGTTGACGCCAGGTCTGATCCAAGGGGCCATGAGGCATTCAGATCGGAGATGTGCGTAACGGTCTCGAGACCCGCTAGCGCAACCGCGCCAAGACCTAAGCCAATGACAAGAGCCGCAACGCGGCGAATGATCTGCTTCATCACATCGACCCCTTGATATTGCCGCCTGACTGCTCGAGGTTGGCGCGTCGCTTCAATTCCCGTTCGGCTTCCTGTTCGCGAAGCCTTAGCCGATCGGCTTTGGCTGTGGCCTCAGGTCCGTCGATATACATCTCGAGCATTTCGATCGTCGCGTGTGTACGGATCAGCTCGTATCCCTCATCGAACCAGGCATTGCTTGTCGTAGTGTCCGAGGTCGAGAGCGAGATATCGGCCAGGTCGTAGAGGTACGACAGCTGGACGCTATAGCTCTGGTCCGGTGGCGGATTAACGCGGAGCTGGCGGTTCTGGACGGCGTAGTACAGAGGCTCAGCCGAGAGGCTCGCGTCGTGTAGTCGGTCATCGATCCACGTATAGGTGCGCTTCACCAGTGGCTTCAGGCGCGCGCCGACTTCGAGCTTGGCGTAGTCCAGACCGACAAACACTGAAGTCAGCGAGGTGAACTCACGTGTTATCAGGAGCGTTTCGCGGCGCGTATTGAAGCCATACCGGCGCGCGCGATAGAACTTGATCGCGTTGATGAGTGCCTGCTGGATCCGCGTGTCGAAGGTCGAGTCGCGGTTCAGGTCGCCTCGTATATCCGCGATCGCACCGCCAAGCGTCGTCACGATCGCCTCGGGTTACGGCGCCGGCCGGTAGGCGTCATAGAGCGATCTACGGCACCGTTGGCCTCGCGGATCGCCTGACCTTCGTTACCGGTCTTGGCTAGAACGGCGTTAGCGACATCAGTCCATTGACGCTCTCGCTTCGGACTCTTTGCCGCTCGCTTGTTATGGCGGACGACATCCGATGGATTCCATGGCATTACGAGCCCCTACGCCCACGGGCGGACATTTTGGCCATGCGTTTTTCGCCATACTTGGCGCGACCGATGGCGGCGGCAACTGCGGCGGGATTTCTTACGCCGCCACGTCGCGCGAGCTCGTGCTCGAGACTCTTGAAACGGGCGCCAGAACCGAGGGGCGGTTTTTGAGCCATGATTGCTCCTGATACCAAAGTGCATCGTGGTCAGCGCCTTGCCACCCAACCGTAAACGGTCCGCCCAGGGTGAAATGCGCGATCTTCGGGTTAGTCGGCTTCATCTCGACATTCACGAGCCAGTTCCATTCCGCAGGCAGCGCGCCGATTTCGCTGTCCGCGAGCCAGTAGAACTGGTGTAGATCAAACCCGCGACGCTCCTGCACGTCCGAGAGTGACAAACGACGGTTGGCCGGGTGATCACAGTTCCAGAGCACCACGCTCGACCAGTTCTTGCGTGGGTATGCGGTCTGCGCCTGGCCGTCCATCTTGTGCGCCGAGCCGATCTGCGCGCCATGCTTGACGCACATCACTGCGTACTGCGGATCGGCCTGTGAGAAAAGCTCTGCTACGTCGTCGAGGAAGATAACATCGCAATCGACGAAGAGTGCCCAGCCGGTCTGAGACAGCATCGGGACCAGAAAGCGCGAGATCGCGAATTCCGTCGAAGCCGGAGCATTGCTCGGCAGATCGTAGCGCTGGCCTCTGAGGTCAGTGGGACGGCGTAGCAGGCCGAACGCCTCGAGCCTACGGATATCGAGCGGCGTCACCGTGACTGGCGCCGACGAGCGCCGTACGAGGCTACTCACCGCTACGTCATAGGCCTCTTTCTCTCGCGCGTCATAGCCGATATAGACCTTGAGACTCACGCTGCCTCCGCGAAGTGCTGCATCAGGTCCTTACGATCGCCCTTCATATGTAGAATGGCCTTCCCGCTCACGTCCTCATCCGCTGAGTCAGGCGAATAGTTGAACGTCTCGCATGGAAGCTGACGCACCGTCATGAACGTTCCACGGTCATTGAGTGACCAGCGTATACGGATATCCTTGTCCGTCTGACCTTCCTTGGGAGCCTTACCGACGAGCTCGGCAAGCGCCAACTGATTTCCGTACCACGCCTGATTTCTCGCGTTCATGGCCATAATACGGGCGCGTAGCCAGTAAAACGCCTCAATCGTCTGCGGTCGGACGTGGCATCCCACGACGCCGTAGTTGTATGGCTGCAACTTCGCTGCCTCGACGTCGCCGTTCACACGGTCGCGCCACGTCACATAGAGGTCAGGCACGAGCGACCACGGAAACCTCTGACGCATGAGCACGTCGGCGTCCAGGAATAGCACCTGATCGCCGCGCTGTAGATAGTTGAGCGCTGCGATCTGCGCATCGAGGTTCGCCACCATCGCAGGCCGTCCCGGCTCGAGCGTCTGCCACGTCACGCCGGAGATACGCGGCGTCGTGCTGGGCTCGTCCGTCCACACGAATACCTTTGCGGCAGGATCCACTTTGCGCACGCTAGCGATCGAGAGCCGCGCGAGGTCGACGAACTGCTCACCGCGGAGCCAGTAGACGTACGCGGTCATGCGGCCACCTTTAGCTGCATATCGGATTCTTTCTGGACGACCCACACCGAGTCAGGACAGACAGCGACGCGTAGAAGCGGGAACGACTCGGCAACGGCGCGCATGACGCCCGGGAACTTGTGCTGGTAGTCGTGGCCACAGAGATAGCCGCCCTCGCGAACGAGTGGCCACCATGCCTTAATATCCGCGAGACAGCTCTCGTAGTCATGGCCAGCGTCGATGAAGACGATATCGGATTGAACCGGAGGATTATTGCGCGCATAGTCGGCCGCAACCTCAAGTGAGGTCATGCGAAAGAAAGTGCAGCGTACTTCGTTCTCTCCTAGGTTCTCGTCGAAAGTGCGCTTGATTGCCTCAAAATCCCAATCTTTGTAATCCTCGGCTGCGTTGGGGATTGGTTCCCATGGGTCAATGGCAATCGCGTACAACTCGGGCAGGTTCGCGAGCATGAATCCCGTCGTCCTTCCTTCCTTACATCCGACTTCCACGAATGTCTTAGCGCTCATTTGTTGAGCAAGGCCGGCGAGCACTTCCCAGCGGCGCAGGGGGGATTGGTAGGCGTGGCCCATTAGGCAGCCTCCTCTGCAAAGAAACGCGCCCGCAGTGCGTTCGCGAGTGCTAGAGAGGGCGGTCCCCAGTCCTCGTTTACTTGCCGCAGCAGGCGCGCATTCGGGTGTGCGTACCACATCCAGGACTCACCACGGAGTCCATAGCGCCACGCAGGTTTGGAAGGCGTCATGACATAGGTTGGATGGCCCATCGCGGCGGACAGATGCGCCACGCTTTGGCAGACGGTCACGACAGCGTCAGTCGCGCGGATAAGAGCCGCCGTATGTGCGTAGTCCCAGGCCCACGATACGGACGGATACCAGAGGAAGCGGTTCGGTCCGTACGTTTGCGTCATGTACTCGCCGAACTTCGTCACATCCTCATAGTCGAGCGACACGAATAGGTAACGCGGATCGCTCAACACTTCGGCGATCGCCTGTGGCGGTAACATGCGATACGTGCGCGCGGTCGACATCGTGCCGCCACGCAGAGCCAACCCAACAATCTTCCGGCCCGCGGCGATCTTCTCCAGATGTGCGCGCATTTCGCGCGCCTCTTTGGGGTTAGCTGAGTATACCGGCCCGTTCCACGTGAAACTTTCCGCTGAGCGACGATAGAAGCGCCCGAGGTTACCTATCGGCATCTTCGCCGCGGCATCCGACGACCATTCCAACTTGTCAGCCTGGGTCTTGCGTGTCGCGTGCAGAGTGATCGGAAATCCTGGCGCCTTCATCCACGAGGCATGGCGGTACAGAGACTCTAGCCGCGCATGGCAGTCGAAGATGATTTCGTAGTCCTTCTTCGCATCACGGAGTATGGTCGAGAACATCATCTCGTCGCCGATACCCTGCTCACCATAGACGATCAGGCGCTTTCCCTGGCCTTTGAACTTCTCATGAAGTTCCGGCGTCAGTAGCGGCGGATCCGGCTCGTAATGCTTCTCGAGGCGATGCTTGTGCGCGCCATCGGCGTATAGGTCGAACCCTCGGGCGTAGTTACCTGACTCGAGGTGCAGAAGCGCGAGATTGAACATCACGCCGCCGTGATTGGGTTTGATCGCTAACGCACGCTCTCCATACTCGATACCGGTCTGAGGGTTCCCCTCGTTTACGTAGGATCCCGCGAGATTGCCGAGAATATCGGGATCATCGCCGACCTGATCTAGCCCACGTAGGAGCACTGAGCGGGACTCCTGCACGCGCCCCATCGTGCGCAACACGCCGCCTAGATTTGACCAGTTCGCCGGGTGAGGCTCCAACTGCTGGCTCTTCTTGAAACACTCGACGGCAACGGCCTGACGGCCTTGCATTGACTGGAGAATTCCCGCGTAGAACCAGAGCGGTCCTACATCGGGCTTTTGATCGAGTGCCGGCCACAGAAGGCCATCCGCGAGGTCGAAATTCTCCTCGCGAATGGCTTCCGAGATCCGTTCAATAACTGCAGGTAGACCGAGTTCTTGCATGTGCCCCTCCGCCCAGAGGTCAGTTGAGAAGTTAGAGAGTCTGCCCCGGCATCTTGTAGTACACGATCAGGTCGCCGACGAATCCCACCGACAGGCCAGCCGTACCCACCAGCGTAAGTGCTTCGAAACGCGGCATCTTGTCGTCCGACAGGGAAATCTGCTGAGCCGTGCCCAGAGGACGTGTCGTGCGATACGTAGAACCCGCAAAGGAGTACGTCGCGCTGGCGAAGAACAGATCGTTGGATGCCGAGGTGCCGAGCTTCAGGATGCTGGCGTTGGCCGCCAGTGCTGAACCAGCATAGAACACGGCATCCAGCGGGATCGCTCCATGGGGGATTTTGCCGATACGGTGCACATCTCCCACGGACAAGGTGACCGACAGAGAGATCCGGCAGATCGCGACGTTATCGCCGACCTGAACCGCTTCTGCCTGGTTCTTTGTGTAGGCGTCGAGGTCAACAGTTGCCATGGTGTTCTCCTTAGCTCGCCACTTCGTAGGAGGACATCGTGACTACCGCGAAGTCCGAACCGTTGAAACGCGTCTTGACCAGACCACCGATACAACCGGCTGCTACGCCGAGCTGGTTCTCGTAGTCGAAGAGTTCCTCTTTCCACGAGAAGGTGTTCTTTCCATAGCCGCGGCCGAAGGCGAGACATGCCGCCTGAGCGCCGCAGACTACTGCTCGTGCGACGTCAGCCGTACCTGCTGTGGCACCCACAACGAGCGGTACACGAGTGCTCTCGTGCATGATCACATTGTTATAGACGCCGAGCGCGCCGGTGAAGATGGGGTTATCGGTGATCTCGCCACCCTGTATCGCTGCTTTCTGGATGTCGGACCACTGGGTGCTACCAGTCCCCTGACGCAGGCTAGTAACCTGGTAGGGATGCAAGAAGGCAACCAGGTAATCCTTGCCACCGATCCTCACCGGTCGGAGCCGGTTGACGGCGAGCTTGCCCCTCTCTACCGCCTTATCGATAAGAGCCAGGCTGAACCGATTGGCCGTAGTGGCAGACAGCGAGGCTTCCGCAGCTTCGGATCCCGGGAAGACCTGATGTCCAGAATCCGGCGAAGTCACGGTCTGCATACCCGTGTACTTCGTGTCGGCCTGTCCCGTATTTCCCGTGATCTGGTTGAAGAACCAGCGATCGATACGGTCGGCCCACCAGTCGGCGAGACCGTCGCGGGCTTCGTCGCGCACCGTGAACGGGACGCGCTGCTCGCTCATCTTGCCGCTTGAGCGGACTGCGTGGCGCAGCTGGTCGATGGTGACCGACTGCGAGTAAGTGATGAGGGCTTCTTCGTTACCCTCGAGCGTGCCATCGCCTGAAACGCCGCCACCCGACAGCTGCTGCCGCAAGCCGAAGGTGACCTTGTCGCCGGGACCCTTGGAGAGCTCCGTCTTGATCTGGATGAGCGAATTGGCATCAGTGCCCATGAACTGGAGCGCGAAGGTCTGCTTCAGCGCTTCCTTCATGAGTTCGTTAGACCATCGTTTGACGGCTAACGGCGAATTGACTGGATAGTCGGTAGTTGCCACGAGTGGCGGTCTCCTGCGTACAACGAACCCTGACCGAAGTCAGACCTTGTTGCCGCGGATCACCGTGGCCAGTACGCCCTTTGAAGGCAGGCGGCGCCCTTGAGCCTATGACGCACAGCTCGCGCGAATGCCGGGAGTGTTGCTCAGCTTCCCTGCTGATACAACAGGCATTTTGCGCGTGAGTTAGAGAAGTGGCCTACCTACGCTTTCTCACCCCGAACCGCTCCGCGAGTGCCGACTTCATCGCCGATCCAAGTTCGTCATCGGCTGGTTCCTCGGCGTTATCCGCCCCTCCCCCATTACCGAGTGTGCGAACCGCGTCCTTATCCGGTGGCGTCGCTCCATTGGCGGCTTGGTTTGAAGGCGTGGCCTGCTTGGGCGTGTATCCCATCGTCTTGGCGTAGTTGTACGCGTACTCGGCCGGATTTCCCCCGGATCGAAGGATCTGGGCTGCGGCGGCGACCTCTTCCGTCGTGATATGGCGCGAAATCTGTTCGGGAGTCGCCTGCGGATACAGCATCTGTAACTGCGAGCTACGAACCGCACGGATATGATCGACAGCGGCCGTGTAATCAGGCGTCGCCTTCATAAACGCCGCTTCGTGCTGCTGTACGCCGCTAAGGATCTGGTTGAGTTGCTGTTGCTGCTCCTGCTGTTGGGCCTGCTTCTGAGTGGCCTCATCGAGCTTTTTGACCGCGTCCTGAGTCTTCTTCAGAGCGGAGTCAACGTATCCCTTCGGATCCTCCAGGAAGTCCGGATCCTTTTGGGTTACCGCCGTCTCTTGTGCATTCAGCTTGTCGAGCTGTGCCTGTTGCTGCGGAGTGAGCGACGGTTTCGCCTCTAGTTCGGCGATCTTGGTCCGGAGAGCTCTAAGTTCGCTTCGAGCCTCGTGAAGCGCCGAGAGAGGAACTAGCTTGTCTTTGCCATCTGCACTACTTCCAGCCGTAGGTTGAGCGTCACCTCCTGCCCCGCCTGAAGTAATTCCCGTATCCGCGCCTCCTGCTGCTTGAGTGCTTCCTCCAGCTGTGTCCGGAAGTGTGCCTTGATCCGGTTGACGTGCTGTGTCAGCTCCACCCGCTGGAGTGGCGTTAGGTGATCCACCGAGATCCTCCCCGCTATCGACTGATTCAAGTACTGCGCTCATGAATTAACCTCCGCCCGCTGCTAATGCCCCGGCCTCTGCCGCCTTTCGTATGGTTTCGACGTGTGTGAGCGCCGCGTTGGCTGGCGCTTCCCAAATTCCTGTTTGTGCCTTGACCGTATTCAATTGCGCCGTCGCGTTGGATGCGTTCGCGGCGGCTTCGTCCTTCGCAATCTTGGCGAGAGCGCCCTTCTGTGCAATGGACTGAGCTTGCGCGGCCGCTGCCTGCGCCTGTGGTGAGGGCTGAATAGACTGCTTCCACTTCTGCTGGAGGTCATCGGGCAATGGCGCGTAGTCCAGAACCTCCTTTGGGATCTGGATACCGGCCTGTAACGCCATCGGAATGACATCTCGGAGCACGGCCCATGTGCGCTCCTGCATATTCACGCTGGTGGGCGCCTCATCGACGATGATGTCGAAGGTCATCGTGAGCTTATCGCGTATCAACGGGATGTATTGAGCGCCGTTGGGACCAACGATGCGGATCAAACGGCCATCCGCCATGAAGTCACGGATCATGCCGAGCATCACACGCCCTGATTCCTGGTAGTAACGGCGCATCGCGTCGAAATACCACGCGACAATGGCCAACGCGCCCTGCTTGCGCTGCGCCTCAACGATGCCAGGCTGCTGCCGGTCGGTGAGTCCGAGGAGTTCCGCATTGATACCTGACACGCCAGGTAGCGCTTCGAGCGAGAAGTTCATTAGGCGGTCCATGCCTTCGGGATAGCTACTAGCCGGTTTTGGCTCGATCTTTCCAGCGACTAGCGCTCCTGACCGTACGAACGTAGGCTTCGACGGATCCGCCCACGAGTCCTCAAATTGCGCCTGGTCCTCGACGGCGTCGTCCTCCACCATCACGCCGCCCTTCGGGTTCACCATGAGCTGCCAGATGATCGAAGAAAAGAACGCGTTCACCCAGCGTTGCGGATCCTTGAGGTTCCGGCCGAGGCCGTACCATAGATTTTTATTTCGATCGCGCTTACCGGTGATCGCGTGAAAAGTGAATGATGGAATCGACTTAATCCCGCCCATGATCCCTTCGGAAGTGATCCAGCAGCGGTAGAACTTGCGGACTTTCTGCGTCTCGGCCCGATGCGGGATATTCGCGGCCTGCAACTGGGGCTGGGTCTGCTTCCATTCATCCGCCGAGAACTGCTGCTGTGCGGGTGGAGCTCCGGGGAACTGCGCGGTGACCGTTACGATCGGATGGAGCGAGACGAACTGATAATCGGCGATCAGGTACTTACCGCGGGCCTCACTCGGCACATCCTGACCGTCGTAGTCCTGAGGCTTGGTGATCGTCTGGAGACCGGAGTCCAGATCCTCTGGCGCTATACCAATGACCGATACGGAGCCGGTGGGCTCTGAGTCGAATAGCTCCATGTACTCATCGAACGTGACGCGCTTCAGTCGGATCTGCCAGCGGCGATCCGTGAGGTTCTTTTTACGCGCCATCGGATCCCAGATCATCTCGAGTGGATCGCGTCGCTCCTGTGCGATCGCGCCGCCCGGGTCGGTCTGGTCGTCGTAGAAGTCCTCGATCCAGCCCATACCGCTAAGTAGGCAGTCCTGCCCCGCATCCGTCTCTTCGTACTCCGCCGAGCACTGGTCGCGGCACCACTCGAGAGCACCCGTTGCGACTTCATTCACAGCAGCGGCCCCAGGCTGCCGCGGATAGCACTTGATCTGCTGGCGGTTGTTGATCTGTAGGCCCGTCACCACGTCAATGAACTTCGACATCATGTTGAAGGTGATCATGGGCCGATTGGCCTCGCGCATACGGGCTTCGTCGTCGGTATCCCACTGACGGCCCGCTACGAAGTCGTACAGATCCTTCGTCTCGTCGCGCCAGTCCTTTGAGTGCGTAATGCCCGAGGCCGACCGGCGTTGGAAGTCGTTCATCACGTTCGTAGCGTCGAGAGCCGGAATGACCGGATGCGTCGGCGCAGGCACCACCACAGACTGCTGCATCTGGGATGAATCGGGCGCGAAAGAGTCTGCGGGCGTGTCGTAAGCCATTTAGGGCTCCAGGATCGCGCCGCCGCCCGCAAGCGCTATCCGGTGTGGGTCAGTCACCGTTGATTAAGCTTCATTACCGGAAGGTCAACCGCACTGAAACAAAACCCCATAGACGCGTATTGGTACATCGGTTCCGGTGGTCCGTAGTACACAGGCTGCTGGGATTCAGGCGTTGGATCACTCACGGCGTTAGCGATCGCCTTTGCTGCTAAAGGAGCAGCTGGCGCCATTCCAAGGAACTTCAGAAAGCCTCGACGTTGCATTCGCCCTCCTATCTGCTCATCCAGGTTCCACGCCCTCGGCGCGTCTGCGCATATCGATCGCGTGGACCCTGTAAAGGTAACTTCGGCCAAGGAACGTTTACATCGAAGATCCGTGCAATGACATCGAGACCGTCATCGTGAACCGGAACCGGCCATGCCGTGAACTCTTCCTCGATCAGCGTATGAATCAGGTCGAGCGTCTTTCCGTCGTACTGTGTGTAATCCAACCGATACGGCATATAGAACCGGCCGGCTGCGAAGATAGGCATGAGCCTGTTAATCCGGTCGATCTTCGAGAGTGAGCCGCCGATCTCCTCGATATCGAAGCGGTAGTTCTCATCGGCCTGCACGCTGCGGATATGATCGATATCGGCATCCTTACCGTACTTCTCGTACCCCACTTTTAGAGGCTTGTCCCATTTCTGGTGGAGGTCTATGAACTTACGCGCGCGCTCTTTCAAACTCAGGCGATCGCGTACGAAATCGAGCAGATAGTAGTTCTCGTCCGGCCCTAATCCGATGACGACCATAGTCGTGTAGTCGGATGTCTTCTTCTTCGAGTTGGCCGGATCGCACAGAAGCGCCCGGTTCATCGAGCGCCAGTTCTTCACATCGTCGTAGTAGCGCAACCAGTCACGCGAGAACGACTGCTTGCTATCGACCGTGGGATTCTGGAGTAACTGCGCGCTAGCCACGTACGGCCCCATGTCCCGCGCCTTCTTCTGGAACTGCTCCGGTGTAAGGAAAACAGGCGTCCCAGTGAGCGTGCCATCGTGGGTTGCAGGGCGAATACGGGGCTTGACCGCGCCGCGTTCGAGCATGGTCCGGTACGTATCGGCATGGTGATAGCGCGTACCGATGACGCGTAATCGGGTGTCGGTAGTTCCGAGGTTGAGATGTAACGACCATGCCTCAGTTGTCTTTGCGATCATCTCGGGCGAGCCAATGCTACCCAAGGTGACGATGTCGTCATCGACGAGCACGTCGAAGTGTTTTGCGGTCGGCTGACCGTCGACAACGCCCCAAGCCTCCACGGTCGCTTCCTTGGGGTTAGTCTTCCGCCGGACGACCAACCCATCGTCCTGACTCCAGGTCGGCGCCTCGCGCTCTGCATTGGCCCAGAGAACATCGGGGAAGAGCATCTTGAGGTCGTCGTTCGATTCAAGCTCGTGCTTGATCTGACGGAGAAACGACTTCGCGATCGGGCGCGTATGGCTGAAGATCCCGAACGTCGGCTCGCGTCCGCCCCATGCTGGTAGTGGATCGTCTCCGTGCGAGGCGAGAATGTCTTGGAGTGTCTTACCGAACGTAATGACGGTCGACTTGCGGTGGTCGCGGCCCCATAGATCGAGATAGCCATCCGGCTCATTCTGAACTTCCCTGATCCTGGCTAGGAGCCACGGGTGTTCCATGTCCGTTCGCATCAGAACGTACCGTAGTAGGTAGTACAGATCCGTTCGGATGAGGTGCCGAGTCTTCTCCAGGCGATCCGATGGTGGTAGCTCGAGTAAGCAGCTCGCCAACTCGCTGTAGTGCTGCCGCACTTGCGTGAGTGACATGGCTATTTACTTTGATTGGATCGTCGCCGCCACCGATAGCCAATTTCTCGCCGTACTTCTTCGGCTTGAGTTTCGCGGCAATCCACTTACGAGCGTCAATCTGCAGGCGCCGATGTCCCAGCATATCCTCCTCTGTGACCTCGACGCCGTCATCCGTAATCTTACGAACGACTCCGATCTGTGGAGTATCAGCAATGTGGGTAATTTCATCCGCCAAAGTGTCCGCTTGCGCTTCCCTCGCGCGCGCGTATTGGCTGCGAAATTCCTCATAGGTCTCGAGCCATCGGAAGACAGTCCCACGGTCCGGCATATCCTCGCTGAGGCAAATAGCGCGCAGCGACTCTCCGTCCACGAGTCGAGTGCAGATGGCGAGAGCGACTTCGCTTGTATAGCTGGAGGGACGACCCATTAGTCATTTTGCTCTGGAGTTTTTGCGCTACGACGTGCGCGTGCCCGCTGGAGCGCCTGGCGTAAGGTAGAGCGCGACACATTATGGGCTGTACACAGCGCCTTATCAGTGAGCATTTTGCGCGCCTCTTTCTTGGCGAGGATGTCGTCCTCCGCGGCTTCGGTGAGACGGTAGTGGTAAGCGTGAGTACGGGTGCTCACGATTCGCAGCTCCAGGTTTGTGTCTGACGCTTGAGCCATTTGGGCCATTCGATCTTTCGTGTGAAGCTCTTGTCCTCGAACAGCGTTCGGTCGGTCGGCTGTGCGGTGTACCGGCCGTTATCCAACGCGATCAGCGTGAACTCCTTGCCCTGGTCAGGGTGCGCTGACCACGGGTCGCCGATCGGGACAATGGTGCAGATATACTGGCCGGCCTGCTCAGATCCATCACGAAGCCGAGTCGTCACCTTTCTTCCCGCCAGGAAGGTGTACTCGAGGACAGAGAACTCGCGGCCGTAGCAGTCCCACGTCTGTGCGTGCTGGGGTTCCCATCCTTGGTCGGTCGGACGGCTCGCGAGCTGATGGAGTGGCACATTGCGGTAGATGGCGCCGCACTCAAGCAGTACGTGACATCCCCACACCCGGCCGGGATAGCTCGATAGGCCGAACCAGGCTACGGGAAGCCAGCCGTGCTCACCGATCGCGTTGGGCTGGAGGTAGCAGTACTGGTGAGTCAGGAGCGAGCCTGATCCGGTGCAAAGGGTCACAGCGGCCGCTCTCCTAGCAGCCGCAACGATGACAGAATTGGCAGTTTCGCCTGAGCCATGCTGGGAGTCTGCAGGTCAGGCGACACCAAAACCCGTGGGCGGAGTCGGCACCGGCGGCGGCACGGGCAACGTGAAGGTGACTTCCGTACTCCAGGCCGAGTTGATGGGATTGTTGTTGCTATCCACGGATCCCGTGTCGGTCCGGATAGCCGCAGCAAGCGGTACGCCGGTCGGCAGAGCTGGCTGTAAGGCCGTGAACGGCTCGAAGGTTGCGGACGGCGGCGCCTTGATACCAAACGGATAGGTTCCGGCGACGGATCCCGCGGCCGTGGTATCGCGCACTCCGATCTCGTAGGCGGTTACCTCATCAGCAGCGATCGGAGACCCGTCGACATTGGTGGTCGGGTCGACCCATACAAACTTGGTCGGAATCGGATTCGGCGTAGACATCATCATCTCCTTCACACGGGTTGAATTTCGATACGGGTCAAAGGGGCGCCGCGGCTTTGCGTTACGTCCAGCTGTATATGATCTTCGGTGTCATTCACGATAATGGCTGCATGTCTGAGCGCATCCACCACCGGCTTAACCGATCCATATAGGTTATCTTTATCGAGTTTGCCACGTGAGCGGCGATGTATAGTTACCTGGGCGCGCTGGTAGGGAGCGCTAGGCTTGTCGCGGGTCTGCAGGATGGCAATGCCTACTTCCTCGTTCCACAACTTCGATTCGCGCCATCTCACACGCCAGTGCTTACCGCGCAAGTAGTTTGGGCTCGATGGTACGCGAGGGATTTCGAGGATCATCCGCGCTTCCTTCGTCGCATATCGTGCTGGGCCAGTAACGAACGAAACTCTTGAATCCCTTCGCGTAGGTGCATATTCGGGGCGGCATTCAGTCGCTTGAGCCATCTACGCCACATGGCAGGCGTAAAGCGCACGTGATGGTGGCCTACGGCTCTCACGCGCTCTTCCTCGAATGTCCGGCCAACATGTTCTCGTGTTGCTCACACAGCGCCCGCGCCTTCTCATCAGTGGGTTCAACGCCTAGATCACGACTGGTACCAAAAGGCGTCAGCTCGTAACCGATCCAATTCTCTTCCGTGGCCTGCACGACGCAATATCGCTTGTCAGTGGTGTGCTGGACAGCGCCGTTAGGTTTGTCCCATTTCATGCCGCTTTACCCCGCAGTAACACGACGATGTCGTCTTCGGCCCGCTTCATACAGTCGGCAAACTGCCGGGCCTGTTCATCCTCGGACAGCCTAACGATTTCACCGGTAGAGGTGTCTACCGTTTGAGACTCCCTCATGTCCTGCGCCCAGGCGTTTTTGTATGCAACAGCAATCCTTGTCGCTTCGGCATGTTGAGTTGAGCCAGGCGCGCCCCATGGACGGTGAAAGTCCATGAGTCGATGCGAAATGTACTTCCAGAATCGCATATTTCCCGAAACATCCCAGCCGTCGAACTGCGGTCCTTCTATCGCCGGCACTGGGACATGCTCCGAAGGTCCCTCGTCAGGCGCGCTATCCCCGATTGCGATGCAGAAACGCACGAAGTCAGGGAGATTCGGTACCCCGCCCTTCCATCCGTAGCGCAAGCGCTTGAAGCCGCGCCGGATCTGAAAATCGTTGAGCTCGGCGATAGCCTCGACCCATTCCTCGGGAGGTTCGGAATCGAACTTCCGCAGAAGTCCGTCACCGAAGTAGCCCAGCAGTCTGTCCCAAACTGCCTTCGCTCGATCCTGATTGTTCGCTGACCACTCGCCCATTGCCGTTCACCGATTGCCGTAGTTTCTGACGCGCTTGCGCCACCGCAGACAGAGCGGGCGCAGGAGGTCCGCGAGCGAACCTCAATCCGTTCTCGATGCGAGTCGCGTCGCGCAGGAATAGCGAGATGTCGTCGTAAACCGTGCGCTGGTCGTTCTCGCCCATGTGGTGCGGCGAGTTACGGTATCCGGAGATCGACTGGCGCAGCGTTTCCTCGTCGTGCAGCTTGAGCGCCGCCTGAATCACGCGCCGACGTTTGGGATCTAGGACAGCCTTTCGGTGTCCGAACTCCGATCGCCAGTGCTCAAAGACCCTCTCCACCGGCCCGGTGTCGAGCTTTTGCTCGACAGGGTTCGAAGAACCCTCTTCTTTCTTTTCTTCTCTGGAGTCAGGAGTCAGGAGTCCGGAGTCAGGAGTCAGAGAAGAGGGAGTCAGACGGGCTCGCCCTTGCCTAGGTTGTGGCTCGTCTGGTGCTTGCACCGTGCTTGCACCGTGCTCGCATGGTGCTGGTATGGTGCTAGCACCTTCCTTTATGTGAGGGTGCTGGTGCTTCTTCCAGGCGAGTATCTGAATGTACCGGACCGTTCCATGGCTATACCTCTGGATGAACCCGCGATCGTGTAGAGCCTGCAGTCCAGCGTCGACATCGACGTTATCGCCGGGGAACACGTTCAGCTTGATCTTCTTCGGACGGTCCTCTAGCCGCCCTTCCCTGTCGGCCAAGCACCATAGACCAGCGAACAAGAGCCGGTACTCGAAGGGCAGCTCGATGAGGTCCTCGTTGTGGAAGAATCCTGGCTTGAGACCCCGCGCTCTCAAGGCAGAGGATTCCCGCTGACTAAGGCCAACACGCCGAACACGACCCCGAGAAGCGCTATCAGCGATCCGATCACGATCAGCGGATTGGGCGTGTCGTGATCCGGCTCGTCAGGCTGGTGCCACTTCGAGTACTTCACGGGACTACGCATTCGTCACCTTTGACCCTGGAACAATGAGGCCAATGAATTTATGTTGGCCTGCTGCTGTATAGCGGCCTGGCTCAGTAGCTGGTTCTGATACGCGCTTTGGTAAGGCTCCAGCGGGGACGGCTTCTTAATATGCCGACGCATCGCCTGCTGCCTTTCCCACCACTCGCGATCAACAGCACGGCGCACGTCGACATACTTCTGCCCACTCTCCCGCCTATCGATCCAGGCGTTAAGGAGCTGAAGGTTTGTGGGTGACAGGTGCTCGTCGATGTACTTCATCGATTTAGCCTCCAGCCGCAGCGCAACAAGGCACCGCGTTTGCTGGGATGAGGGGTTCGGCTTGCTCTACAGAGCGCAGCCAAAAAAAACCAACTATGTACGGCAGCGCACCGAACAGACTTCCTACATGCCGTACACCCTCGCTGGGGGACTGCATGCTGTGACGTATCCCTCGCCCAAAAAAAGGGGCGGCGGTTAAGCTGCCCCGAGTCTTGGGAGGATCGATACGATGAAAATCGCTATTTTCGCTGCGGTTACGCTGCTGTTGAGCGGATGTATGGAAGAAATCAACAAGCCATTTGCACAGCTGACTATCGCGGATCTGCTGCGGCTTATGGGTCAGCTCGCAGGAATCGCCATTACAGTATGGCTGGCATGGAAACTGTTCGAGTGGCTGAGAGAGCAGCTTCCACGAAGGCTGGCTGCGTGGCGCGTTGAATCTCAGTACATCAGCACACCCGTACGCCGGGGATTTATTCTCATAGTTATTATGGTGTTGACAGCTATTGGAGTTTCGGTCTGTACGCTGATTGCTAATAAGCAATAAACTTAGAACGCCTAACTTCTCAATACGCTTACTGTCGTTCGCGCTCGGATATCTCACAAGAAATCTGGAGAATTGCAGCGCGTGCGTGAAACTGTGAAACGCTACACAGCGTAGCGAATTTCCCCTATGACACCCCTGTCGTTGCGTTGCGACGTTGGACCTAGGGGTGTACGGTGACCGTCCTGAACGCTGCATAAGAACAGCGAAAAATGAGGACGCTCGACCCATTAAGTGAAGAAACTGTATGGCTATTGTCGAATCGCGGGACATTCCGTAAAGCCTTAGATCATGTTGTTCTGAAGTTAAGTTGAACCAACGGCCCCAAAAAAACCTGCGCAAGGCAGGCTGACGAACAACAAAAACTTAGGCTCGGAGCTGCTGATTCGCGCCGATTTCGTTACGCACGGAGAGATCAGACACTTCGTAAGCGGCCAGATCCACGGGGAGATCCCCGTTGGTCACGGCCTGAAGACGGAGGGCCTGCCTCAACGGTACGAGCTCCGGCCACTGGTTTACCGCGCTCCGGGTGATACCTAGAGCGCGTGCGACCTTGACTGGAGAATTATCGAAATGCGCGATTACGGCAGCCTTCTGCATGGCGCCAAAAGTACAGCATGTTAAACCCCGAGGTCAAGGATGCTGTACCAGCCGTTTCCTATGCTGTCCCTATGGAAACGATGGGCGATCGACTAAAACGTTTACGCGTGGCTAGGGGACTCACCCAGCCAGAGTTCGCTAAGCAGGTAGGAGTTACCAAGAGCGCCGTCTCTCAATGGGAAGACGGTAGTACCAAAAATCTCAAGCTCGAGGTGCTCGCGCGCGTTTTGGACGTCTTGAATACGGATCTGCAGTACCTTGTCTGGGGGGAAGATCGGGCGCCAGCCGGCGCCGCCCCAGCCAATAGGGCTTTACGCCGTCGCGCCGGCGGGGGAATCTGATCCAGGTCACATTCTCGACACTGAACGTTTCCACTCTCGCTCCCATACAAGCCCTCACTTGACCTGATTCCTAGCTTTTAGTTTTGCGGCCTTTATGCCGTAAAGCCCATCGTCGCGCTTTTCTGGTACAGCATGCTTGACTGCTCGTTTAGCTTGCTGTACTGTCTCTTCATCGCACGACGGCCTAGAGCCGATGGAAAGCCAAGATGTTCTTCACCGCAACCGACCTTCTGTACGTCGCTGGCTTCTGCCTGATGGCCGGGGCGTCGCTGGGAATCCTCTCCCTGCACTTCTACGAGTGGCTCACGGAGAAGGCGTCGTGAGAGCCGTACTTCCACTCATCACGGTCGCACCGATCCAGCGCCCGGCCTTCGATAACTCCTGTATCGCGAGCCAGCGGCAGTGGATCGACGCCAACGCTGATCTGCTCGCACGGTACTGGCACGACCAGGGAAACATTCTCGGGCTGTGCCCGGACGACGATACCGATTTCGACTTCTGGCTCCGCGTGCAGTGGGACATCGAGCGCGAGAACCGGACGACTGCGCGGCTACCACACGGGGACACGTTATGAGCATGAACCTTCTGATGGAAGACACTGTGCGCGCCGTGAGCCGTACGCTGAGCGAGTCAGGCGAGGCCATGCGTCTGGGCGTACTGCGTATCCACGAGCTAGAGACCGCTCTCAACCGTATGGTGTTGGCGCACGAGAACCTGCGTAACAACACTGATGGACGCTACCCCGAACAGGACTCGGGCTGCATTCACTGCACCGTTGGCACCGTACCCGACCGGTACAACACTGGACCGTGCGCCTATCACACGGCACTTAAACTTTTGGGGCGGCTATGACATGGCAAATCCTATTCGCCTTCGTGGCGGGAGCTCTACTAGGCCTGTCGATCGGCGCCATGATGACTCGACGGATGAGACGGGAGCTGGAAGAGCTCGTGAGAGTGCTGCAGTAGATGGACAACTTACGTCAGATGGCCGATTTCGTTGGAGCGCTGTTGGGGCGTCTGGG
>Ga0207652_10000765_pt1 | contig 30774 bp, 24 predicted proteins | sample KBSC63BmetaG_FD_184334 | JGI IMG/M metagenome (GOLD analysis project Ga0207652, IMG submission 184334) | Corn rhizosphere microbial communities from Kellogg Biological Station, Michigan, USA - KBS C6-3B metaG (SPAdes) (version 2) | ecosystem: Host-associated > Plants > Roots > Rhizosphere ...
AAGCCCAACTATAAAAAATAAAAACATAGCAGTGAGTAAACCATTGGTGCCCTTTGGCGCATTTCGAAATTCTTTCCAGATAAACACACCCCACAATGCAGCTATTAATGTGGCGCCCTGGCCCAGCCCGTAAGATATGGCTGCGCCTGCTTTTCCGGCCGCAATAAGATTAAGTGAATTACCAACGCCCCAGATAATACCGCCGAGCACACCGACCATGTGTGTTGAAAATTTTCCGGCGAAATAATTTTTATAAGAAACCGGCGGCCCATCAAAAGGCTTCTTCATGAGGATGGTGTTGAAAATAAAGTTGCTCGCAAAAATACCAACTGAAAAAATGAAGACTGCGGTGTAAGGCGTCATTTTACCAGCGGCAGGACTTACAAAATTTTCAAGATCCATTGATGCTGCAATAAAACGATAAAAGAAGGACATGAGCACGCCTGCAACCAGCGAAATCAAAATTCCCTTTGTTGAAACACGTTGCTGCGAAGCACTCGCCTTTTTATAAGCAACTGCATTAATGATGATAGCGACGGCTATTAGTGCAACACCCAAAAACAAAAAAGCGGGATCACCTTTTTGCGATGCTGTATAATTTACAATTACACCAAGCACCAGCGCCAACCCTATAGCAACAGGAAATGCAACAGCCATACCGGCAATTGCAATGGCAGCAGAGAATAAAATATTGGCTGCATTGAAAATAATGCCGCCGATAAATGCGCTTATAATATTACTGGTATCTGCCTGCTTAAGATCATTAATAAAACTTCTGCCTCCTGTGCCCGTGCTGCCTAGTGTAAATGCAATGATGACTGAGCATAATAAAATACCGATGACATAATCCCAATAAAATAATTCAAAGCGCCATGTTCTCTCTGCAAGTTTTTGTGTGTTGGCCCACGAGCCCCAGCATAACATGGTTATAATGCAGAAAATAACTGCAAGTGAATAATTCTGAACGATGAACATATTGTATCAGTTTGATTTTTATTGCTATACTTCACTTATAACTATTTCTTCTCATTCTTCATATTTACCTTTATCCCATCCACAGGTTTATCTGAATAGATAATCACATCACCTGCATTGAAATTTTCGTTTGCATCGCTATTAAGAATTTTCAACTCTGCGTGATGTTTGCCTTTTGGTAAATCATAATTCCAGCAAAGCTCATAACGACGGGTTGTATAGCTTACTGGCAACTGTGGTTTCTCAATAAGTTTTCCATCTATATACAATTCAGTATTGTACACAAAAGATGAATTGTTACCCCATTTCGCTGTCTCACCTCTCAACGCAAAACCAGTTCCATCAAAATCAAAACTTACATCATCTTTCTTATCAGACACAGTTGGTGAAATTTTTTGAACAGGATAAATTCCATCAAAACTTTTTTCAAATTTTACAACTGCAGGTTGCTGCTTTTTTATAACAATATTATCTCCATTTACAGAGCCGCCATTTCTTTCTATGTTTTGCAATGCATGTTTGAAACCTGTTTCATATACGTCATTTAAACTCATCGTCGTATATTTAAAATCGATGCTTTCTGCTTCTTTCAACCCCATTTTCCAATAAGCCGGAATTTTATCGTAGCCCAGCACGGCACCAAGAACTCCGCCAACTGTCGATGGATTACAATCTGCATCCTGTCCGCATCTTGTAGCTATTTCAAGTGATTTTGTAAAATCGCCGCCGCCGTACAGTAAGCCTATCGTTACATAAGCTGCATTTACTTTTGCATCAATATCAAAAGGTGTAAATACTCCTTCGGGACAGCCAACATCATTTGCATATTTTTTCTGCACTTCAAACCATGTAGATTTCCAATCGGGATATTTTTGATGCCATCCAATTACATCATGTATGCATTTATAAAATTCACTTTGTTGCGGAATTGTTTTCAATGCTTCATTAACGATAAAATTTATATCACCTGAAATAAATGCCTGCGAGTACATAGCACCTACATATACGCCGCCATACCAGCCATCGCCATAGTTCATTATATGGCCTATCTTATCACTGATTGCGGATGCAGTGTTAGGCATAGCCGGGCACATCAATCCTGCAAAATCACTCTCAATCTGGTAATCGATACAGTCAGCGTGTGGATTATTTTTCCAGTAACCACTTTGAGGCGCTTTTATTCCATTCAGTAAATTGTAGCGGGCAGCCTGGTTTGCGTGCCACAACATATAACCAGCATGCGCAAACGCATTTGCAAAAGAATCAACCGGGGCATCCAATCCATATTTCTTAAATACATCTACAAAAGTGAGGTCCATATAAAGGTCATCATACAAGCCAGGATTGTTAATGAGTTCATGCTTTAAATATCCATCATACCAAAGCAGTGGCTGATAATCACCTATAAATGTTCCCTGGAAACGAAATTCGTAAGGACCGCCAAACGTAACGCCAATTGTTTGCCCGGCCCATCCGCCCATTATTTTATCTTTCAACTTTGCTTTAGAAATAATAATGGTATTTGATTGTGCATTGGCGGTAAACACGATTAACAGGCAGGCAAAAAAATAGCTGTATTTTTTCATGATACGATTTTTATATATAGTTTTTGTATTTATCACCTGGTCGTCGGGTTAGTCACTTCAGCATTAAGCAGTTCATTTAAATACGGTGCAGAAGCCTGTGCTCCCAACCTTGTAACAGAAATAGCCGCCGCTTTACATGCAAATTCAACTGCCGTTTTTATTTCTTTCCCGTTTGCCAGGGCAACAACCAAAGCACCATTAAATACATCCCCGGCTGCAGTGGTGTCAATAGCATTTACTTTTATTGATTCTATTAAACAACTTTCGCCATTGTTAAATATAAAGGCACCTTGTGAGCCCATGGTGATAATTACAGTGTCAATACCTTTCTCCTGCAAAATCTTTGCTGCTTCCATGGCAGTATTTTTATCATTTATTTTTATGCCCGTAAGCATTTCTGCTTCTTTTTGATTTGGTGTAATAACAGAAATTTTTTCCAGCAGTTCATCGCTAAGTACCGCAGCAGGCGCAGGGTTCAGCACTACTTTACTATTTGTTGACGAAGCAATTTCAGCTATGCGTTCAATAGTAGCAACAGGTGTTTCTAACTGCATTAAAATAATGGATGCTTCTTCAATTTTTTCCTTTGCATTTTCAATATCTGCAATATTTAAAGCCGCATTTGCGCCCGGTGCAACCACAATACAATTCTCTCCATTTGCATCAACAGTTATCAATGCAACACCAGAGGGATACTGTGCATCCACAATAATTCCAGACACATCAATTCCTTCACTGCTGAATAACTCAACTGCCTGTTTTCCAAAAATATCGTTGCCAGTTTTTGCAATAAAAGAAACATCTCCACCAAGCCTTGCCGCGGCAACAGCCTGGTTGGCGCCCTTGCCACCTGCATTCATAAAGAAAGTGCCACCGAGAATAGTTTCGCCGGGTTGAGGTATGCGTAATGACTTTATAACCATGTCAGTATTAGAACTGCCGATAACAAGTATCTTTTTATTGATCATAACAGCTAAGGCTTAGAAGATAAATTTCAGTGAAAGCAGCAGATCACTATGCGGGTGCACAATCGTCTTTGACAAACTTAGTTATTTCGCTGGCGAAAAACAGGTTTTGCAGAAAAAATTTTAAACACTGTATATCAAGGCAAGAAAATGTAATAAGGCATTGTGCGTGCACTGTCAACGAATCCTTAAAACAAAGCCGTCTCAATTTTAACTTTGAGACGGCCTGTTTTTGGAAGAATTTTAAATTGCAGGGGTTATTATTTTTTATAGAATAATTTGGATACCGTTTTACTGGCTTGTTTTCTTTGAGATATTACAGTTCATACAGATATTGAAAAATTAGAAGTTGACTGATATCGGATTTTTAGGTTTTCACAAGGTTAGGAAACGGGTCTTTTCATTGGATTTGGATTCCCGATAACTATCGGGATGATTAATGTTTGTTGAACATCAATCAACTTCTGGTACAAAGATATACCTGTTATGTCTTGTGCACAAGAGCATTAATACCTAATTATGCAGCTATTGAAACTACGGTAGTAATAGTATAAATACGAATAGTTACCTTCAGAAACTACACCCGGTTTTTTGCTGCAATCAGCCTAATGATAACAATTCCGATTTCACTTCCCATATTGTTTCATAATATCCGGCACCTCATCCTTTGTAATGATCAAACTGTGATGATAAACATACTGCAGGTATTTCTTATCTACTTTTCTTATAAAGTCTGTATGCCATTCCATCCACCACGACCACATAACACCTTTACTAAAACAACTATCAGGGTTAGGCGGCACACCACATTCGTGGTAAGGAATTGGAACGCGGGTACCTGTAATTTCTTTTACTGCCCGGTACATTTCAGGCATTCCGCTATCGCCCACATTGTAGGTGTCAGCGCCTGCTATATCTACATATTTATCACCAGGATACCAATCTGCATCCGGCTTTGTTGTATAGCAAAGCACCCAGATAAGGTTATTTAGTTTTCTCTTCTTTACATAATAATCATACATGGCTATCCACAATTTCTTGAATTTATCTGGCCCCTGTTTGCCCCACCAAAACCAATTGCCATTCAATTCATGAAAGGGCCGCCAAAGCACCGGAACATTTGCCCTCTTTAATCTCTCGAGCAAATCACCTTTTCTTTTAAGTTCATCCCAAAAAACTTTGTATTCCGTGGTTCCCTGCTGGAAACATTTATCGATATCGATTTCTTTTTTACTGTTCTCGTAACCTTCACCAATACCCGGTGCACCCATGTGCCACATAAGAGTAACGATACCGCCGCCTTTCCACCAGTCAATGGCTTCTTGCGTAACGGTATCGTTAAGTTTATCGTCAATAAAATCCAATCCTTTTATTGCCGGGTATTTACCTGTGATGGCTTTAATATATTTGAATTCGTCGAACCCCCCACCCGGAATACATCTGACCCGAAAGAATTTTTTTGCCAAACATATCCTTAATATAAGTGTATAGTGCCGTGGCTTCTTTAGATGCTTTCTTGTTGGATAGTTTTCCGGTTAGCTGGGCCTGTAGCAGCAGCGGAAATATTAACAGGGAAATCAAAAAGGCCTTATTTAATTTAACGATTTTCATATTGAAGAATTACGCTATAAATCCTACAAGATACAATTGAAATTTGTTAAAGAATTAGTTGCGTTAACAGTGAGTTGTTTTAATATTTGTGAAATTCCTTTTTTTATATCATAAAAAAACTGCACCATCTCAACAGGGTATTAAATTACCGGCAGGCTGTTTGCACACAATCGTCAACTGAATTTTGGAGTAGATGTATTAACTTAAACTCTTTATAAAAACGTTTAAAATAATATGAGTGTCTGTAGAATTGTTTAATATTGATAAAGGCTATTCCGTATTTTCCGACAGTGATTATGAAACTGCAAAGCATTCTCATTACGCTATTGAAATCGTATGCTGCACTGAAGGTTCATTCAGTGTAACAACAAACGTTTCTGAATATGCAAACCTGGAAAGTGTAATTATTCCTTCAAACATTTCTCACAGCTTTAGTTGCATAAATGCTACATGCAATCTTTTATTTTTAGACCCGCTTTCGGATATTGGAATGTATTTTTTACAACTATATGATTTGGCCTCACAGAAAAGTATCATCGTTAACCCACCCGGATTAAATCAGTTCCATGAAAAAGGAACATTTGACATTCCATTAATGTTGAATAGCGCTAAAACAAATCGTACCAGGCAAATAGACTTCAGAATTTCCAAATGTATTGAAACAATAAACTCTTTTACTGATCACAAACTAACTGTATCCCAATTATCGAAAGCTTCATTTTTATCAGAAAGCAGGCTTGCTCATTTATTCAAAAAGCAATTGGGAATATCTGTTCACCAATGTATTCTTTGGAAAAAAATATTGTTGGCAGTTTTAAAATCAAGAGAAGGATATTCTCTAACCGAATGTGCTCATTACGTTGGCTTTTCGGATTCCTCCCATCTTAATAAAGTATTTTATAAAATGTTTGGTGTCAATCCATTTTTTGCGCTCAAAGATTAGCAGGTTTATACAATTTTTTCGCAGTTCATTTTTTGAACTTTGTACCATTATTAACCATAAAACACAAATATGATGGAAACAATGGAAGCAAAAATGGCAATTAACGAAATCGCCGAAAACTTCGTGAATTGGAGGAACAACGACAACGCCGCTACGCTACGTGCAGAGCTTTATAGTCCCGGCATTGAAAGCATAGAGGAAGGAAATACCACCGAGATTGGCCATGTTAAAGGCATGGAGGGCTTAAAGAAAAAAGGACAGAGTTTGTCCCGGGATTTTGAAGTGCATAATATCAAAGCCTTTGATCCTGTAGTGGCCGATAATTGGTTCTCAGTAAAATTTGCAATAGATACTACTGATAAACGCTCAGGGGAGCGCTCTATACTATCCGAAATAGGTATATATAAAGTTGAGGATGGGAAAATTGTAAAAGAGCATTATTTTATGTTTTAAAAAACAAATTAATTGCAATAAAATGAAAGGTGCCGGGCCGGATCGGTACTTTTCATTCTATTGGTTTTCAGTAAAGGCTCGTAACAATGGCGGTGTATAGCAGACGACATAGCCCTGCAGACGTTAATAGATTATTAATGCCAATGAAGGTCAAACGTTTGCAGCAAAGCCATTTTACTTCTTAACTTTATATTTTTAATCTAACAATATGGGTAAATTCCACAAATGCATCGCTACTGCTCATGCCGAGTTTATCAGGAAGCAACATATATTCTTTGTGGCTACAGCGCCTTTAAACGCTGATGGGAGAGTGAACCTGTCGCCTAAGGGACTGGATTGTTTCAAGACCTTGTCTGAAAATAAAGTAGCTTATATGGATCTCATCAGCAGCGGCAACGAAACCTCGGCACATACGCTGGAAAACGGGCGCATTACATTTATGTTTTGCTCCTTTGAAGGGCCGCCCAATATCCTGCGCCTTTATGGAAAGGGCTTTGCAGTGTTGCCTGGTACAAAAAACTGGGAGATATACGCTCCGCATTTCAAAATTTACCCCAGCACCCGGCAGATCATTGTTGCCAATATTGACCTGGTTCAAACTTCCTGTGGCTTCGGCGTTCCTTTATACTCATATGAGGGGGAACGGGATATTCATTTTGAATGGGCAGAAAAAAAAGGCGTGGATGGCCTGCGGGAGTACGTACTGGAAAAAAATCTTACAAGTGTTGACGGGTTGCCCACAGATTTAGGAATAGTGAAATAAGCAGTAGCGTTACCGGGTGAAAATTCGGCTAATTTTAACGATAAAGGCCTGTGAGCATTTCATCGATAACCTATATTGGTAGCAGTTATTCTTTCTTATTTAAGTACTCGTCAGTAAAGTGTTGTTTGTGTTTTGGTTTAGAAAATTTGTCTGCGTTGTATTCGTTTGAGTTTCCTTTTGGAATAGAAAGTGATATCCATTTATTGTTACGCAGCATTTTCCCAATAAATACAATTTGCCCAATGTGATAAGGATAATGTGCAAGTTGCCTGTTTATTGCTTCAACAACTGAATGCCCTTGATTTCTTATAAAAATTTCTTTCGTTAAGTCCGCTTCTGTTAGTGAGTTTAGAGTTTTAAAAAAACAAGCCCAACCTTCATTCCATTTCGCTAAAAGTTCTGCTCTATCTGCAAGGTCGTTGTCAAATTCAGCATCTCTTTTTCGCCATTCCTTTTCTCCGTCTGTTGTCAGAAAATCTGTCCAGCGTGAAAGCATATTTCCCCACAAGTGTTTTACAATTGTCGCAATGCTATTACTTTCTTCATTATATTGTTCAAAAAGTTGTTCATCTGAAAGTTGTGCAAAGGTTTTGTCTCCGAGCATTTTGTAATACTCAAATTGTTTTTTTACGCTATTCAAATAGTCGTTCGTCATGTCAATTATTTGTTTTTAACTTTCGTTCAGCAATTGTCGTTTCCAACCGTAAACTATGTTTAAAGTCAGAAAATCATAAATGTGCCTTCCTTTTTTGCTGGCGGTGTTTAGCAGCGGGAATATTCTTTTGAGCAAGAACTTCATGACTCAGAATGCCTATAAAACATGTGATAAAAAAGTAATTTTCATTTAACTAATCAAAGTTATTTATTATTTTAATGAGATTGAAAGTTTGTCAAAAAATTACGGCTTACTCGTTGATTGCCGCGCCTCTAAAACTACTCTATTGCAGCAATGAAACCAAATGGGATTCTTTGCGAATATGTTTTCTCCTTGCTATTATTATTAAGTAGCGGATAGAATCTTACCGAAGAGTTTCTCAATGGGTGCAGTAAGCTATTTATCTTAATAGCGTCTTGCTGGCTTGTACGCTCAGCAGGCATTTTATTTGTTCCATCAGAGATTTGCTTTGGGAATACCACTTTATAAAAATCCTGCTTTTAAACAATAAAAAATTTTTTCTTCTTACATACAAAATTGAAAAAAAATTCGTTGTACCTGTAATCAATTAATTGTATGCCAGCTTCCGGTATTAATATCCACGAAATACATTCCCGGTTAAGAAGGGAATATAATTCGTTGATGGATTTAGAGATACCCCGCCTCGTCAATAAATATAATGAGAGAAGGGAAGGGTTGAAAATTAAAGAGTATGTTACTTTCGCAAATGCATACCCTGTTAGGTCAATGGCAGGCAACAACTGGATCATATTTATTCAAAAATCTCCGTTGGTAAAAAAATACGTTGGCAAAGAATGTGTCAGCATACTGGCAGTTACTTATCACTATTGTGAGAAAGGGCTCAGGGCTTTTTACCTGGGAGAAAATAATGTGATTGTAGGCTTTAATCCTCATTTTTTTGAAAGATATAATGAGCGCATGAATCTTAACCTGCATCATCCGTTAGATATAGTAAAAGCATTTTTTAAAAAAGGAATTTATTGCCACTCCGGGACGATAAAAAAGAAAGATGGCAAAAAACAACCCATAGCTTTCAGAGCGGATGGCCTTCAGTTGGGAGAATACCATGTCAGGGACAACTACATGGAATGGCGAACCTTTGTAAATAAGGGGCTTACATTTCGTCATCAAAATAAGATGGCATACAAACTTATGAAGCACCATAAAGAAGAAAATAAAAATAAGTAAACCCTCCTGGCGGTTGGCATCCCGCCAACATTGTTCTTTCTTATACATTTTTCTTATAGCTTAGATATGCTGATGTCGGTTTGCAATCATTATGTGATTGAGGAAAGACAACAGCAATATAACTGGTAATGTTTTTGCATAGTTATAATCTGAAGCAACAATGCCTGTTGCTCAAATGTCAAAAAGAAAAAGCTATATGAAGCTGTTGTTAATTTTTTCTGTAATATGCCTCTGCAATATTCATTGCAAAAAAGATTCGCATGGTGGTGATACAGTTTATACCGGGAGGCTTATTGTTAATGGCCCCTGCGAACATTATGCAATAGAGCTGAATGGTGGAAATATGGATACGTCGCTAATTGTAAAGTCATGGCTTGATACGGACAATGATACCACTTACACCAACGCATTCGCAGTAGCAAATTATTGTACTTTCGGAGCAAACGGGTTGCAAAAAGGCGATGTTTTTACCTTTACGATTAACCCTGACCCCATGGCGCAAACGTGCCCCATTTGTGCAACTGCAGTAGCCGTGCCGCAGAAACAAATCGCTGTAATTAATGTTCATAAGGTGCCCTGAGTGTAGCGATAGTAAATGTTGGTAATTCTGAAAACAAAAACTCCCGTCAACACTGAGTTTTACGGGAGCTCTTAATTATGTTTACCTGAAATTATTGGCTTCAGCGGAGAGAGAGGGATTCGAACCCCCGGACCTTTAACAGTCAACGGTTTTCAAGACCGCCTCATTAAACCGCTCTGACATCTCTCCGGCGCAAAAATAACATTGACAAACAGTTCTTCCAAAATTTGTTTTAATTGTTTTGCAACCGACTAATTTTCATAAATATTCAATGCTTTATCACATCAGGAATAACAATTGCAGAAAGAATAATTTTACAATAGTATAATGCTGTGAATAGATCCGTTCCGTACCTTAAACTTTCAAATGGAAAATAACATAGAAAAAAAACTGGAGCAAGCCCCCCATGAAAAGAAAGCTTCATGGATAACACTCAGGCTTGTTCTTGCGCTGGTTTTGTTTATAGTAACCTTGTTTGTGTTTGTAGCTATAGCCGATGAAGTTGTAATAAAAAACAGGTATAGCTTTGACAAAAATATTTCAGATGGCATACATTCGATGGTATCCCCCGCATCAACAAGAGTAATGCAGGTAATTACATTTTTTGGATCGGCCAATTTTTTATTTCCGGCTTATATTGTGCTCATAGTTTTTTATTTACTCACTAAAAAACGCAGGCTGGCACTCGATATCACCATGATAGGGCTTAGCAGCACAGGAATACTTTTTTTATTAAAAGATTTGTTTAAGCGCCAGCGGCCGCTTGATCCGCTTATCAGTAATGTTACCGGGTTTAGTTTTCCCAGCGGGCATTCATTTTCTTCGTTCACATTTTTTGGTCTTCTTATTTATATAACCTGGATGTCTGAAATTAAAAAGGTCTGGAAAATAATAATTGCAATACTTCTTTTTGCCGTGGCTGCGTGTATTGCGTTTAGCCGTGTTTATTTACGGGTGCATTTTCCCAGCGATGTTATTGCAGGCTTTTGCCTAAGCCTCGTTTGGCTTATGGTTTCTTTATGGATATTGCATAAAGCAGACCGCGGATTATCTTCCTCAAAAAAGAAATAGCTAAATTCTGTGAATCTGTTCTAACAAAATAAACTTACCCACAAACCTGCTTGTTGGAAAACAGGACCACTAAGCACACTAAGGAAATTGCTTTGTGATCTTTGAGCCTTTGTGGGATACAAGTAGTTAAATCCTGTGATGATCTGCTCTCCAGTTTACGATTGCTCTTTTTATATCGCTCGCCTTCGTGTTTTCATTGGCTGCTTTTTCAGCTAAAATTAAAAACTCAGTATCATCAGCAAAGCGCAAAGCAACTATTTGCGACATACGCAGGCGTTTATCTAATAATTTACCATTAAGTGCAAAGTGACGAAGATTTTCCTCTGCACGAATAGCCCTGTCCTGGGCTGTGAGCGCAAAGCTGCGTGCATACCATCCAATTAATAAACAGGCATAGCTGAGGCCGAAAATAATTGCTGCTACCAATCTTCCTGAATGATGATTGTAAGCTCTTATTAAATTCCAGGCAGAACCGCCTATGCATAAAACCAGGATCGATAATAAAAAGAAATGATACAAGGGCACAACCCTTCCGTGATTTTTGAAATTTTGATCGGGCATATTTTTTAATATTTATTTTTAAAGATAAAGTCAACACTATTTCAGCAAGTCAAGCAGTTTCCACATTTTCTTTCTAATGTCATTTGCATGTCCGTCATAATTATTTATTATGAAGGAAAAAGTGTAGTCAACGCCATTCTTGTTCTTTATATAGCCGGTGTAAGATACCACATCGCTGATAGAGCCACTTTTCATTTTAATACCATTTATTGTCGGCAAAGCTTCATAAAAAGCAGGGTACCACGGCTGTTTTTTTGCATATTGCATCACGCTAACCAATGCAGATGTGGTTACGCGGTTAGCAGGTGAAAGTCCGCTGCCATCAATAATATTCATTGCAGAAGGCTCTATGCCTTTATTCTTCCAGAAGTTTTTAATAATGTTTACTCCGCTATCTGTTGCGCCGGTTTTGATAAGTTCATAAGCGAGCGTTTTTATTAATGATTCGCCATAGAGGTTTATGCTTCTTTGTAAAAACCAATAAATAATACTGTCAAGTTTGGGAGATTGGTGAAAGTAAAAATAGTGTACAGAATTATTATTAACAGGCGATGGGGAACTAATTACGGCAATATTTTCAACAGGTGCACTTTTTAAAGCAGCTTCGAGAGTTATTGCTAGTTCTTTCGCCGGTTGCGGCATAGAGCCCGATACGCCAAAGTGCTTTTCATTTACAGGAATTGTTCCTCTTATGTAACTATAGCGGTTATACGAAGGAATATAAATATAAGAATTATCCCCGCTGCCTTTTTCTGCTGCCACTGCCATCACTTTAAAATCAAGCCCATAAACAAAGGCTGGTTTTGTATCAACTATGTCAATAGTATCGCCAATGTTATTGCCCGATTTTAGAAATACATCATATTGATTTTCTCTCCAGTTAAGCGCTCTGGCGCCTGCGCCGTAATAATTGCCAATATCTTCCCATATCCATCCATCGGGAATTACTTCACCTTTCCAGATACTTTCATCAGTATATACATGTCCTGTTATTTCGTTTATGCCTTGTCGTGATAATGCATTTTTTAATTCTGATATAATATTTTCCTCATTTGTATTATCATAGCGCCAGCTTCCCAATGTGGGGTCGCCGCTGCCTTTAATTATAATATCTCCGTTGAGAACTCCATTCTCAATTTTACCCGTATAGCCTAATGAAGTTTTATAAGTGTAGTTCTCACCAAGTAATTCAAAAGAGGTAGATGCTGTTATTACTTTCTGGCAACTTGCGGGTGCAAGCCCTGTCTCAGCATTTACGCTGGTAATTGCCTGCCCTGTTTTATTGTTTATTACCTGCAGGCTAATGGTGGCATGTTTAAAGCTGCTGTCTGCCGCAAATCTTTTATAAGCATTGTTGAATGTGGTTTTTGTATCCTGTGCATTCGATTGAAAGGCCAAACCAATGAGTAATAATAGTAATAATTTTTTCAACAGTATTTTTTCGTTCAAAACTAAAAGAATAATATCATAAAAGGTTACATATTAATAGAGCTAAATGTAATAGTAATCTTAATTTCGCTGCCTATTTTTGTTTTATGAAGAATGTAAATGCAAGCATAATTACTATTGGTGACGAATTGCTGATAGGCCAGGTTATTGATACCAACAGCTCATGGATAGCGCAGCAACTGAACAATACCGGCGTGTCAGTAAAACGGCGTGTAGCCGTTGGCGATAGTGCCGAAGAAATTATAAAAGCGCTTGATGAAGAGGGAAATGCTTCCGATATTATTTTAATGACGGGTGGCCTTGGCCCTACATCCGATGATATTACGAAGAATGTATTATGCGATTATTTCGGCGGTAAAATGGTAGTTAATGAAGGGGCTCTCGAAAATGTAAAATACCTTTTTGAGAAAGTTTTTAAAAGACCGGTCTCCGAAGTAAACCTGAAGCAGGCAGAGGTGCCCAATGTATGCGAAGTGATTCAGAATAGAAGAGGTTCAGCACCCGGGATGATTTTTTATAAGGACAATAAAATCTATGTAAGCATGCCCGGTGTTCCCTACGAAATGCAGGGCATTATTGAAGAATCGGTTATTCCGCTCATAAAAGAAAAATTTGAATTGCCGGCCATTATTCATCGCACAATACTTACGGCAGGCATAGGAGAATCAGCCCTTGCGGAAATTATCCAGGACTTTGAGAAGTCGTTACCAAAAGAAATTAAACTTGCTTATTTGCCATCTTATGGCATGGTACGGCTGCGTTTATCAACCATTGTATCTGACCAGGAAAAGCAGGGTAAAAATATTGATGTTTATTTTGAACAATTAAAAATACTAACGAAAGATTACTTGGTTACCGATGTAGATGATGCGCTGCCGGTTGTAATAGGGAAGTTGTTAAAATCAAAAAATAAAACGGTGTCAACCGCTGAAAGCTGCACAGGGGGCTACATAGCACATTTGATAACTACTATTCCGGGATCATCAAAATATTACAATGGAAGCATCATCAGCTATTCAAATAATATAAAAGAAACATTGTTGGGAGTAAAAGAAAATACGTTAAATACTTATGGTGCGGTAAGCGAAGAAACAGCTATAGAAATGCTCAAGGGCTTATTGTCAAAATTAAATACTGACTATGGTGTGGCTGTTTCCGGCATTATGGGTCCCGATGGAGGAACAGTAGGTAAGCCTGTTGGCACGGTTTGGATGGCCGTTGGGAATAAAGAAAATTATCAAACACAAAGAATAAACCTGCGTTTCAAGAGAGAAAGAAACATTGAAGTAACCGCAATGATGGCTTTAAATTTCTTAAGAAAATTTATTGTCGCTAGTTAGCCTAATTGCGCAGGCATCATTAATAAGTCGAATAATTTCCTGATAATAATTTTTTTAATTGAGTAACATGTGATTCCATGCAAATTTTCAACTCATTCCTTTAAAGATTAAACTTATCCTTTTTACTTAATTTTACAGAAGACCATCATTTAATTAATTTAAAATATTTATATGAGCGTGGTAGATTTAGTAATGCCCAAGCTTGGGGAAAGCATCATGGAGGCTACTATTTTAAAATGGCTTAAGAAGCCCGGGGATAAAATAGAGCAGGATGAAACCTTACTTGAGATTGCTACGGATAAAGTGGATAGTGAAGTGCCGTCAACGGCTGATGGTGTAATTACAGAAATTTTATACAATGAAAATGATGTAGTGCCTGTTGGTAAAGTTATCGCAAGAATAAATACTGAAACTGATGTAAACAACAATGTTTCACCAGTAACCAATGATTCTTTCCAGGTTAATAATAAGCCTGCAGAAAATAAAGAAGAAGATTATGAAGAAGCAAATATTGTTGAGCATGTTCCCTATCAGCCGTCTCAAAAAACATCTTCAGCAAATACAAATTCGTCTATCCGTTTTTATTCACCATTAGTATTAAATATTGCAGCCAGCGAAGGCATTTCTATGAGCGAGCTCGAAAGCCTGGAAGGTACCGGGCAGGATGGGAGAGTAAGTAAAAAAGACATCATGTCTTACCTTGAAGCCAGGAAAAACAAACCCGCAGCAAAGCATATTGAAACTACTGAAGAGCCTACTGTTCATGAAGTGCGGTCCGCTCCACCACAGCAGGAATACGATACTCCCGCGACCATCTCCGGCAATGTAGAAATTATTGAGATGGACCGTATGCGTAAGATGATTGCGAAGCACATGGTCGATAGCAAAAATATCAGTGCTCACGTAACCAGCTTTGCAGAATGCGATGTTACCAATCTTGTTCTGTGGCGCGAGAAAATAAAGAAGGAATTTGAAAAAAGAGAAGGCGAAAAAATTACTTTTACTCCATTGTTTATTGAAGGAATTATAAAGTGTATTAAAAGATATCCTTTGCTCAACAGCAGTGTAGATGGCGACAGGATCATCGTAAAAAAAGATATTAATATTTCTATGGCTGCTGCGTTACCCAACGGCAATTTAATTGTGCCTGTAATAAAAAATGCAGACCAGTTAAACCTAACCGGGCTTACCAAGCAGGTTAATAATCTTGCCAATGCAGCACGTACCGGCAAGCTCAAACCGGATGATACTTCAGAAGGGACATTCACACTTACTAATGTGGGAACCTTTGGCAGCATTATGGGAACACCTATTATTAACCAGCCACAGGTGGCCATTATGGCCGTTGGCGCTATAAAGAAAAGGCCTGTTGTTGTGGAAACGGAACAAGGAGACAGCATTGCCATCCGCCATATGATGTACATTTCATTGAGCTACGACCATCGCATTATTGACGGTGCGTTAGGCTCTACTTTTTTGGGAGCAGTTGCGAAGGAGTTTGAAAATTTTGATTCGAAAAGAAGCATTTAAATGTACATGTACAATTTGATGTTCGAAGTGCGGGCTCATATATTTCTTGTCAAATTTCTTCTGAAGAATGGAAAGATTCCTGCTGTCTTTAGAAGCCTAAAGCAAACATTCCAATGATTCTTTGCGAAGGTTCCAGAAAGAAAGTGTAATTACGTTTATATGATGCTAGAGAAGAATATTACATCTCCTCCGCCCACTTATCTCTATCATCAGGGCTAAATTTCCAGGGAGCAAAGTTATTTTCAATGTTGCTGAACATGGCGTTCCATTCAGCAGGAGCATTGCTTTCTTCCATAATTAATGAGCGGCGCAGTTCAAAAATAATGCTGAGGGGATTAATGCTAACGGGGCATTCTTCCACGCAGGCGTTGCAGCTTGTGCAGGCTCTTAATTCTTCCGTGGTTATGTAATCGTGTAAAAGTTTTTTACCATCATCTTTAAAAGAGCCATTTACTTTAATATTTTTTCTTACATCTTCCATCCTGTCACGTGTATCCATCATTATTTTTCGTGGGTTCAGCAACTTGCCCGTAATGTTTGCCGGGCATGCGGCAGTGCATCTTCCACATTCAGTACAGGTGTAGGCATCAAATAAATTTTTCCAGCTTAAATCAAAGATATCTTTTGCGCCAAAAGAGGCAGATGTTGTGGTTTGCGTTTGTGCGTTATCGTTAGTTGTTACCGATTCAGGGTTCATCATGTATTGAACTTCTCTCTCTACACTTTCCATATTTTTCATTTCACCCTTTGGCTGCAATGGTTTATAATATGCATTTGGAAAGGCCAGCAGAATATGAAAATGCTTGCTGTAAGGCAGGTAATTTAAAAAAGCAAATATGCCTGTAATATGCAGCCACCAACAGGTTCGCTCTATCCCAATTAATGAAGAAGATGAAAGATGCTGCAATGAGGGAGCAAGAAAGCCAGACAAAATAAAATTGCCATGATCAAAATAATGGGGATTGCCTTGAAGTTGTAAAGCCCTGTCTGCAGAGTTCATCGTTAGGAATAAGCTCATTAAAATAATCTCGGTAATTAAAATTAAATTGGCATCTGTTCTTGGCCAGCCATCAAGATCGTGCTTTATAAATCGCTTTATTTTTAAAACATTCCTTCTTATTAAAAAAATAATGCAAGCCAATAAAACGCCAATGGCTAGTATCTCGAAAAAATCAATTATAAAAGTGTAAAAGCCGCCGAGGCTCTTTGCAAACATGCGGTGCGTTCCGAATACACCATCGAGAACAATTTCCAATACTTCAATATTTATAATAATAAACCCGGCATAAATAACGAAGTGCATAATGCCTACGAGCGGATAACGGAACATTTTCTTTTGCCCCAAAGCAAGTAGCAATACATTTTTCCAGCGCTCGGTTTTGCGGTCATTAAAATCTTCCTTTTTGCCTAAATGAATATTACTGTATATTTCCTTAACTTTTTTTGCAAATAATATAATAGCGCCGGCTACAAGAATTATAAATAAAATTTGTTGCAGGATTTCCATATAAAAAGTTATGTTGCTAAGTTAATGGATTGAATGTTTATTGTTCAAAATCTAAAGGAGTATTATTTTTATATAAATCTGAAATATGTCGTCTGATAATTTAATTCTTACTGCTGATGCTGCGCTTAAAAAAATGCAGCGGATGGCGTATGAGATTGTTGAAAGGAATGTTGGTGAAGAAAAAATTATTTTAGCAGGAATAAAAGAAAACGGGTTGGTGATAGCTCAGATTGTTAAGTCATTTTTACAGGATGTTTTTAAAGGTAAAATAGATATTATTGAAGTAAGCATTGATAAAAGAAATCCAAAAAGCATTTCTTTTTCTGGTAATAACAATTTCGATGATGCTGTTGTAATTGTAACGGACGATGTAGCTAATACCGGGAAAACCTTATTATATGCCTTAAAGCCGCTGCTTGAGTTTTATCCTAAAAAAATACAGGCATTGGTATTGGTGGAAAGAAGCTATAAGCAATTTCCTGTATCACCGGATTATGTTGGCCTCTCTATTTCAACGGCTGCGGATGAAAAAATTATTGTGGAAGCTAAAGGCAATAGGGTCTTAGGTGCAATACTTAGCCCCATCTCAGCACCCGGCAAAAAGGGAAAAAACTAGCGAGGAATGCACAGGTTGAATTCTGCATGAGGTTATTTAAAATACAAACCAATGTCCTTTAAAACTTCCTTTGGAATATTCAAGTGTGGGAGCAGGAAACTTAAAAGCGTTTAATATAAAGAACAAGGCTTTCAATCCTTTTTTATTAGTCCTGATTTTTGTAAAATCAATATCCGGTGAAATGTACCATTGCCGGTATCGTTTTATATCGCTCCGGTCAAAAATTACATTTCCATTTTTATCAACAGCAATATTTCTTCGTGCGCCAAACATGCCTTCAGCGCCATATCCCACAGATAAAGAAAGCCACCGCGGCAATTTCGTGTCCGGAAAAAACGAATGAATATTTGCGCTGAGCCAGTAACTCTGTGCGTTATAATCTTTAATGAATCTTTCTATTTCCGTGTTGCCGTAAATAGCATCGGCTCTGTTGTTTAAATCTGCTTCGCGGTAATTTTTTTTATGAAATGAAAATTTAAATTTTATTCTTTGATCGTCCCAAGCAAATTCCTGCGCAATAAACATTCCGGAGCCGAAGATATTCGAGGCAAAATCGCCTATGCTAAAACCGTACTGTGATGAGAATCCATCCAGTACTTCTATTATTGATTGGTAAGCCACGCCACTCAATCCGCCTATCCAGATCCTTTGTTTCCGGGGTAAACCGGCCCATCGCCATGATTCCATACTTGCCCTGCTTTCGGTATAGGCGCTATAGGCATGCCCTACTTTATCAACCTGCAGCCACTCTATATTATCATTAAAAAAATGGAAACCAGATCTTGGATATTTTGAATACCATTCAGCATTAAGACCTATTAATACCCCCCCATAACCTATGATATTTGCTGCGGTAATCAATCTTACTCTTTTTTTGTTGTAGTGGTAAACAGTAGATGTATCAGATAAACTTTGTAGTTTGCTTAAAATAATATTTGGCTTAAAAGCAGATTGTGCATGAATACTTGCTGCAAAAAAGATGCATAAAATGGCGGTAAATGAACGCCTGCGATTGCCGTAGTTTTGCAAAAGATACATTACACAAAAATACGTTTAATGAAGAATGGCAGTTTTTAATTATCAAAATGAATATCTTCAAATTGTAAAAAATAAAAAGTATGGAAGCAAAAACTGAAAATAAGATTAATGAATGGCTCTCGGGCAATTATGATGATGCCACTAAAAATGAAATTAAACGCCTGCAAAAAGATGATGCTAATGAATTGGAAGATTCATTTTATAAAGACCTGGAATTTGGTACAGGCGGACTTAGAGGTATTATGGGAGTAGGAACCAATCGCATGAACACCTATACTGTGGGGATGGCAACGCAAGGCTATGCTAATTATTTGAAGCAATGTTTTGATAATGTGAAAGTGGCTTTGGCCCACGATTCGCGCAATAACAGCCGTAAGTTTGCAGAAATAACTGCTCATATTTTTGCCGCAAACGGCATCAAAGTTTTTCTGTTTGAATCATTACGTCCTACACCGGAATTAAGTTTTGCAATAAGAACTTTAGGTTGCCAGGGCGGTGTAGTGTGCACTGCATCGCACAACCCCAAAGAATACAACGGTTATAAAGCTTATTGGGATGATGGTGCTCAAATGGTATCGCCTCATGATAAAAATACAATTGTCGAGGTTGAAAAGATAAAAAGCGCTGATGATGTAAAGTGGGAAGGCAATGAAGAAAATATTACGATAATAGGAAAGGATATGGATGACAAATACATTCAAATGGTAAAGGGCCTGAGTGTAAATCCTGAAATATGCAAAGCGCAGCATGATTTAAAAATTGTATATACTCCCATACATGGCTCCGGAATTATGCTGATGCCCCAGGCGTTACAGGCATTTGGATTCGATAACGTCCATATTGTTGAAGAGCAAAAAGAGCCTGATGGCAATTTCCCCACGGTTAATTATCCTAATCCTGAAGAGAAAGAAACAATGAGTATTGCATTGAAAAAAGCAAAAGAACTGGATGCGGATATTTTGCTGGGTACAGATCCCGATGCAGATCGTGTAGGCGCAGGCGTTAGAGATAATAATGGTGAATGGGTTTTATTAAATGGCAATCAAACTGCTTTGCTCGTTTTCAATTACATAATAGAAGCAAGAAAAAAGAACGGGCTTGCAAAGCCTAACGATATGGTAATAAAAACCATTGTTACTACGGATTTGATTGATGTAATAGCAGCGCAAAATAACGTTACCTGTTACAATGTGCTTACCGGTTTTAAATGGATAGCTGCCATGATTAAGGATAAAGAAGGGAAAGAGAATTATATCGTTGGAGGAGAAGAAAGCTTTGGACTTATGATCGGTGATAAAATCCGGGATAAAGACGCTGTGAGTGCAGTAGCAATGATCTGTGAAATTGCTGCAGTAGAAAAAGATAAAGGCCAGACACTCTACAATAAATTAATTGAATTGTATGTGCAGTATGGATTTTATAAAGAAGACCTGATTTCAATTACAAAAAAGGGAATGAATGGCTCCAGGGAAATTGCTGATATGATGAAAGGCTATCGCGATAATCCGCCAAAAGAAATTGCGGGCAGCCCCGTGGTAGAATTATATGATTATGAAAAGCAGGAAAAGAAAGATTTAAAAACCGGTACTATTGAAAAAATTGACTTGCCTAAAAGTAATGTGCTGCAATTTATAACAGAAGACGGCAGTAAGATTTCTGCACGGCCAAGTGGCACTGAACCTAAAATTAAATTTTATTTTAGTGTAAATACAACTTTAAAAAGCGCAAAAGAATTCGATGAGGTCAATCAAAAATTAAATGAAAAAATCAGGGAAATTATTTCTTCTATGCAGCTTAAATAATCAAATGTTTTTGCCATTTGAAGGAGAAAACAGTAGACTGTAAAACTTTAATTTTTTTCAGCCAGTATAGATATCAGTTTTATAGGTAATATTTAGCGAAGCTGTAATTTACTGGATAGCAGAAACTTAGTAAAATCAGGCATTTCTGGCAGTATTTTTGCCATTTATAATTGAAATAAAAATCCTAAAAAAAGAACCGGAATTCAGTAGCCTTGTTAGGCCCCCACTTTATTTTGCATTATTGTTTGAAAAACCACCTTATTGAACAGCACTTTGGTGCTGTTTTTTTATATATGCGAGGCATAATAATAATCAGTTTCCTGTCTGCCCGTCTCTTACTTTAACTTTCTTCTTTCCACTGTTTTTCTTTTCATATTCTAAAACTTCAGCAGGCTTCGCAATTTTTTTAGGTTCTTCGGTAACTACTTCATTTTTTGGAGCATTTAACAGGCGATTGCGGTCATATTTTTCTGACTTTATAATTCTTCCAGTCCCAGGATCGTAATATGTCCAATTGCCATCTTTAACGCTATACTGCTCTGCCTTTACTATCTTATAACTTATAATTTCATTGCTGCCTGTTCCATAAATGGCAATGGTGTCATAAGGGGAATCAGGATTATAAGCCCGCCAGTTTTCTTCTCTTATCAATTCACCATAAGGAGTATAATATTGAGACAAACCATCTTTGCCTCCATATCTATAATTTTCAACAGCTATAAGATCACTTTGCAAAGTGTATTTTCGCCACATCCCTTCTTTTTTGCCATTTACAAAAATGCCTTCTTCTTCGTAGCCGGGCTCGCCGCGTAAAGGATCAACGTGTACTACCCATTTGCCTTGTTTCAAATTATTTTTATCAATTGCATTTAAGGTATCCCCGCGTGGGGAAAGCGTATAAGTTTTATATTGTGCTTCGGCAGAATAGCAAAACTGTATTGCAATAAATATCAATAATAGTTTTTGAATTTTTAAAATCATATTATTCTTTAAAATTTAGAAGATGTTTTTCAATTTCAAATTTACCAAATTAAAAGCCTTTTTACTTTGTAGCGCAATTTTGTTTGTGTCAATTTTAACCTTTCAGCCTGTTATTGCACAGGTAAACGCGACTACGGCCGCAGATAGATTGAACGGATTAAAAGAAAGAAAATTATTGCAGAGCAAGTCTTTATTGAAAGATATAAAATTCAGAAACATTGGGCCGTCTGTTATGAGTGGAAGGGTAGTGGATGTAGATGTAAATCCCAATGACCCAACGGAATTTTATGTTGCTTATGCAACTGGTGGAATGTGGCACACAAAAAACAACGGACAAAGCTTTGTTCCTGTATTTGATAGTGAAGATGTGATTGGCATTGGTGATATTGCCGTGAACTGGCATGATAATGAAATATGGGTGGGAACAGGGGAAGCAAACAGCAGCCGTTCTTCATACTCTGGTATAGGTATTTATAAAAGCAACGACACGGGGCGTACCTGGCAATATCTTGGCCTTCCGGAAAGCCAGCATATTGGTAAGATTCTTTTACATCCTCAAAATAAAAATATTGCATGGGTTGCTGCCACGGGCCATTTGTATTCACCCAATAAGGAAAGAGGCGTTTATAAAACTATTGACGGAGGAAAAACGTGGAAGCAAACTTTATATGTTGATGATAACACGAGTGCTGTTGACATGGATATTAACCCCAAAAATCCTGATGAATTATTTGCGTGTATGTGGCACCGTGAGAGAAGAGCGTGGGATTTTACGGGGGCTGGAAATTCATCTGCTATTTATAAAAGTATAGATGGAGGAGATAGCTGGAAAAAAATTACCGGTGCTTCATCCGGTTTTCCGCAGGATAGCGCCACGGGTAGAATTGGAGTAGCGGTGTATGCGGCCAATCCGCAAATAGTGTATGCAATACTTGATAATCAGAATCATAGGCCCGACACTGCCAAAAGAAAAATTGATACATCAAAATATACGCTTGATGACTTTAAGAATATTACTAAAGAAAAATTTTTAGCACTGAATGATAAGAAGCTTGATTCATTTTTAATAAAAGCCCAGTTCGATAGAAAATACAATGATTCTTCAGTAAAGCAAATGGTTCGCATTGGCGAGCTTGATCCCAATGCAGTATATGATTATTTTAATGATGCCAATAGTGAATTATTTAATACGCCTATTATTGGTTGCGAAGTATACCGCAGCGATGATGGCGGTGCAACATGGAAAAAAGTAAATACAAAAGGATTGGATCTGTATAATACTTACGGGTACTATTTTGGTAAAATTTCCGTATCGCCTGTTAATGAAAATAAAGTAATTATTAATGGATTCAACTTAATGCTGAGTATGGATGGCGGAAAAACATTTAAAGGCGTCGATAAATCAACAACGCATCCTGACTGGCATGGTGAATGGATAGATCCATTGCGGGACGGGCATTGGGTGGCTGGTAATGATGGTGGTTGCAATATCACTTATGATAATGGTGAACATTGGTTTAAAGCTAATACACCTTCTGTTGCACAATTTTATGCAGTAACGGTCGACGACGCAAAACCTTATAATGTATATGGTGGCATACAGGATAATGGAGTCTGGTATGGTTCATCCAAAATTAGCGGCAGCGATGAATCAGAAGAAGACGATGATGAAGAAGCAGAAGAACAGAGCGACTGGAATGTGCTGGGTGGCGGCGATGGTATGCAGGTGCAGGTAGATACAAGAGATAATAAAACCGTTTACTTTGGTTCTCAATTTGGTGAATACCAGCGAAAGAAAACAGATGGCGAAAGAGGAAAGCGTATTCATCCTATGCCTGAACTTGGCGCAAAAAAGTTTCGCTACAACTGGCAAACTCCTATTCTGCTAAGCAATTTTAACCAGGATATTTTATATATGGGTTCCAACGTTTTCTTCCGTGGCATGAATAAAGGCGATGACATGAAGCCTTTAAGCAAAGACTTGTCAAACGGTGGAAGAGAGGGTAATGTACCTTACGGAACTATTGTAACGTTGAGTGAGTCTCCGCTTAAATTTGGGCTCATTTATGCAGGCACTGATGATGGCAATATCCAGCTTAGTAGAGACGGAGGATACACCTGGACATTAGTTAGTTTAAAATTACCAAAGGGATTATATGTGAGCCGTGTGCTTGCATCATCATTTAAAGAAGAAAGAGTGTATGCAACATTGAATGGTTACCGCAATGATAATTTTACGCCGTGGCTTTATGTAAGTGAAGATTATGGGCTAACGTGGAAACAAATAGGAACGAACTTACCGGAAGGTCCTTTAAATGTTATAAGAGAAGATCCAAAGTACGAGGATATCCTGTATGTTGGCAGCGATAATGGATTGTATGCATCTTTTAACAGGGGAAAAACTTTTATGTTTTTTGGGAGCAATCTTCCTTCCGTTCCTGTGCATGATATTGCGATACAAAAATCCGCGAATGATATCGTGGTAGCTACGCATGGAAGAAGCATCTACATAACTTCTCTTGATGTGGTACAAAAAATGTATAAGGATGGTGTAAAATAAGATAGTCTCACATTAAACTTATGCTGGTACAGTAAATTTTCACGCAGAGTACGCAAAAGCTAAGAAAGCCTCGTTGTGATCTTGTGCTTTTTGCGGGATACGTGATCTTATAGGTAAGTATTAAACGCTTTATCGTTTTTGTTTATCTAAATTAGTACTGAATATTTATGTCCGTTAAACCTGATGTTTCAATCTTCCCCCTTTAAAAATAAAATTGATAGCCTTGTTGCGGCAGCAGCCGGGTTCCTCATTATCTTTTTATTTACAAGGCATGGCGGAATCGGGATAGAGCCTGACAGTGTTGTGTACATAACTACCGCAGAAAATTTTCGTAACAGTGGCAAACTAATTGATTTCACAGGCAGCCCGCTGGTAATATTTCCGTCATTTTATCCTTTATTTCTTTCATGCATTATCTTGCTTACAGGGCTTAACCCCCTGGCCTTCGCTCCTTATTTAAATGCTATACTTTTCGCTTTGATCATTTATTTATCAGGATACATAATGGAAAGTTTTTCATTGCGTTCGAAATGGTATAAAAGAGCCGTGCTGATTTGCATAGTATTTAGCCCGGCGTTGCTGGAAGTATATTCAATGGTGTGGTCGGAAACAGTTTTTATTTTGCTTTTACTATTGTTTCTAATAGCTATTAAAAAGTATTTTCAATCCTATTCAAACAAGGCTTTAATAATAGCAGCAATTTTAGCTTCCATCGCTTCAATAACAAGGTACGCAGGCATCTCTGTTATATTAGCCGGAATACTGTTTTTAGTGTTGGATATGAAAATGCCGGTAAAGCAGAAAATAAAACATATAGTATTGTTCGGTCTTATAAGCCCGCTGCTTTTAATTATTAACCTTGTAAGAAATTTTCTTGCGAATGGAACGGAAACAGGTTTGCGTGAAAAATCATTAGTGAGTTTTTATAGCGGCATGCATGATGCCGGTTCTGTATTCAATGATTGGCTGCATGTTTTACATAATTATTATAACGGTGCCGCATACACGACGATTATTATTATTATTTTGTTTCTCTCTTATTTATGTATAAAGTATTTTCTTCATTACAAGAGGATCACATCTTATGAAAGTATGTCTGCTGTTTTCTCATTAGTTTATATTTTATTCATGATAATAATTGCGAGTGTATCGAGGTTTGAAGAATTGAATAGTCGTTTCTTTTCGCCTGTGTTTATTTTATTGATTTGGAACTGCAGCAGTTGGATTGCCAGTTCAACAAAAAAAATTTCATTTTTAAATAAAAAAATAATAACGGCATTGAATATATGTATTTTCCTGGTTTTTATGTATGGCCAGTTAAGTGCGAATTATGAAACCTGGGACGGCGTAAAAGATGCCGGAATACCAGGCTATACGGAAGATCAATGGAAATTTTCGCAGACAGTAAATTTTATTGAGAAAAGCCCATTCCTGTTCAGGAAAGGCTATTCGGTTTACTCAGATGCAACTGATGCGGTTTATTTTTTCACGCACAGGCTGGGAAAATTTTTGCCACATAAAGAAGATAAAAATGGAATAGAAAGTTTTCTTGCAGATCAGCATTGCTATGTGGTCTGGTTCAACGATGGTGAAGACTCTGACCTGGTGGGCATCGATTTCATAACGCAGGTAAAAAAAATGAAGTTATTAAAGCAGTTTGATGATGGAGCAATTTATGAATTTGATAAATAAACCCTTTTTTGGTTGTAACCGCTTTGCAATTAATAATTAAAAATAAAAACCCCTGTTTCCAGGGGCCGTTTTGGTTATAAAAATCTGTTGTGATTTCATATCTATAACGCCGTTAAATAAATTTTATTTTATGAGTATAAAATTTTTAGATAATTGAAGTTTATAAGTTATGAATTTCTCAATAGCGGAAAATCATAAATCGTTATTTATTATTAATAATTATCTTGCTGCTCTTTTTAATTAAAACACATCACATGAAAAAAATTGCTTCTTTTCTTCTTGGTTGCATTTGCATTTTCGCTTTGGTTAAATGCAATTCTTCAACTTCAACTAATGAATCAATATCAGATTCAACAACAACAACTACCACAACTGAATCTGGCAACGTAACAGCTAACTGGAAAATTGGTGTTCAAATGTGGACTTTCAGAATGTTTCCGTTTACAGAAGCCCTGGATAAAGTTGATAGCTGCGGCGTAAAATATATTGAAGCTTTTTGGGGCCAGCCCTTAGGCGGCGGTATGAAAGACAGTTTTGGTATAAGAATGTCTGATGACAGCAAAACCAAATTAAAGCAATTGCTTCAACAAAAAGGCATCAGCATTGTTGCTATGGGTGTAATTGTACCAAAAACAAGGGAGGAATGGAAGCAGGCTTTTGATCTTGCAAAAGAATTTGGCCTTAGTTATATAACTGCCGAGCCACTCAAAAATGAATGGGATATGGTAGATAGCATGGCAGGTTCTTATGGTATTAAAGTGGCCATTCACGATCATCCAAAACCTAATGTTTACTGGAGCCCTGATTCAGTATTGGCAGCTACTGTAGGCCATCCTAATATTGGCTCATGTGCAGATTTAGGCCATTGGGCACGTAATGGTGTTAACCCTGTTGATGCTCTTAAAAAACTGGAAGGCCATATAATCGGTGTTCATTTAAAAGACATCGTAAAGTTTGGTGAGACACATGCCGCAGATACTGTGGTTGGTAAAGGTGTAATTGATTTTGCTCCGATATTCCAGGAATTGAAGCGTCAAAATTTCAACGGAATGCTTTCTATTGAGCACGAATCTAACTGGTATCATAGCGTGCCGGATGTAATTGAAACCGTTAAGTTTTACAACGACCAGGTGGCGAAACTTAAATAACATCTTTTCTTTTTTGATAAGGCTGAATGGTTAAAAACTATTCAGCCTTTTTTATAAGAACGTAAACACTAAAGAATGCTTTTACCATTGTAAACCACTATAATTTTTTTTCTTTAATTAAAAGAATTGCATCGGCAATAATCAATCCGTCAGCATTTTTACCTGATATTTCTACATAAGCTTTTTTGCCTTTAGGCAATTTATATTTCCCCAGAGAAACCCATTCGCCCGAGGTTTGCCCGATTACCTCAACCTTCGATTTATCAATTGTTTTTTCTGTACGTTGTTTTCCATCAAAAACTATTACAGGTGTTATGTTTGCACCATTTTGAAGTTTTGGATAGTAAGTATAAATCTCATAATTTCCTTCCTCAATTATTTCGGGAGTAAACTTTACAGAAGCCGGAATTTGGAGAAAGGAAGTATCAGCTAAAAAGCTTGGTCCATATCCTCCTTTTTTTTCCTTTACCCATGAACCACTTACTGAAATATTTGAAGTGTCTTCATTATCTATAAGAATGTCTGCAGTGCTTCCATCGGCATAAGGATTGGAAGTAAGTTCATGCTTTAGTTCGCCAGTGTTTACTTCCTGCACACTAATGCCTTTATCAATGGCCTGGCTGGCAGCAGCAGCAGCGGATTGCCCAAGCACCATAAATACGGGCTCCATGCGTATAGAGCCATAGGCAATATGAGAAGCAGATAAACAAACAGGAACCAATAAATTCTTACATTCTGAAGCTTTTGGTATTAGCGACCGGTAAGATATGGGATAAGGGTCAAATCCTCCTATTTGCACATCGCCTTCGTTTTTCACCATTCCATTCACCACAATTCTCTGGCAGTTGTGTGAGTCCATTGTGTATGCAGCCAAACCAACTCCATCTGTTGCCACTTCCCTTCCTTCGCAGTTTGCCTGGGTCATTACATATTCGCCAATCATTCTTCTTGCTTCGCGTACATACATCTGTGGGGTCCAGTGGTTGTTTTGAAGATATTCATCCTTCGGATAGCCCCATTGAAGCATATCCTTACGCAGGTTCGCAGGCATCCGCGGATCGTGGCCGGCAAAATAGAAAAATCCTTTTGTATAGTCGTCATGTGCTTTTTTTATTTCCTTGCGTTTATTATAATCTGCTTCCGGATATTCATAGCTCATTCCGATCATATCAGTAGAGAACGCCCCGTTATTATTAATATCAGTTTTATTAGCAGGCATTTTACTGACGGTCATAAATCCGCTAATGCTGGTTACAGGCCTTTTTTCCAACAGCCTTAACAAAAGTATATACCTGTCAGGATTATAATTGTCTGGTTTTGTTATTTGAATCCTGTTTTTCGGATTATTGGTAAGACACACCCTGATGTTATAAGACTGCACTTTTTTATCGCCGGTACCATTTGGTTCCAGTTTTCCACCGGTTACACCCCAAAGCAATCCGCTTTCCGGAACTCCCGCAGTTTTGTATGGATCAATATCATCAGGAAACTGGTGTTTGTCTCTCAACTGAACACCGTTATAGGTTTCGTTGTAAGTGCTGTTTGATTCTCTTCCGACCGTATAGGATACGCCAGACTTAGCCATCAGATCTCCTTCGTACGAACAGTCAATATACATTTTTGCTTTTATCGCTGAGTAGGATGACTTACGCGGATTGATCGAATTCTCAACAGTAATTTCTTTAATAAAACCGTTATCAGTTTCAACCGAAACCAACCTGTGTTGATACATGACCTTTACGCCTGAAAATTTGATATAATCTTCAAAAATTTGTTTAGCTACATGAGGCTCAAATGTCCATTGTTCCAGTTTCCCATAATGCTTTCCGATGCGGCGGTAAAAATTGAGTGCAATACCCGTAACCGCATACTTGTTCCCAATGTCTGTTTGTCCCAGTCCCCCTGAAGTTAAGCCTCCTAAGCGGCTTCCAGGTTCAACAAGGATTACGCTTTTACCCATTTTTTTTGCAGTATATGCAGCAATCACGCCAGCCGATGTGCCTCCATATACGCACACATCAACGGTTTTCGCATTGTTGTTTTGCGCATCGCAAATAATAGTTAATGCAAAAAATGAGATTAATAACAACGGTGTTGAAAGAGGTTTGTATTTTTTCATAATCATATTTTAAAGATAGTCAAATCAGGTTTTCGATTATAACTTTCAATGTTTTCAGAGGGCTTTTCAAGGCAACGGTCCGGCTTCTGTCGGTAGTTTCTCAATATTTGGTAGTTTAGTGATAACACGTACATTGTGTATTTATCACAATCAATCTAAAAGCTAATAGCTATTCTATAATGAAATATAAGTTGAAACTTTTCTTTGTCTTTATTTACCTTTTAATACTAACTAACGCCAGGGCACAAACGAAAAATGGAATCGAAGTATGGTTGACCAATCCTGTTAAATCTGCCTTATTTGCTAGGCAGAAAGAAACTTTGCGTTTCGGAACAGAAACAGGCAGTTATCCTGTTATTAAAGTAGATGATAAACAAGCCTATCAATCTATGATAGGCTTTGGTTTTGCATTAACCGGGGGCAGCGCCACGCCTATTTTAAAAATGGATAATGAAAGCCGTTCAAAACTACTGCATGAGCTTTTCGCAACTGATGGAAACAGCATCGGGGTTAGTTATATCAGGCTAAGCATAGGTTCTTCTGACTTAAATGATTTTGTTTTTTCGTATGATGATTTGCCTGACGGCGAAACCGATGTAGACATGAAAAAGTTTGATCTTGGTCCTGATAAGAAAAATATCATTCCGGTGATGAAAGAAATTCTCGCCATTAATCCTGCAATAAAAATATTAGGTTCTCCCTGGTCTCCGCCCGTGTGGATGAAAACAAATCATGATACGAGAGGTGGAAGGCTCCTTCCGGGATATTATACTGCTTACGCAAAGTATTTTGTAAAATATATCCAGGCAATGAAGGCTGAAGGGATAATAATTGATGCCATTACTGTTCAAAATGAACCATTGCATCCTGGTAATAATCCAAGCCTTTTGTTAACGGCTCCTGAAGAAAAAAATTTTATAAAAAATAATTTAGGACCCGCATTTAAGGCTGCCGGTATAAAGACTAAAATTCTTATTTATGATCATAATGCTGATCGTCCTGATTATCCTATTACTATCCTGGATGATCCTGCAGCAGCGAAATATATTGATGGTTCTGCATTTCATTTATATGGCGGAGACGTAAGCGCTTTTACTGAAGTGCACAATGCGCATCCTGATAAAAATATTTATTTCACAGAACAGATGGTTGTACAGTTTCGTGATACTGCGAGACTGATAATTTCTGACCCTGTTGGATGGCTGGTAATCGGTGCAGCGCGCAATTGGTGCCGTAATATACTTGAATGGAATCTCGCTGCAGGCCCTGATTTTAAGCCTTATACTAACAGGGGCGGCTGCAACAGTTGCCAGGGAGCTGTAACAATTAACGATAACGCATACACGAAAAATATTGCGTTTTATTCGATAGCTCATATCTCTAAATTTGTGAGGCCTGGCTCCATTCGCATTGCAAGTAATGACCTGGATTCGTTACCTAATGTTGCCTTTTCAACTCCTTCTGATAAAAAAGTTTTGATTGTTGCCAATGATAGTAACAATCCGCAAACTTTTATAATAACCTATCATGGAAAAAATGCAATTGCTACTTTAGAAGGTAAAGCAGCGGCCACGTATGTATGGTAAATATTAAATGAAGATTAATCCAGATAAAAATATG
>Ga0207652_10000768_pt1 | contig 30720 bp, 25 predicted proteins | sample KBSC63BmetaG_FD_184334 | JGI IMG/M metagenome (GOLD analysis project Ga0207652, IMG submission 184334) | Corn rhizosphere microbial communities from Kellogg Biological Station, Michigan, USA - KBS C6-3B metaG (SPAdes) (version 2) | ecosystem: Host-associated > Plants > Roots > Rhizosphere ...
GCACAGACTGGTACAGGAAATTAGGATATGTTCCATTTGAAAAAGATGATGGAAGTGTCACTTCTACTTTGGAATACGCTTTTGATGACTGGTGCATTGCACAAGTTGCTAAGATGATGGGGGAAATGAGTGATTATAAAATTTTCATGGAACGCAGCGGCAACTGGAAAAATCTTTTTGACCCTGCTATTTTATTTGTAAGACCGAAAGATGCCGGTGGTAAATGGATTGAGCCATTCAACCCTTATGACGAAAGGTTTGGTAAAACGAGAGCATTTGCTGAAGGGAATTCCTGGCAATACACGTGGTATGTTCCGCAGGATGTACACGGGCTGATACGGATGTTTGGTACCGGGAAAAGATTTGCACAAAAGCTGGATTCCTTATATACGCTTACACCACCCGACAGCCAATCCATCTTTAAATATGATGGTTATATAGGGCTAATGTGGCATGGTAACGAACCTTGCCACCATATTTCCTATCTATATAATTATGTGGGCATGCCATGGAAAACGGCTGAGAAAGTAAAGCAAATATGTGCATTTTATCGAAACGATCCAAAGGGGTTATGTGGCAACGATGACTGTGGGCAGACGAGTGCGTGGTATATATTTAGCGCCATTGGGTTTTACCCGGTAAACCCTGCGAATGGCGAGTATGTGATAGGGACCCCCCTGGCTAGCAGAACAGAACTTTCTCTTTTTAACGGCAAGCACTTTATTGTAACGGCAAATGGATTAAGCAAAAAAAGTATCTACGTGCAAAAAGCAACACTTAACGGCCAGCCTTATACCAAATCGTTCATTAAACATACAGATATTATGAAGGGTGGGGAACTGGTGCTTTACATGGGTAATAAGCCTTCTGCAACATGGGGGATAAAAAAAGAGGATTTTCCACATTAAGATGGCCGGTAACAACGTTTTATACTCATGCCGATCTTTCTTAAAAAATTATTCCTGGCATTGGGGCTACATCCGCCGGTGGTATTTCTGCAAAGAAGCGGAGCGATTTCGACAAAGAGAAAGACCCGCAAGTACTACTATGGTTTTGTGCAGAACAATCAGTTAGTACAAGAAGAAATTTTAAATAATATCAGATATCATTTACTTTTAAGACAGATAACTAGCATAAACTATTTATGCGAATATCGATTTAACAAACTTACTTATGAGAAAACAAATGTTGACAGTTTTTGCTTTATGCACAGTGATACTTTCATTTGGACAAAGCGCATTTAAAAAGAATGACATTTATTTAGAAGCAGGTGGTAACGGACTTTTCGGTTCTGTTAACTACGAAAGGCAACTAACAAAAAAGCCAGGACTCGGAGCAAGAATTGGTTTTGGCTTCTACTCTGAAAATGCTTTCTACCTAACGATTCCTGCAGGCATTAACTACCTATTTCAACTCAAGAATGATAAATCTTTTATTGACGCCGGACTTGGAGCAACCTGGACACGAATTGATGGCAACCTGTTTGGCAAAAATAAGAATTCTAATGGCGACCATTTTATAAACTTTATTCCAAGTGTGGGTTATAGAAGACACACCGCCAGAAACTTAATGTGGCGCATTAGCGTGACACCTGTTGTAAATAAATATGGACTTGTACCCTGGCTTGCTGCCTCGATTGGAAAGAGATTTTAGGTGGGAGCGGCTAAATCACTGCTATTCTTAATATTTAAAATCAAAGAAGTAGTGCTGACCTAATCCGCAACGGTTATAAACTCAGACAGCGCAACTAACGGTTACGGGTAGACTAAATAACTATGAGATTGCTTCGTCGCCACAAGATGTATAATGTTGAAAGTAATCCGGCTCCTCGTAAAGACGTTTTCAAGTAGTAACATCATTGCGAGTAAGCACAACGAAGCAACCTCAGAATAAAGGAATTAATACATGAGGGGATGTACTTATATCATTCGCTAAAGGTTACCAACTTTAATAATTCGTCTTAAGCCTAAGAAGCGCTCATCTCTAAAGCTGGCAACCTTAATGCGACTGTAATTAAGCAGGAATGCCGACCTCTTGTTTCACCAACTCAAGTTCAGCATTAATCTTTACTTCTTCACTCAATGCCACGCCGCCGGTTTCAAGAATGCTATTGAAGCTGACTCCCCAATCAGTGCGATTAATTTTGCCGGTTACGAGGAAGCCGGCCCTTTCACTACCCCATGGATCCTTGGCTATTCCGTTAAATTCAACATTCAGCTTAACTGGTTTAGTTACTCCCTTAAGTGTTAACTCACCATGCAAAGCGTAAGTGTCACTATCCCTCTCTTCAATCTTTGTTGATATGAATTTCAGTTCGGGGTATTTCTCTACCTCAAAAAAATCGGAATTGCGTAAATGAGCATCGCGTTGTTCATTATTGGTTGAAATTGAAGCCATTTCTGCGGTCAGCTTAATTACCGCTGTGCTGAAATCTTCTTCTTCTGTTACTACCTCTGCATTAAAACTTTTGAAAGAGCCTGACACATTGCTGATCATCAGGTGTTTTATTTTAAATTGCAATTCACTATGCATTGGATCCAGTAACCATTTTGTCTTTGCCATAATTTATTTTTTATGTTTTAATTAATGATGCAAAATTATTTACCTTTACTTACAAAAGGTAAGTACTATACAAAAGGTAAGTAGTTACCTTTGGGTTACTTATAAACACATTTTATGGCTACAGTAAAGAATAAAAAGGAGCTGCATTCACCAACCCAGTGTAAAGCAACCCTGAATGCTATAGCGGATGCACTTTATGTGATTGGCGGTAAATGGAAATTGCGGATCATTGTTGCTTTAAAGGATGGCAATAAAAGATTCAACGAACTTCACCGGGTGATAGATGGCATTTCTGCAAAAGTGCTTTCTACTGAATTAAAAGACCTGGAGCTGAATGGCTTTGTGGCCCGCAACGTATTTACTGGTACGCCCGTGGTTGTTGAATATGAGTTGTCGGAATACGCTGAAACATTGAATGAGGTATTGCAATCGTTAAGTGAGTGGGGAGCGATGCACAGGGAAAACGTGAGGAAGAGCATGAAAAAGAAAAAACCAGTAAAAGCTTTTTAAAGTAACATTAAAAATATAATCTTATCTATCATACATGAAAAAATTCCTTTATGTCATTGCATTTTTATCCGCAGCCTGTTCAGTGTATTCACAAAAATTATCAAAGCAAAAAGCAAAAGAAATAGCAACTACTTATTTGCAAACTGCTGTTGATGCTTATAAAAAACAAGCGGCTGCAGACTGGAATGATTCTGTAATTCATTACCATGATTATGCCATGAAGTTTTCTTATAAAATCTTCGGTGATGCACCTTTTGGCAAAAGAAGTTTATACATATCATTGCATGGCGGCGGCAATGCACCTGCGGCAGTTAATGATCAACAATGGCAAAATCAAAAACGCTTATATGCACCTGCGGAAGGTGTTTATCTTGTTCCGCGTGCACCAACCAATACGTGGAATCTTTGGCACGAAACACATATTGATGCAATGTTCAACATCATCATAAAAGATGCAATTGTGTTTGAAGGCGTTGATGCGAATAAGGTTTATATTCTTGGTTATTCAGCCGGCGGCGATGGCTTGTATCAACTGGCACCACGTATGGCCGATCATTGGGCAGCCGCTTCAATGATGGCAGGCCATCCCGGTGATGCATCTCCATTGCCTTTGCGCAATTTGCCTTTTTCAATATTTGCAGGAGGCAATGATTCTGCTTATAATAGGAACAATCTTGCAAGGCTTTGGGGAAAAATGCTGGATAGCCTGCAGGCGACCGATACAGCAGGTTATATACATGACCTGCATGTGTATGATGGACTTGGCCACTGGATGTTGAGAAAAGATACTATTGCCATTGCCTGGATGGCAAAGTACACACGCAATCCATTACCTGCAAAAGTAGTGTGGGTACAGGATGACAGGTTACACGAAGATTTTTACTGGTTAGGAACTGATACATCCCAAACCATAGCAGGTGATAAAGCTGTTGTATCTCTCAATAAAAACGATAATGAAATAGTAATAGAACAAAATACTTTCAAAACTCTTTACATCTGGTTAAATGATGATATCCTTGATTTAAATAAGAAAATAACAATCATTCAAAATGGGAAAAAATTATTTAAAGAGAGAGTAAAAAGAAGCGAAAGCATTATTAAAAACTCGGTTGATAAACGTTTAGATCCAAATATGATTTTTTATTCCCGCATAAAAATTGAAAACGGTGAAGTAACAACTGATTTGTGAACAATTATTTTGTTTTGGAGGATGTTTAATTGCTCAGCTCACAAGAACCACCTATCTACATAGAGCTATCAATAGTTTCGTATTCAGCCACTAGGATTGTCGCATTCACACTGCGATGGTTCCATATTTGTTGACGAGATTTGTATTACAATAAATGTAAATAATATGAGAAAAATAATTGTGTTATCAATGATCACATTAGATGGAGTGATGCAGGCGCCCGGCGGACCTAAGGAAGATACGTCAGGCGGTTTCAAATATGGCGGTTGGACTGAACCGTATGGTGACGAAGCTTATGGCAAGGCGGTGCAAGAAGAGCTGAAACCTGCAGATTATCTTTTGGGCAAAAAAACATTTGAGATTTGGGCCGGATACTGGCCTGAGCATGGAGACTTTTGGCCGGGTATTAATGAAGGCACAAAATATGTGTTTTCCAAAAGCATGAAAAAGTCGGACCCATTAGTTAGCGGATGGAAAAACTCAATAGTAATAAAAAACGTGGCAGATATCAAAAAGTTAAAAAATTCAAAAGGCTCTGACTTTCAGGTTTGGGGCAGCAGTGAACTTATTCAACTGCTACTTAAGAATGACCTTGTGGATGAACTCAGGCTTAAAATTCACCCTTTGACTTTAGGCAAGGGAAAGAAGCTTTTTAATAATGGAACGATTCCGGCGGCATTTACATTAACAGAAAGTAGTGTTACTACAACCGGAGTGATTATTGCCTGTTACAAACGGGCCGGAAAAGTGAAGACAGGAACTGTTGGAGCTTAAAGAGAATAAAATAGCTATTAGCGATCTGTAATTACCCTAACCTCACTATTAATGCCTGCCAGGGTTGCAAATGATAAACATTATTACGTGCCTTATAATCAGGCAAATTATTTAGTAACACATCCGTGACGGAACCTGCCGACACGGGTACTCTAAACGGCATTTGCTGATTGGAAAAGTTCAGAATAATCAAAACTTTCTGATCGTTTAGTATTCTCGTGTATGCGTATACGTTAGGATTGTTTTTATCTATCAATTTATAGCTTCCATAAACTAATTCCGGCAGGGATTTACGAAGCCTTACCATTCTTCTGAAATAATTTAAAACTGAATCCGGATCAGTTTCTTCATGGGCTACGTTTACTGTTTTATAATCAGGATTAATTGCAAGCCATGGCGTGCCGCTCGTAAACCCGGCATTGTTCGTATCATCCCATTGAAAAGGCGTACGGCCGTTATCCCTGGCTGAAATTTTCTGGCCTTCTAAAAAGTATTCGAGGTCGCCGTTCTCGCTTTTTATTTTTTCATACATGTTCAATGTTTCAATATCCCGATAGTCATCAATGGTATCAAATTTTATATTCTTCATACCGATTTCATCGCCTGCATAATAGTAAGGGGTGCCACGCATGGTCAATAAAAAAGTCGTAAGCAATTTTGATGATGCATTGCGATATTCAGGGGCATCATTCCCCCATCGGGATACCATTCTCGGTTGATCATGATTACCAAGATAAATAGTTCCCCAACCTTTTTTTGCCACCTTCTTATCCCAGTTGCTATAGATCTTTTTAAAAGCAACAAGGCTGTAACCCTTCGGATCCATTTGCTTGTATTGTCCCGGAAGATAGCCAAGATTTGTACCGTCAAAATGATATAGCATGTTTAGTTTTTTCATGTCTTCATCTACAAACTTCAACGCATCTACCCGCTTAATGCCGGCGCCTTCGGCTACAGACATGACATCATATTTCGATAGCACTTCTTTGTTGATCTCTTTTAGATATTTATGCAACCGCGGGCCACGAGCATAGTAATTAGTCCAGCTACCGTATTTTTCCATGAGCTCCGCGTTTGGTATTTCAGGAAAAGTGGTGTCCTTAGATATAAACGTGATCACATCCATACGGAAACCATCAATACCTTTATGTATCCAGAACTTCATCATGTTAAAAATCTCCTGTCGTACTTTTGGATTTTCCCAGTTAAGGTCAGGTTGCTTTACAGAAAAATAATGCAGGTAATAAGAATCTGTTACAGCATCATATTCCCATGCCTGGCCATTTACATCAAAAAAACTTTTCCTGAATGGCGGCTTGCCCTTTTCTGCAGGCCACCAATGATAATAATTGCGATACGGATTATCCCTTGATTTTCTTGATTCAATAAACCATTTGTGTTCGTCGCTTGTATGGTTTACCACAAGGTCCATGATGAGTTTTATTTTTCTTTCATGAAGGCCTTTCAACAACAAGTCAAAATCTTCCATAGTGCCGAATTCTTCCATGATATTTTCATAGTCGCTTATATCATAACCGTTGTCATCATTAGGCGATGTATTGATTGGATTCAGCCAAACAATGTCAATGCCCAGGCTTTGTATATAGTCCAGTTCCGAAATAATTCCTTTCAGATCACCTATGCCATCACCGTTAGTATCCTTAAAGCTCCGCGGATAAATCTGGTAAACTATTGCTTCTTTCCACCATTTTTTATTGTTGTTGTTTTCCTGCATAAAATATTTCTTATCCTTTACTAAGCTAAAACAATGTTGCAAAAATACAGCCATTGTTAGTTTCACTTTGATCAGAACACATTAATTGCTTCCATTAATAAATTGTATATTCGGTTTATAACTTCTAACGATTTTGCTTATGAACAACTGGCATATAAAACTCTCGCTTTTTATAAATTATTTTGTTTTCGCTATTCTACTTAACAGCTCCGGCATTGCCATTTTGCAGGTGCAGAATAGCTTTGGAATTTCTAAAAAGGCCGCTGCCTGGATCGATCCTTGTAAAGATTTGAGCATTGCCGTTGTTTCGTTTTTGGTTGCATCTTACATTGCCAGGTTTGGTTATAAAAAAGCGATGTTGTTTGCGTTGGGAATTATATGTGTTGCCTGTTTTATTATTCCGGTAACTCCCGGTTTCTTTGCAATTAAAATTTTATTTGTAGCGGTAGGTTCATGTTTTGCGTTAATTAAAATGAGTGTTTATAGTACAATCGGAATTGTTACAAAAGATTCGAAAGAACACATTAGCATGATGAATTTTATTGAATCTTTCTTTATGGTTGGTAATCTTTCATTGTATTTTATTTTCGGGTTTTTTGTTGATAATGCAAATCCTCAATCCACTTCATGGCTTAATGCATATTACCTGCTGGGAGGTTTGTCAATACTTGCTTTTTTACTTTTGCTCTCTTCCCCTTTAGATGAATCGTCTGCAAAAAGCGCAGATGGAAAGCCAGTGGCCATTAAATTCGCTGACATGTTCAAATTGATGAGCGAGCCCATAGTAATTGCATTTATATTCTCCGCTTTTTTTTATGTTTTGATAGAACAAAGTATTCAGAATTTTCTACCAACTTTTAATAATAAAGTTTTGCTGTTGCCCGCTGTTCTTAGCATACAAATGGGAAGCATTCTCGCAGGCTCTACTGCTTTAGGTAGATTTTTTGCAGGTATTGTTCTTAAAAAACTTAATTGGTTTTATACCATAGCTGGCAGCCTTTTGTTAGCAGCTCTTCTTGTTGTTTTGGCAATGCCACTTGCAAAAAATGAAGCTGGCTCGCATGTCACAGGATGGCTGAATGCGCCAATAGCGGCTTACATTTTTCCTCTTGTGGGTTTATTGCTGGCTCCGGTTTACCCGGCAATAAATTCTGTAATTCTAAGTTCATTGCCAAAACCGAAACATGGTGTGATGTCAGGATTGATAATTATTTTTTCTGCAATTGGTGGCACTTGTGGCTCATTAATTACTGGCTATATTTTTGATAAATACAACGGGCAGGCGGCCTTCTATTTTACATTGGTGCCCATAGGGATATTAATAATCTGCCTTTCAATTTTTAAAACGCTTCAAAAGAAGCCAGTTAAGCCGGTTATTAATCCCGATGTAATACATTAACCGGTAATAAATAATCTATGGAAATAGAATATATTTTTTCTTTAGGCGAATTATTTGAGAGAGTGCAATTAGAGCGAATTTTTCCAGATGGGAAAACTTTTGTTGATTGTACACCAAAAACAGATTTATCGTCTATCCGTGAACGTTATGAAGAGCAAAAGAATGAACCAAACTTTGATCTTTCATTTTTTGTGCACGAATATTTTATTGAGCCAAAATCAATATCGTCCGGTTATAAGAGTGATACGACAAGGCCAATAAAAGAACATCTTGAAAGTCTTTGGAATGTGCTGACGAGGCAGCCGGAGGAAACGAATGATTCTCTTGTTGACTTGCCGAATCCTTATATTGTTCCTGGTGGCCGTTTCAGGGAAATATATTATTGGGATAGTTATTTTACCATGCTCGGTTTGCAGGTTTCCAACCGTCTGGAAATGATACAGGATATGATCAATAATTTTTCATACCTCATTGACAAGTTTGGATATATACCAAATGGAAATCGTGCATATTTTGTTGGGAGGTCGCAACCACCATTTTTTGCGTGTATGGTGCAGCTTTTGGCAGAAGAGAAAGGCAAAGATATTTTAATTGAATATCTGCCAAGGCTTCAAAAAGAGTACGATTTTTGGATGAATGGAATTGAAGACTTGCACGAAGAAAATACATCAGTAAATCGTGTTGCGCTTTTGCCCGGCGGCAACATTCTAAATCATTATTGGGATGAACATGATTTTCCAAGACCAGAAGCTTTCAGGGTAGAAATAGGATTAGCTGCTTCAGCTAATAATAAAAATAAATTATATCGTCATCTTCGTGCTGCCTGCGAATCCGGCTGGGACTTTTCTTCAAGATGGTTTAAAGATGTACATGACTTTTCGACTATTCATGCTGCTGATATTATCCCTGTAGATTTAAATTGTCTTTTATTTTACCTGGAAGAAACGATTGCTGTTGCTTACGAATTAGCCGGCAATAAAGAATCATCCGAAAAATTTATTACGCTTGCTGCTGCAAGAAAAGAAGCCATAAACAGGTATTGCTGGAATGAAGAGAAAGGATTTTATTTTGATTATGATTATGTAAGCTGTGTGCAAAAAAAATCATTAACACTGGCAGCGGCGTTTCCCTTATTTTTTGAAATTGCTTCAGGCTCTCAGGCAGAAAGGGTTGCTAAAATTTTAAAGCAACACTTTTTACAACCAGGCGGGTTAATATCCACTACAGAAACTACGGGCCAGCAATGGGATGCACCTAACGGATGGGCGCCGCTACAATGGATTGCTATTATAGGATTAAGAAATTATAAGCAGGATGAACTGGCAAAAGAAATTGCAAGACGATGGATGAATATTAATGAAAAAGTATATCACGATACCGGCAAGATGATGGAAAAATATAATGTAGTAGAAACAGACCTTAAGGCTGGCGGCGGCGAATATCCTTCACAGGACGGCTTTGGCTGGACTAATGGTGTCTATCTTGCTTTGGAAAAAGTTTTTGGAAAATTGTAAGCTTAATCCATAATTTTTATTTCTTTAATAACCTTTTATCAACTCCCTCCTTTGTAATCTTTACAGATAAAATATTTCCATCTTTATCAAAATACATTCTGTCAATGCATACTTCACGGTGATTGCCGTTAGTAGTAGTTAACGGGCGGCGGTGGTAAATAATATACCAATCATCAGTACCAGGAATATTTAAAACAGAATGGTGGCCTGCGCCGGTAGCCACTTTCGGATCTTGCTGCAATATCTTTCCTACTCTTTTAAATGGCCCGAATGGCGAATCACTAACGGCATAGGCTACACTATAGTCCGGTCCTGTCCATCCACCTTCGGACCACATGAAATAATATTTTTTATTTCGTACAAACATAAAAGGCCCTTCCACATAATTATCCGGTGTTATTGATTTAAAAAGGCTCCCGTCGTCAAAAGGAATAAAGCCGGTAAAGTCAGCATTCAGTTTACCGATATTGCAATGCTTCCATCCCCCATAAATAAAATAATACTGTCCATCGGTATCTCGAAATACATCCTGGTCGATAGGCTGCGCCCCATTATAAAATTTATTAATGAGCGGCTTGCCCAAATAATCAATAAAGGGGCCATCCGGATTATCGGAGACAGCAATGCCAATACCGCCCGGTTGGTTATCGTTTTGAATATCGTTAGCGCCAAAAAAGATATAATACTTCCCGTCTTTTTTAGTGATAGATGGGGCCCAAATGGCGTATGCCGCCCATTTCACATTTTTAATATCCACTACATGTGGATGCTTCTCCCAATGCACAAGGTCTTTTGATGAAAAGGCATCTAAAAAAGTTTGCTTCAGATAAACAGGATTAATGGTATTTTTCTGTATTTCTTTTTGATGCTCTGATAAGTTTTGTTTGGGCCCAACATTCTTATAATCATCAGAATAAGTTGGATACACCCAATAAGTATTATCAAAGATATGCGCTTCAGGGTCGGCATACCATCCTGGGAAAATCGGGTTACCGGATTTTTCAATGGTTTTTTTGCCTTGTGAAAATGCACTTGCCGAAACAATAAGCAAGAATGCAGTAATTATGTATTTTTTATAATTCATGGTCTTTTATTAATCTTTTTTAAATAATAATAGGTTTGCAACAAAATAAACTGCGATAAAACTCCATGATAAATCGCTTGCAATATTAATACTCTTAATTATTTTTTCGTGTATGCCTTGTTGTTATCAATCAAAAATCTGGCTGCTGAGATGATGAAATGCCTCCATAGCGCCCATATATTCACAGGTTCTGGCACCTGCTATATTGCCATTTGCAATAATAATTTTCCATTCATTATCGCTCATCGCCTGTATTTCCTGCAGGGAATAATTTCTCAGCTGGTACAGAACGGCCCCGACGAAGGCATCTCCTGCGCCAGTGCTGTCAACTGATTTTACCGGGATACTGCTGACTGTGATCAGGTTTTTTTTATGCATCAGCAACGTGCCTGCCTTACCTAATGTAATAGCAAAAGTTGCATTGGTTTTTTCTGACAAAATTTTAACCGCATCATTGACTGATGCGCTTTTCGTTATCAGCATGGCTTCTTCATCGCTTACTTTAAAGAAATGACATCTTTCCATAAAGTACCATGATTGTTCAATAAAAGATTCAACATTAGTTTTCCAAAGCAGCTGGCGGTAATTGGGATCAAAACTTATAAAGATATTTTTGTCAATTGCTTTATGTAAAAGATTTTTATAAGCATGCTGTAAAGGCCCAGGGAGAAACGCAGTAGCCGAGCCAAAGTGCGTAATAGAACATTCATGAAGGCTAATACCATCGAGGTCAGTTTCATTTAATTCGCCATCTGCGCCACGATTAAAAACAAAATCTCGTTCACCATCGGGCATAAGAGAAACAAAAGCAAAAGTTGTAAAATTATTTTTATCCTGAACCATATGTATTGTTGACACGCCAAAGTCTTTCATTACATCAATCAGTTGTTGCCCAAATGGATCAGCTCCTACTTTTGCAGATAACAATACATCGCCGCCCAAAGCTGCAATGGCAGCCGCAACATTGGTTGGTGCCCCGCCGGGCTTTTTTAGAAAATGTTCGCCCTTTGAAAGCGATGTTCCTGTATCCGTACAAATCATATCAATAAGAGCTTCACCAATACATAGTATTTTCATTGCAAGATTTCGTTTATGGGATACTGTTATAGTCTAAAAATTAGTTTTTTTCACTTTGAGGATATATTCAAAAATAAGATTTTTGAAAAGTTATGTATTAATATTCATTCAATGTAAAAGAATAAATGAATGTTTTAGCTGGATATGAGATTTATATTTAAAGAAAGTAATTTTTATGTATAATAGGTATGGCTTACTGAAATTAGTTTCCACAGTATAGTCTCAAAACGATATATTCTCAAATGAGATTTATATCTTCAGAAAAGCGGCTGTATATACAATTAGGTCATCCTGCGTTTAATGTACCTTAAAAGTAAACCGCAATAAACAGGCTATATGGCGATGATTTAAATCGTTATCTTTTGCAAAGGCGCTAACAGCGGATAGCGTACAGATAATATGGATTGCATCTTAAACGTTCTTATCCACAACCCAAGCCAGGCAAAGATCTTCAAAGAAATTAAAATGTATCATTAATTTTTTTGGAATATGTTTTGTAAACGTACATTCAATAAATTTTCGTTTGCCCGTTACTGTTATATTTGTTATGTGAATATGATCTTTAAAATCAACTCCGCCTTTTCCATGCCATTTATAAATGGCCTCTTTGCAGCTCCAGCATAAGGTTAAGAGGTTTATTGAGTCATGTGTTATCCCAATAGCTGTCGGAATGTTATTGTTTAATTGGTAAACATTTTCTACAACATTAATTTCTTCATTGCTTAAAAATTTGTGTTGTATTAATTTAATTTTTGGTGTTACCAATTCCACATCAATTCCGGCACTTTCGCTTTCACTGATAATGGCTGCCGCAAAATCGCCGCAATGAGAAATTGAAAAATGAAACGAGCCGTCAGCGAGCAAAGGCTTATTTGATTCTGCAATTTCAATTAAATGCAAAGGAAATTCGGGATGCAATATTTTAAGTAAATAACGCCCTGCAAGGTGTTGTAATTTTTTGTGAGGATGATTTATGGTTTTGTTTAAATGTATTTTTTCAAGAAAAAAGTCTTCAGTTTCCGTTATGTGCCATACAGCCAACGTCGCCTGTTCGTTAATATTATGTTGATAAAACAAAGGCATTCTGAAAATGGAAATTGAAAATTGAAAATTGAAAATTTTACTTTTACAAATAAACGAATAAAGAACTTAGCAATGATTTTGAGCGATACAACAATCCTGGAAGAAATTGAAAAAAAAACTATAGTAATCGAACCTTACAACAGGGAATGCCTGGGAAGCAATTCTTACGATGTACACCTGGGGAAATGGCTTGCAACTTATACCGAGCACATTCTTGATGCAAAGAAACATAACACTATTGACTACTTTGAAATACCTGAAGATGGGTTTGTTTTGTATCCTCATATTTTCTATCTCGGCGTTACTGAAGAATACACTGAAACTCACGCACATGTGCCTTTTCTTGAAGGTAAATCTTCTACAGGCCGTCTGGGCATTGATATCCATGCCACCGCGGGAAAGGGAGATGTAGGTTTTTGCGGCAACTGGACATTAGAAATTTCAGTTAAGCAACCCGTAAAAATTTATAAAAGTATGCCAATAGGTCAATTAATTTATTTTCCGGTGGATGGAGAAATTGAGATAAAATACAATCAAAAAAAAGACGCTAAATACAGCGGTCAAATTAATAAGCCTGTTGAAAGTATGATGTGGAAAAATAAGTTTTAAATAATTTCCTCTATAAAATTAGACATCCGCTTAAGCAATACATTTGTTGGATATGTACCGAAAGTCACCTTCCGGCTTTCATTATTTTCCATGTAATATTTTTAAATAAAAAAAACTGGATGAAGCAGGTAAATGCTTGATAAGTAGTGATTTGCCGAAATAATTATTTTTTATTTTCGAAACATTAATTTTTATAAATGTATCTCTTTAAGAGATTTTAAGTTCTGCAAAAGTGATTTTGCTCAATTTTATAATAATGCAGAAAAAATGCCGCTATTTTACTACTTTTGCACTCCCAAAAAAACATTTAAATAAATGAGTAACGAAATTATTAACCAAAATGCTGATGAGCAGGATCCTTACCAAAAGGATGCAGCAACAACAAATTCACCTGCTGATAACAAAATGGAAGAACAAAAAAACAATGGCGCTGCAAACGTAGCTAACCCGGAAAAGCCGGAAGTCAACAAACAAACTGTTGAAGAAATGCCGCAAGGCGGAATTGAAGGTGTTCCGTTTCCCGATTTTCCTGAAGTGGAGTCAACGCAGGCAGCACTGGAGCCACAACCCACTGAAAAAGAAGTTCACGAGGAAGCTCTGTCAACCGCCCATGATGACTTTGACTGGAGTGTTGATAAGAGGAATGTAACTTCTTATAATAAAGAAGAAAGGCAAAAGTATGATGAGGTTTACGACAAAACATTTAAGCAGATCAACGACAATGAAATGATCAATGGAACTGTTGTTGGCATGACTAAAACAGATGTAGTTATAAATATTGGCTTTAAAAGTGATGGGCTTGTTTCGCTGAATGAATTCCGTGATATGCCCAACCTGAAAGTGGGTGATGAAGTGGAAGTGATGGTTGCGGAAAAAGAAGACAGGGAAGGAAACCTTCACCTAAGCCGCAAGCAGGCTCGCACTACACGTGCATGGGAAAAAATTGTAGATATGCATAGAACCGGTGAAATTGTTACAGGCCTTGTTACAAGCAAAACCAAAGGCGGACTTATTGTGGATGTGTTTGGAATGGAAACATTTTTACCCGGCTCTCAGATCGACGTAAAACCTGTAACGGATTACGATCAGTTTGTAGGTAAGACAATGGAATTTAAAGTGGTAAAAATTAATGAAGCTATAAAAAATGCCGTTGTATCTCACAAAGCGCTTATTGAAAGCGATATTGAGCAACAGCGTGCAGAAATTATTGGTAAGCTTGAAAAAGGCCAGGTGCTTGAAGGAACGATCAAAAACATTACTGACTTCGGAGCATTTCTAGATCTTGGAGGTTTAGACGGGTTGTTATATATAACTGATATTAGCTGGGGACGTATCAATCACCCAAGCGAAGTGTTGAAACTCGATCAAAAAATCAATGTGGTAGTTCTTGATTTCGATGATGATAAAAAGAGGATCAGTCTTGGTTTAAAACAATTAACTCCTCATCCGTGGGATACTTTACCAGATACCATTAAAGAAGGCGAAATTGTAAAGGGTAAAGTCGTGAACATTGAAGATTACGGCGCTTTCCTTGAAATATTCCCAGGCGTTGAAGGACTTGTTCACGTAAGTGAAATTACATGGGCAAATACACCTATTAATGCGAAAGAATTCTTTAAGCTTGGCGATGAATATGAAGCAAAAGTAGTTACGTTAAGCAAAGAAGACCGTAAGATGAGCCTGTCTATTAAGCAAATGAGAGAAGATCCATGGAACACTATTGAAACTCAGTTTCCTGAAGGTAGTAAGCACAAAGGCCTGGTAAAAAATATTACGCCTTACGGGGTATTTGTTGAGCTCTCTCCAGGCATTGGCGGCATGATACACATCAGCGATTTAAGCTGGCTGAAACGCTTTAATAACCCCAACGAATACACGAAAGTTGGTAATGAGATCGACGTGATTATCATGAGTATCGATAAAGATAACCGCAAGTTACAGCTTGGCCATAAACAAATAGAAGAAGACCCATGGAATTCTCTTGAGGAAACTTTCCCTGTTGGCAGTATTCATGAAGGAACTGTTACCAGAAAAGACGATAAAGGCGCCACAGTTCAGCTTCCTTATGGTCTCGAAGGTTTTGCACCTGCCCGGCATCTTCGGAGGGAAGATGATAAGGTTGTTGGCATAGACGAAATTGCTCCATTTATGGTAATTGAATTTGATCGTAATGATAAAAAAATAATTCTTAGCCATAGTCGCATTTGGGAACAGGCAAAAGCTGATGAAAAGAACGCCGAGATGAAAGAAAAGCGGGCTGATGCAGAGTCTACGAAAAAAGCAGTTAAGAATATTCAGAGCAAAGTTGAAAAAACCACGTTGGGAGATCTTGGGGTTTTAGCCGACTTGAAAAAGAAAATGGATAATGAAGGAGAAGCGACCGCTCAAAAAGAAAAAGCAGACGCTGCGAGAGAAGAAGCTAAGAAGAAAAAAATTACAGATGAAAAGAAGCCTGATGAAACAGCAAAAGAAGATGAGGTTAAAGAAGAAGATAAAACTGACGGTACTGAATAATCATTTTTTTAAATTATTAAATCCCGTTACGTAAGTACGGGATTTTTTTTGTCCTGCACATTAAATATTAATCGCTTTTCAAAATACAGTAAACTAGCCCGCAGGGCTAAGTGAAGATCAGCTTTTTAAAGCAACATTCTGCCTTAGTTTGCGTATTTGTGCAGCAACCTTGTTATTCCATTGCTTTTGCGCATCTACGTCAAGGCTGTGGCTGGTTTCTTTATCATACTTATGCTGCAAATTGGTGTTCTCTTTATATGCCTCATCAAATAGAGAAGAGAGCACAGCATTGTAATTGTTTTTAGTAAAATGAGCTTGTTTCACTTTATTAATAAAGTTTTCTGTGCTTAACCTGGTGATATCAAAATGATGTTGCTCATGCAAGAGATGATAGTCAGAATTTATCCCAGGTTTTTTCCATGAATCATTTTTTGAAAAAAAAGTATATACGCCAATATTGAGATAAATATTCTTTCCATCAAAATTTATTTCCGAATCGAATGCAAAGCCTGAGGCCGTTACAGCGCCTGCAAAATAACTTTCTACCGGTTTCCCTTTAAAATCATTCCAGGTAAGGTTCCTGTTAAAATCATAGTAAATGGTATCGTTTCCGGCAGTTGATTTTTTACTTTCCATAAATGCGTGAACAATTACTTTTTGCGATAAACATTTACCGGAAATACTAAAAAAAATAATTGCCATCCATAAATTCCTGTGGTGTGTCATTTGAGTGTAAATATGACACAAAATTGAATTTTTACCGGCGAAAAAAAAGTTAAAACAACCAGTAGTTTCAGCTTACTATATTTAGTGTAATTCTAATAAAATATATTCTTATCCAATAATTAACGATATTCTGCGTTTATGCTGTGACATTTTTGCATTGCTTTAACCTATCGAAAAATTGATTTGAAACACTGCAAATCCGTGAAAACTATATGAAACAATTTTTTTCAGCACCTTCTGATCTTGAAAATTCGTCTGAATTCCTGTGCAGTTTTACGGATACCAACTTCCGTTTCCTGGATACCAATCGCCTGTTTCAAAAGCAATTTAATCTTAATGAAAATTGGAAAGGCCAGCCATTCCTGGAAGCAGTGCACACATTTCAAATGGAAAAATTTTTACAAGCTAACAATGAGTGCCTGAAAAATCCTGAAAAAACTCTTTGTATTGAGATACAGACCATAACCAATATGCAGGAAAGCTGGTTTCGTTGGGAAGTAAGCGCTGTTTTAAATGATCATGGTAAAGTAGAAGGAACCCGTTTTTTGGGAACAGATATTACCAAACAAAAGAAAGCTGAACAGACATTATTACAATACGCTATTTTACTCGATAATATTTCGGATGCGATTGTTTCGGCAGATAAAGATTTTTGTATAAAAAACTGGAACCTCAAAGCAGGAGCAATATTTAGTCTGAAACATGGCACCGGGCTTAATTCTGTTGTTACACATGAAATAAAAGAAATAAATTTTATAAACGATTCAGCAATAAATTTTAAAAAGGCTCTAATCAACAAAGGCACATGGAATGGAAATATAATCATTGAAAAAAATGACGGCAATAAATTTTATATGCAAACAATGGTAAATCCTGTTAAAGACAACGAAGGAAAAACCAATGGTTTTGTTTGTATAGGCCGCGATGTTACTAATGAGTATAAAGAAAAAGATAAATTTATTTCAGACCAAAATAAGTCGCAACTTGATTTAGCAAGGAAGCAGTCCGCTGATGATTTTGCTGTCAATGTTACGTCACAGGTTAAAGAAACAATCGAAATAGAAAAACAAAGGAACCAGTTTCAATCTTTTATGGAAAATGCTCCTTTATTGGCATGGATTACTGATGCTGACGGAGTGCTTTATTACATGAACTCACAATTTAAAAACGCCTATAATTACACCGATGATTATTTGAATAAAAAAATAGGTTCGGTTGCAGGATTAAATGAAAACGAAAAGGCGCTGTTGCCTTACAAAAATGTATTGGTAAAAAATAAAAGTGCTGAATTCTTTCATGAATTTATAGATAAAAAGAAGAAAGTTCACTACTACCGAACTTTTAAATTCCCTATAAAAACAAATGATGGAAAGATGTTGGAGGGCGGCCAATCAATAGAAATAACCGGGGAGCTAATAACACAGCGTGAGCTTGAGAAAAGTAACGAGCTTTTTGAATATGCGGTAAAGGCCACGCGTGATGTAATCTGGGACTGGAATATAAAAGAAAATAAAATAAGGCGGACCAGCGGATATGAAAGCATTTACGGTTACAAAATATCCGAAGAATATGAAACCCAAGGATATGAAAGAATTCACGGTGACTATATTGACGAGGTTCTAAAAATTTCCGGCGATGCACTTAAAGGAGATAACACACGCTGGCACATGGAATATAAATATTTATGCGCTGACGGGTCTTACAAAAACGTAATTGACCAGGCCTATATAATTCGCGATAAAAATGGTAAAGCAGTTCGTGTTATAGGCTCCATGGCGGATGTAACAGAAGAACGCAATCTCCAGAACCAAGTTTTTAAAACAGAGATACAAAAAAAGAAAGATGTAATAAATGCGGTAATAAATGCGCAGGAAAAAGAAAGGCATGAGCTTTCTGCGGAACTTCATGATAATGTAAATCAATTGCTGGCGGCGTCAATATTATATTTAAAGACGGCCAGGAAGCAAGATGTAATTGAAGAAGAATTGATAAGCCAAAGCCAGGAATATGTTGAAAAAGCGGTGAATGAAATAAGAAGCATTAGCCACAATCTTATACCAGGAGATCTGAAACTACACGGGCTTTCGTCAGCGTTGAAAGCACTTACTGGCAAGTTGCAAATACCAAAAACATTTGAGATAAAACTCGTGTGTGAAAAAATTGATGAAAATAAAATTGAGCATCCTCTTCAGCTTGCGGTTTACCGCATTGTACAGGAAAGCATAAATAATATTCTAAAGCATGCAAATGCCACACAAGTTAGCATTTCTTTATGCGAAGAAGACAACCACCTGGCACTAACGGTTACGGATAATGGAAAAGGGTTTGATACCTTAACAATTAAAAAAGGGTTTGGTATAATAAATATTTATAACCGTGCTGAAAATCTCGGAGGTACTGCTGAAGTTATTTCGTCTCCTGGAAAGGGTTGTACGTGGCAAATAAAAATTCCTGTAGTTTAATCTGTATCTATCAAAATCATTTTACTGCATTAAGAAATTTCATCGAGCTCTGTACGATTGAATTAATATCTATTTGATTCATACATTTAAAATGACCTAGCGGGCATTTATCATAACCTATTTTGCTGCACGGCCTGCACCACAATTTATTTACCTGGAAAATTTTATAATCTGTTAAATAAGGATACATCCCAAACGAAGGAACAGTATTTCCCCAAACAGAAAAAATCATCTTTTTAAAAGCGGCTGCAATATGCATCAATCCCGTATCGTGGCTTATTACAAGGTTTGATCTGCGAATAATATCCGCAGATTCATTTAAAGAAAATTTACCGCAGGCATTATAAATTTTTACAGGGTCTTCACCGGCAATTTCTTCGCCGTTATTAAAATCTTCTTTCCCTCCCAATAATATTATCGGGTATGCGATACTGTTAGTAAGCTTTTTTAATTTATCAACAGGTAGTTTTTTTGTACAATGTGCAGCGCCAATAGCAATGGCAACATAACCTTGCGAATGAGAAAAAGGAATATCAGAATTTTTTACCTTGTCTTTATCAGGAATAAAGAAATCAAGGCCCAGGCCATCATTTACAACACCAAGCTTTTTTACTGTTTCCATATAGCGGTCAACAATATGTATATGAGGCATCACATTTACTTTGAAAGCCGTATATATCCATTTCTTTGTATTTAGTTTATTCAATGAATAGAACGGAATACCCTTCAAAGCTTGTTTGATCCTTAACGAACGAAGATTATAATGCAGGTCTATTACGCAATCAAATTTTTCGTCCTGCAATGTTTCTATCGTGTCAAGAATATCATCCTCAAGTGTAATGACTTTTGTTATATAGGGGTTTGTTTCAACAATGCCTGCAAATTTTTTTTTGGTAAGAAAAGCAATATCTGCATCAGGATATTTTTTTCTTAAACAGCGTATAACCGGTGTAGTTAGTACAATATCCCCGATGGAGGAAAAGCGGATAATAAGAATTTTTTTTGACACGAATTACACGGATTTACACGAATAAGCTATCTTCTGAACAATATTGCATTGCACGAAGCAATGTGAATACATATTAAACCAATTAACCGATTAACTAATAAACCACTAACTGCTATATCTCCAAATAATCAAGATCCTTATGGTAAGTTTCTTCAGATAATATTACAGAAGCAATGCCTATGATTAATACTACAATACCAGTTATCCAGCCGGCCCTGAGATAATTTCCTGTTGCAACCTGCAACCATGCAAAAAGTAACGATACAAGGTTTAAAGACCCACGCACCATATTAGGCACAGTAGTAGTTACTGTTGCCCTGATATTAGTACCAAATTGCTCCGCTGCCATCGTAACAAAAATGGCCCAAAAACCTGTTCCAAAGCCTAGTAAGGCACATGCGAAATATAGCTGAGAAACGCTTGCATTATTTAAATTAAAAAACCATACCAGGGCGGCGATTGTAATTGCATAAAAAATATACAATGCCTGCTTCCTGCTTTTGAGCCACTTGCTTACATAGCCTACTAAAATATCCCCGATGGAAATTGCTACGTAAGCAAACATTACGCTTTTCCCAGGATCTATAGCGCCTTTAATATTCATTTTAGTTCCGAACTCTTTCGAAAAACTTATTAAAATGCCGATTACATACCAGGTAGGTAAGCCAATAAAAATGGCAGTAATATATTTTTTAAATCGCTTGCGGTTTGTAAAAAGCATAAAAAAGTTTCCCTTTTTTACATTAGCTTTTTCAATGCTTTTAAACATCGCAGATTCAAGCACGCTGATGCGAAGTAGCAATAGTAAGAACCCAAGGCCGCCGCCTATGAAATAGCAAGTTCTCCATTCAAAATTTTCTTTTATGAAGAAAGCAAACACGGCTCCTAATAAACCCAATCCCGCTACGAAAGAAGTTGCAATACCTCTTTTTTCTTTAGGTAATAATTCAGTTACCAAAGTAATACCTGCGCCCAGCTCGCCAGCAAGTCCGATCCCTGATATGAATCTTACTAATGCATACTGGTTTACATTATGTACAAAGCCATTTGCGATATTACCAAGTGAATATAGTATGATGGAGGCAAATAAAACTTTAAGCCTTCCTTTCTTATCGCCAAGAACGCCCCACAGGATGCCTCCAATCAACAGCCCGAGCATTTGAATATTGATTATGAAAAGACCATCTTTAGCAATCTGGTCATCATTTAAGCCAAAAGATTTTAATGAGGGAATCCGGATTATGCTAAACAAAAGTAAATCGTATATGTCAACAAAATACCCAAGCGCAGCCACAATTACCGGGATTGAAAAAATTGCAATACGCTTGTTGTTCATATCCGATCTTAAATATTATTTTATTATTTGGGTGATTTTTTTTTTGGCGAGAAAAACTTCCATAGAACCGGAATAGTAGTAATGGCGACAATGCCTACAACAATTACTTCAAGATGTTCTTTTAGATCAAATTGAAACTGGTGCATTATAAATCTCTGGAGAAAATGCCCGGCAAATAGCATACTTCCTACCCATAATATAGAACCAAGAATGTTATAATAAGAAAATTTCTTCCAATCCATTTCAACAATACCCGCAACTATTGGCGCAAAGGTTCTCACAAACGGAACAAACCTTGCCAGTATAATTGCCTGGCCGCCGTTCCTTTCATAAAACTCATGAGCCTGAACCAGGTATTTTTTTTTAAAGAAAAAAGTCTCTTTCCTGTCATATAAAAAGGGGCCGCTTTTTCTTCCAAACCAGTAGCCAACGTAGTTTCCCAAAATGCCGGCAATAGAAATTAATATCCATAAAATAAAAAGATCTGCCCACTGGTTATTTGTTTCAAATAAGGCTGATGCTACAATTCCTTGTATTCCATTTGTTGTTGAACTGAAAATACCAGTAATAAAAAGTAATGCATCGCCTGGCAGGAAGAAGCCCGCAAATAAACCTGTTTCTGCAAACACAATAAATAATATCATCCATAATCCCCCATGCTGTATATAGAAATGAGGATTCAGCAGTTCTTTAATATCTATTCCAAAAATGGTGAATAATTCCACGTCGATAATTTTAAATTTTTAATTGGCAAGTTCGCCTTCCCATTCACTTACTGCCGAAGTAGCCAAAGCATTTCCTAATACATTTGTCATAGTCCGAAACATATCGCAAAAATGATCTATTGGCAATATTAAAGCAATTCCTTCAGGCGGAATGTGAAACATACTGCATGTTGCCAAAACTACAACAAGTGAGGCACGCGGCACTCCGGCAATTCCCTTACTGGTGAGCATTAAAACAAGTAGCATAGTAATTTGAGTTCCCAAATCCATGTGAATGCCATACGCCTGTGCAATGGCAATACTTGCAAACGTCATGTACATCATACTTCCATCAAGGTTAAAGCTATAACCTAATGGCAAGGTAAACGCCACTATTTTTTCGGGGCAGCCAAATCTTTCAAGTTCTTCTGTTAATTTAGGAAAAACTGCTTCGCTGCTGGTAGTACTGAAGGCAACTAATAAAGGCTGCGCAATTCTTCTTAATAGCGCCGGAACTCGCTTTTTTAAGATCAAATACCCAACCGCAATTAACACTATCCACAGAATTAAAATTCCGATTATAAAAAAGAAAAGATAATTGCCATAGAATTTAAAAACTTCAAGCCCTTTTGTAGCAATAACTGCAGCAATGGCTCCGAACACACCCAACGGCGCAAAGTTCATAACATAATCAACCATTTTTAAAATAATGTGCGAAACGCCTTCTAATGCTTTTATTACGGGTTTCACATAATCTCCAATGGCAGTAGCAGCTATTCCAAAGAAAACACTGAAGATCACAATCTGCAATATCTCGTTAGAAGCCATCGATTCAAAAACGCTTTTTGGAAAAACATGTTCTATAAAATTAGTTAAGGAAAAATGCTGTGTATTGCTCATTAAATCCTTCGCCCCCGCAACATCTGCAAGGTTTAAATTTATGGCGGAACCTGGCTTAAAATAATTTACCAAAACTAATCCTATAAAAAGGCTTACAAGAGAAGCAGAAACAAACCACAATAGAGCCTTTCCTCCGATTCTTCCCACCGTTTTTAAATCGCCCAGCTTTGCGATGCCAACAACCAAAGTTGAAAATACCAATGGCGCTATAATCATCTGGACCAATCTTAAAAAGATGGTGGTTAACAAATTCGTATTAACTGAAAAAGAACCAATAAAAGAAGCGGAGGAATTTTCGTGAACAATATATCCCAGCACTACGCCCAGCACCATTGCTATTAATATATATATTGTAAGCTTGTTCTTATTGCCGGACGCAGCTTGTGTATAAGTCATATTAGTTTTGCAATATAATATTAAAAATGACTTTTCAGCTTATGTTTTAAAAATTATAAAGCACATTTCATTTTAAAAATATATTCATTACTTTTCCAAATCTTTTTACATAAAACCTAACCATAATTATGAGTTTGTCTATCAGGAAAAGCCTCTTTATTACAAAGCCTGTGAGTCACTTAATGCATGAAGCAGGCGAATCGCAAAACTCTTTAAAAAGGACGTTGGGCCCCGCAAATCTTATTGCGCTTGGTATTGGCGCTATTATAGGAGCAGGATTATTTGTTCGTACTGCTGCTGCTGCTGCGCAACATGCAGGCCCTTCTGTAACAATTGGTTTTATAGTAGCTTCTATCGGTTGTGCATTTGCAGGATTGTGCTATGCTGAATTTGCTTCAATGATTCCCATTGCAGGGAGCGCATATACTTATTCCTATGCTACTATGGGTGAATTTATTGCATGGATCATTGGTTGGGATCTTGTACTTGAATATGGTGTAGGCGCTGCCACAGTTGCTGTTGCCTGGTCAGAATATTTTAATAAGTTCTTAGAAATTTTCGGAACCAGCGTCCCTTATGAATGGTGTCATTCGCCATTTCAACATTCAATAGATGGAATGCACCACGGTATTATGAACCTGCCTGCCCTCGCTATTGTAATTGTGCTATCACTTTTATTGATAAGAGGAATGCAGGAATCTGCTTTGGTAAATGCCATTATTGTTGTTTTGAAAGTTGCCATAGTGCTGGTGGTAATTATAGTGGGCTGGCAATTTATAAGGCCCGAAAATCATACACCATTTATTCCACCTCCTACGACATACACAGATCACCAGGGAATTTCCTATAGCTATGGCGGTATTCTCGGAATTCTTGGGGCAGCGGGAACTGTGTTCTTTGCATTCATTGGCTTTGATGCCGTTTCTACTGCGGCTCAGGAAACAAAAAATCCGGGTAAAGATATGCCTATAGGTATTTTAGGAAGCTTAGTTATCTGTACCATTTTATATATCTTATTTTCTTACGTGCTCACAGGAATCGCATCAGTAGAAGAGTTCAGAACAAAAGGAAGTGAAGCATCGGTAGTGTATGCGATAGAACATATGAAAGGCTCAATGGTTGGAGGCGTGTGGGTTCCGGCCTTTAAATGGCTGAGCAACCTTGTAACAATAGCGATCCTCGCCGGTTTTTCTTCGGTGATACTTGTAATGCTGATGGGCCAGTCAAGGGTATTTTATTCAATGAGTAAAGATGGCCTGGTACCGCCGGTGTTCGGAAAAATTCATTCTAAATTTAAAACCCCTTATAAGTCTAACCTCATATTCTTATTACTTGTAGGCGCTTTCGCCACTTTTATTCCCGGCGACATTGTGGGAGATATGACAAGCATTGGAACTTTGTTTGCCTTTATATTGGTATGTGCAGGTGTATGGATAATGAGGGTGAGGCATCCTGAAATGAAGAGAGGATTCAGAGTTCCCGCTGTTAAATTAATTGCCATCCTCGGTATTATCGTATGCGCATTAATGATTTTCGGCCTGGGTTGGATCAACTGGGTGAGGCTTCTTGGCTGGCTGCTTATAGGTTTCATTATTTACTTTGGCTACAGCAGAAACAACAGCAAACTTAGAAACCCTGAAAAGTATCCGCCCGATGAACGTGATGAGGTACATACAATTCCAGAAGATGTTCCGCCTTTAATTTAAAAGTATAATCTAAAACGTCTAAGCCGCTTCAATTCAGAAGCGGTTTTTTATGGAGAAATATTTAAAGAATTATATAACGGTTAAGGATATACGCAAACTATATGGCTTTCATTTTGATAGTACATCTGCAAGGCAGATGATGCAATAAAATATTGCTGTGAAAATTGCAAACTATAGTTTACAAATCAGTGTTACTGACACTCCTTATTGATGCTAAAAAGTAAATCTTAGGAAACGTTTTACTTTGGTTCCGTCTTCTTTAAATCTACAGACAGGTCATTCCCCTGAACAGAAAAATACAAGGTAAGCACGCCCTCTTTAAGCTTACCCGTCAGGTGGGTAATTTGCCCCTGTATAGGAACATCGTATGAAATACTATCACCCTCAATCTTTCCATTTCTGATACTATCAACCGATCCATCAAAATGCGTATCTTTTCCTGTAAGTGTATTACCGTCGGCTTTAAAGTCGTAAGTGATATTGTATTGATCCATCAGTTTACCTGTCCAATGGCCTGTAATATTATCCTGTGCAAAAGCAATGGATATAGATAACATAGTAAATAAAGCAAGAGATAAAATTTTCTTTTTCATACTTTATATTTTATTATAAATATAAGTATTAAACAGAATAGGGCGAAGCAAATTAAACTGAGAATGAGAAAGAAAAGCTTTAAATACTTGCCAGAGGTTTCGAGGCAAAACTTATTATGATAAAGAAATCAAATATTAATTTGGGGTGAAGCCGGTTGCCTGTTCCTGAAGGGCTGCAATTGCTCTTATTAAATTGCAACGTTTTAAAAACTCCTCCCACATTTTATATAGCACTTCAGTTTCCAGGTTAAGCGTTTTATAATTATCAAGCGTTTGTCTGCAGTGGTCGAGCAGAGTTTCACGGCGATCTTTATATATAGTCCTGCTACCGCGAAAGTTATCAGCTTCCCGATCAAATGCTACTATATCAATGGAGTTCCGTTCCCAGTTTTTTGAATGCGCCATTTGTATAGCAAAAAATTCATCATATAGAACGTTTGCCTCATCCTCGTCCCTCACGTAATACGCATCTATTTCTTCGCTAAGCGGTTTTATAGTTTCATACACCTCTATCAATATGTCACTATAAGGTAGTAGCTTATTACTTGTTTCCTGCTGGGCTTCGGCAAGCTTGTCAAGGTTCGTTTCGGCTGGATCGTAAGTTGGCTCAGATAATGCATCCGCGAGCTTTCTGCATTCTTCAAAGATTTCCTTTACCTGGCCCAGTTCTATGCGCAGGCCATCTATTTTTTTATTTACAGGAACAAATTGATTAAATAATCTTTGAGCATCCTGGCTCATTTCATTATCAAAGTCGTGCAATTTTATATAAGTGTCAACCAACTGTTTATCCTGCGGCGTCATTTCAGTTTTACCTGGTTCATAAGTTATTTCAATTCTTCCCGCGGGGTGGTTAATAACATCTTTTTTTATTTTTTCCTTCACTTCTTTTGTAGCCATTTTTAATCAATTTTAAGAATAACGGCATCCCATATTTCTTTATTATACCCGGCGGTAAATTATTCATTATTTAGTTAAAAAATTTCAAACCCGGAAAATTAAAAAGTCTCCGCCTATGACAACGAAGACTTGTATCAATTACCATCAACCAATATTTATAAATTTGGCGCCCCTACTGCTAAACCGCATTACGGCCGGTTATAAGATTATAAATAATAGCTATAACTGCTATTACTAATAAAATATGAATTATTCCGCCAGTAAAGAACCCGCCAAGAAAAGAAATCGCCCAGATAATCACGCAGATTACTGCGACGGTCCATAAAATGTTTGTCATGTTAAAATGTTTTAGGTTAAAAATGAATTACTTCCTGTAAATACAATAACCTGCCAAAAAATAAATGATTAATAATCAGTAATATATCCTGTTAAATCTATTTCACAAGAGTGGAAATAGATACTCATAATGTGAAATTGAGCAGTAAGTTTCAGCGGTTTAATATAAGAATCAGCAAAGAAAAAGTATGTTTGAAACGTATCAAAATTCAAAGTAATTCAAAAGCGTGTATGCGGCGCCGTAAGTATCTCTGCAACCAGGAGCTTATCCCTCCTACGATCCCGTCATTGTGAGGCGACGAATAATTTCAAGTTTGAAGAATTTGTTGCAAGCTTGTGCTGAGTCTGCGAAGGATGGCAATATCTCAATTGGATCATAAAGTCCCGGGTGGAGAGTAGTGTTTCGCTAACGAAAATGCTGCCCTGCGTAGCATTCATTTACTCTTTTCTCTCCAGCAAAAAGTTCTCTGCTGTAAAAAGCAAATACCATCACTTCCATGCCTGCGCCACCCAGGCATTCATTTCACTGCTACAAGGGTTGTCGCCATAAATTGATGCGATTTTCTCCGTGGCAACAGCGATTACATTCTCCACTGCGGTAGCATCTATCCCGGTGATGGTATGGAAAACAGGCGTACCCATTATCAGGCCCCTGGCGCCATCAGAGGCGTAGGTACTGTTAGCCGTTTTGGTTACCCGCTCTATATTAATGTTATTAAAGCCTGCACCTTGCAGCCATTGTATCATTGCCTCGCGGTCGTTCATAGAGAAGGGGATTGCATAAAAGTCGGCTGCCCCTGTGCCGGGAAAATAATCGCTTACCACATTGCTAACAGTGTTGGATAGCGGATTGTGCTCTATAGCATCCCATGTGTTAAAGAGCAGCATACCGCCGGGCCGCAACACGCGATATGCCTCGCTGAAGGCCTTCAGTTTATCCGGTACGAACATATAACCATACTGGCATACCATTAGGTCAAAACTATTATCTGCAAATGGAAGTTCCAGCGCATCCGCCACCTGGAATTGCACATGCTCCCACGCCACTTTTTGCCTGGCCACTTCCAGCATACCGGCGTTAAGGTCTGTAGCCGTGAGCATTGCCGCAGGCGCCAATGCATTGCGCAGATGCCGGGTAACCCTGCCTGTGCCACAGGCGATTTCCAATGCCTGCTGCACCTTGCTCCTGTCAATACGTGCTACAAGATCTTCCGCATATGGCTCAAAAAATAAAGGCCCCATGTATAGATCATAATTTCCAGGCACAGAGCCGGTGAAGGTAGAAGGGGATGGCATAGCAAAGTTCGTTTTTGTGGGATAAAAGTAATACAGGGAAATGAAATTTCGAAGGGGATCAGGAGATGGTTAGGAGATTGCCGGCCGCATTTTACCGCCATGCCAACGGGTAGGTCAAAGATGTTTATAAAAGTGAGGCCCTTGTTTTTAATGAGATTTCTCTAGGCGATCTTGAAATAATTTTTAATCATAAAAGTTGATTTCTAATGTGTGATTTGTTGATGTGTGATTATAAATTCACTATTTACGATTGACTGTTCACGTCTTTTATTCAGTTCTCAAACTCTTCACAGGATTTTTTCCGGCTGCTTTCACAACCTGTATGCATATTGTAATAACTGCAATAAATAATGCTGAAGCACCGGCTACTGCAAACACCCACCAGCCAATAGTGATACGGTAAGCATAATCCTGCAGCCAGCGGTTCATTATAAACCAGCCAACCGGTACAGCAAGCAATAGCGAAACAATAACAAGCTTTAAGAAATCTCTTGATAAAAGAATAAGTATGCTTTGCAATGATGCGCCTAAAACTTTACGAACACCAATTTCTTTGGTGCGTTGCAGAACATTGTAAGCAGATAAACCGAGCAAGCCAAAGCATGCAATTAATATGGCAAGAAAGGCAAACACGCCAAACACTTTTCCAAATAAAGTATCTGCTTTGTATTGCTGGCCAAAGGATTCATCCAAAAAGAAATAATTGAAAGGATCTCTGGGAAAATATTTATTCCATAGCCGGTTAAGCGAAGCAATAGTCTGCGGCGTGTTAGCCTCGTTTACTTTTAAAGAATAAAAATTGGAGATGTTCGGTGTAAGCACCAAAATCATCGGGTCAATATTTTTCTGCAAACCCAGCTGGTGAAAGTCAGCAGTTACACCAATCAATGTAAGTGTGTCACCGCCACGTTTAATCCTTTCGCCAATCGCGGCTGCAGCACTTTTAAATCCGAATAATTTTGCAGCCGTTTCATTTATTATGGCCGTTTTTTTATCAGTACCAAACTGCTTTGAAAAATTTCTACCCGCAGCCATTTTAATATCATAAGAAGGAATAAAATCATAATCAATTCCCAGGTTATACAATGAAACGACACTTTGATCCGAACCAAGCCTCTTCGATCCGTTTGTCCAGTAAATTTCATCACCGGGTACATTGGTTGACGCAGCAATATTTTTTATCGCCGGTAATTGCAACACTGCTGATTTGAAAGGCTGATAAGTATTTTGATATAATGAATCAGCAAGCGTTTGCGGGCCTTTTATTATGAGTGTACTATTAATGTCTTCACCAAGTTTTTGATTGCGCATAAAACCAACCTGCTGGAAAACAATGATAGTTCCCGCAATTAAAACCACAGACGTAACGAACTGCACAACGATTAAACCTTTGCGAAGCAACTGACCGCTGGCAGAATTTTTAAAGGCTCCTTTTAAAACGATCACGGGCTTAAAACCGGATAGCACAAATGCAGGGTAGAGGCCGGATAAAAATGTTCCGAAAAAAAATAAAGCAAAAAATATTATCCAGTAATTTGTTGTTAGTGTAACGCCTGTATAATTATCCCTTCCGGTAAAAAAGTCGAAGGGATGCAGTAACAGGGAAAATACAAGTAAGGAAAGCAACAGCGAGATAAAATTCAATACAAAACTTTCTGTTATAAACTGGCGTATTAAGGTGCTGCGAACAGCGCCCAACAATTTACGCACACCAACCTCCCTTGCCCTTTCAACGGATATTGCTGTTGCGAGGTTGATGTAATTTATCCATGCAATGCAAATAATAAAAATAGCAATCAGCAAAAGAAATGTTACAGCCTGCCCATTACCATTCACTTCCGCTTCCTGGTTGTAATTGGAATAAAGATGTATATCGCTCAGCGGAATAAGATGCAGTTCACTGCGGCGTTTGTTTGCTTTCATCCAATCATTACTATTGATGTATTTATCAGTGAAGGCAGGAAGTTTTTTTTCGAGTTGCGCATAGTCAACACCGGGCTTTAACTGCAGGTAAACATAGAAATCGTACCATCCCCAGGCGGTTTCACTGGCATTAGAGCTATCACCTTGCTGCAGCAATTCTTTCCCGAGTGTTGCATAAGAAACAAGTTAATTGATGACGAGATGCGAGTTGCCCGGAAAATCTTTATATACTCCGCTCACTTCAAATGGTGTCGCATTCGAGCCACTTCTATTCACCAATGTTTTGCCCAACGCATCTTCATTCCCAAAATATTTTTTTGCAGTTGATTCAGACACAATGATTTTATCCGGGGCATTTAAAGCACTTTTTTGGATTGCCTTTT
>Ga0207652_10000769_pt1 | contig 30718 bp, 31 predicted proteins | sample KBSC63BmetaG_FD_184334 | JGI IMG/M metagenome (GOLD analysis project Ga0207652, IMG submission 184334) | Corn rhizosphere microbial communities from Kellogg Biological Station, Michigan, USA - KBS C6-3B metaG (SPAdes) (version 2) | ecosystem: Host-associated > Plants > Roots > Rhizosphere ...
ATCCCGATTGCGATGAAGGCGGCGTTCATGCCGACCACGCCGCCGCCGATCACCATCACGTTGGCGGCCGCCACGCCGGGCACCCCGCCGAGCAGGATCCCGCGTCCGCCGAGCGGCTTCTCGAGCATGAAGGCGCCGGCCTGGGTGGCGATCTTGCCGGCGATCTCGCTCATCGGCGCCAGCAGCGGAAGCTGCCCGCGGGCGTCCTCGACCGTCTCGTAGGCGATGCAGGTGGCGCCCGAGGCGCAGAGGCCGCGGGTCAGCTCGGGGTCGGGCGCCAGGTGCAGGTAGGTGAAGAGCACCTGACCCGGGCGCAGCATCTCGACCTCGACCGGCTGCGGCTCCTTGACCTTGACCACCATTTCCGCCTCGGCGAAGACCGCGGCCGCGTCGGCGACGGTGCGGGCCCCCTGGGCCTCGAAGTCGGCGTCGCTGATCGCGCTGCCCTCGCCGGCCCCGGCCTCGATCAGCACCTCGTGGCCATGTTCGACCAGCTCACGGACCCCGGCCGGCGAGACCGCGACGCGGTACTCGTCGGGCTTGATCTCGGCCGGGACCCCGATCTTCACGAGACCAGCTCCCTCGCCCTGATCGCCAGCCAGAACTCGATCCGGTCGTGGGCGCGGGAAAGGTCGCGGCCGGTCAGCTCCTCGACTTTGCGCATCCGGTAGCGCAGCGTGTGTCGGTGGCAGTAGACCTGACGGGCGGCTTTCTCCCACTGGCCGTTCTGCTCGATGAAGGCCTCGAGCGAACGCAGCAGCTCACCGCCGTACTCCTCGTCGCCACTCTCGATCGGCCCCAGCACGCTGTCGCAGTAGAGCTTCAACGCCTCGTCGTCCTGGATCGAAAGCAACAGGGTGAAAGCGCCGAGGTCACGCCAGGAGGCCACCTCGGGGGCGCCGCCGTTGTTGATCGCGGTCGCCTCCAGCGCGCAGCGCGCCTCGTGGAAGGAGTGGCGCAGGTTCTCCGGCGGCGCCGGCCGGCTCGCCGCGGCGCGCACCGCGCCGCGGTCTTTGATCAGGGCCTTCCGGGCGTCGGCGGCGAGGTCGACCGGATCGCGATCGGCGGCGTCGACGACCGCGCAGAGCAACTCCCGGCGGCCGCTCGCGTGCGGCGCCACCACCGCCGGGCAGGCATCGGCGGCCAGTGCCCGCTCCAGGGTCGCCTCCGCCGCGGCGGGATCGTCGAGGTCGAAGACCAGGACCGCCGCCTCGTCGCCGATCCCGAAGGGCTCGAGGCGACGGCGCAACTCCGAGGGCTCGAGCCGCCCGCCCAGCGCCCCGGCGAGGACGTCGCCGGCGAGGCGGCGCTCGGTCTCGCGGGCGACGCGGCGGCGCATCAGCTCCAGCGCCACCACCGCCACGGCCTGCTGCAGGATCAGCCGCTCGAAATCGCCGAGGCCGCCGGAGTCGCGCACGATCACGACCCAGGCCTGCGGCGGGCCACCACCCGGGGAAATCACCGGATGCGCCAGCGCGCGCCCGGCGACGGCCGGGTGAGAGGGGACGAAGGGATGCCCATCGGCGGCGTGGCGCAGCGCTTCCTCGCGGATCGCGTTGACCGCCTCGGAGGAGAGCTCGCGACGGAAGCCGCGCCCGGCGAGGCGCTCGCCCCGGCCACCGAGGATCGCCACCGTGCCGCCCACCGCGGAGGCGATCGTCGCCACGATCTCCTCCAGGCCGCGCTCTTCGAGAACCAGCCGCTCGAGCCGCCGCTGCACGGCGATGCCGCGCTGCAGCACCTCGTACTGCTCGTTGACCAAACGGGCGAAGGCCTTCTCGGTGATCGCGATGAACGGCGTCGAGTAGGGGACCTCAAAGAGCGGGAAGTCGCGTTTTCCCGCCTCCTCGACCAGCGCTTTCGGCAGCGAGTCGTGATTGAAGCCGGTGCCGAAGCCGAGCCCGGCGAGGTTGTGGTCGGCGAGCAATTTGACGAAGGCCCGCTGCTTGGCGGCGCTGCCCAGCGGAATCCCGGTGGTCAGCATCAGCTCCCCGCCGGAGAGCCACGGGGTCGGGTCCTCGAGCTCGGAGATGTGGACCCAGCGCACCGGCGCTTCGGCCGCTCGCGTGCCGGCCACGAGCTCGAGATCGAGCTCGTCGAGCAGGCTTTGGACGGTAAGCACCCGACCGCCTATCGGTGGACCCGCTCCCAGGCCTCTGTCAGCACACTGTGCAGGACCTCGTGGATCTCCTCGAATTGCTCGCTGTCGGCGATCAGCGGCGGCGCCAGCTGGATCACCGGGTCACCGCGGTCGTCGGCGCGGCAGATCAGGCCGCGCTTGTAGAGCTCGCCGGAGAGGAAGCCGCGCAGCAGGTACTCGGACTCCTCGGCGCTGAAGCTCTTCTTGGTCTCGCGGTCCTTGACCATCTCGATCGCCTGGAAGTAGCCGGCCCCGCGCACGTCGCCGACGATCGGCAGCTCGCGCAGGGACTCCAGCATCTGGCGGAACTCGTCCTCCTTGGCCAGCACGTGGCCGCAGAGATCCTCGCGCTCGAAGATGTCGAGGTTGGCCATCGCCATCGCCGAGGAGAGCGGATGGCCGGCGAAGGTGAAGCCGTGTGCGAAGGAGGCGTCGCCCTCCATGAACGGGGCGGCGACGGCGTCTGAGGCAATTACCGCTCCCATCGGCGCGTAGGCCGAGGTCAGCCCCTTGGCGACCGTGATCAGGTCGGGCACGTAGCCGAAGCGTTCGCAGCCGAAGTAATGGCCGAGCCGGCCCCAGGCGCAGATCACCTCGTCGGAGATCATCAGCACGTCGTAGCGGTCGCAGATCTCCCGCACGCGCTCGAAGTAGCCCTCGGGCGGGACGAAGCAGCCGCCGGCGTTCTGCACCGGCTCGAGGATCACTGCGGCGACCGTGTCCGGCCCCTCGAACTGGATCCGCTCCTCGATCGCCGTCGCCGCCCAGAGCGGATGGCGGTCCTCGGGCCAGCGGTAGAGATTGGTGTTGGGCACGTGACAACCGCCGGGAACGAGCGGCTCGAACTGCGCGCGAAGCTCGGTGATTCCGGTGGCCGAGAGCGCCCCGAGCGAGGTGCCGTGATAGGCGATCTCGCGGGCGATGACCTTGTGCTTCTGGCCTTTGCCGAGCGCTCGGTGGTAGTTGCGGGAGAGCTTCAGCGCCGACTCGACCGACTCCGAGCCGCCCGAGGTGAAGAAGACGCGATTGAGGTCGCCCGGGGCGAGTCCGGCAAGGCGGGTCGCGAGCTCGATCGCGCGCGGGTGAGCGTAGCTCCACAGCGTGTAGAAGTCGAGTTCCTCAACTTGGCGCGCCGCAGCTTCGGCGATCTCGCTGCGGCCGTGGCCGGCGTTGACGCAGAAAAGCCCCGAGAGGCCGTCGAGGTAACGCTTGCCGTGGTCGTCGTAGACGTAACAACCGTCGGCGCGCTCGATGATCGGGATCTCGTGGTCGGGGCCGTAGGAGCCCATGCGCGAGAAGTGCATCCAGAGATGGCGGCGGGCCATCTCCTGCAGGCCAGCGGTGCTCACCTGTCCGCGTTGTGATGCCACGGCCATATTAGGTCTCCTTTCGCGCTACGACGATGTGGACAACGCTAGAACCGTTCAGGTCCATATGCAATGTGCATCCGGGAGAGTTCACCTTCCTCACTTGTACCAAAGGGCCAAGCTCTACCTGTTCTTTTGGGACACTCCGCCACTTGTGCAAAACGTCCTGCGGTCCTACCTTCGGACGGTCGCCGCGGACAGCAGCAGCGACTCCTCGGCTTCGGTCTTCGTGCCGCGGGGTAGCGCAAACCCACTGAGAAGGCTCCAATGCGGCGGCCGAGGGAAAGAAAAATGGAGACGCGAATCCCAAGTGTCGAGCTGCGAAGCGTCAGCAAGCGCTTCGACGATCTCCTCGCGGTGGACGACCTCGACCTGGCGTTGGAACCGGGTGAGTTCTTCACCCTGCTGGGGCCGAGTGGCTGCGGCAAGACGACGACCCTGCGGATGATCGCCGGCTTCGAGCGACCGAGCGGGGGCGAAATTCACATCGAGGGATCCGACGTCGCCGACCTTCCTCCACATCGCCGCCCGACCAACACCGTCTTCCAGAGCTACGCCCTCTTCCCCCACCTCAGCGTCGAGGACAACGTCGCCTTCGGCCTGCGCCGCAAGGGCGTCTCGAAGGAGGAGATCGCCGAGCGAGTGAGATCGGAGCTGGAGCGGGTCGGCCTCACCGCCGAGACCAAGCGCCGTCCTGCCCAGCTGTCGGGAGGACAGCAACAACGCGTAGCGCTCGCCAGAGCCCTGGTCAATCTGCCGAAGGTGCTGCTCCTGGACGAGCCGCTCGGCGCCCTCGACCTGAAGCTGCGCAAGGGTTTGCAGGTCGAGCTGAAGCGGATCCAGCGCGATGTCGGCATCACCTTTGTCTACGTCACCCATGACCAGGAGGAGGCGTTGACGATGAGCGACAGGATCGCGGTGATGAACCGGGGCCGGATCGAGCAGATCGGCATCCCCGAGGATGTCTACGAGAGACCGGCGACGACCTTCGTCGCCGGCTTCATCGGCGTCTCCAACCTGATGCCGGCGACCGTCTCCGGCCCGGCAGAGGTGCGTCTCGATCAGGGGACCACGGTCGACGCGACGGTGGAGGGCTTCGAGACCGGCGAACGCTGTCATGCCGTCGTGCGGCCCGAGAAGCTGCGCGTCGAAACACTCGACTCTCGAGACGCTGCGCCGACCGACGGCAAGCCCCGGGTCGAGGGCACGGTCGAGAGCTCGCTGTACCTGGGGACCTCGACACAGCTCGAGGTCAATCTCGGCGACTCGGTGCGGATGACCGTCCTCGTGCCCAACGCCGACGAGGTGCAGCGCCAGCTGCTGCCTGGGGGCGGGGCCCGAGTTGCGCTGAGTTGGGAACCCGATCACATGCACCTGGTTCGGGAATCCCCCAACGGGCAGAAAACTTTTGAACCCGACTCGCTGAAGCCGTCGTCGGGCGCAGGCGAGCTCCAAACGAGCCAAAGAGGGTGAGGGATATGCGCGGGCGTGAAACCAACCGGTCCACCGTAACGCTGACGATTGCCGCTTTCGTCGCCGCCGTAGCGCTGGCGTTGGGTCTGGCAGCCTGCGGCGGCGGGGGCGGCGGAATCGAAGGCGGAGGCGACAGCGGCGAAGCCGAAACCGTAAAGCTGCAGGGCAAGCCATCCGGGGAGGTGACCATCTCCAACTGGCCGCTCTACATCGACCAAGGCACCGTGCCGGCCTTCGAAAAGGCGACCGGGGTCAAGGTCAAGTACATCGAGGACATCAACGAAAACGCTGAGTTCTTCGGCAAGCTGCAGCCGCTGCTGCAGCGCGGCGAATCCGGGGGCCGCAGCCTCTTCGTCGTCACCGATTGGATGGCGAGCAAAATGCACGAACTCGGCTACCTGCAAAACCTCGATAAGTCGGGCATTCCCAACGTCGAGGCCAACCTTGCCTCCTCCCTGCGCAGTCCGAGCTTCGATCCCAACCGCGACTTCAGCGTGCCTTGGCAAAGCGGCATGGGGGGCCTGATCGTCCGCACCGACCTGGCGCCCGACGTGCGCTCGATCTGCGACCTCTTCGATCCCAAATACAAGGGCAAGGTCGACTTCCTCGGCGAATACATCGAAACGGTGCCGTTGGTGATGTCCTGCGAAGGCGTCGACCCCGATAGCGCCAGCGAAGCCGAGTGGATGAAGGCGATCGACAAAATCAAAGCAGCCGTCGACTCGGGCCAGGTTCGTCGCTTCACAGGCAACGACTACGCGCGAGACCTGACCAGCGGCGACGCCGTCGCGGTGATCGGTTGGTCGGGCGACGCGGTTCAGCTCCAGGCCGACAATCCGAACATCGAGTGGCGGATGCCGACCGAGGGATGCAGCCTCTGGTCGGACAACATGGTGATCCCCGTCGGCGCGCCCAACCCGACCGCTGCGGAGGCCTGGATGAACTACGTCTACAAGCCCGAGGTCCAAGCCAACATCGCCGCCGAAGTGAACTACGTGACCCCGGTGGAAGGCGTGAAGCAGATCTTCGAAAAGCGCGAACCGGAACTGGCGAAGAACGAACTGATCTTTCCCAGTGCCAAGTTCACCAAGAACTGCTTCACCCAGCCGCAGCTGACGAGCGAGGAAACGCAGAACATCACGCGCGCGTTCGACGCGGTGGTGAACGGCTGAGACCGGTGAGCGAGGTGGCGGAGCCGACTCGGAGGCAGGTGCTCCGATGACGACGGTCCGCCGCCGCCTCCTCCCCTATCTGCTGCTCGGGTCGGGCACCCTCTGGCTAGTCCTTTTCTTCGTCGTTCCGCTCGCCTACATGGCGCGACTGTCGCTCGAGACGGGCGTCGTCGGCAGTCTCGAATTCAACTGGCACTGGGCGAACTACAGCGACGCGCTCTCGCTCTACGACACCCAGTTCGTGCGGTCCTTCATCTATGCCGGGACCGCGACGCTGATCGCTCTGGTCATCGCCTATCCGCTCGCCTACACGATCGCCTTCCGGGCGGGGCGCTGGCGCAACGTCCTGCTCTTCGCGGTGGTCGCGCCCTTCTTCACCACCTACCTGATCCGCACCATCGCCTGGGAGACGATCCTCTCCGACGAGAGCCCGGTGGTGAGCGTGCTGCAGTTCCTCGGCCTGGCCCCGCAGGGCCACGTCCTCGCCACCGGCGGCGCCGTGATCGCCGGCCTCACCTACAACTTCCTGCCCTTCATGATCCTGCCGATCTACGCCAGCCTGGAGCGGATCGACGAGCGCCTGATCGAGGCCGCGAAGGACCTGTATGCCTCGGCCGGCCAGGCTTTCTGGCGGGTGACCCTGCCACTCTCGGCGCCCGGAGTCGTGGCCGGAACCTTGCTCACCTTCATCCCCGCCTCCGGCGATTACATCAACGCTCAGTTCCTCGGCAGCGCCGGCAACCAGATGATCGGCAACGTGATCCAGTCGCTCTACCTGAAGCAGTCCGATTACCCGGCCGCGGCGGCGCTCTCCTTCGTGCTGATGGCGCTGATCATGGCGGCCGTTTTTATCTATATCCGCTTCGCCGGCTCCGAGGCGTTGATGGGCGAGGAGGCGCGGTGAAGCGCAGCGGCCGAGCGAGCGAGGCCTGGCGCTGGCTGCGCGAGCACGCGGTCAACATCGTCGCCGGCCTGGTCGTGCTCTACCTGCTGATCCCGATCGCAGTCATCTTCTTCTTCTCCTTCAACGATCCAGCCGGCCGGTACAACTTCACCTGGGTCAGCTTCACCTTCGAGCATTGGGGCAACGCGTTCGGCTTGCCGGACCTCAACTCGGCGATGGTCACGAGTCTCAAGCTGGCCGCGCTGGCGACGCTGATCTCGACCGCGATCGGGACGCTGATGGCGCTCGGCCTGGTCCGCTACGCGTTCTTCGGCCGCCGCGCCGCGAATTTCCTCATCGTCGTGCCGATGGCGACTCCCGAGGTCGTGATGGGGGCTGCTCTGCTCTCCTTCTTCCTCATCGTCAACGCCTTCGAACTGGGCTTCCAGACGCTGCTGATCGCCCACGTGATGTTCTGCATCAGCTTCGTCGTCGTCGTCGTGCGGTCGCGCTTGATCGGCTTCGACCGCAACCTCGAGGAGGCGGCCCAGGATCTTGGCGCGACCCCCTTGCAGACCTTCCGACTGGTGACGCTGCCGCTGATCATGCCCGGCATCGTCGGCGGCGCCCTGCTCGCCTTCGCGCTCTCGATCGACGACTTCGTGATCTCCAACTTCAACTCCGGCACGACGGTGACCTTCCCCCTCTACATCTTCGGCGCGGCACAGCGCGGCATTCCGGTCGAGGTCAACGTGATCGCGATGATGCTCTTCGCCGCCACGGTTGCGGCGATGGGGTTCGCGACGTGGCAGCAGCGCCGCGCCGAACGGTTGGCTTCGATGCGGCCCGAGCAGGAGAGCGCCCCGGTCCCCATGCCTGGGAGCGCGGCTGCGACCTAGGCAGTTGGAGGGACGGTGGGTGTCCCTCAGCGACCGATGTGGAAGCCGATCAACTCCGGGACGTGGGCGAAGAAACTGCTGATCGGGTCGGGCCTCCGGCCGCAGAGCTCTGCCTGCTCCCTGCGGGCGATGCCGGCTCGGATCGCTTCTCCTCCAAGCCAATGGAAGGGCTCCGGGGGGATCCGGGGCGGAGTCGGGTCTACGAAGGCGAGGCGAGAGTGCTCGTCGCGGTGGTCCAGGGCGAGGGAGGCCAGGGAGCGGCCGACCATGTAGGAGGGGCCGACCCCGTTGCCGGTGTAGCCGGCGGCGGCAAAGGCGCGGCCGCCGCGCAGGGGCATGACCAAGGGCAGATGGGTGGGCGAGGCGTCGATCGGGCCACCCCAGGCGTGGGTGATCGCCTTGCCGTTGAGTCCGGGGAAGTACTCCCAGAGGCGTGCCGCGGTTTGGGAGATCACCTCGGCATCAACCTCGGAGCGGCCGCGGGGCCGGGCGCCCATCGCGATATGGCCGCCGCCCCAGCCGAAGGCGATGCGGCCGTCCGGCGTCGTGCGGAAATAGTCGACCAGGGCGCAGTTGTCGGTGATGCACTCGCCGCCGGTCCAGCCGACTTCCTCTAGCAGCTCCGGCACCGGCTCGGTGAGCACTATGTGCGAGGAGGCGATCGAGAGGCGGTTGTGAAACGGCCCTCCTCTCGCCTTCGCCGCAGGCCCGACGGCGAGCACCGCGCTGCGCGCTCGCACGGTGCCGCCGCTTGCGTGCGCCTCGACGCCGGTCGAGGCACCCGCCAACCGCGTGATCGGCGAGCGCTCGCAGATCTCGACCCCGCGATCGCGCAGTCGCTCGCGCAATCCGAAGGCCAGCCGTGCCGGCTGCACGGTTGCGGCCCGCGGGTAGCAAACGCCGCCGCGAAAGGCCGGTGACGCGCAATGCTGCGCCACCTGGGTCGGTGAGAGCGACTGGATGGCATCCCCAGCGCCGAGCTCTTGGCAGGCGGCGAGCGCCTTCGCCGAGACCTCGTCGTGTGCCGCCGCCGTGGAGACCCGAAGGTAGCCACCGGGCGTGTACCAAGCCTCCACGCCTTCGCGTTCGCAGAACTCGCCGATCGCGGCGGTGGACCTCTCCGCTGCCCGCGCCACCGCCAGCGCCCCCTCGTCGCCCCAGCGCTCGCGCATATTCGGCAGCGACGCCCACATCTCGTTGCAGAACCCGCCGTTGCGCCCACTTGGCCCATAACCACATCGGTCCGCCTCCAGCAGAACAACGGACGCCTCGGGCTCCAGTTGCTTGATGTGCCAGGCAGACCACATCCCCGTGTAACCGCCACCAACTACGACCACATCCACATCTCGGTCCCCTGCCAGTCCCGGAGCAACCTCGACCCCCGGGGCCTCCACGAGCCAGTACCCATGGGCATCGTGTTTCACGACTCCGAGTCTGTCAGTCCTCATACACTCCGACCCGTGCCCACCTTCGACGCCCTCGCCAACCTGCCCCTGGAGATCGAGGGCTACGAGCTCGAGCCCCTGGAGTTCCGGATCCCGGGCTTCGAACGGCTGAGCACGGTGATCCACATTCGAGGTGGAGGTGAGGACGGGCTCGGCGAGGACGTCACTTACGACCCGGTGGATCACATCGCCTTGCAGGATGCGGGCCCAACGCTCGACCTCAGAGGCTCCTCCACCCTGGGTGAGTACTGCGGAATGTTCGATGAGCTGGACACGTTCCCGGTCGAGCCACAGCGCGACGTCTCCCGGCTCTATCGCCGCTGGGCCTTCGAGTCAGCAGCGCTCGACCTGGCGCTGCGCCAAGCGGGCAAGGGGCTCGGCGAGGTCCTCGGGCGCGAGGCGCGGCCAGTGACATTCGTCGCCTCGATGAGGCTGTCGCCGGGTGAGGGTGAGCCCTCGACTATCGACACTCTTCAGGCCAAGCTCGACCGCTACCCCACCCTGCGCTTCAAGCTCGACCCGACCAACGACTGGACCGACGAGTTGATCGCCGCGCTGGTCGAGACCGGCGCCGTCGACTCGCTCGACCTCAAGGGCTTCTACAAGGGCACCCCGGTCGACGTCGAAACCGACCCGGAGCTCTACGCCAAGCTCTTCGAGGCCTTCCCCGAGGCCTGGATCGAGGATCCCGACGTCAACGATGAGACCCGGCCGATCCTCGAGCCGGTCCGCGACCGCCTCACGTGGGACGCGCCGATCCACTCGATCGCCGACATCGAGGCGCTGCCCTGGGAGCCGAAGATGGTCAACATCAAGCCCTCGCGGGTCGGCGGCTTGCAGGCGCTCTGCGCCACCTATGACTACTGCGTCGAGCACGGCATCGGCGCCTACGGCGGCGGCCAGTGGGAGCTCGGAGTCGGCCGCGGCCAGATCCAGGTCCTCGCCTCGCTCTTCCATCCCGAAACCCCGAACGACACCGCCCCGCGGCCCTACAACGAAGCCGAGCCGCCCGAGGGTCTGCCGGTCAGTCCGCTCGAGCCGCGGCTCTCCGCCACGGGCTTTCGCTGGGAAAGCTGACTTAGGGCGGCCTCAGCGCCGCTTCGGCCAACCGAATTCCTCGTTTCGGCTACGTTGCGGCGACCCGTCCCGCCGAGCAAGGAGAAGAGATGGCCGAGAAAAGCTTTGCCGACGCGCTGAACGAGCAGATCGCCAACGAGTTCGCGGCTTCGCAGCAGTACGTGGGCTGCGCCGTGTACTACGACGTCGAAACTCTTCCCCGACTGGCGGCCTTCTTCTACCGGCAGGCGCTGGAGGAGCGCGAGCACGCGATGATGATGGTGCAGTACCTGCTCGACGTCGGCGAGGAAGTCCACATCCCCGACATCAACTCACAGCAGACGAGCTTCGCCGACGGCGTCGCTCCGGTGAAGGCGGCACTGGAGCAGGAGAAGCGGGTTAGCGATGAGATCTTCGCCCTCTTCGAGCTGGCGCGCGAGATCAAGGATTACCGGGCTGAGCAGTTCCTGCAGTGGTTCGTCAAGGAGCAGGTCGAGGAGGTCGCGCTGATGGGCGATCTACTCAACGTGGTCGAGCGCTCGCGCGAGAACCTGCTGCTGGCCGAGGACTACATCGCCCGGGAGAGCCTCGGCGAGGAGGGCTCGGACCCGACCGCGCCGCCGATGGCGGGCGGCGCCGGCTAACCGCCTTCTGAGACCGGCATGACGCCGCTGAAGGCCGGGACCCCATCCCGGGTCGTGATGGCGCGCAGGAACCGTAGCTGCATGTTGTGGTCATGTAGCTCGCGCGTGTAGGTGATATGCGGCTTCGCCTTGAAGACCGCAACCGGGTGCAATTCGTGGCGACGGCTGCCGCCGACAACGGTCAGGCGCACGCCGGGGTCTTCCCCCGCGGCGACCCTGGTCGTGACCACGCCACCGCGGCGCACAGCGGCAAGAACGGTGGGGGCCTTCGGCGGGATGGCGGCTCCGGTCGTCGTCACCTTGGCGCTGGTCACGGACTTGCCGGTCGCGACGTTGACGAGCTGCCAGCGCGAGCCCTTGCCACGCAGCCGCAGGGTGATGCCAGCAGGCATTTCAAAGCGGTGGAATTCGGCCATGCGCAATTCGTTGCCGGCGCGGAGAGCGGCGAAGACAAATGGATGCGCGGTTTGGCGAGTGCTGATCGTCGCTTCCCCGAGCGCGCCCGCGCGAGGCGACTGGAACACGGCGGGGATGCTCGTGCCTTGGCGCGGCGCCGGGTCGCCTGAGATCGCCAGGCCCTGCCGGCCCGGGCGTTCGAGGCCCGAGGCGAAGAACGAGCTCAGCCTGTTCTGATCGCAAGCGACCAGGTAGCTGCCGTCAGGTGGCCGTTGGAACCATTCCGGGCAGTCTTCGAAGTGCTCGTCGAGCCGGCCACCGTGCACGTTGAGGGCGCGCGCCGTTTCCGGATCGGGCAGGACCTCGCCATCGCCGACCGGCGGAGCCGGCGCGGGGACGTCAGCACACGGGCGCGGATGGTCTTCGTCGAACTTCTGTTGGAAGAGAGGGGATTGCGGCCCGTCGGCGTCGATCTGCTCGAGCACCTGACCCAGGACCCGCACCGAGCCGAGCTCGGGGGCGTTGCCGAGGTGGCCCGGCCAACATCCCCACCAGGTGCGCGCCAGGTTGACCACCGTAGTCCCGGACGAGATCCGATAGCGGTCCTCGCGCGCGCAAGAGACGTGATCATCAGGAACATCGAGGACGACGGAGACGCTTTCGACCCAATGGGTACGGAACTTCCGGCCGCAGGATTCGTAGGTCGCATGGCTGCCTTTGGCAACGAAGCCGACAGGATGGGCGCCGCGGCGGTGCAGGGCGCCCTCGTTCCAGGTGAAGCGCTCCCCCTCTTCGGTGTGGCGCGGCATCCAGACGTAGACCGGTCGGTGAGCTTTCGCCGAGAGCAGCACGGAGAGCCCCTCGAAATCGCCCTCGTGGAGGTCGAAGTCGGCGAGGTCGACGCCGAAGCGGCGCACCGGCAGGTAGTTGAAGGGGTAGTAGAACCAGTACTGCAGGGTCAGCGGCCTCTTGGAGCTGCGCCCGGTGAGGTAGTAGTAGAACTGGTCCCCGGTCCTCGGGGCTTCGCTGCCCAACGCCTTGGCGAAGGAAAGACGCTGTCCTTCGGGATCGTCGTTGGCGGCCGGATAGTCGAGGAAGGCGCTGGTGCGATCGCCGTCCCAGGGCAACCGCTCGACGGTGATCGGTTTGCATTCGGCGCCCTGCCGGACCGCCAGGCAGGGACGTCCGTTGGCCGGCGGCAGGCTGTCGATGGTCTCGACCGAAACCGGCCAGAACCCGTCCTGGCGTTCCAGCACGAGGCTCGGCTCGAAGCGTTCGGCGAGGGTCTCCGCCCGGTGGGGGTGGGTGAAGGGCGCGGCAGGGGGTGGCACCGTCCCGGCGTCATGGGGGCTGGCCAGGATCACGATCACTACGACCGCGACGGCGACGAGGATCACCGCGGTGGCCCCATAGGCGATCACGCGACTAATTGAGGTATTCAAAGCGCTCACCCTATGCCACGCGGAAGCGGCGCTCAGCCGAGCCAGCCGGCGCCCCTGCGCATCGATTTGATCCGGCGGAACTCGGCGATGTCCTCGCGCAGGGCTGCCGGTGCCGGGGCGGGAAGGAAGCGGGCGGGAAGCGGCGACTCGACCACGCCGGTCTCGCCCGCGGTGACCTGGTAAGCGCGGGCGCCGCGCCGAGCCGTCAGCGCCGACGGCGGTCCCTCTCCTTCCCAGAGCAGACCGGCGTAGTCGTCGAGGCCGTAGCCGCCGGGCATGCCGTTGCCGACCGCCTCGAGGTAGGCGGCGCGGCGCTCGGGCTCGTTGTTGTAGTGGACGCAGAGGCTGCCGTGAAGCAGCCCCAGGCCGGCCTCGATCTTGGGCCTGCCGGAGGACTTGGTGATGCCGGACTCGAACCAGCACATCGCCCCGGCGCTCTGACCGGCGAGCGCCACCCCCTGGCGCCAGGCGAGGCTGAGGATGGCGCTGAGGTCGTGGGCCTCCCAGACCGCCAGCAGGTTGATCATGCTGCCACCGCCGACGTAGATCAGGTCTTGGGAAAGTAGGTGGTCGCGCAGCGCCATCGGCCGCCTACCGAGACGGAAGAGCGAGAGGTCGGAGGGCTCGCAGGGGCGCTCGCCGAAGGCGGTGTAGAAGCGGCCGATCTGCTCGGAGGTGTCGCCGCTGGCGGTTGGCAGGATGCAGATCTTTGGCCGCTTGCCGGCGCGCTCGGTGGCCAGCCGCAGCATCAGCTCGCTCACCGCCCGGTCGGGCGGGCGCGAGGTGAAGTCGTGGCCGCCGAGGGTGAGGATGCGGGAGACCATCAAGCGAGATAGGTGGTCGCCAGCCTCGTCTCCACCACCCCGTCGGCGGCCGCGTCGAGCCAGTACCCGCGTGCCGCCGGCCGCGAGGCGATCGCCCGGTGCAGCTCGCGGCCGATGAAGTGCAGGCCGGCACTGTCCTCGGCGGCGTAACCCGGGCGCATTCCTTCGCGCAGCATCGCGTGGTAGGCGAGCCGCCGCTCGGAGGTCGGCTCGTAGTGGACGCAGTTGCTGAACGGCAGCAGGCCCAGGCCCTTGACCCGCCGCGGCGGGCCGTGGAACCCGGTGACCGCCTCTTCGAACCAGCAGAGCGAGCCGGCGGAGAGGCCGCAGAGGACGACGCCGGCCTCCCAGGCCTCACGCAGGATCCGGTCGATGCCGTGGGCCCGCCAGACGCCGAGCAGGCTGACCACACTGCCTCCCCCCACATAGATCAGATCTTGAGACAGCAGGTGGGCGCGCAGGTCCTCGGGGCCCTGCTCGCGGCGAAAGAGCGAGATGTGGTTGGCCTCGCAACGCTCGGCGGGGAAGGCGCGGTAGAAGCGGACGACGTAGTGATCGGCATCGCCGCTGGCCGAGGGCAGGAAGCAGACCCTGGGCCGCTCGCTGCGGCAGAGGCCGAGCACGTACTCGTCGAGCAGGGGGTTGCCGGACTCCATCGAGAACCCCCCACCTCCAAAGGCGACGATCTGACGGGGAACGGTCTCCATGTAGGAATGCTCCTCCCGCCCGGCCGCGACCCGCTTGTACAGGGGTCTGAAGTTCGCCCGGGCGCGCTCGCCCGCTTGTACAGTCGACCGCCGCGGATTCCTCTCGCGTTCCCAGCGGTCTCCGGCTTTGTTAAATCGGTACCGGAACGTCCACAGAGCCCCTTTGGGGTGTACAATCGCGTTTACCTAAACACGGTTGTCTACCCGCAAGATCGACTTGTCTCCCGCCTCCTCAAAACCCGCAAACCCAGCTCCAGCGCCAGTTGGGGACCTCGGCGCAGTGATTGAGCAGGAGCGGCTGCCGGCCGGCATCAAGGAGCTTGCCGAGCCCCTCGTCGAGCACTCCCAGCGCGAACGCCTGCTCAACGCGATGGCCCGCAGCTGCGCCAAGAAGGGCTACGCCGCGACCACTATCGCCGACGTCTGCGAGGGCGCCGGCGTCTCCCGCGCCACCTTCTATGAGCTCTTCAAGGACAAGGAGGACTGCTTCCACGCCTCGATGGAGGTTGCCCTCGCTGACGCGATGGGCCGCGTCGTCGCCGTCTACTCGCCCGACAAGCCCTGGGCGACGATGGTTCGCGACGCCGCCGCCGCCTTCCTCGACCTGCTCGCCAGCCGGCCCAGCTTCGCCCGCATGGCGCTGGTCGAGGCGCCCTCCTCGGGCGAGCGCGCCTTCGAGCTCTACGCCTCCGGCAAGCGCGTCCTGCAGTCGCTGCTCGAACGCGGCCGCGACGATCCGGTCGAGGAAGCGGCGATTCCCTCGAGCGCCGGCCGCGCCGCGCTCTCGGCGGCGGAGTCGCTGATCGTCGGTCAGATCCTCGCCGGCAACACCGCCCGCCTGCGCGAGCTGCTTCCCGACATCGTCTACATCACCACCGTTCCCTACCTCGGCCAGAAGGAGGCGCTGCGTCAGGCGCGCGAGGCCGAGAGGGCAGCGGTTCCCGCCGACGGCTGAGCGCGTGGCGGCGGCCGGGGGGCAGAAACGGGAGCGGTGGCGGCCACCGCGCGGACGCCACCGTCTCCCCCCCGAGGTGATCGCGCGCTCGCAGCGCGAGCGCTTGCTGGAAGCGGCGATCCGCGTCGTCGCCGAGAAGGGCTACGCGGCGACCACGGTCGCCGACCTCACCCGCGAGGCGGGAATCTCGCGCACGACCTTCTACGGCATGTTCGAGGATAAGGAAGCCTGCTTCCTCGCCGCCTATGACGGCATCATCGATGCCCTGGTGCGCCGGATCACGGCGGCTTACGAAGCCGAGGAGGGCTGGCCGAACCGGGCCCGGGCCGGGCTGGCGGCGCTGCTCGAGGCGCTTGCCGAAGAGCCGGCGATCGCCCGCATGGCGCTGGTCGAAGTCGGTGCCGCCGGGCCCGCCGCACAGCGCCGTTACCGCGCCGCGCTGCAGCGCCTCACCCCCTTCTTCGACGAGGGGCGCGACTTCGCGCCGGGCGGCCGCAACCTGCCGGCCAACACCTCGCGGATGGCAATCGGCGCGGTCGCCGGCCTGATCTCCGACGAGGTGATTGAGGGACGCGCGGAGTATCTGCCGAATTTGCTTTCAGAGGTGCTTTTTGCGACGCTGATGCCCTATATCGGTCCTGCTGCGGCTACCCGGGAGGTGGGCGGAGAAATTAGATAAACGCTTACGTACACCGAGCCGCTATGATGAAGGTACTCCGGAGTTTTCGACCTACCTGGGACGGGCTGATGGCATCCGAATCGCGGCGGGACCTCATCTTGGCGGCCATGATCCGCGTGGTCGGCAGCAAGGGCTACAAAGAGACCTCCGTCGCCGACGTGATCGAGGAGGCGGGGACCTCCCGCACCACCTTCTACAAACACTTCGAGGACAAGCACGAGTGCTTCCTCGCCTCATACGAAATGCTGGTCGAGCAGGTGTTTGCCGTGGTCGTCGCCGAATGCGACGGTGCCCAGTCGTGGCTGCAGCGGGTCGAGAACGGCCTGACGACGCTCGTCAAACTCTTCGCCCTCGATCCCGAGCTCGCCCGCACCGCCGTGGTCGAGGTCGCCGCCGCCGGCGCCGACGCGCGCCAGCTGCACTGGGACGCGGTCGCCCGCTTCACCCAATACCTCGAGGAAGGGCGCGAGCTCTCAGACGGGCGCGAGCTGCCCGAGAACATCTCGCTGATGTCGGCGGGGGCGGTTTCCGGGCTGATCTTCGACGAGCTGCTGGCGGGGCGGGCGGCGCAGCTGCCGGCGATGCTGCCCGACCTGCTCTTCGCGATGCTCGTCCCCTACATCGGTCCCCGCGCCGCGGCCGAGGAGATGCGCCGCGTCGCCTCGGCGAGCTGAGCGCCTAGCTAAGAGGTCGCCCCCGCGGGCGGGCGTCCCATCTCCTTGCGCAGCCGATGGCGCAGGCGGTGGAGGCGGACCTTGACGGTGCCGTCGGGGACCCCGAGGCGGCGGGCGATCGCCTCCTGGGTCAGGTCCTCTTCGTAGCGCAGCTCGATCAGTTTGCGATCACGCTCGCTGAGGCGCTTGAGCGCGGCGTGCAGGTCGGCGCGTTCAACCGTGGAGAGAATCTGCTCGTCCTCGGCGCCCTCGGAGTCCTCGGCCGTATCGACCGGATCGGGGCGCACCCGCGAGTGGTGGCGGAAGGCCTCGTTGCGAACGATCGTGCCCAGCCACTCCTTGCGCCTGGCGCCATCGCGAAGGGTTGAGCGTCGGCGCCAGGCGCGAAGCAGCGCGTCCTGGGCGATGTCTTCCGCCTCGTTGGGATTGCTGGCGTAGTGATAGGCCATCCGCAGGCAAAAACGGTGCGCCTCATCCCACTCCCAACCATCACCCTGATCCGATTCTTGAATGATCGAAACGTTGATTGCTCGACCGTACTACTTCTAAAACCAAACGGGTGAATTTTATTGTTGAAACTTTTTAGATCGTAGGTCCGGTCTTTATTCCATGCCGGTAACGACCTCGGGAGAGACGGGTGGGGATTGGGCGCAACGCACCTACGAGGCGATGGCGCCGGTCTACGACGCCTTCACCGGCCACTACGAGAGCGAGGCGTGGATTGCCGATCTGATCAAGGTGCTGGAGCGCCACGGCCTGACCGGCAGGCGCCTGCTCGACATCGGCTGTGGGACCGGCACGAGCTTCCTGCCGATGCTGGCCCAGGGCTGGGAGGTCACCGCCTGTGACATCTCCCCGGAAATGCTGGCGCGTGCGCGCGAGAAAGCCGGCGAAGCGGTGCGACTCTCCGTCGCCGACATGCTCGACCTGCCTGAGTTCGGCGAGTTCGATCTGGTGTGGGCACTGGACGACGCCGTCAACTACCTGCTCAGCCCCGAGGAACTGACACGAGCGCTGGCGGGGATGCGTGCCAACCTCGCCCCGACCGGCCTGCTGCTCTTCGACGTCAATGAGCTGCGCGCCTACCGCACCTTCTTCGCCGAAACCACTGTGGTCGAACGCGAGGGTCGGCGGCTGATCTGGCGGGGGCAGGCCTCCCCCGACGTGGCCCCGAGCTCGATCTGCGAGTCAGAGATGGAAGTCGCGCCCGGCGAGGTGCTGACCCATCGCCAACGCCACTTCCCCGAAGCCGAGGTGCGGGCGGCGCTGGCGCAGGCCGGCCTGGAGTGCCTCGATGTCTACGGTCACGGTCTCGACGGCATTCCCACCCAGCCACTCGAGCCCACTCACACCAAGGCGATCTACATCGCCCGCGCCGCCGCCTAGGCGGGGCGCAGGCCCCGCTGGGCGGTTGCGACTTGGTGGGCGGCAAGCGCCCACTTGCGCTGCAACTTCGGTTCGACCGAGCGGGTGCTGCATGACACCGTCGCCAAGCAGTCGCCCCACGTGTTGGTCGCGTCGATGTAGAGGTTGAGGGCGCGCTCGGCCGGCCCACCGCCGGCAAGCAGGCAGCCGGCGGTCAGCTTGTCGGCATCGATGTGCGCGTAGACCCTGCGCACCCGCTGCACCTCGCGAAGGTAATCGTCGTAGCTGAGACCGCGGGCGAGGTCGTCGCGCAGGCTCGCCATCGAGCCGACGAAGGGGCGCAACTTGCGACATGAGTCGCGGCCGGTCGCGGTGCGCGAAGGTGGGGTCGACGTCGTCTTGGCGGTGCCGGCCGGCCTGTCGGCAGCCGTCGTCCCGTCCTCGCCGCAGGCTCCCAGGTTCAGCGCCAGGCCCAGCAGGATGCCGACTGTCGCCGCCGAGCTGAGCCGCATCGGCGTAGTGTAGAAATTCGCCGGATGCCGAGTTTGCGCAAGCTCGCGACCCTGGCGGCCACGCTTGTTGCTCCCATCCTGATTGCCGCTCCCTCGGCGCAGGCGAGTGGCGGCGGCGTGCTTGTCGTCGGTGACAGCCTCGAGGAACTCACCTCGCCCTACCTGAAGCAGTACCTACCGGGTGTGCCGCTGACCGTCAACGCGGTCGGTGGCTCCAACAGCTTCCAGATCTTCGACCTCTTCCAGGAAAGCTATGACCCGTCTCAGTCGGTGATCGTCTTCGACGCCGGCACCAACGACAACCCCGCCTATCCCGAGATACTTGCCGGCAACCTGCGCAAGGTCGCGGCGGAGATCGGCGACCGCTGCATGGTGGTGCCGACCATCCATGGCCTTACCGTGAACGGCATCGACAGCTCCGGCAAGAACAGGGTGGTCGAGGAATTTGCCGCCTCGCGGCCGGGGACGCAGGTGCCCGACTGGGCGAGGGCGGAGGAAACCCACCCCGAGCTGATGCAGGCCGACGACCTGCATCCGATCCCGGCCGGGGCTGAACTGCGCGCCCGCCTGATCGCGCGCGGAATCAAGACCTGCCTCGGGATCGCGACGGCACCGGTCGCCAAGCCGGCGCTCGAATCCGGCCCAGACCTGCCGCCGGCGCGCAAGCTGGCGCGCCGCGAGGCCGAGATCGTCGACTCGATCATCGCCAGGGCGCTGGGCCTCTTCCCGATCTCGCTGGCGAGCGATGCCTGAACCGGTAGGGCGCGGCCAGCGCTACATGCCGGGCCTCGACGGCCTGCGCGCGATCGCCGTGCTCGGCGTCGTCCTCTACCACCTCAAATTCCGCTGGGCCGAAGGTGGGCTGCTCGGCGTCGGCGTCTTCTTCACCCTCAGCGGCTACCTGATCACCGACATCCTGCTCAACCAGGTCAACCACGGCGGGGTCAAATTGAAGTCCTTCTGGCTGGCCCGCGGCCGCCGCCTGCTGCCGGCGCTCTTCCTGATGCTGATCGTGGTGACGGCCTGGGTGACGACGATCGGTCCGCACCAGCCGAGCGACTTCCGCGTGGCCGTGCTCAGCGCCGTCGGCTACTTCAACAACTGGTGGCTGATTCTCCACAACGTCTCCTACTTCGCCCGCTTCGCGCCGGCCTCGCCGCTCAACCACCTCTGGTCGCTCTCGGTCGAGGAGCAGTTCTACATCGTCTGGCCGTTCCTGCTGATGGCCGCGCTCCACTTCGTGCCGGAAGCCAGGCGCAAGGGCGGCCCGCGGCCGCGCCTCGCCGCCGTCGCCCTCATCGCGGCGCTCTGCTCCGGGATCCTGATGGCGATCCTCTACCACCCCTCGCTCGATCCCTCGCGGGTCTACTACGGCACCGACACCCGCGCGCTTGAGCTGCTGATCGGCGCGGCGCTGGCGATGGTCTGGCCCAGCCGCCGCCTGACCGGCAGGGTGACGCCGCAGGCGCGGCGGACGATCGACGCCGCCGGGCTCGCCGGCCTGATCGTGATCGGGCTGATGTTCTGGCGCTCGAACGAGTTCTCGCCCTTCCTTTACCGCGGTGGCTTCGCGGTGCTGGCGCTGGGCACGGCGCTCTCGGTCGCCGCCTTCGCCCACCCAGCCTCGCGCCTGGGGCCGATCATCGGTTGCAAGCCGATGCAGTGGATCGGCGAACGCTCCTACGGCATCTACCTCTGGACCCTGCCGATCATCGTTCTCACCTCGCCCCAGGGCGTCCACGGCCCAAACCTGCTGCGGGCGATCCTGCAGGTGGCGGCGATCATGGCGGTGGCCGAGCTCTCCTGGCGCTACCTGGAGAACCCCGTTCGCCACGGCGCGCTGGGCAGGCTCTGGAAGCGCTGGAAAGCCGGTGAGCTGCGGCGAGCGCGGGTCTCGCGCGAGGGCTGGATCGGCATCGGCGCCGCAGGCATCGTCATCGTCGCGGCGATCGCCGGCCTGGCCGGGGTCGGCGTCTCCAGCTCGCCCGCGATCGGCTCGGCCAACGTGGCCAAGACGGTCACCGCCAAGAACGCCAGGCGCAAGCCGCTGGCGACCTCCTGCGAAGGCGTCGTTCATATCGGCGACTCCACATCCGAGGGCCTCGTCTCCGAAGAATATTTGCCGCGCAGCGAGCTGATCGCGGCCCAGTACGCGCGCGTCGGCGCGACAACGGCGCACCTCGAGGTGGCCGGCGCGCGCTCGATCTATGAGAACTTCGAGGGCGAACCGAACGCCCAGGAAGTGGCCGAAGCGTGGAAGAACGAAGGCTTCGAAGGTTGCTGGGTGATCGCGATGGGGACCAACGAGGCCGCCAACGTCGCCGCCGGCTCCAACTTCACCTACGACGACCGGATCGAAAGCATGATGTCGACGATCGGCGATGAACGGGTGATGTGGGTGAACGTGAAGTCACTGGTGCCCAGCGGTCCCTACGCGGAGGCGAACATGAAGAGCTGGGACGAAGCGCTGCTCGCGGCCTGCGACCGTTACCCCAACATGCGCATCTACAACTGGGCCGCCGACGTCAAGGACAAATGGTTCATCCCCGACGGCATCCACTTCACCTCCGAAGGCTACGCGGCCCGCGGCCGCCTGATCGCCGACGCGCTGCTGGAAGCGTTCCCCAACACGGAACCGCTGAAGATGACCGACGCCAGGGACTGCGTCGTCTCGGGCTGAGCGGGACCCGCCCTAAAAGACCTGGCCGTCGAGGAAGCCGGCGATCAGGACCAGCCAGCCGCCGATCTCGGCCACGATCAGCGTCGCCATGAAGGCCTCGAGCCCGCGCACCGGGCGACGGAACTGATTGTCGGTGTCGCGCTTTATGCCGTGCACCATGTAGCCGAAGACGGCGGCGTAGAAGTAGAAGGCGAGCGCGCCGGCGGCGAGCAGGTTGACCAGCACGCCCCAACCGCTGAGCTCGACGAAGGTCGCGATCAGCAGCAGGGCGAAGCTGTACATCAGCGCCGCCCGGTGGGCGATATCGGTGTAGGGATGGGCCAGCCCCTCCTCGGAGGCGTCCATCTGGCGGAACTTCAGCACCCCAAGCAGGAGCGCCCAGAGGAACATCAGCGCCGCCGCCAGCAGCACGACCTTCGTATCGTCTCCCAGGACCACCTGCCCTGAATACCAGCTAGGAGAGAGCCATGCCAGGCGCCACCACGATCACCAGCGTCGACTTCGCCACCGTTTTCGTCACCGACTACCCCGCCGCGGTCAAGTTCTACGGCGGCATCCTCGACCTCGAGCAGTCAACTGACTACGGCAAAATCCCCGGCGGCGAGTTCGAGACCGGCAACCTCACCCTGCAGGTCGTCGACGCCGCCGCGGTCGGCCGTGAGTTCGCCCCCAACACCCACCCGATCGCCTTTCACGTCGAAGATGTCGAAGCGACCCGCGCCGAGCTCGAGTCAAAGGGTGTCGAGTTCCTCGCCGAGACGATCGACAGCGGCGTCTGCCACATGGTCCCCTTCAGTGACCCCGACGGCAACGTGCTGATGATCCACAACCGCTACGCGCCGCGGGATTGAGGAACGGCGCGCCTAAACGATCCCGAGGTCGGTGACGTCGAAGAGGCCGTCGTCGTTGGCGCGCACTTCCTCGGTCCGCGCCTCGCCGCCTCTGGCAGGTTCCAGGACGGAGAGCCTCACGACGGCCTGGTCACGAACCCAGGGAACGCGAAAAGCGACCTTGACGTGAACGAGGATCTCCGATCCGACCGGTGGCAGCGCCTCCCCTGTCGCAAACGCTCGCCAACGGTCCCCGGCTTCGCGGCGTAGGCGCAGCCAGCTCGGAACGTCCATATAGGAACGGCCCTTGCGGACCCAGCACGCAACGTCTCCGCTGCATCCGTCCCCATTTCGTCCGGGCAAAATCACGGTCAGCCTCCTCTCCGCCGGGAGGTAGCCCGCACCGTAGAGCCGCGTCAATCGTTGGTGCTCCCAGCGCCGATCCCAGCCGATGTCGAGCCGCTCGAACGCCCAGGCGCAACCGCCGAGCAGCGCGCCCACGCCAAGGATGATCAACGCGGCGAGGCTCGCGTTTTCGGGGCCTGCTGACCAGGTTGTACTGGCCAGCAGGGCCGCAATGACAGCACCCGCAAGCGCCAGGGGCACCAGGGTGAAGAGTCGCAGCCCCGATCCCGGCAGCCTGGCGAACACGCTTACGAAGACCAGCAGAAAAGCAGCGACGAGCAGCGGCGTCGCCGTCTGGGTCAGTTCGTGACTGGTGATCGCTTCGTTCTGGTGCAGCAGCGAGACGCTGAAGTACGCCGTCGATCCGGCCGCCGTCAACACCGCGACGATCGCGAACAATTCGAACACCGCGACGCCCGACCTCCGCCGGCCCCCGAAGAAGAGGGCGAAGATCGTGCCGACCCCGAGCGCTCCGGCGAGGGGCACCAGCGCCTGCAACGCCGCACGGTCACCGTCGCTCAGCAGATGCTGTTTCACCCAAGCCTTTTCGGCGGTTCCCCCTTCAGCCCTCCCGACTACATCGAGATCAGGGGCTGAGTAAAGCCGCTCGCTATCCCGACTGCCCTTCCCGGGCCACCTGCTCCTTTACGCGACGGGCGGCCTTGACGTAGGCGATCATCCCGTCGCGGCGGCCAATCGCCAGAACGACACTTGTCGCAGGTGAGCCGTCGGCGGGCTCCTTGCCGTAGACAAAGCGATATCCCGATTTCCAGCGGCAAGCTATGGCGCGCCTCACTCGTGCCAAGCGCAGTCGGTCTTTTGTCGCGGATCGCTGCCATGCAAAAAGCGGCTGCCAGCAACCTCACTCCGTCCCAACCTATCCGCGCGCCGACGGCCAGGGACACGCCGCGGCATCACCAGTTGCCGCGCTTCGATCCCGACTCCTACAGGCCGGTTGCCGGTCGTTTTGTCCACCTGATGTTGGGTAGACCTGACTAGTCGATCGAGAGGTTGATCCATGACCGGTCAGTTACTGGATTCCGAGCACGCTCGGTACCTTGCCCAGCAGCGACATGGGGTGTTGGCAACGATCGCGCCCAGTGGCTCGCCACAGGCCAAGCCGGTCGGCTTCCGTTATGACCCGCAGCGCGGGACGATCGACATCGCCGGATACGACATGGAGCATTCGGCGAAGTTCCGCAATGTCGGCATCGACCCGCGGGTCGCGTTTACCGTTGACGACGCGCCGGATCCGGAAGCGGGGGCCGCGGGCGTCCGCTTCGCGGAGATCCGCGGCATCGCCGAGCAGGTCAGGCTCGACGATCCCGGAGATGCCGGGCTCGGCTCGTGGATCATCCGGATCCACCCCCGGCGGCTGGTCAGCTACAACGTCGGCCGGAGCGGGTTCCATTCCGCAGACCTTGGCGGCGGGCGGGGGACGGAGGGCGATGGCAGGCCCGTCATCGGGCTGAGCGGAGATGTCGCCGACCGCGCCCGTCGAGCGGTCGAGCGGCAGGTCGACGAGCTGCAGGCGGGTCTCGGGGACAGCGATGCGGAAACCTACAACCGCCACTTCGCCAGCGACGTCATTTGGGGCAGCCCGTACGGCGCCACGGTCGACGGTTACGAGCCCCTGCATGCGATCCACGGACGGATGCACGCGGCCGCCGACCACGCGGCCTCGCGCTATGAGATCGTGCGCGTCTTGGTCCCCGCGCCGGACGTGGCGCTGGCCCAGGTCAGGCGCGCCGCGCTCGACGACCATGGCGATCCGATCCCCTCGCACGAGGGCCAGAATCGGTTCTCCGAGATGGCGCTCTACGTCCTGGTGCGCCGCGGCACGGAGTGGTGGCTTGCCGCCGGACAGAACACCGTGATCAACATCGACCGTGGCGCGGCGCACCAGGACGACGTGTGATGCAGGCGATCGTCAGGCGAAGCGGAACTTGGGTGGCAGTGTGCTTGGGCCAGTTGGCGGAGGGGCTTCAGGGGCGGGCTGGAGAATGCGAACCGCGCGGTGCGAGACACGTCTCAAAGCGGGAGCGACGGGACTCGAACCCGCGATTGTCACCTCGCTGATCGAGATTCGGCTGTAGTCGTGTCGGCAGCCGTCCCCAACCGCGCATATCCGAGCAAATGGCAGCCTGAACAACTGCCTTTCCACGGCGCGAACGGGAGGCACTGCTTGGGTCCAAACTCCGAAAGACCCCGGACCAACCGACCCGCCCGGCGTCACGGCAACGGCGAGCGGACCGGTCAGCGCGGCGGAGACTTCCGCCAATTTTATGCTGGCCTAGGCGAGCCGGCGCGAGCCCCAGAGCGCCATGCAGTAGTGGCAGTACTCGCGCGGTGGATCGGCGCGAGAGCCGACGGTGGCCAGATCCCCGCGGTAGGTGAGGTAGCCGCGGGGCTCGCGCAGATCGGTGCGCCAGGCGAAGAACTCAGTGACCGCAAGCGAGGCCACCACGCCGTTGACCGAGACGACGGAGGGACCGCTCTCGCCAAGAGCATTGCGGTCGACGCCGTAGATCGCATTGTCGGCGGCGCGCTGCTCGGGGCTCATCTGAGCCCGGGCGAGGGCGTGCTGGTCGAGCTCGCCAAGACAAGACAGGCAACGCTTGCCATCACTGGCGAAAACGATGCGACCACCAAACTCGCCCTCGGGAGCGACGTCGCTGGCCAGATCGACATAGGGAACCGCAAACTCCGAAGCCACGCACAACAGGCCCAGGCGAACGGGGTCCTCGTCGACGCAACCGAAGAGCACCTCGACATCCCCCACGGTGTCGGCGTGCACATCGGCATCGAAGTGGCGCGGCTCGACGGCGATCCGGGCGCTGGGCTGGACCGCGGCGATCAAGCGCTCAGCAACGGCCACCTTCGGGCGTCCGACGTCGACCTCGCCGGCGCCGATCAGGCGATTTAGGTTAGATGCCTCGACCGCATCGCCATCGAAGAGCGCGAAGCGGGTCACGCCGAGATAGGCGAGCTGCTGCGCGACGTGGGAACCGAGTCCGCCAAGGCCGACGATGGCGACCGTGGTGGCAGCGATGCGCCGCTGGCCCTCCTCGCCGAAGAGGCCGAGGTGGCGCGCGTAGCGCTCCTCAGCCGACACGGGACTTGCGCGCGAGGCGCCGCTGGGTGAGGCCGGTGGGCGCCAAGGGCTCGCCAGCGACGTCCAGGCGGTCGAGGCCCTCGGGCACGCCGTCCGCGTCCCGCCAGACGAGCGCATCGAATTCCGCGGCGGCCAAGACAAGCGCGACATAAGGCCGGCCGGCGAGTCGCCAGCGCACATGCGGCACCCACTCTTCGAAGCCCGCGAGGTCGGTGGCAGAGAAGGCGGCCGGGCCGTAGGGATGGTTGTGTGCCTCGACCAGGCAGCCGCCGAGGCTCGAGGCGCGAGCGATGACGCGAGCACGGACCTCGTCGCTGAGGGCGAGATAGAAGGGCGAGGGTTCGAGCGTCTCGGCGCGAGGGACGGCGTGGACCTCGACCACCCGCAAGGGCTCGACGGCGGAGGGCGGGGCGGTGAAGAGGAAGGCCGCCTGCTCGTCACCGCTCGCGCCGAGGTGGCCGAGCAGTTGCTCGTATTGCTCGGCGGAGATCGAGAGTGCAAGCGCCATCAGTTGATTTCAGCCAGCCGGCGGGCGAAGCTGCGGACGAAGTCGAGGAGGTTGCTTCCGGCCGACGCCGTCGGCCCAGGCTGCCAGCCTTCCGGCGACCAGGAGAACTGCTGCCAGCCAGCGCCGAAGCCGGTGGCCACGGGCTCGGGGGAACTGTTCGAAGGCGGGCCGCCGCCGGGCAGGGCGAGAAAGGGGTTGACCCAGAAGCCGTATGGCTCTTGGGCGAACGGATCGCGGGGAACCTGGAAGGCAACTTCGGAGGCTTCGCGCCCCCAGGCGATCGGGAGGGGATAGGCGACTATCCGTGCCCAGAAGCTCTCCTCGCGAAACTCGAGGCTCGGGTACTCACTGCGAACCAGCTCCAACTCTTCCTGCAGTCGCTCGTTCATCCGCGCTTGAACCCGACCTTCTTGGCGAAGCCCTTGCCGGGCTTGAGCTCGATCGCCTCTCCTTCCCCCAGGACGCGCTCGCTGTTGTCGGTGAGATCGACCTCAATCATTTCCTGGCTGGCGGCGAAGCCGGCCAGCTGGCGCAACTCGGCCACGGTGATCTCGTCGCGTCCCCACTCGTAGTCGGTTCCTTCGATATCAACGTAGTACTTGGGCATTGTCTCTTCCGCTTTCGGGTCGGGTCGGCTTGGCCGATCTATTGTTGCATACCGTGCATTTGTAGCGAATGTTGCGGACGTAGCTCTGATTGCTTCCGGTGTACCGGGGTACTAACCTCCCCTTCCGGGCGGCGGGCGACCACGACCGTGCCCGGGAAAGGCCATCCCATGACCAAGCTCGCGCACACTTCCCTACTCGGCTATCCGAACATCCGCGCCGCGGCGAAGATGCTCTCGATCGCTCCCTCGACGCTCTCGCGCCGAGACGACCTGAGGGCGGAGCGGCGCGGGGAGCGCGACCGCGTCCTGCCGCCAGCAGAGGTGCTGCGACTGGGTACCGTCTACCGCAGGCGCTCACTCAATGACGTCGGGCAAGAGCTGATCGAGCACGCTCGGCAGATCTCGCGCGAGGAGGGTGCGCGGGTAGAGGAGGATGTCGAGGCGTTCTTCGAAGAGCGAGCGGGATCCAGCGAGGCTCGCGAGGAAGTTCTCGAGCGAGCGCGGGAGCTGCTTTCCGCCGAGGAGTACGAGCGGGTCAAGGCGACCCTGTCGGAGCCAGCCGAGCGGTTGCCGGAGGCCTTCTCCGGCAACCATCCCCTGCCCGACTCCTAGACCGGCGCCGCTTGGCGCAGGTGCACGCCCCCCGGCCGAAAGCCCTTCACCTTCGGAGCCGCCTTGAAGCCGAGTTGCGCGGCGAGTTCAAGCAACTTGTCATCACGCGGCAGGTCGACGTCCACGTACCCGCCGCGATCGAGCTTGGCCGCGATCGCATGGGCGTGATGCTTCAGCACCAGCGCGCCGGCAACGCTGCGCTGCCGCACCAGCCGACTTAGATCGTGATCGGCGCGAAACCCGATCTGGGTGATCAGCAGGGGCAGGCGAGGGCGCTCGTCCACGTGGTAGGCGAGGGCGGCGATCACTTGGCCGAGCAGGTCGTCGTGACAGTAGATGGCCCGATTGCGATTGGCCGCGCCCTTCAGATGGGCGGCGGCATAGGAGGAGAAGTGCTCACGCGGCAGCAGGGTCTCACGGGTGCTGATGCGCCAGCCGACGTGATTGTCCAGAGGGCAGGGCAGCCGATGTTCGATGCCTACCTGAGATTGCCGCGGCGAGTGGCGGTGAACCTTCGCGTGCACCTGGCCTTCGACCCGGCGCCGTTTCCCGGCGAGCCACTCCCCCAAACGACTCAGCCGTTCGTCTTCGTCGATTCCATCGCTCATTTGCTGTCTCTTTGACGGGAACCCCGAAATAGTGGACAACACGGCGGACGGAGCGACGGGCCGGGGCTCGCAGGGCTGTTCCAGACAACCTGGCAGAAAAGGACGGTCAAGTCGTCGCGGTCAAACCTCAATCGCCAATCGCGCCGTGCTTCACCACGGTCCGCGACATTCAGGAGGCCGAAGCCAAGACCCCAAAGGCCGATCCGGATAGCGGGGTGACAATAGCGGGAGCGACGGGACTCGAACCCGCGACCTCTGGCGTGACAGGCCAGCGCTCTAACCAGCTGAGCTACGCCCCCGGAAGGCAGGGCAGACTAGCGCCCGGCGGCCATTATCTCAGGGTCGCTGGATTTGGAGCCGGAAGGGTCCGCCGTGGGGGCGTTTCGAGGTGATCACGAGGCGGAGGTGGTGCTGACCGCAGACGGTGTAGTCGAGCTGGTGGCTTGGTTCCAGGCCGTCGCGGGAGCTGCGCAGGAGCCTGCCGGCACGGCTACGAAGGGCCAGTTCGTAGCCGCGCCTGGACAGACTGCTTGGGCGCAGGCTGACCAATCCGTCGAGCGGTGTGCGCAGGGACTCGACGGCTGCGCCCTTCCCCCTGGCCGGAACGTGCCCGGACAGCGTCAGGCTCGTCCGCCCCTGCCAGGGCTCGAGGGTGTCTTCCCGGATCGCCCTGAAGGCGGCCTCACTTGGCTTCAGCGCCGGGCTGTAGCGCCAGGGCACCGGGAGGTTGGGGAAGCGGTAGTGGGCGAAGGACTCGGCGAAGGCCTCGCCCGGATCCTCGAAGTAGTGGGTGCCCTCGTCGCCGGGGTAGAAGCGGCCGCTGCGCTGGCCGCGACAGACGCCCTCGACGCTGGCCCAGCGCTCCGTGCCCCAATTGATCGCGCTGCCGAAGGGCGGCGGCATCTCGCGATGCTGGGCGACGTGGTGACCGTACTCGTGGGCGAGCACGAAGTCGAAGCTGGCGCCTTCGCCATCCTCTTCTTCATAGCCACCGATGACGATCTTGTTTTCGCCGCTGAAGTAGCAGGCCTCCGCGCCGAAGCCGCAGTCGAAGCCGAGTTGGTATTCGCTGTCGAGCTGGACCGTCAGCAGGCTGACCTCGGGGCCGTGGATCAGCGTGCCGATGAAGTCAGCGACCCGCTGCGGATCGGTGACGTTGCAGACCTCCGCGCAGGCTTCCGTCACCGCGACGGCGATCGTCGCTCCACTGCCGTCGTCGATCGAGTAGCGCTGCGACGGCGCGGACGCCGATATCCGTGCCGCCGCAACGCCAGGCTCGCCCAACACGACGTCGTGCATCGGTACCGCCGGTGACGGCACCTCGAGTGAGACGCCCGGATTGGGACGCTCGGCGACGGCCCCTCCCGGCACCGCCAGGAGCAGCAAAGTCATGGCTATACCCGCAAGCGCCCCCGCCGGGCGCCTGCTCACGGAGCTGGACCCGGCCTTATCTCGTAGGCGTGGGCGGGAAGCGAGGCGGAGATCGGACGGCGAGCCGGCAGCGCACGGCTGGCGCCGGCGCCCGTGCGGCCCCGCGCCGGTCGCGCCGCCCAGCGAGGCCGTGCCGGTTCGGCGCTGAGCAGCGAGGACCAGGTGGTGGTGCCGATCGCGCCGTCGGCCGCCAGGCCGTGGGCGGCCTGGAAGGAGCGCACCGCCGAGTAGGTCTGCTTGCCGAAGACGCCGGTGACGGGAAGCTGCGTCTGGCCCGCGCCGACCAGGTGCTCCTGCGCCCAGACAACGAGGTCGCCGCGGCTGCCGCGCTTCAGCAGTGGGTGTTCGACGATCGGGCGGTAGCCGACCAGCGGATCGGCGGCGGTCGATCCCAGCGCGCCCCAACTGGCGGCGTTGGTCTCCTGCCAGTCCCACCAGCTCGGCGCCAGGCCGTAGCTGGCGGCGAAGCGGCGGAAGCGCAGGACTTGGCCGGCGCCGGGATTGTCGTAGGTCTGCCCGATCGGGTAGATCGGGTGGCCCCAGAGCCGATTGAAGAGGTAGGTGTGCTCGAAGACGGTGCGCACCGAGGTGCCGATCGCCTTCCAGTACATCTGCGGCTGGTTGAAGGTCGCCCCTTCCGGCCCGAAGAAGACCGAGTAGGGGAAGGCCGGGTGGTAGTCGACGTAGGGGAAGCCGGCGAGCGAGAGTGGGAATTCAGCGCCGATGCGGGCGCGCAGTGCGCGAATGTAGCGTTCGGCCGCGGCGTAGCGGCCTTCGTAGGAAGCCTCGGCGTCGATAACCAGGCAGTCGGCCCCGCGGCGCACCGCGGCGGCGCCGATCTTGGCCTCGGCAACCGGGCTGTCGCCGTAGACGAACTGCCAGGCGCAAACATCGAGCCCGCCGGCGTGGAGGGCCCCGACCAGGCCAGAACTGAATTGGCTCCAGTAGCTGCCCGCGTCGCCCGACTTGATGTAGAGCGTGCCGATGCCGTCATGCTTGGCCCGGGAGACGATGCGGCTGATGCTGCCCCCTTCGGAGTGGTCGACGTACCAGATCCACATGCCCTGGCGGTCGAAGGGAGTGCCGCCGCTCGTTTCGGTCACGGGGACGGCGGCTTCACCGGCTCCACCCGGAATTGCGCAGGCAGGGGTTGGCATGTACGCGAGGAGCGACATTGCGAGAACGGTGATCGCGAAGAGCACTGGGCGGAACCCTGGCGCCGCGGAAGAACTGGTCTTCACGTCAACTGCGAACACGGTAGCGACGATTTGGCTGCGGGCAAAGAAACC